>UMFK01074035.1_pt1 | contig 25962 bp, 20 predicted proteins | sample 1964981 | NCBI WGS metagenome assembly UMFK01 (sample SAMEA4836043, study PRJEB28245) | human gut metagenome | biome: gut microbiome; material: fecal sample | place: Denmark | collected 2008
CGTCAATGCAAACCCTTACGGTTCATCATCGTTTCCGTTTCTCGCGACTCGACGAAATTACAAATAAAATCTGGAACGGATCTGAAATTTCTTCTGTTTTTCTTCAGATAAAAAATAGAGCCCATAAGCAAAAGACAATCTTGCCGCCGCGTCAGAATCCGATTCCCAGGTGCGCTCCCAGGCATTCTGTGGCAAGGGTGGGGCCTATGAACAGATGAAGATTCTTGTAACATCTTACTCTGATACCGGGCTGCCATCCGCCGATGAATATCATATCGCCCACATTTTCTTTAATCACTTCGCGTTGCCAGCCTTATATCCATCCGGCTCCAGCGTACAAGTCGCTGTAAATGGCGAATGTTTTGCGCCTTCCCAAATGCCAGTATCTGCGGAAACATATCCCCGTACCGATAGAATATATGTCACCGGGCGCATAATCAGCGTATGTTTCTCCTTGACTCATAAAGATGGAAAATGAACGCTTCTCATCGATTCGTATGCCTCCGGTAAGCATTGGCCCTGCAGTGACCAAACCATCATAATATCTCAAGGTAAATTCAGGCTTCCATTCTCTGACTCCCTCCTTCGAGAATGCGTGTTTCCATCCATCAGCCCATCTGGACATATCCTCCACCATTGGATTTTGTGCGGATGCGCTTCCTATAGCTGTTATCATTGTACAAAGAATGGTCAGAATGCGTTTCATAGTGTAATAGTGTTTTTTTAATAGTGCTCTAATTGTCCTGCATCATCAAATCTCACCCCGCTAGCCGCATAAGCGACATCACAAAAGTACCAAAAGATTTTACAATGCAAAAAATTTGCATATTATAATAGAATCTTCTAACTTGTGTCCCGAAAAATAGAAACGGAACTATGTTTATGATGAACAACAATTCTTGGTGGTGGCACTCTTACTACTCTGACAGTCGTAGGAGGCTATAGCCGTATGTTGTTCTGAATCATTCAGATAACACAAGCCCCGCCGCGACTGCGACGGGGCTTTTTTCGTATAGAAACGTAAAACAACTTAAATTATAAACATTATGGAACAGAAAGTACCTTACAAAATCTACCTCGAAGAAAACGAAATCCCTAAAGCATGGTATAACGTGCGTGCCGACATGAAGAACAAGCCGGCACCGCTGCTCAACCCGGCGACATTGCAGCCGATGGGCATCGACGACCTGAAGGGCGTATTCTGCGAGGAGCTTTGCAAACAGGAACTTGACAATGACACCGCATTCTTCCCTATCCCGGAGGAAATCAGGGACTTCTATAAAATGTACCGTCCGTCACCGCTCATCAGAGCATATTTCCTCGAAAAGGCATTGGGAACACCGGCTAAAATCTACTATAAGTTCGAAGGAAACAATACTTCCGGAAGCCACAAGCTCAATTCTGCCATTGCGCAGGCATATTATGCCAAGAAACAGGGCCTCAAAGGAGTGACTACCGAAACAGGAGCAGGACAATGGGGCACGGCATTGAGCATGGCATGTGCATACTTCGGCCTTGATTGTCATGTATTCATGGTCAAATGTTCGTATGAGCAGAAGCCTTTCAGGCGCGAAGTCATGCGTACCTACGGGGCACATGTCACTCCGTCTCCAAGCATGGATACAGAGGTCGGCCGCAAGATTCTGGCGGAGCACCCTGGAACGACCGGCAGTCTGGGATGTGCCATTTCCGAAGCGGTTGAAACTGCTGTCACTCATGACGGATACAGGTATGTTCTCGGCTCCGTCCTGAACCAAGTTCTTCTGCACCAGTCAATTATCGGTCTTGAAGCAAAAGCGGCGCTCGACAAATACGGCATTACCCCTGACATTGTCATAGGCTGTGCCGGAGGCGGTTCCAATCTCGGCGGTCTGGTAAGTCCGTTTGTCGGAGAAATGCTGCGAGGCGAGAAACAATACAGCATAATCGCCGTGGAGCCGGCATCCTGCCCTAGCTTCACGCGTGGAAAATATGCTTACGATTTCTGCGACACCGGTGAGATTTGCCCACTCGCTAAAATGTACACTCTTGGCAGTCAGTTCATTCCGTCAGCAAACCACGCAGGCGGTCTACGCTACCACGGAATGAGCAGCATCCTGTCACAGCTCTATGCCGACGGCTACATTGAGGCTCGTTCCGTTGAGCAGACTTCCGTATTCAAGGCGGCTGAATTGTTTGCCCGCACGGAAGGCACGCTCCCTGCACCTGAAAGCAGCCACGCAATACGAGCAGCCATTGACGAGGCCCTGAAATGCAAGGAAACGGGAGAGGAAAAGACCATTCTTTTCGGTCTCACGGGAACAGGTTATTTCGATCTGAAGGCATATGAGCAGTTCAATGACGGAAAAATGACTGACACCATCCCGACTGACGAACAGATCAGGGAAAGTCTCAGCCATCTTCCTAAGGTCGACTAGGGCCCTGCAACGGAGCGGAAGCGGGCTTTCCATCGCTGCACGGCTACCTTGCCAGCCAACTCTGGCCCGGCATCTAAATGATGCCTTGGTTTCCTGAGTAATTACGCTACACGGCCAACCGCGCTGTCTGTGAGGAAAGAAAAACGGCAGAGTGGCTTCTTGTTGCAGGGAACATGACCACTTCTGTCAGACATAACTGGAGATTGTAGCTGGAGATGATTGTTTCCGTAAGACATGCCCGGAGAGAAAAACCGAACAACCTGAAATTGATGCAACTGACGAAAGTGTTGATTAATAACCAGTTAGCAGATAAAGCGAAAGCCAGGTTACCCACTTTTTCACATAACCTGCATTTGGCCGCTCATTATATCTTCTTGGATCTCAATAATATACACCAAATCACGACATGCAGGTTGTTCGATTCAATCCAATTCTGTGTTCCCTCATTCCTCGTAACACACCGCTTTTTTCAGATATTTTGAAAAGGTAACTTTGTAAGAACTTGCAGGCTGGAGACGGGCTCCGGCGGAAGAATCGGCCTGCATTATTATTTGGCTGCCGGTTTCGTCGGGTTCTTTGTGGTTTTTCTGTTTCCTCGGTTTCGGAGCAATTTCCGTTGGCTGATGAAGTTTACGCATGAGTTCACGCATCTTTTCTTTGCGGTTCTGTTTTTTCGCAAAATAAAGCGGTTCAATGTCGATTCTGAAGGCAGTTATGTCTCATATGCGTTTCATATATGTTGCTGGGTTAAACAGACCTGGCTCCACCAGACAGATATCGCCGGTCTGGGCATCGTGCTCTCCCTGCTGATTATCACCACCTGCCATATCGTCAACTTCTGCCTGGTCATCCTTACCCCGTCCAGCGGTGTCGTCCTCGCTATCCAACGGAGTCTTCAGTTACTTCCCGTCGGACTTCATTCTCAGACTGCTCCGCTAGAGCGTAACGTCCCGCGGCCTTGCTGATCGCAGAGCCAGCTTTACCTCGCTATCCACTTCTCGACGGTGCGGGTCTGCGAGGAAATGTTCACGCCGACTTTGACGAGGTTCTTGCCTTCCTCGAATTTGTAAGGAAGCATGTAGCCCTTGTCATCAATCTGCTTGAGCGCCTCTTCCTCAGATCCGTCCACCTTGAATTCGAAGACATAGATGCAATTGTCCGTGTAGCAGACCGCGTCAGCCCTGCCGATGGCAGATTTCACTTCTGTGCGGATATAGAAACCAAGCAACGAGAAAATCAGGTAAATAATTGTCTGATAATGTTTTTCAGTCTTGTTTTCTAAGTCGTTCGGTATCCCGGCAAGGTACGCCTGCAGCTTCTCCATAGCCAGATCAATGTCCTGTGAATCCATTGCCGCATAGAAATGTGCCACGAATCCTGACGCTGTGCTTGTCTTGCTTGGATATTCGCCCAGAAGCCCTCTCGTGAAACCAATCTTGACTTCCTTGTTCGGATATCCGAGTGTATAGAGCTGCATCCTCTCGTCGTATGACTTGATGGTCAGGTAACCGGTCTGATAAAGCATTGGCAATGAATTCTCCGAAATCTCCGGAGAAACGTCGAAATCCGATTGCGGAACGAGCGGGATATTGTCCAATGTGGTTTCGTCGATAGGGTTTTTCCGTAGTCTTTCAATGAGGTAAGTCGGGGTGCCGGTGTCGAACCAGTAACTGCCGAAATTCTTGTCTGACAATGCATTGAGAAGACTGTACGGATTATAAATGTCTTCAGACTTGCCGCAGAAGTGATAGCCGTCATAGTTGGCTTTCAGTTGGTCAAGCGCATCAGCTATAGTAATTCCCTGTTCATCCGCAAGCGCTTGCACTTCCGGCTTCATATCGTTCTCCAGTTCTGTCTGGGAAATGCCGCAGATGGCGGAATACTGCGGAATCATTGAAATATTCTTCAGATTGTTCAGCTCACTGAAAATGCTGAGTTGTGCGAACTTGTTGATTCCGGTAAGGAAAACGAACCGCAGATACGGGTCAAGGCTCTTTATCGGGCTGTAGAAATTCCTCATTATCTGCCTGAGAACCGGTAACATGCCCTTGTCGTTCATCACGTCCAACAGAGGTGCGTCATATTCGTCAATGATGATGACGGCTTGCTGCCCGGTCTGCTCGAAGGCAGCTTTCACCAGAAATTCCAGTCGCGCATTTACATCGACTTCATCCACATTCGGGAGCTTTCCATAAATGGCCTCATACCCTTCCAGTTTATATCCGAGAGTTCGAACCAACTGCTCCTCATCCAAATGTTTGGCAGTGGACATGTCGAAATGAAAAACCGGATGCTTAGTCCATTCCTTTTTCAGTTCGCCAGCTTTCAGCCCCTCGAAAAGTTCCTTCCTGCCCTCAAAATAGCAGTGCAACGTGGAAGACAGCAACGACTTGCCGAACCTGCGCGGTCGGCTCAGAAAAACGTATTTGTACTTGTCCGCAATGTCATTGACATAACCCGTCTTGTCAACGTATATATACTTTCCGGATATGATTTCCGCAAATGTCTGTACCCCAATCGGGAATCTCCTAATCGTTGTCTCCATTGTCCAAAACTTTACACACTCCCAAAGATAGCAATTTTTATGATTATTTTCTTCTGTCTAGCTGTATGGCTTCAAGAACAGAAGAAATCGAGAAATATGGCAAGCGGATTTCGATGAGGTCAATCACCCACAAGTTGAAAAAGGTCTATGACCGCAACCGTCTGAAAAAGGCAAGCATCAAATACTATGATGACCTGCCTTTGTTGTGCTTTGACGCCTGATGCGGACTCCATGCAATTACGCAAACCATTCGCAGTTCGCCGGATGCTTACATCGACTTTCGCACTCCTATTCAACATTAAAACTAAAGAATTTGGCAAAACGACACATGAAACATCAAAAACTTACAACTTGAAATACTTGCGAGCCATCATATCCAGTTGTTCGTCGGTAATGTTTGAGACGCCTGCTTTCTTTATCAGAGAGAACTCCTCTTTGTTCTTGCTGATGACAAACTTGCGCTCGCATCCGTCAATTACGGCATACAAATGATAGTTGCCTTTGTAGGTCTCTTCCAGTCGAATGTCCTTGAGCTCATGCCCGTTGATTATGACGGGAGCGCGCTTCTCATCTTCATCCCCCTCGCCCCATGCTCTCAAATGCTCAACAATCGTACTTTCGACACGACCAATCCATTCTTCCGCTACGCCATTTTTCAATGCTATGGTTCGGAAGCTCTTCAGTGAAGATGCGACATCGCGAATGACGGCATCGGGCCTGCGGATGCCGTTGTCGCGGGCGAAATCAATGATGTCTCCACGGGTGAAACCGCTAAGTTTCGCGCGTATAAACATACAATGCTCCTCGTTCGGCAGATATCCGCCCCTGTTTATGACGTATGTGATGTCGTATGCCGGAGATAATCTCCACGAGCCGTCTTCAGTCATTGTGAATGAGAAATTCTTGTTGTGGTCGTCAGTGTTGTTCGCAAGGACATTGAACACCATTCTGCGGAAAACCTCTTGGCAATCGGCCTCCGGAAGGTGTAGCTTGCGACAAGTCGCGATCAGCTGCTCATAACTGTCGGCATCGGGGTTTATCGCTGCCAATGTCTGTGTGTGTACCTTCTTGCTCCCGTCTCGATCGAAGCGTTTGGTCAGGAAATGATTGTTTCCCTCGGCAGAATACAACTCCGAAGGCATCATGCGGATGCCGGCCATTCCGGCCAATTCATAATAAGTCATTTCCAATTCCGCTGAACTGTACTCGGAATTCCCGAACTTCAACAGGTAATAGCCGAAATCCTCCATTCCGGAAATCTGTCCGCTGCGGATCTCTCCTGTCTTCCGGTTGATGGCAATGATTGCCTTTGGCTGTCGACCTCCTGCGGAAGTCCCTACTGTCAATAAGGACTGCATGGTGATGGATTCTTCCGGAAGGATTCTGGCGTTCTCCCTGTCCGCAAAGATGCGCTCGGCCAAGTCGGCCAATGATTTTATGTCAATCTTGTCTGATTTCCGCTCAAGCGGCACTTCCGGCAGGAATTCCAATGCTCCCATCCCGCGTCTGCCTATAAACGCCAGTTTGTCAAGCGGATTGATGTCAGCACCTGAAAGCCGGTTCTGCTGTCGCCATAGCTCAAACAACTGATTGCCCCAGGCATCGGGTAAGGAATCTGCGACAAATGCCGGAAGCTTCTGATAGATCTTTTCGCTTTCGCCCCATATCGGTGTCAATGCCCCAGCGCTGTCAATAGGCGCTGAAATCGGTGATATGTTCAGGCCTCTCTTGACGAATTCAGGGTTGTATGTAAAATAAGCCAGGCGCCGCCGGTCGTCCCACGACAGTCTGCCTATTTCCTCATTCCACAGTATCACTTTCAATGTTTTCAGCATATTCCTGTATTATTTTGAATGGCGGATGCGTTGTGCTTTTTTCTCATTTTTACGTATCAGATATGGCGACTCGGGAAGTTCCGGAAGAAGGTTGTCCATGGCATTGATCTGGCCTATGGCTTTCATCAGGAGGATGAACGTCGACAGTGTCAGGTTGTCCGCCACCCCGCTCTCGAATTTGTGGATGGTGGTCAATCCGATGCCGGACCGCTCCGCCACATCTTTTTGTGTAAGCCCGCAGCGCATCCTGTAATCCTTGAAACGCGTGCCCATCAATCGGACAATTTCCGGTGTCGAATATTCATATAAATCAGCCATTGTCATTTCTTTATTTAACTATCATTATATTGATAGATATGTTGTTATTTAGCCTTTTATCTTCACGCAAGTGATAGTTATAACTGCAAAAATATGAATAAAAACCAATAAAACAAACCATATCATTAAAGGTCAATGTTTACCTTTCTGGTTTTTCGACATTGATATATACGAGGCTTCGTTTGCTGAGTGGCTCAATTAACTGTCAGATGCCGCAGGATTGCAAGAGAAGCTCTTTTTGTTAAAACGATTTCAAATGAACCAAATATGAACTTGATTTTCAGTGCGAGACTTTTTATTATTGCAAGAAATGTTTTGCCAAGTCTTGTTTTGAGATCTGGGAAATTTAAGCATGAGATGGGATATCAACAACTCTTTGTCACTCTTGCCGTATTCTTAGATTGGAGTATGGTTTTTATTAGAAACAGTATTCCAGAGTCTCGGGTAATTGTTATTCTTGTTGCTGAAATTAACAGATTGTCGAGTTCTTAGTGAATTAAAAAAAGATCATATTTTTAACACCTTTAGTTATACTGCCTTATGAAATTTTATTATTTTATGTTGCCTTTAATAGCAAGTGCAATAGTTTCTTGTGAAGAAGATAAGGACAAATTCTCAGGACAAGATATAATTGAATTCAGAGACCCGAATTTTCTTAAAGCGTTACTTGTTGTGAAAGAAACCGATCCGGGAAATCCAGATAATGATGAAGTGACCATTCCCTATTTAATTAATGTTGATGCAAACAGGGATGGGCAGATTTCTGTTAATGAGGCAAAGGTTGTCAAAGGACTGGAGATTGATTATGAGTTCGAAATTAGGGAAATGCCTGAAATAAAATACTTTACATCGCTGATATCATTACGGTGCTACAATGATAGACTATACTCTCTAGATGTAAGCGCGAATAAATCCTTAAGATATTTATATTTAAGTTGTCAAGGGAAAAAACGTAGTTCGTGTAAGATGGTGACTGTAGGCAATAATACTGAATTACAATATTTGAGTATTGACGATACCTTGATAGAATCTTTTGATGTAAGTGGGTGTACTAACTTAGAGTATCTAATATGCACAGATAATTATAATCTCAAAACACTTGATATTGGTAAAAAAACTGCCTTAAAGCACATAAGACTTCGGAGTAATTCAACTGAAACGTTAGATTTAAGTGGGTGTATTAACTTAGAGTCTCTATATTGCGTGCAGAATATCAAAGCTCTTGATATTAGTAAAAATAATAAACTAAAATATTTATGGCTGTCTGATAATTCAGTTGAAACTTTGGATTTAAGCGGGTGTGCTGAATTGGAGGAGATAGTGCTATTATGTGAACAAATTCAAAAAATCATTCTTAACGTCAATAATAAATATCCTAACGCTTTTATTGATGAATATAAAGATATCATTGAATATGTCAAATGATTAAAGGTCCTATTGTTCTGAGTCCTTCCAACAATTACTAAGCAGATATAATATTAACATAGAACATATGATGAAAAAAATTTTTGTCTTCATGATGCTTGCAACATTGTTGTTTACCAATTGCAAGAAATACAATGATGCTGAGATTCGGTCTAGTATCAATGATCTTAAAGTTCGCGTGGAACGACTTGAAAAACTCTGCAGTGAGATGAATACTAATATTTCGTCATTGCAGGCAATTGTCGTTGCGTTGCAAAAAAGAGATGCTGTTGTAAGTGTTACTGATCTTCCGGACAATAAAGGTTATACGATTCTTTTTGCGTCAGGGAAAAGCATTTTTATTTACAATGGTAAGGATGGAAGTGATGGAAAAGACGGAGTTGATGGCCAAAATGGCCTTGACGGGCATACGCCGTCAATCTGCATTAAACAGGGTGCTGACGGCACGTACTATTGGACTTTAGATGGAGAGTGGATTGTAGACGATTCTGGTAATAAAATTAAAGCTGAAGGGGCGAATGGTAAGGATGGAAAAAATGGAACAGATGCCATAACACCAAGACTGAAAATCGAAGAAGACTATTGGTTCGTGTCTTACGATAATGGCATCACATGGCTGAAACTTAACAAGGCTACAGGAAAAGACGGAAAAGATGGAAAAGATGGGATGGATGGTAGTAACATCACTATTACGCAGGATAAAGACAATTGTTACGTTACTTTACCAGATGGCTCAGTGATAACTTTACCGAAAAGCAATTCCACATCGAACCCGGACATTATCCATTTTGAGGACCTATATGTCAAGGCTATCTGTTGCAAACAATGGGACACTGATTACGATGGCGAATTGTCCTATGCGGAAGCAAGAGTTGTAAAGACTTTTCCCGGCTTCAAGGATAATACTGACATAGTTTCCTTTCCCGAATTAAAATATTTTACCAGCCTTAAAGAAATACCCAATAGCGCTTTTCGAAACTGTTCCAGTTTATGGAAGGTGACTTTACCGTCAAGCATAGTCTCAATTGGTGATGGTGCATTCAGCGGTTGTACGAATTTATCATGTTTAGATATCCCCAATTCTGTAGAATCTATTGGAAACTCAGCTTTTTCTAATGCGAATATATCTAGACTGATTATTCCAGACGAAGTGTTATCTATAGGGGAATCTGTTTACTGCTCAGGCACATTTGGTTATCTATATATTGGCTCAAGTTTGGTCAAAATGCCTTATGGTCAATTCAGAGAAGCTAAGATTGACGAATTGATTCTCAATTGCAATGTACCAGATGGGCATACAAATGGTGCAGGTTATGACATTGGTTATTTTCACTATTGCAGAATTGATAAAGTAATCTTTGGCAGAGAAGTTAGACAAATAGGTAGCTATGCAATGGGAGGGGCGAAGGTTGTCACTAATAGTTTACCTGGAGTAAAGACAGTTGTACTCGGTGAATGTGTGGAAAGAATTGGTATCATGGCTTTCTACGATAACACGTTATCAACCGTGTATTGCAAATCCATTACGCCTCCAAGCCTTGCTTCTGCTGCATTTCCTTCATCAAACCAAATGGTTATTTATGTGCCAATTGGCTCCGAAAATTCATATAAGTCAGCACCTGTATGGAAGTCATATTCTTCAAAAATAAAGGGATATGACTTCGAAAACAATCCTATTAATTAACAATTTGCAGAATTATCGTAAGCTTCCGGTCTTCAACGTCATAGACAGCTGAATTATCATCCGTAACCTTGGTCTTCCAAGACATACAAGATTATGATGACCAAAGAAGAAGTATCATAAAGTACGGCACCGACAATGGCGTAGGCCACAAAGCCTAGATTTCCGAGTTGGACGTTCCAGAATGGAAGTTCATAGTGAGCAAGAGACATTATGCAAATGAGTAGACATCTTCCGTATCGCCGGCGGGCGAGTCCCTTCAGTTGGCTGCTGGAGGACACCATTACCGAGACCGTGACCAGAACTGCAAACCCCTCGAGCAAGCCTCTTGACGACATCAGATTGGAAGTCGCGTAAACTCCCACCATGATGACACTTGTGATGAAACAGGTAAACTCAAACCTAAGTTAGTCGAGTTCGGCACAGAGGAAACCATGACTCTTAAGGGTGACGACTAACGTGTTCATCAACAGTACTGTACGACACAAGGTAATCCTCAAGTCAGACATTGAAAACAAACAGACTGAAGAATCAGGATTGCAGTTCTTCCCCTGCAGCCGGTCCCGAAATGTTTGGAGGGTGCTTAGGTATTGACGGACATCGCGATTGGAAAGTTCATGTATCATCTCCCGTTCCACCTCCTGATTATTCCATATCTGCCGGAAGACGCTTTGCCGTGCTGCATTCGTGAGATATCTAGAAGACGATATGCAATTATAGTGTTATATATTTATGTCAGTCAAGTATTTAAACATCTCGGAAAAAGATTTCCGAGCCTCTAAATGTGTTCAAAAGTTTTTACCATTAGAGCGAGCGCTTCAATTGTTGGATACGAAGAAGTTGTGGTTCTCGAATCCTGCAAAATGGCCAGACCCATTCGAACGTCGTTTCGTTGACGGCATTTATCCTGATAATAAGAAGTTTACTTGGTATGGTCGAGTATATTGTATGTGCGTAACCAATGTTGCAACAAGCGAAGCATCTTGGAAAGCATATTCGGATAAAGATTTAGCAGTGAAGCTTGAGTTTGACAGAAAAGAATATGCTGATATTCTGGAGAGAGCAGTATTACAACCTGGTGTCATGGATGTGTTTGTAGGCCAAATGGATTATAAGCAAACCAAGGATATTGAGATGCCGTTAAGTAAGATAACATTTGCGGATAGTGCAAAGTTGAGAATTAACTCAAAGTTGTTCAAGGCTCGTTTGCTTCTCTTAAAAAGGAAGGCCTTCAAATACGAATCAGAGTTTAGAACGATTATTGTTAAAAATAAGAAATCTGCTGCGGATGGAATAACCATTGACATTCCCGACATTTTGCGTTTAATTAGAACAGTGACAATAGGACCAACTGTTGGAGATGAGGAATATGCTATGATAAGACAGTATCTAGTAAATAGGTATCAATTTCCAGCATACAAAATAATGAGGTCTAACCTCTATAGAGCAATAAAACATCCTATAATTAAGATTTAGGTCGTAATCCTCCGTAACACCCCGTAATGCGAAAATCGAACGTTTAGCACCGATATTGACGACACCTTCGCGCAGATTCCGGATGTGTTCAATGATGGGAAGCGCTGCGAGTTCACAACAAATGAAATCATCAACATGGATATTAATCAATACAAAACTGAAATTGATGCTATTTCTCACTGGAAAGGAGAAATATATAGAATAATGGAGTTTCGGCTGAATGGTAAAAATAATGAAGCTCTGAAGGAAACGATTGAGTTTAGAAAAGCTACAATAAATGGACAAGATCGCAACTTCACATCTGGATATCTTGACTTGGGTTTATTTGATGGCCAAGACGAGGATTATAGGATAGCGTGCTTCTGTGTATGCATGGAGGCAGAATATCAAAGAGATGTAAATAGAGAAATTGAGAGTTGTTCAGGATATGAAGGAGATGAGCCAATTTTCGAAAGGCCCGTCCTATGTGAGAATCGCATCAAAGATCTAATAAACTACAGAATTTTCAATCATCGTGAACCCGCATCTAACATATTTAAACTTGATGATTCTTGGGGGTACTTTGACAGAAGGATACCTGCACAGATTTATGAATGGATTGACAACTGTTTTGCAGACAAACCATGTCGAATTAGAGTCGAGCCACAAGGCGTTTATAGAAAGAAACCTAAGCAAATGCTTATCGAATGCATGGTTATATCGCCACAATTTAAATGGTGGAAAACACTTAATATTTATAAGGGTAATACTACAGGAAGTGAATACGTGCTATTAGGGAATGATATAAAAAACACTAATGATTATTGGGATTACCACGTTTTAAAGATTAGAAGACTGGAAGTTTCTGAAACTAGAAAGGATAATGATTATATCTCTATGATGATAGAAGAGATTGAAGAACATGTTAATCCCTTAAATTCTCAGGAGAAGTATCTTATAGGAAGAATGATTCATTTAGATTCTAACGCAACTATTGGTACCAATTTCAAAGATGCAGTTTTGAATCATATTGATCTAGCATATAACCTCTATATAAATACTGACGCAGATAACAGAATAAATGGACATCTGTGCTATGGAAAGATACAGACTGCGACATATAGAACTCATATTCTTAGGATTGAAGATATTCCTTTTGAATCACTTTTCAAATTAGCTTATTCATTTTTCAAATCAAAAACATTAACAAGCGAATGGCTAAGTAATGAATTTACAAACTAATCCTGTTCCTGGAAAAAAACATTATTTACGCATAACTGATTAAACAAAATGAAAAAGTGTATTAAATATATCATTGTTGCTGCCGCTGCGCTGTTTGTGGTAGGTTTGTGATTGTTCCTGAGAGGTATCATATGCCGTGCGGGACTACGGACAGCTATAACCATCAGTCGTTCTGGTGGCATCCTTGGACGCGTGGCGTGAACGGTTCTCCGCATTGTGGCGTGGATATCTTCGGAAAGGAAGGGACCGAGGTCCGGCCTTCTGTCGGAGGTGTGGTGCTCTACAGCGGTTGGTTCAATGATGTCGCAGGGAACATGATTGTTGTACTTGGGCCCAAATGGAAACTGCACTAGTATATGCATTACACGATACTGACTCCCGTGCCGCATTTCCGGCTATACGACAAGGTTTATGGGAACGGCCGGCAGCCTGAAAGATTCAATTGGAAGAAAATGTTTTATCTCAATCCTGACGAATACCTGAGAAGCAAATAACATTGGCAATCAAGGCTATTTCTTTGATTTGCAGAAATCAAAGACTTATATTTGATTCATAATTTGATTGCTGTATAAGCTATGGATGCCATAAAGTATCAAATAAATAGACTGGATAAAGTACAGATTCTGCGAAGACAATCTCCCCGCGTTTCTTGTGGATCAGTTCATGCACATTGCTATAATCTGCATAGTGTGGTTCGTATTTTTCGGTAAAGAGGTAGATTATACTCTTCAGGAGAGACGCCTATTTGACGATTCCTTCGCTGTCAATGAGGTATCCATCAGTTGGGGCGTCTTTCAAGGTCTGGAAATTATGCGTTTCATCACGGAGGATGCCGCCCTTGCCGTTTCCTGACGTTCCGCTGTTGGTCTTGATGTAATCACCGCAGATGGCGAAGTCCCAATCAGTACGCTCCGCCCACGCCTTGTCCTCTTCCTCGGACAGGAAGGTGCTGGAGCCTACCGTTTCACCGTCCTTGATCGAGAAATATACCCATTTGCCGTCCTCCAGGCCGTGGATGGTCACTTCTGTCGAGATAGCCGGCACTTTGCTTTCACCCTGTTTACATGCGCAGCACAGACATGCCGCGAGTATGAACAATATTATAACTGCCTTTTTCATTTCTATTCAAGTTTAAGACTTCCGTCCGGAGCATAAACATATTTGAGTTTGATGGTGCCGTCCTGACGATTGTAGTCGGAGAATCTCATCTTCACATACTTGCCGTCGGCGGTCCTCAATACGAGTGGCGCTGCAGCCGGCTGGCCGGAAGAATTCAGCCATTTGACCTTCGAGTAGGAAGTGGTCTTCGCTGCTACAGTTTCAATGCTGAACATGTTTTCGCCGCTCTTGATCTCCTTGCCGGCGATGTCCTTGCAAACGTAAACCTTTGGAGATGAAGCATCTTCACGATAGTCATATACGGAGAATGCAAGCATCTTTCCGCTTCCCAGTTCTCTGCCCCGCTTGTTCCGGTTTACCGTCAGGAAGAACTTCGGCTCCTCGGAGTCATGGATATTGGCCACATAAGAACTGAAGTCGAAAGCGAACTCGATTTCTGAACTGCCGCTGCTTCCCTGCATAGGATAGTCTCCGCCCTGGTAATTGGCTATCGGCACAAGATAATCATGGACAGGCATACTGTCAGAAGCCTTGTTGGAAACGCCTATTCTGAAGGAAAGGTCATTCCTGGACGTGTAGTTCAGTTTCACGCGGAACACTACCTTTGGTTCACGGTATTCCACATCAGTTCCGCACATGTCGCGGCTCAGTTCGCTGTTCGTCCTGTCACTCTGCTCCCAGAAATAATACGGCAGGTAGTAGCGCCCGTGGTCGTGAGCGAAATGATTTTCTCCCCAGGTGTTGCATACAATGAACGCACCCTTGGTAAGAGTTCCGTCAGGGGCCGTGAATTCCACGAGGTCATCGTAGCCCACGATCGTCATGGCATGTGCTCCGTCAGGTGCAAGTTGAGTAAGTAGCGCCTTATACCCAGTGACGGACGGTCCGGTATAGTTGGTGTTGATCTTCCATCCGCTTGAGCGTGAGGAGAATGTCACTATGCCGCCGGGTTTTCCCGGTTCTCCGCGATTCCACAGATAGCGGCGGACTTCATCGATTCCGGCACGGTCTATTACCTCGAACGTGCGGATCTTGCTCACCCTGTAATGAAGCGCTTTCAGATAACTTTCATACCCTGTAGTCCACTTGAACTGATAGCTCGAATATTGCGACGGGAAATCCGCTTCCGTGGCAATGCCGCCCTCAAATGCTATCTGGAGTCCTTCTGTGCCGAGAGAGCCCTCGTCCTGACCACCATTTATAAAGTTCCAGGTGTACAGATAGCTGAACTGGTTGTCCTTGCTGGCGGACGCGTCCCTGTCTAAAAGACGGTTCATCTCATATGTGAACATGTACCCGATGTACGAAGCTTGTGCGCAGGAGCCGCCGATCTGATTGATAAGCGGAGGGAAATATTTCAATTTCGAGTTGTCAATCCCGTCTGGCATGGTCTCCTGCGCCTGCACTCCTACTGCGGTGGCCCCGAAAATCAAGGTCACCGCTGCCATGATGAATTTCTTGCGAATAGATGCTATTGCCATGATAATCTTTTGATTGTCTTCTTGATTTCTGCTTTGAGCTGCTGAGGTGTATCCGCGTCATGCTCAAGAATGCCGGAAAGTGATTCGACGATTTCACCGCGGCGGACGGATTGCTCATACCATCCGAGCGTCTCACAGGCCACCGTACGCACATACAGGTCGTCGGAAGCGTCTCCGACAATGTGGAGAAGCGGCTCGACAGCATAAATGCTTCTGCCGTTTCTAAATGTCCTGATATCGTTCACTCTCTTCTTTGCCGGTTTCTCCTTGTCAGCCGCCCCTTCTGCGCTCTTGCCGTAATGTCCTGTGCCTGAAAGCAATGCTACTGCATCATCTGCCGCATATCCCGATGCCCTCACCATTTCAGGATGAGCCTTCTTGAAGGCCTTTACATCAGAAATAAACGTGGTGTCTCCAAGTGCAGCAGCCATTTTTACGGAACTTCTGGCGACAACTTCATAGATGTCGTCCAGACCCTTTCTGACGTAGGTCGGGAAATCAGCGTCAGGATTGGTTGCCAATGTGTTGAAAGCATGGATGCGTACAATCCATGACGGGTCGCCGAACATTTCCGCGGCGCGTTTGTGTGCCGCCTTGGCATCGATATAACCCAAATGGGTGATGCCGGCACATCTCAGCAGAGGATTTTCAGAATGTGTGTACTTTTCCCAGACGGAAGACTTTGACTCGTTGAAAATAAGGTCGTTGTGCAGCCTGTCACGCAGTTTCGCCTCGGCATTGTCACGAGGCGTGAATCTGAAAGTCGGGTCGCCGATAAGATGAGACTCCAGATATGGAACCTCTTTCTGCCACATTCCGACACGCTCCCCGACAGAAAGGTAGCCCATCAGCTTGTCTTCCCATTTGTCCTGAAGAACATTGACCGTATTCCCTTGGGCGACAATGCATTCGCCGTCTCCGAATACATGACATCCTGCGACATATCCCTCCCTGTTGTGGAAGGAACCGTTGTAGCAGGCATTGAAGACAATCATCTTCGCATTGCTGTGTCCTTTCATTATATCATCCAGACTGATGTTGGCAAGAGCGAATTCCAGAGAATCAGCAGCTGCGTAGGCCGCCATGGCGGAGTCAGAAAAATCCTTGCGGGAAAGTTTGTATTCCTTCTCAATGGCTTCTTTCATGAAACCTTCACCCTGGCCTTTTCCCTGATAATATCTGTATGCTTCAGCGAGTGAACGTCTCAGATAGTCCATATCCTCGTCCAGGTCATCAGCCACCTTGCTCTCGTTGATGTACTGAGTGTCAGGTGCTCCGTGCTCGCTGAAAACGAACAGGTCCACGTCCTTGCGGGCCACCTCGCTCATGAGATTCCACTTCATTTGCCTGTCTTCACGGAAATTCAGGAAACGGTTATGAGAAGCCTGACTGAAGGCGTATGGAAAATACTCCCTGAATACGACTGGTTTCTGACGCCAGATCGTAAGGCAGTCCGAATTGTATCCGTGACCGGCGAAGAAAGTGAGGTCGTCCAGGACATTGTCCTGCCTGTGCGCATCCGCCACCTTGCGGAGATACTTGCGCATGATCTCATATTTGTCACCTTTCATCACTGCCGGCACTTTCATTCTGGCAGAATAGATGTCCGGACGCAGATGCTGTGCCCCTTTTTCTGAAAGCCTGTAATAGAATACGTCGGTTTCCACGGTGTCACGGCAGATGAAGTCGAAACTCAGGTCGAAATCATCATAGAACCTGTCTGAGGCCACAGATGATTCTTCCATTGGCCAGACTTCCTCGTTCATCTTGAATGCAGTGGTAAGATGCTGGCCCTGACGCACTTTGACAATCGGCACATCACCTGCAAGCACCACACCTTCGAGTCTCGGCTTCTTCCCTGCAAGCGCGAGAATCTCAGCTTTTACTTCTTCCGGACTTTTCCAGTCAGCACTGATTATATATGTCCCGAGACCCTCATCCTCAAGAGCATGCTTGTAAGCATGGAATTCTTCTGAGCACTTGGAAAGCGTCACGCTGTCGGTTATGATGGCGAATGCCGTAGGTGACTTCACACTGAATTTTTCGACATTAGCCTGTGCCGCTGCGGACAGCGAAATGCCGCAGAAAACGACCGCCCCTAAAAATTGTTTTATCAGATTATTTCTCATAATTCTATGTTCAGTTGCCCTATCTCAAATAATCTTCAAGACGGTTCCTGGTCTTGACAAGTTCATTCCTCAATGCTTCCGGCATCTCTTCGCCAGATTTCAGGTACGCCTCGATTCCGTCCACAATCTCTTTCCTGTTCCATGCCCTGATGTACCAGCCGAGGACCTCAGCGCATTGGACACGTGCCTTCTCGACTTCATTTGGATCGCGTACAATCGCAAGCAGGCTTTCAGCATACTGCGGATAAGGCTGGTTGCGCATACCGCTGATGTAGAATTTACGGTATTTGTTGGTCTTGTCTGTGAGAGCCTTGCCAGTGGAGGCTTCTATGGAGAATGACTGTCTGAAGCAGTCCATGGCTTTCTTGTGGAAACGTTCACGGTCATAAATCCAGTCCGCCTCGGCAAATTTCTTTTCGAATTCCCTAAGGAAAAGACTGTCAGGGAAATGCGCGCAGACAAATCCCACGTTATGGGCTACGCGAAGGGAATTGTAATCACGAATGTAGAGGTCTGCAAGAGCGTCAGCCATTTCCGGAGTGCCGACCTTTCCCATGAAATAGGTGGACTTGCGGCGGATAAACTCATAAGGGTCATCAGCTCCCTCTTTCAGGACTTTCTCATAATTTCCGTCAATGTAATGTTCCAGAAGATGGAGGCATTGCAGGCGGAGCATATATTCGTCACTTTCCTTCCACGTTTTCAGGAGAAGGGGAGACAAGTCATTGTAATTCAATGTGTAGAGCTTGTGCAATGCAAGCCCTCTTATATCGCACGGATATTTCGCAGATGTGAATTTCAGCCAATACCGGCAGTCGGTGTTGTGCAAATCCGGGCGGACCGCTTTCCTTGACGCGGTGAAATGGAATGTCGGGTCGCCGAGAATGTGCGATTCCAGGATATTGACCTGCTGCATCCATTGACCTACGCTGTAACCCTCGGAGAGCATTCCCAGAAGGTCGGATGAAGACTTGTCCTGAAGGACATTGACCGAGTTTCCGATGCCGACAAGAGCATTGCCCCCGGACAGGATATAACGTGATGCGATGCAGTCGTCCTCCCGGAAATCTCCATTGTAGCAGGCGTCGAAAATGGTCACTTTCACATTCGGTTCTGCTGCCGCAATGTCATCCAGCATAATGCCGGTGGCAGCATCATAAAGCGAATCCTCCGCCTCGTTTTTCGGATCATCCCAGTCTTCAACCCAATCGCGGCTGATGCCATATTTCTTGACAATGTCGTCTATCACGCTTTCTGCGTCCTTGCCCCGGCTTACTGCCGTCCTGATCCGCTGACGCATGCGGTATTTGGCATCGTAATAATAAGAATCGGTCTCGTTTGGATGAGGCGTTTCTGTAACGTATTGTCTTTCAGGGACTCCGTGCTCATGGAAAAGAGCGATGTCTAGGTCGTCACGTGAGATTTCACCAAGAAGTGTCTTCTTTATGTCAGGATACATTGCGAAGATCAGGAACTTCGCGCCGTCAGAGCCGTTTTCAAATGCGGCCGGCATCTGTTCCTTCAGGGTTATGGTCTCGTCTTTCCACGCCGCGAGACTGTTTGAGAATGAACCGCTTCCGCAATATGACATCAGGTGGTCAAGAGCGTTCTCCTGTGATTTTGCGGCAGCGGCTTTGAGCAGATAGCGTGAAATCTCACCATATTTGTCGCCTCTCTTTTCAGATGATTTTATGCGTCCGGTATAGATGTCACAGCAGATGTGTTGGGGTGACTCTGCCTTCAGATTGTAGTAGAAAAAGTTCTTCTCCACGCTGTCGCGCCCGAGAAAATCAAACTTCAGGTCGAAGTCGTCATAGAACCTGTCGGAAGGAACGGAAGAGTCTCTCATGGGCAATGATTCATCCATCTTGAAGGCGGATGTGAGATGCTGGGCACCTCGGATCATTGCAATCGGGACATCCCCGACAAAGACTGCCCCTTCCAGAGCCCTGGTCCTGTAATATAATATCAGACTGTCTTTCAGCTCGTCAGGATCTGTCCAGTTCCTGGATACCACGAACGCGTCAAGCCCATCTGCGCAGACTGCCGAGCGATATGTTTCTATCGCAGCATTGCAGCTGTCAAATGTCTGAGGGTCAGTGACAATCGCGAAAGAATGTGTCTGGGCGGCTGCTGATGCCGCTGTAAAGACGGCCAATGCCGCCAGTATTGTTTTGTATGACATCTAAACCCTATAAAAATGAATCCTATTGTTTGATTATCAGTGATTTCGGAACATCCGTCTTCAGAACAGTATTCCGAATGTCGCCGAGCAGATGATTCTGTCCTTGTCCAGTTCAGAAGCACCTATGTATGAGGCTTTTCCGCCCAATACCCAGTTTACTCTCCTTCCTGAAGAAATAGTCCAGTCTATTCTGCCGCCGGCCTTTATGTAACTTGCATTGAGCCAGTCACTCTGGTCCTTCATCATTGCTGCAGGTGCAGGATAGACTTTGCCGCTCAGGCAGGTATATCCGTCACCCAGCCCCAATGCGTAGCCGGCATGAAGCCCTACAAGCAGAGATGACTTCCTCATCTTGAAATGCCTGTCGGCCTGGACTCCGCCGTATATCCGCATGGCGTCTGATGTGGATGCCGGCGAGAGATAGCTCTGGTTGAACATCTCGAATCTGGCTTCTCCACCGACTCTCCAGCTGTAGCCCTCAGGATCGGAAGCCCCGAAAAGATGGTCGTATCCGACGGATGCGTTGATTCCGGTGAAGGTGGTCATCTCGTTTTCATTCAGGACCATCCATTCCTGCTGATAGGCTGTAGTGTTCAGTTTCTGAACATATTCAATGCCATCAGCGGCGCTGTACAATACATTGAGAGTCAGCTTGTTGGATTTGTCTTTGCCGAAGAACCAGGCAGCGTCGAAAGTTATGTCATTCTCCTTTATGGAGCCGAGTCTCTTGGGCAGTTTCGGATTTTCCCTTCCGAGAGTGGTGCGGTGTACGAATCCGGCCTCGATGAACAGAATCTCGCCCAAAGAGTACTGAAGCGCTCCACCGTACCTGTTTGTGCGGTAGATATGTGCCTTCATGCCATCGTTTCCGCCCACCTTGTTCTGGGTGCTTTCTCCCAGGCCGCGGTGCTGCCATACCTTAGGATCTTCCCAAGGATTGTTGTTGGATACGGTTCCGCGCTCAAAACCATTGGTATATGTACCGCTGAGGCCCAGCAGGCTTTGGCCGAGAAGTACAGCGACTGACGGTTTTACAGTTACGCTATACTTGTATGTCTCTCCTCTCGGGTCAAGTTGTTTGGCTCCTACCTTGGTCGTGTAGTCCACTTTTACACCGAAAGAGACCCTGTCCCACAAAACGGGTGATGACAATCCGGCGTTGAGCAGATATTCCTGTCTGTTCCATCCGCTGGATTTGTCATCGACCGGATAATATGGCATGTTGTCCTCCAGTTCGTACATGAGTACGTTGTAGAGGGCGTCGTGTTCGAAGATGTTTCTGAAAGAGAATCCGCCCGTTGCCAGGAACTTGCCTATGTAAGCGCCTCCTGACGTGCCCACGGAAATCTCCGATTTTTTTTCGCCTGAGCCGATTTTACGATACTCGCCGAAGCCTCCGTCATAACTGAGGTCAAGCGTGCTGAACAACCGGTAAGGCTTGAATGAGAGGCCTGCCGCAGAAGAACTTCCGTACCACAGGGAATTCCTTATGGCAGTCTCCTTCAGGACTGTATTTCTGTGGATTTCCGAAGGCTCGGCAGCCCGGGCTGCAACTGCACCCAGACTGACGAGCATTACGGATATTGCTATAATTCTCTTCATTTCGAACTTGTCGATTTTACTTGTTTATCCAAGTGTTCCATGAAGGCACCTTGGCATCATATCTTCTGACCTGAGGGTCCTTCTTGACTTCGAAGTCATTTGTGGTGTTGTTGGAATCCTGATAAACTTTTGTTCCGTCAGGACGGGTTTCCTTGATTTTCCTTGCGATACTTTCGCCGACATACTGTCCTGAGCACCAGATGGCTCCTGCATCAAGAACTTTAGGAAGACCGAGTACGTTCATACCTGTTTCATCACTTACAGTCTGCACAGCATCGATCACGTCGCTGATGAGAACCTCTCTTCCTACTCCGTTGTAGTCCGCATTGGTGGCAGTGAGGAAATCCTCATTCTTGAGCGGTTTGGATGGCTTGAAGATTATATACTGCGAGCCTGATACGGAAGTAAGCCACTGAGGCATAGCATATCCTGCCTGGATTACCTTCTTCATGTTTATTGCAGGATTGTCTGTAAGAACCAATCCGCTAGGTGCTGTGGATTCTTTCTCGATAGCCTCGAATTCTGCACCTGTCAGATCTACAGGCGAAACGCCTTTGGAGAGGCTTTCTGCCTTATGGTTGGTAGCCCACTGGGAGATTACAAATGATTCGCCCGGTTTTATCGGGTAGGTGTGTCCGTCACCCTGAATCTGCCATACGACTTTCACGAATACGTATTGGTCTGCATTTTCGATAGGCCATTCATAGATGATGGATTTGTCATAGGACGCAAAGATTGTCTCGGCGATGCAGAGGCTGTCAGCGTAAACTACTTCCGTGCTGTTGTTGTAGATTTCATAGAACTGGTCGCGGAAATAGAAATCTTTCACTCCTGTATAATAAATCTCTTTGAATACGAGAGCGGCCTCCTTGACGGCATCCACTTTTACTGTCACTTCATCTCCGTCGGCAAGCAGACTCGCATTGCTTTCAGAACCGGCAATGGTATATGTGAATCCGCCTTCATTCTGAGTAGCGCTTACCGTAACTGTATAGACGCCAGGAACAATGCCGGTCGCAGTGGCGAGGCCGTTTTCCGTCTTGGCTTCGATTGCCGTTCCGGTTGCGAAGTTTGAAATGGTGACATCGTAACTCTCAGGGGACTTGATGCCTGCTGCCGCGATATTAGTCTCATCGACCTTCACATTTATGCTGATCGTCTTGGTGCCGGTCTTCTGGCAACCTGCCGCCGCCAGGGCCGCAAGTACCATTAAGGTGATTACTGAATGTTTCATAATTCTAATATTTTAAGATAAATAACTACTTGATTGATACCTTGAACTCGAATCCGAAAAAGATCGGTATCCCGAGTTCGCTGCGTTCGCCGGTCTGTTTCGACTTGTAGAGCGGACGGCTGTTGAACAGGTTGTTCACATAGAACGACGCTGTAAATATGTCTCCTATTTCCTTGCTGACATTGAGGTTGAAAAGCATTGTCGGGAAATATCTTTCGGCTATGAACCTGTTGTCATTGCGGGGCGTGAACATGTAGGAGAATTCCGGATCGTTCTTCATGGACGGGTCGAAGTCATATACCTTTCCGTCCTTGCGGGAGATGTACTTGATGAACATGGTGTCATTGCGGTACTCAGTCCAATACTTGCTGTACCAGTTCATCTGCCCGGTGAGCGTGACGGCAAGTCCTACCTGCGGAATGTTGTGTGTGATCCTGAGCGTGGTGTTCAGCTGTTCAGCATAGCTGGTAGAGAGTTCCGGCTCGTATATTCCGATGTTCTTTTCCGGTGTCCCTACATTGTCCCTTGTTCCGAAAGAATATCCCTTGTTCGTGTTCGAGCTGCGCATCCATGCACCGTTGATGTAGAACGAAGTGCGGATTGCATTGAACCGTCCGAGGTCGATTTCGTATTCTATTCCCCTGTTGGTGGACTTGATGTTGTTCAGCGGTTTATATACGGTATAGAACAGGTCGTATTCGGTACCTTTCTTCAGTACAGGCCGTTGTCCTGCATCCTTGTGGTCCACGTCATAGGTCAATGCGTGATACCATTTGAAGGAACTGAGGTCGAGTCCATAATTGTAGCCGTTGTTCATCCTCTCGTCATAAGCGGTAACGCTGATGCGGTAATGTCCTCCGAACTTGAAGTCCAGACCGACTTCCGCCTTGCGGTTCACGGCGATCTCCAGGTCCTTGTTCGTCGCATCGTAAACATTGGTCTGGGCAATGAGCAGCTGCTCGTTTTCAGGCATCCCGGCTACCATTCCGTTGTAGAGGATGTGGTCGTGGTATGACTTGTTAGGATAGAGGTAGTACGAGGTCGGGGCCTTCGATGTCAGTCCGTATCCTCCACGCAGCGTCATCCAAGGGAAGATGTCGATGGAAGCATTGATTCGCGGCGCTACGGAATTGTGCCCATTGACATTGTCATAGCGGACACCGGTCACGATATTCAATTCCCTTCCGGCGAATTTCCAGTTGAAGTAGTTCTCAGCATAGAGACCCAGCTGGTTGATGAACGGGATGTCGTAGTAAGGCCTTGTACGATAGCCTGATTCAGCATTTCCGATATTCCTGTAAGGGGGAGTGTCGTCGTCATAGACTGAACCTTTGCCGAGGTTTCCGTCTGTCTTGAAGTCGGCTCCTATCAGCAGTCTCTCGTTTACGGCACCCCAAGTGTGAGCAAAATCAGCATTCACTTTTACGAAGGCATTGACCTCCTTGCCATAAATGTCATACATGTAGAAATAGCTGTACGGCAGCACGACGCCTTTTACCGGACTGTCAGCAGGGACATTGGTGATGAGGTTTCCGTCGGCATCCTTGATCTGCGCCCCGGCAATGTTGCTGTACACCTCACCGTCAGTCATTGACTTGGAGTAGAGGTTCAATGCGTTGGTGGCGGTGCTTTCATAGTGGGATTTCTTGTCGTTGAGGCTTCCCGATACCAGCCAGTTTATGCTCCGCAGCCAGTTGCCGTTGATGGAAGCGCGGCCGTTGGTGTTGAACGCCACACCCAAGTCATTGGCATAGGACTGGGTCTTGGAATCCTTGTCGTCAGGATTGAGTCTGCTGCGGTCGCGGCCAAAACTCATTGAGAGAGAGGTGGTTTCATTGACGAGTTCTCCTATTCTCACTGTCCAGAGGGCCTTGGCGCTCGCGCGCTGGTAGAATGCGTGGTTCTTGGTCAATGAATTCTTGCTGTATGCGTAGTCGCCGGAGATGTTGAGGTCTCCTGCTTTCTTTCCGAGTGAAAATCCCTTTCCGGCCGATGCCTGGTAGATGTTCGGATTGGTCTTGAACCTGATCATGAGCGGGGACTTGCCGGCTTTGGACTTTACCAGCACCGCGCCTGACGTGAGGTCGCCATATTCCGCTGACGGGATACCTCTGATGACTTCTATGGATTCAATGTTGTCTGTCGAAAGTGATCTTACGTCCATGCCTCGTGCAGGTGTGCCGGAGCGGCTGTCATCTCCTGAACTGCCGCTGACTACCGGGCTGAGTGTCTGGAGGTTGGCATTGTTGGACATAGGAGCGCCATCGACAATGACGGCTGTTCCGAGGCTGTTCATCACTGATGCCGAGTTGGCTGTTTCGCCAGGGACGATAGGCCGTGCGGTTCGGATGGTGATGGACTGTGAACTGGACAGATCCGGATTCGTTATCGCTACACCGGGGAGCAACGCCATGGCATCTGCCAATGAACTGGTCTGCATGTGGTCCATCGCCTGTCTTGAAATGTTGGAGGCGGTGCTGCTGCCGGCTTTGTTGCCGGTGGCTACGACCACGACGTCGCTCAGTCGGAAGGATGTTTCCTTCAGTGCTATTTTCAATTTTACGATTTCACCGGTCCTGGCTGTAAACGTGGTGTCTTTCTGTTCCATGCCGTAGAACTGCACGCTGACGGTGACTGTCCCCGCCGGCACGTCTTTCAGAGAGAACGCGCCCTTTGTGTCCGTCATTGTGTAAAGCTGTGACGGGGTCACCAGTACGGACGCGAAATCGACCGGCGAGCCGCTTGTTGCGGAAACTACCTCTCCCTGAACGGCAAATGTCTTCTTTGGAGGGGCAGCTTCAACGGAGAGGCTGAAGCAGGCGGCAAGGGCAAGAATTGCAATCGAAAATAACCTATGTCTATTCATTGTTCGTAATTGTATCAAGTGTGTTCTTCGCTCGAAAAAAGGCCCAAACGGCACGTTCCTCTGCTGCACTTATTGCAAAAGTATCACAATAATTGAAAAAAACAAATAGCAAGAAATGATGATTTGATACGTGAAAATCAATGATTTTGCAGGATTTTCGGCAACTTTGGTTACAGATTTTCCGGCAGCGGGTGAGCGCAGAAACGATTTTTAACCATTTGTGGTGATTTGGCTTTTTTTTTACTTTTTTTTTCCGTATAGTTTAAAAAGCTACTTGTCCGTGAAGCCCTGCCTTTTTGCGGACAAGTTGTGGTTTTGATGTGCTTGTCCGTGAAACCCCGCCTTTTTACGGACAAACTGTAGATTCCAGGGTAACCAATATCAGTAATTATTACTGTCCGCTAAAACTTTTTGACAGTACAAAAAAT
>UMFK01061851.1_pt1 | contig 25858 bp, 17 predicted proteins | sample 1964981 | NCBI WGS metagenome assembly UMFK01 (sample SAMEA4836043, study PRJEB28245) | human gut metagenome | biome: gut microbiome; material: fecal sample | place: Denmark | collected 2008
GTATAATCGACCTGATTTTGTCTCACATACCCGCGTCTGCGAAGGCCGGTGGGTATAATCGACCTGATTTTGTCTCACATACCCGCTTTCGCAAGTTCTGCTGGGTACAGATAGCTTGTTTCTGACTTCTATACCCTCGCCAACAAGTTCTGTTGGGTACAGATAGCTTGTTTCTGAATTCCATACCCTCGTCAACGCAAATACATAAAAATACTGACAGGCAGATATCTTCGCTGTCCATCAGTATTTTTGTCTGTCAATATCTACCTCATCAACGATCTGTTACAGCCGGTTTGCCTTCACGTCCTCGAACTCCTGCAGCATTTCTTCGGAAGGAGCCTTGGTAGCGAGGCTGACTGCGATGATAGCGATAAGTCCCAGCCCGAAGCCTACTACCAGGGAATACAATCCGGTAGCTTTGCCCAGGGTCTGTCCGCCCACGAGAGGAATGTAATCCCAGATGATCACGGCAAGTGCTCCGGTGACAATTCCGGCTACCGCTCCGGGGAAATTGGTTCTCTTCCAATATAAGGACATCACTACCAACGGTCCGAAGGCGGCACCTAAACCTGCCCACGCATTGGATACCAGACCCATGACGGTGTTGTTCGGATTCCATGCGATGATGTAAGCCAGCACAGCTACTACCAGTACTGTGACACGGCTCACATTCATAACCGTCTTGTCATCCGCATCCTTTTTGAGCAGTCCCTTGAAGATATCTTCCGCTACGCTGGAAGCACTGACTAACAGCTGGGAATCCGCCGTGGACATGATCGCTGCCAGGATACCGCAAAGGAACAATCCTGCAATGAACGGAGCACGCATCTCCATCGTAAATACCTTCTTGATCATTTCGATGAATACCTTCTCATTATTGCCATTCACCAGCTCCGGCAGATAAGCTCTGCCCAGGATACCGATAAATACTGCAAAACCCAGGGATAATGCTACCCAGCTGATGGCAGTAGCCTTGGACTTGGTCATTTCCTTCTCATCCCGGACTGCCATAAATCTCACCAGGATGTGGGGCATTCCGAAATATCCCAGTCCCCAGCCGAGACCGGAGATCACGCTGATGATATTATTACTGCCGTCACCGTTCTTCATCAGATTCAGGAAGTTGGCACTGTCGGCACCGCTGGCTTCCAGACCGGCTGACAATGTAGTGCCGCCGGTTGTCAGAAAATGATAAGCGAACAGCGGTACTGCCAGAATACCGACCAGCATCAGCATACCCTGGATAAAGTCTGTCACACATACCGCAGTAAATCCGCCGAGGAAGGTATAGACCAAAACTACCAGCGCACCGATGGTCAGTGCCACATGATAATCAATGCCAAACACGGACTCAAACAGCTGACCTCCGGCAGAAAGTGCGGACGCGCAATATACCAGGAAAAATACTACAATAGTAATAGAAGAAACAGTCATCAATACCTTCTTCTCATCATGGAAGCGGTTCTCAAAATAAGTAGGCAGTGTCACAGAGTTGTTGGCGCGGATCGTATATCTGCGCAGCTTCGTGGCAATGAGCAGCCAGTTCAGCGTCGTGCCGATGAAAAGTCCGATGGCGATCCAGCCGTCACCTCCGACACCGGTTAAATAAATAGCTCCCGGCAGTCCCATCAGCAGCCATCCACTCATGTCCGATGCCTGCGCGGACAGTGCAGCGACGAAGCCGTTCAGCTTTCTGCCTCCTAAAAAGTAATCTTCGGAATTGTTGTTTCCCTTTGCGTAGAGCGCTCCGATAGCGATCATCATGAGTAAATACAGCACGAATGCCACAATTACCCAGCCCAGCGTATTTCCTGTCATAATAGCCTCCTCAAATTTTTCTTCTTGTACATTTTCTTAATTGTATACAGTGATACGATTTATTATATACAAGAAATGGCTTATCGTCAACAGATTAGTTTGCTATCGCTGTAATGTGTGAAAGCTTCAAAAACCCTTGCCGTTACGGACAGCCTATGATTCTTCACCTGACGTATTCAGATGCAAAACGCTGCATAGAGCGGCACTATCTTTTTGTTGTCTTCAAATGCGAAGTTTTTTGTAGAAAGTTTGATGGCATATGCAGGCTTATAGGTATCCATGTAAACCTTTAAACTCTTTGCTCTGGTATTGTCGGCAGATTTCACTTCAATCGGGATCAACTGCCCATCACGCTGAATAACAAAATCTATCTCCGCACCACGCTCAGACTCCCAATAGTAAGTATTGTAACCATTGATGGAGAGCTGTACATTGACATAATTCTCCGTCATACCGCCCTTAAAATCGTTCAATTCCTCCACCATATACAGAATATCATTGGCAGCCAGATCCTTCTTGGCACAAAGCAGCCCCAAATCCGAAACATATATCTTGAAAGCGTCGATATCACGATAATTTTCCAAAGGCTTTTTAATCTGCTCTACCTTATAGACCCGTGATACGATTCCGGACAGACAGAGCCATTCTATGGCATTCTCAAATTCAGACGCCCGCCCTCCTTTTTTCATCAGCTTATACTGAAAACGCGTATTTTTCTTCGAAAGCTGAACGGTAATATTGTCATAGGCAAGCCTGGTCTTCTTGATTTCATTCAGATTATTGTACTTACTCATGTCATTGAGATAACTTGCAAGAATGGTATCCTGTATATGGCGGATCAGGATATAGTCCCTTGTCTGGGCAAACTGCATCACACACTCCGGCATCCCGCCTGCCACAAGATACTGCCGGTAAAGCTGCATAGCCGCATCGTGGAGTGCCGCCGGCATCGGCTGATCTGTTGCAAAGCACCTTTTGATCTGCTGCACAAGATCTCCCTCACCCATAGCGATCATAAATTCCTCCATATCCATGGGATACAGGGTTTTCATATCCACCTTGCCCACAGGGAACGAGAACTTTTCCCTGTTGACAGCCACACCTAACAGGCTGCCCGCAACGATGATATGATAGTCCGGAGCGCTCTCGTTAAAATATTTCAGAGAAGTCAGAGCCCTTTCGCAAAGCTGCACCTCATCAAATACAATCAGCGTTTTTTCTTTTACGATGGTCTGACCCGCAATATGAGACAAAATGGGGATCAGATAATCAGGACTGATGTTTTCTTCAAAAGTTTCATTCAATTTAGGATCTGTTTCAAAATTGAAATATGCCACATTCTCATAGTGGGTTCGTCCGAACTCTAAAATGGAGTAAGTTTTTCCCACCTGTCTTGCCCCTTGCAAAATAAGGGGTTTGCGATGTTCACTTTCTTTCCACGTTTCTAAGAAGTCCATAATCTTTCTATACATCCTCCGTCCTCCATAAAGCTTCTGATTATAGCATAATCCAAATTCGTGTAAAAATCAAATGTTTTTTATGTCAATTTTACATTATATTGCATGAATACTTTTATGTTTTTAACATTTTTCTACATGTTTATTGTTCTTTCTACATTTACATTCTACATTTACCACTATAAGCTATATTCCCATAGAGAAACGTGTGCCGCAAAATGCACAAAAAGCCCCGCCGCAGAGTTTTGTCCCTGCGGTGAGGCTGCTAATGCGAAACTATTGTTTCTTTCTTCTTACCAGCATGGCTGCCAGTCCTACGGCGGATACTACAAATAGAGCGATCCAGATGCCGGAAGCATCTCCGGTAGCCGGAACCTTGTCCAGTTCCTGGGCAGTAGCAGCAGCGATGGGAGCTGCGGCAGCTGAGTTGTCCGTACTGTCATTATTATCGTTATTGCCGGTGTTATTGCTGCCGGTACTATTGCTGCCGGAGGTGTTCCTTGCTACCGTAAAGCCGGTGCCTGCGGCGCCGTCTGTCCATACGATCTCAAAGGTGTGACTGCCCTCGGACAGAGTCTTCAGGTAATCTGCATGTAATTCGATGATCGTGGAGCCCTCACTCACGGTATAGTTCTTGGAATCAATGATATTCCCATCTACCTTTACATTCTGGAACTTGGAAAATTCACCGTTTCCTCTGATTCTGAGACTTCCTCCGTTCGTATTCTGGTTCCAGGAGCCGTTCGCGCCTTCAATGATCTGATACTGTACCGTCAATACTACGGTAGCGGTGGTAACTGAACCGGCCGCGTTACTGAGGACGCACCGGTACTTAAATCCGTTGCAGTCTCTATCCGTTACTCCTGTGGTGTAGGTCGCTCCGGTAGCTCCGGTGATGTTTACAAATCCTTTGCCGTCATTTCTGTCAATCTGCCACTGATAGGTTACGTCCGTACCGGTTGCAGCGACTTCAAACTTTGCTGTGTCTCCTACTGTCACAGATACACTCTTGGGCTGTGCAGTGACTGCCGGAGCGTCCACATGGTAAAGTTCGATTTCACCGGTCAGAATCTCATAATTGGTATCCGTAGGGATGAAGCGCCACTTGTAAGTCTTGTTCATCTCGACTGCCGTATTATCGGGAAGTACATTGTCATTATCATCTACCCACTTCAGTATACCGTCTGCCGGATGAATGGTGCTGCCTGCCAACGTCAGTCCTGCGTCTGCCAGGGTCATACCGCCTGTGGTAATCTTATGATACTTCGGTTCACCGCTTGTAGCAGCCTGGGTAATCATAATGACAAAAGGTGCACTGGTGATCTCACTGTAATCGCCATCACCTGCCTTGGTTGCTGTGATAACAACGCTTCCGACCTTAACCGAAGTCAGAACGCCATTCTCATCAATCGTCGCATCGCCTGTGCTTCTTACTTCATCCACTTTGTAAGTAATCTCGCCTGTTCCGGAGCCGCCGACCGTGCTCAGTTGCAGCTTCTGTCCATAGACCACAGTGTTGTCACCGGTGATGCGCAGTGTCTCCTGAGGGTCTTTCGCCGTCAGTTTCAGTACCAGATCCTTGGTAAAGTTTTTATAATTTGGATTGGAAATCGTTACCGTCCAACGGATGGTGTCATTTTCCGCACCGGCTGTCAGCCTGTAGGCGATCTTTCCGGCTGTATTAATCATAACCGATTCCACCTTTGCAGATCCCGAAGTTTGTGCCTCGGAAATGCTGTATGTCCATGTCTCCCCGGCAGGAAGTCCTGTGTAATCGGGTGCGAAGGTCTTCTGCTTCCGGTCGGAGAATTTCTGCTTTAAGTTCTCATCCTGCAACACACCGCCCTTAGCCTGCGTAATCGCTACGTTTGCGGTGGTCATGTTGGAAACAAGCTTATAGTTGTCTGCCGCTTTTCCCTGCAAGGTCACCGTAACGGTAACTTCTTTGTCTGTGCCGACATTCGCATTAACCATCCTGCCGGTCGCGGTATAATCGGAACTTGTCAGCGTTGCAACAGGTGTGTTTGTGCTGTCTTTGAAAGTCACTTCTAAAATGGTCACGGAGGTATTATTCCGCTCGTAGCTGCGGTCTTGCGTGCGCACAGTTGCAATGCTGATAGGCTTTGCAGTAATAGTTGCCCTGGTCTTATATGTTCCGTCGGTCAGTTCATAGTGAGAGTCAAACTCACCACGAAGTGTTACCGTTACCTCTGCATCCTGTTCCCCGGCGTTTTCACTTTGGAAAGCACCGGTCACCGTGTAGTCCGTACCCGCTACCAGACTATCTATTCTCACGTCTGCCTCGTTGGCAAAAACTACCTCTGTAACGTCAGCATTCACGTTTCCATCGTAATCCTTGTTGGCAACGGTAGCCTGTACAATATGGACACGTGCCTTATTCACCGTCAGTGTGTAACTTGCCGTGCCTAACTTATAGTTCGTCGTCTCGACGGCTGTCGCGGTAATGGTTGTCTCGCCCACTCCGACAACGGTAACCTCACCTTTTTCATTCACAGTTGCAACAGAATTGTCGCTACTTTGGTAAGTCACCACGCCATCGCCCTTATTGGTGAGCGTATTGTTAGCAGGATTCGTTCCATAGGAGGTCGTCACAGTAGGCTTCTCAAAGCTCAGCTTCGGATCCGCCTCCTCAATGGTAAATTTCTTAACAACATCTGCAAATCCATAATTCCCCTTTGCCTTAACGGTTACGGAACCGGCATTCGTACCGGCATTTACGTTATCACCGTAAGCAATGGTGTAGTCCGTACCCGCAGTCAGCGTTTTACCATCGATGGTTACGGTAACATCCGGCGTAATCCGTTCGCCGGTATAGGTGTAAGTTGTGTTACCGCTCAGTTCCACAGTCGGTTCGGTAGTAATGCGGTTAATCGTAAACGCCCAGCTTTCGTCCGTCAGGTCACTTGCTTCGTTAAAATTCGTGCCGTCCGTCACACTAATTTTAACCTTGTATTCACCCGCATTCATGGGCTGCACTTCCGTCTCGCCCTGATAGTATTTCACCATAACATCGCCCATGCCGGTGATGTTCGTCGCAGTCTTGATGTTTGCAGTCTTTGCCGTGCCGTCATATGTCAAGCTGCCCGGTGCGGTAAAGACAAAATTTTTCGCTGCGGGATCTGCCTTTTGAATCTCATAAGTCACACTGGCTGTCACACCACCCACTGTGATGCTTGCGGTATAAGCACCGACATTGGTGGGATAGGAACCGTCAGGGAGTGTAGCACCCTGTCCGTTTCCAAGCGTGTAGCTGATTGTGGGATCCTGCTCACCGGTGAGCAGATTATTCTCAAGTGTTGCCGTTTTGTTGCTACCATCGTAGGTCAGAGTATTCTCCACAGGTGCCTTGATGGTCACGCTGCCGCCGTCAGCATTGGGACAGTTCGTTGTATTAACGCAGGTAGCGGTAATCGTCTTGCCGTCTGCGTCCAGCTTGTATTCCCAACTGTGCTGGTGGGCGCTAAGGTACAGATTACCCTGAGCATCCTTTATAACCAAATAGCCCCTATCCGTATTGTCCGGCTTGAAAATCTTAGTATAGTCCACCAAGCCGGTTGCTCCGGTAGCAATCTGAACCGGAACTTCTGCCGTGGGGCTATTGTTAGTAGCCACACCAATACTTGCAGCATCCGTCAGACTTGAATCAATGTGGATAATTGATTTTGCATCTGCTGCGTACAGGTATACATCCTTTTCGGTGTTGTTGATAATCTCTGCCGTGCCGCCGACCGTCATTGTAATCCCCGCAGGAATATCTGCTCCTACTCTATTGCCGGTGATAGCGCCACCATACATATTGAACTCACCGAAACTGGCGTACTGACACACACCAACATCCGTTCCGGTGATGGTGCCGCCATACATGGTGAATTTAGGAGTGCCATTGTTAGCCTTGAACTGCACACCATAAGACTTCTGATCGGTTGAGGTGATGGTACCGCCCTCGTGGTCACACAGTGTCAGATTGCCCCTCGCGAGAACAGCAATCGTCGAAACAGATTGTGCCGAATTGATGATTTTCTTTCCGTTCAGACAGAGATTTACGTCACCGGAGATTTTAATCGTACCGGCAAACGTAATATTGTCCAGTAAGTAGTAGTTTCCAGTAGGAAGCGTGCATTCTATCTTGTTTACGCTATTTTTACGGCCTACTACCGTTCCACCACACATCATCTCCTGTGTATCTGCATTATAGGTCAGGGGAGTCCACAACACATCGTCATGCTTAGTCTTGTGACTGCAGTCTGCACTGCCACAGATTGCATGCTCATGCAGCTCGCCACTTACCACATACAGACTGTTGTCGATGTTCTGCACGCTGTATGTGTTGCTGCTATTATTGTCGATGGTGAACCCGCCCGCAATTTTATCCGTCAGGGTAACACCCGTGGCTGCCTCGACAAACTTCACAAAATTTCCCTCCGCAGGCAGCTTTTCAAGCGTCACACCAATACGGATATTATGCAGCACGTTTTGACCAATGGAGATATTCGTGCCGCCGGGCAGATAGACATTGCTATCGTTGACTTCTGCATTCTTGTTGCCGGTGATGTTCACGTCCCCGGTATGGTCCGCTGTCCCGTCGACACTCATGTTCGCAGTACTTGACTCTACATACACACCGCCACCGTTAGCAGTTGCCGTGTTACCGATAACACTGCCGCCAAAGGTTCGGAACGATGTCTTATCTTTCACGGCAACACCGCCTCCGTTGGTTGCCGTGTTGCCAGTAATCGTTCCACCGTGCATGTAAAAATAGCCAGAGATCCTAGAATTCTGTGTATCGGGATCATAAAAACTAGCTGTACGTATCGCAACACCACCGCCCTCATTTGCTCTGTTGTTTGTGATGCTGCCACCAGACAGATAGCCGAAGCCGCCGTTTAAGTACACACCGCCGCCGCAGTCATCGGTGCTGTTGCCGGTGATGCTGCCGCCCCACAAGTGGAAGCTACTGCGGGGGTGTACATACACGCCTCGCCCGGTCTTGTCCTCAGCATGAGTGATTTTTCCGTTGCCGGTGCAGTCGCAAACGTGTAAATTACCGGCAGTTGAGCTATCTTCGGAGCCTACTGTGATGGCATCAAAATCGCCGTTAGCTGTGATGCTGTGACCATTCAAACAAAGCGAGATGTCGCCTGTCGGATTCCAGCTCGTATTATTCAGTTCAATATTATTCGTTAGATAGTAGTACTGTATGTCCTGCTTACCCTGGATGGCGCGCAGCTCCTCTTCCGTTCTGATTGCAGTCCACAGCACATTTTCGTGATAAGTAAGGGTGCAGTTCGCCGTGCCACAGAGACCATGCACATGTAATTCGCCCTTTGAAAAGTTGACAGCGTTGTCTAGCGCATACCTCTTATAGCCGGTATCGCTGTTGAAAGCATTCAGGTCATTCGCGGTCAGTGTGTAATCATTGCTTGCACCCTTGGCGATGGCAACTCGCTCACCATCGGCGAGCTGCTGTCCCATAGTTACGCCAATCTCGGCGGAGCTGCTCAACCCGTTCGCACCGATGAGAATGGTATTGCCGCTGGGCAAATAGACATTGTTATCGTTTCTATTAACCGCGTTGTCGGTGATTTGTGCCGTACCGGACACAGTAAACTTGCCGTAAGAGTTCTCAGAAATATATACACCACCGCCGTTTTTGCTAGCGACGTTGTTTGAAATCCTACCACCGGACATGGTAAACCTCATATTTCCATTTGCACTCCTCAGCCATATACCACCACCGTTACCAGTAACGGCGGCGTTCCTAACGATATTACCACCAGATATAGTGAAATTTACTGACTTATTAATTGCAGATTCATAGTATATACCACCACCGCTAGACGGTGCATAGTTGCTGTCAATACTACCACCGTATATAACGAAGTTGGTGCTATCTTTTGCAGACACACCGCCGCCGTTACCGTCTGTGGTTACTTTGTTAGCAGAGATACTGCCCTTATACATGTAAAAATTACCACCATCTACGTATACACCGGCACCATTACCTTTGGCAATCTGGTTTTTGGTAATTTCGCCGTTATACAGCCTCAAGGTACCCAAGGACTTTATACCTCGTCCCGTTTCATACTGCGCATGGGTAATCTTGCCGGCCACTTTCTGACAGTCGGTGATAATCAGTGTCGTTCCTTTCGCAACCTGAATGGCATCAGCTCCTGCTGCACCGGTGATTGTTTTTCCATTTAAGCAAAGGTTTACACTAATATTACAATTCCATGTTTTATCCAGTGTAACATTGTCTGTCAGATAATAATTGCCCCCACTCTTGATGTCAGTCAGATTGGAAACACCTATCCATGTCTGATTCCCATGATGCGTGCTGTCACCACAGGTTGCGCCGCAAACGGGATGCCGATGCGGTTCGGTCGCCGACAATTTCACCACGCCACCCACAAGAACCGGATAGAGGTTCTTTTTATCACTGCTAATATGATCCAAATCTTCTTCGGTCAGGTGACCGCCACCCCCATCCTCCACAGCTACCGCGGCAACCGTCACGAGGTTGCTCCCGGCGGGCGTATCCGCGGTAGAGACGCCGATTTTGCCGGTGAATGTGGATGATTTTTTGCTAATATGAATGTACTGACCGCTAGTCAGATAGACATTGTTCTGTGCGCCTTGACACCAGTTGTTCCAGACCTGAGGAGCACCGCCGGCAATTTTAAAAGTACTATTTTCTACATAGACGCCGCCACCATTCACGTCTGCCGTGTTTTGGGTAATCTGCGCATTGTCGCTCATGGTAACCTGCGCGCTTTCATATATATAAATGCCACCACCATTCTCGGCTGCCGTGTTACTGGTAATCTGCGCATTGCCGCTCATGGTAACCTGACCGTTTTTACCTACATACACAGCACCGCCGCTAGCGGCTTTATTGCCGATGATTTTCGCATCATCGGACATAATTAAGCGGTTGCCTTCTCCTTCGTAGTCGGCATATATATACACACCGCCACCTGATGCCTGCGATTCGGCGAGAGCAATGTTGTCACTAATCTGTGCATTGCCGGACATGTTCATGACGCTTTTGTCCGACAACAGTACACCGCCACCACCAGCAGAGACCATGTTGTCGCTGATTACACCACCATACATGTTAAATGTGCTACCGAGCGCAGCGACGCCACCACACCAACTTGCAGCATTGCCACTGATTGCACCGCCATACATATTAAATGTGCTATCATGCACATACACACCGGCGCCATAATAGCTGTGGGGCTGCTCATGACCACAAATAGTTCCACCGTACATGGTAAAAGTGGCGATATTATCCACTTCCACACCTAAATCCGACGTTCTCACGCTGTGAGTGATAACTCCACCGGTAACGGAGATGCGGTTCTCCGTATTTTCCTCGCACGGCACCCATCGAGTGAAATTATTTTCCACGCTTTTGATGAAATAGTGCGTACTCGCACTACTATTGCAGTCACAGAGAGTAAATTGTCTATTCGCTCCCTTGATCTCAATGACAGCAAAATCCCCGTTTGCCGCAATGCTGTGACCATTCAGGCAGAGCACCACGTTATTGTTCGGTTTCCATGTTTCCGTTGTCACGATATCCTGTGTCAGGTAGTAATATCCTTCCGTTGCAGCTTGCAGTGCTGCTTCACTGTCTATGGACTTCCACTCTGTCACAATGCTATGCTTATACTTATCTGTGCATGTCGCGCCGCAGATGGGATGGTCAACATGCGAACCTTCCGCCACCGTCATCGGAACCGTCATCGGTGTATTCAACGCTTCAGAAATAGCATGAAGTCGTGTCATATCCAGTTCTGCGATCTGCTCCTTGGTCAGTGACTCCATAGCCTCGTCGATGGCTTCCAGCTGCGCACCGACACTTTCTGCATTTTCCACCGTCACTTCGTCCGGCAGAGCGTCGATGAGTGCCTGTACCTTCTGCACTGCTGCCTTCTTCTCATCGTCTGCCGCGATGTCCTGCGTGCCGGCATCATTATCGCTAATGCTTTCACCAGTGGATTTCACAGTATCGGGGGCTTCGCCCGCAGTGGGATCTTCCGTACCGGGAGTTGCCGCAGTGGTGCTCTTATCAGCCGGAGTCTCTTCCCCCAGTGCCGCAACTGCTTCTGCTTCCTTCTGCTCTGCCGCATGGACTGCTACCTGCTGTTCTTCCGGCTCTGCCGCAGAGACTGCTACCTGCTGTTCTTCCGGCTCTGCCGCAGGGGCTGCTTCCTGCTGTTCCTCCTGCTCTGTAACCGCATCCGCTTCCTGTAAAGCCTCCTGTGCGAATGCTGTCATGGGCAGTGTCGAGAAGCAGAGAATAAATGCCAGTAACATGCTCAATACTCGTTTTTTCATACCGTTTTACCTCTTTCCGTTGGGCATAGCGATACCCATTATCTTAAAGATAACGTACCACACTTTCTCTCAGCGGAACCAGGGGCTGCATGAATCGACCCAAATATGTCATGAATCGACCGAAGAGGACTTTAAATGGCTCAATGTGGTTCAATAGCAAGTATTCCTTGAAAAAGTCTTTCCGGTATTATATTCTATTATTATGTCCTATAAAAGTTAGTTACAAAGTATACACACAGAAAGGTTTCTATATGTGGATTGCAGATCATTGGAAAGATTATGAAGTGCTGGATACGTCCAGCGGAGAAAAGTTAGAGCGTTGGGGAGATTATATTCTCGTCCGTCCGGATCCCCAGGTCATCTGGAAGACGCCCCACGATCATAAGGGCTGGAAGCAGAAAAACGGTCATTACCACAGAAGTGCCAAGGGCGGCGGAGAATGGGAGTTCTTCCATCTGCCGGATGAATGGGCGATTCATTACACCCTGCCTTTTCAGAAGGAAACCTCCGGTAAGGCTGATCCTCTGACCTTCCATCTGAAGCCCTTCAGCTTCAAACATACCGGTCTGTTCCCGGAGCAGGCTGTGAACTGGGACTGGTTCTCCGGTCTGATCCATGAGGCAGGCCGCCCCGTGAAGGTACTGAACCTCTTCGCTTACACCGGCGGTGCCACTGTATCCGCCGCAGCTGCGGGAGCTGCTGTGACCCATGTGGATGCGTCCAAGGGTATGGTCGGCTGGGCGAAGGAGAACGCTGCTGCCAGCGGGCTTGCCGATGCTCCTATCCGCTGGTTGGTGGACGACTGTATGAAGTTCGTAGAGCGTGAGATCCGACGGGGCAACAAATACGACGGCATCATCATGGATCCCCCTTCCTACGGCAGAGGTCCCAAGGGCGAGATTTGGAAAATAGAAGATAATATCTGGGATTTCGTAGGACTGACCGCACAGCTTTTATCCGATGATGCGCTGTTCTTCCTGATCAATTCGTACACTACAGGATTGCAGCCCGCCGTGCTGTCCTATATGATGAATTCCACCCTGACGAAAAAGTTCGGCGGTCATGTGGAAGCCGAAGAGATCGGCCTCCCCGTCACCGAGAGTGGACTGGTATTGCCCTGCGGCGCTTCCGGGCGTTGGCAGCGGAAGTGATTACAGCACATATTTTCTTAACACCGGGATCTTGCGCAGCACCCACGCGGTAGCCGTTGCCAGTGCCAGCACTACCAGGCAGAATGCAGCCAGCAGCAAAATCAATACCGCTTGTCCCGCGGCTACAGACTGCACACCGCATTGTTCCAACACCGTAAAGGGTGTGATCTTCACGAATTTATACAACAGGTTCACATACACCGGATGTACCAGGTATACGGCAAAGCTCAAGGCTCCCGCCTCCTGCCAGGGGAGCCGGTGTTTTTTAATACTCCCATTCCATCCTGCAGCGAACAGAAGCACTGCAAGCAGTACTGTAAACGGGTAATTGTATGCCATCTGAATGGAGAATCCCGCAAGTGTTCTGCTCAGGATCATTCCAAGAGCCAGAACCGCTACTGCAGCTGTCAGCCATACATTCCTTCCCTTGTCCACACATACTTCTCTCACCGCGAAGAAATATCCACACAGATAATACAGGAAATACACACCGCCATCCGGCAATACCGGAATACTGTTGACGTCCAGTACCTTATTCAGAAACGGTGCCACACTGCTTCCCAAGAAGATCACTGCCATCATTGCTACAACACCCCACACCGGCAGCACACGCAGCACTTTTTTCAGAAGCGGCGTGATCAGATATAAAAACAAGATCAGATACAGATACCACATATGGGACCAGGTATGTCCCGTCAGAGTCATCTTCAGTGCCTCCGGGATCATCCTGATCCGGAAGGTCCGCTCCGTCACTACCAGCTCGGAAGCTGCATACGGAACGCCGAATAGGAGGATCGCCAGTGCAATCCTCCTGCAATATTTTTTAATCATGACCGGATAAGTCAATGTACGTTCCGGATTCAGGAACAAATATCCCGAGATCAATAAAAATATAGGAACACACCAGGTCACCAGATCCATAACTGACAGCAATAATGACCGGTATTCCGGCACTATTGACGTGTCTGTCACATCTATCGCACCTGTCAGTACATGCATCAGCACCACTGCACAGGTTGCCAGTACCCGAAGCACGTCCAGGAACTGCTTCCTGGGTCCGGATAAGCCGTTTGTCATGTCTCTCCCATCTCCTCCATCAGGCGCATGCCTGCAGTATCTGTCACAGGAAGGGAGAATACTATGCTTTGTGCTTTACTCTCCAGTCCTGCTTTTTCCATTATAGCACGCATGATGGAATTTTTCTGCTCACTTTTTACCACAATGAACAACATTTCTTTTTCCGGCACCAGTGTCACGCCCAGAAACTGCTGTGCATTCTCTGTTCCGGTGCCCTTGGCATGGATGACTGTACCGCCCGCCGCATGTACTTCTCTCGCTGCATCCATGACCAGTTCCGTATATCCATGATTGGCTATCACTACCAGAAGCTCATTCTTCGTCTCTTTCAATGTGGACTCCTCTCCTTTTACGAATTCCTGCCCGCAGGTCAGGTAATCCAATGCTTTCTTGCCACCGACACTGCTCACGGGAATGATAAATGCGATTCCCATTCCCGGGAGATCGATCTGCATTTTCTTACGCAGGGCAGCCTTGATCTGCCGCCAGGCAGCATCTGTGACGAGATGGAACAATACGCTCTTCTCCATGCCGTCCAGTCCAAAATAATCTAAGATCTCATTCGCCGCGGTTCCCATGCCGACGGTAACACTGCCGACCTGTGCGCCTTTTTCTTTATAGCATTCCACGAATTTCCTCGTCAGCTGACGATTGGTGATGGTGACCATCATATATAATTCACTCATGGGCACACCTCCTACAGTTCAATGATGGCATTCTCATCCAAAGCACCAAATGCATCCGCCGCACCGGCAAATACGCCTGCACCACTCTTCTGCTGCTTTAACTGATATACCATTCCCAATATCTGGATCGTGATCAGTGGTGTCATGGCTACCATTGCTACCACCCCGAAAGCATCTGCGACTAAATTGCCGCCCACCGCCACACATGCACCCTGCGCTAACGGCAGTAAAAAGGTAGCTGTCATGGGACCGCTCGCCACACCGCCGGAGTCGAAGGCGATCGCTGTGAATATCTTCGGTACAAAAAAGGATAGTCCGATCGCCACACCATAGCCCGGGATCAAAAACCATAGAATCGGGATCCCCGTCAGCACGCGGATCATCGCCAGTGCTACGGATAAGGATACGCCCACGGACAGAGAAACCCCCATGGATCTGGCAGAGATGGCACCGTCCGTCAGCTCCTCTACCTGATGATTCAGTACATAGACCGCGGGCTCCGCTTTTACAATAAAGTAACCGATCAGTGCTCCCACCGGCACCAGTACCCACCTGTAGGATCTGGCTGCCATGACCTGACCGAGGTAATTACCGGCAGGCATAAAGCCCACATTTGCACCGGTCAGGAACAGTACCAGACCGATATAAGTATACACCAGACCGATCAGAATCTTCGCCAGTGTCTTCCCCGACAGCCGCAGGGCAAATATCTGGAACAGACCGAAAAACAATACAATGGGAAGTAATGAGAGTGCGATCTCTTTCATATAATCCGGAATCCCATGAGCAAAAAGCTGCGCCAGTTCCACGGAATCAGCGATCTCCGGGATCGACACCGGCTGGTAATCCGCATTGGTCGGCTTATAGATCAGCCCCAGCACCATGACCGCCAGGATCGGGCCGATGGAGCACAGTGCTACCAGACCGAAGCTGTCGTCCGCCGCATGGTGGTCATTACGGATGGACGCAATACCGACACCTAGAGCCATGATAAAAGGAACTGTCATGGGTCCCGTGGTCACACCTCCGGAATCAAACGCCACTGCCCGGAAGTTCTCCGGTACGAAAAATGCAAGAACGAACACTACTATGTAGAAAAAGGTCAACAATGGCGGCAGGGCCACACCGATCAACATACGCAGAAGGGCAATGACCAGGAAGATTCCAACCCCCACTGCCACTGCCAGGATCAGCGTCATGTTCGGAACCGAAGGCACCTGTGTCGCCAGCACCTGCAAGTCAGGCTCGGAAATGGTGATCACCACTCCCAACAGAAAAGATAACACTACGATCAGCAGAATGTTTTTACTCTGGGTCATTCTGGCACCCACTTTTTCTCCCATGGGGGTCATGGACATCTCCGCACCCAGGGTGAAAAACATCATACCGGCCATGACCATCACCGCCCCCACCAGAAAGCACAGCAGGATACTGGAGGTAATGGGAGCTATGGTAAAGCTTAATACGATCACGATCCCTACTACCGGCAGGACCGCCTTCAAGGATTCTGCAAATTTTTGCCGGATCTTTGGATTTAATAACTTCAATATTGGTCTTTCCTTTCTTTATGTTTTCTTTATCTTAACATGAAGCAAAGACCCGATCCTACCGTTTTTCGTGAATTTATAAAATTTTCACGGGGTCTTAACGCAATCTTTATGCAGACAGCTCCCGGTCCTGCCCAGACTGCTTTTTCACAAATTTATAGGCCCAGACATCTACCACGATCACAAACAGGAAAAAGAAAACGAAGATCCAGTCCGCATCCAGAGACAATGCGGAGTCATAGATACCATGTTCGATCATCGGCATGAACACGCTGAGCTTCAGGTAGCGTTTCCTGCGTTTTTTATTGCCTGCAAGTTCTGCCTCCTTCGCCACACCGAAGAAATATCCCATGATCACGCCATCGATGGCATGGGAAGGCACGGACAGCAGGGCTCTGGTCACTGCCGTCCCAATGTCACCTTCCAGACAATACAGAACATTTTCAATGGCTGCAAATCCCAATGCCGAAGTCACGCAGTACACGATGGCATCGAATTTATAATTAAATGCCGGATGCTTCCATGCCGCCCATTTGGCCGCCTTCATCTTGCAAAGTTCCTCGATCAGTGCCACCCCGATAAAATTATCCAGGATCACGTAGCACAGTGTATCTGCATCCATAAATACCAGAAATACTTCATCCAGAATGATTTCCAGTATCATGGCGGGGATCACAGACAATACACCAAACAGGAATATTTTCCACAATAATCCCCCCGGCTCCTTCTCCACCTTATCCTGCCTATAGATCCATACCACCAGTGCGATGGCCGGCAATAGTGCCAATCCTGTCAGAAACATAACCTATTCCTCTCCTGTCCACATAGACGGTCCGCCCTTTCAGGACCGCCGCCATACTACATTTTAATCTAATGTTTTTCCTGATGTCAACCTAACGAAAGTATATGTTCCTATTTTTTGTGTCTTGGATTTTCCTGAGGATACCTGCCTTTTGCCACAGCTTTAGGGGAAAATATACCGGTTTTCATATATCCTTAACTACTTCTTTACACCTTGCATTGCAAAGTAATGGTACTATAGTTATAATAAATTTACAAAACGACTAACAATATTTCATGGAGGATCACACCGTGTTCCGATCACTTTCCGATAAAAAATCACCGCGGAAAAGCTTCCGCTTAAAACCACCCTTTACCAGACACGCCATCAGTATCCTGATCTGTGCCGCCTGCATGCTGTGCGCCACTCTTGCCTCTTTTTTATATCAGCATATAGTACCGGACAACCATGCCAATGTAGCACTGTTCTACATTCTGGCACTGGTGATCATCGCCAGATGGACGGTGGGCTACGGCTACGGCATTGCCTGCACCCTTTTTTCCGTAATAGCGATCAATTATCTGTTCACCTATCCGTATTATAAGCTTAATTTCACACTGACCGGCTACCCTATCACCTTCCTGCTGATGAGCGGGATCACTCTGATCCTGTGTACCATGACCTCCCATATGACCATCCAGTCCGAGATGATCGCAGAGCGGGAAAAGCGGCTGGCAGAGGCCGAAATGGAAAAGATGCGTGCAAATCTACTGCGCGCCATCTCCCACGATCTGCGCACGCCGCTCACCGGCATCATCGGCAACAGCTCCCTGTTTCTGGAAAGTCAGAACGATCTAAGCTCCACCGAGCAGCGTACGATCATGACCAATATCTATGAGGATTCCAACTGGCTGCTGAATATGGTGGAAAATCTGCTGTCCGTCACTCGTATCCAGGGAGACAGCTTAAGCATCAATACCACAGAGGAACCGGTGGAGGAAGTGGTGGGAGAAGCTTTGGAGAAGCTGAAAAAGCGCTATCCCGATGCCGCCATCCGGGTCAAGATCCCTGAGGAATTTCTGATGATCCCCATGGATGCGGTGCTGATCGAGCAGGTCACCATCAATCTGCTGGAAAACGCCATCGTTCATTCCGGAAGTATCCTGCCCATTGATTTCATCGTGGAGGATCATCCGGAGCATGTATCTTTTATTGTGAGAGACTACGGAAAAGGATTGTCGGAAGAAAAATTACAGAATCTGTTCGAGACGGGTACCTACAACAATTCCCAGAGCTCGGATTCCCGCAAGGGCATGGGTATCGGTCTGTCCATCTGCAAGACCATCATCACCGCCCATCACGGAACGCTGAGTGGCCGGAATCATGCGGATGGCGCGGAATTCTGTTTCACACTGCCCAAGGTGGGAGCTGTCGCTTCAGAAAAATAAGTATACTCAGCCACATAAGACAGAACTGTTGAAAATACCGGAAAGGATATGGATCACAGATATGAATAAGATCAAAGTTCTCTTAATCGAAGACGATAGAAGTATCAGTAATTTCATCACCGCTACCATGGACCGGGAAGGCTACAAGATCATGCATGCCTTAAACGGCAGAGAGGGACTGAGTCTCAGCACTTCTTTCTGCCCCAATGTGATCCTGTTAGATTTAGGGCTGCCGGACATGGACGGGCTGGAGGTATTACAGAAACTCCGTTCCTGGAGCGATGTTCCGGTGATCATCATATCTGCCCGCACCAAGGAGCAGGAGAAGGTCTCCGCTCTGGATCTGGGGGCGGATGATTATATCACAAAACCTTTCGGCACCGGCGAGCTCATGGCAAGGATCCGCACTTCTCTGCGGCACAGCCACGCCCAGACTCCCGGTCATGTGTATAAGGCACTGGATCTGGAGATTGATTTCGAGAAACGACTGATCCGCCTGCGGGGCGAAGAGGTGCACCTGACCCAGATCGAATACCAGCTGCTCACATTGCTAGCAGAGAATTCCGGCAGAGTCCTGACCTACAGCTATATCATGAATGCTATCTGGGGTCCCTATATGGACAATAATAATCAGATCCTCCGGGTCAACATGGCGAACATCCGCAGAAAGCTGGAGCAGAATCCCGCCCAGCCCCAGTATGTCTTCACTGAGATTGGTGTGGGCTATCGGATGCGGGAGAACGAGAACGGTGGGACTGTATAAACAGAAATACAATTCCCGACACTGCCTCCAGCAAAATGAGTACCGTCCCTCTGTCCAGTGCCTTCCAGACGCTGTCCAGGGTATCCATCCGGCCCAGAATGTCTATGTAAAAGAAATCCAGATAGATGACCGCCGGTGAGATCACACATCCCGGATGCAGTACCGTCCGCTCCATGAGCAGACGGTACATTTCCACTGCCAGAAATATTACATTCAGGGTATAGCCCGCACAAAGCTGATTGTTCAAAAACGGTCCCAGGGAGCTGAGTTCCATACCAAGGGGAACACTTCCTGCCCGGACCATTCCGAAGCTTAAATACATGATTCCAACACTCCACAATAGCATCGCAAGGGATGCTATCCCAAGTCCTCTGCTTAATTGACTGGAGGGAATCATTTTCACATCCTCTTCCTTTCCGAAATACCGGTATACAAGCCCCAGCATCGTCAGTGTCCCCGCCATGGAGATTCCGGCCACCTGGCAGGCAATATCTCTTCCCCCAAACAACCCTCTTCCGGAAAATAAACAGATCCCGATAACACAGTGATAGATCAAAAGCCCCAGCACGATCAGATACAGGAGCCTCTTTTCACGTTTCCGCTGCTCCTGGAGCTTTGCCAGTCTCACGACTTCCGTCACAGCCTCCTCCCGGTCTCCCGCCCGCTCTCCGGTCACAATGTCCTGAATCGGCAGTTCCAACAGATGGGACAGGGACTCCAATACGCCGATATCCGGAAAACTTTCTCCATTCTCCCACCGGGATACCGCTTTGTTGGTCACCCCTAACATCTTTCCCAGTTCACTCTGGGTATAATTTTTGCATTGTCTGGCTTCCCGGATCAGATTGCCCGTTTTCTTTTTATCCATACTAATCCCTATACCTTTCTGTACTCTGCAAACTCTCAGGTGCTTTAGCACCTTTGCTTTAGCACCTTTGCTTTAGCACCGTATGCCGGCCGATCTGTACCCTTATGGTAACAATCCTTTGGAAAATGCGCAATCCATTGTAACGAGACTGCCTGTTTTCCATGATTTTTGCGCAAAAAATTCCCCTCGGCGAGGGGGGGAGTATACCGAGGGGGATAGAGAGAAAAGTATTTTTGAAAGAGGCGGGTTCCTTTTTCAATTATTATAATAGCGTAATTTTTTAATATTTACTGCTGTTTTTATAGCTTGTTTATGTTGAAAGCACTGTTTTTTTGTGGTATTCTGACTGTATCAATGTCAGTAGATTTAAAACGTGAAGGAGCAGCTATGGATATCACAACGAAAAAAGGTAAACAGGGTAGAAAAAATATTGACCGGATCACCGTGGAAAAAGGCCGCAGAGGTGATTTTTCTCCCCTGCAGCCCGATCATTATCACAGCTTTTATGAAATTTTTTATCTCTGGTCGGGAAGCTGCCGTTTCCTGTTAAAAGATACAGTCTATCAGATGGAAGCCGGAGATCTGGTCTTCATCGCTCCGGGAGAACTGCATCACTCTCTGTATTCTGCCGGAGAGGTCTGCGAGATCGTGATGATCTATTTTAAGGAAGAATATCTGCATCTGTCAGATCTGTCCGCCGAGGATACCGACCGGCCGACCCTGCATTCCTTCATGGGCAGTGTTCCCGCGGTATACCAGGAGGCGCTGCACTCCCTGCTGACCCGGATGCTCACCGAGAATTCCCGGTTCGACCGCTACTCCGAGCATTTTGAGCGTTGCTATCTGGAAGAACTTCTGCTCATGCTGATGCGCCATTCCGTCATGAATGAGAAGGAACCGGATCTGATGAACTCCCGGGATGCGGACATCCTTCTTGCCACAAGATACATTTACAACAACTTCCGCAAGCCCCTGACACTGGAGGAAGTCTCCTCCGTGGCTTCCTTAAGCCCCACTTACTTCAGCAAGAAATTCAAATTGATCACCGGCATGGGCTTCAAGGAATATTTAAACTATGTACGGCTCAAACACGCCCAGACGGCGCTTCTTACCACCAACAGTTCCATCACGGATATTGCTCTGGAATACGGCTTCAACGACAGCAACTATTTTAAGGACCTGTTCAAAAAAGTTTACGGAAAGTCTCCTCGGGAATATCGGAAAAATCCTGATTGACGCCAGATCTACCGTGCGTCTTCCTCAAGGAATCTTCTCCAGAAGTCCTCTTCCTCTGCATGCGGAACTTCTTCCCCCTCTGCGAAGCTCTGTAAATAATTTAACACCTTCTGGTACTGGGAAGGATCCGTAAATTCCATACGCCACAGATCCTCTCCTTCCTGTCCTTCGGTGAATTTCTTACACCAGATGCCATCTTCGCTAAAGCAGGTGATATACCAGGTCTTAGGGTCACTGCCCTCTTCCGTGGTTTTCACACTCTGGGCCAGGATACTATCCACCTCATCCGGCTCTTCTGCTGTCTCCGACATACCTGTCAGTTTCTCTTCCAGCCGTTCTACCTTTTCCTTTTCGATTTTTTCCTCCAGTGCCGCCCGGATGGCATCCTGCACACTGTCGAATTTCTCTAAGAAATGATCCCACTCCTTGATCGTAAATTCTTGATTGCCGATCTGGAACTTGGTATCCGTGTCTCCGTTCTGAAGCTTGTCGTAGATCTCCTGCATCTTCTCTTTGATCTGCTCCATAAGGCTCAAGTCCTCTTCTTCCGGTTCTCCTGCTATCCCGGAAGCATCCGTTCCCGCTGCCTTGTCCACATCGGCAGTCTCTGACGCCTCCTCACTGTTATCCACGTCGTCTCCATTCTCCATGTCATCCAATTCCTTCTTCATCTGTCGGATCTTGTTATCCCTTGCCAGTGCCTCCAGGATCCGTTTCACATCCTCCGGCCTGAACATGCCGATGGCCTTGGACAGGGCATCAATGTTGTCCCGGTTCACCAGCAGGCTTCCGCCGCCGGACAACGGAATATTAATGCAATCCTCTTTATTGGTGGTATCCCCCAGTGTCAGGCGGTTGTGCTCATAATCACAGACGAAGGTCACCCCGTTGTATTCAATGACGCCGTCCTCAGCCATTTCTCCATAGGGCACCTTGTCCTTTCCCTCGATATGGCGGGCCAGCTGTACGCCGCGGGTCACCGGAGTCTTCACGGTGTTGTCTTCTTTTGCCAATTCCTCAATGCTCTCCGCGAAACGGGATTCTGTCGTCTCCGTCGCACTTCCCTGCGCACTCTGTACATCCCCTGCATTTACTCGCTTCTGTGCCTCATACACAAATGTCCTTCCGTAGCCGATTCCTGTTATTGCCATAATATCTCCCTCTCCGACAGCGATTACTGCCGCAAAAAGCGGATGGCTGCCTCTCTCAAGGCCGCCATCCGTAGCTTTTTCTCCATCCATGGTGTCTGTTTTTTTCTATATGAATAATATCGACACAGCCCGGGGGAAACTTTATAGTACAAAACAAGTCAGCTTTAGATAATTTTATGCAGGGAGACGAAATCCTCTCCTCGACATGAAGCTCGGATTTTTGCTTCGCAAAAATTTCCTGTTTTCGTCACGCTGACGGTTCGCCTTACAGTTTTCCGCCGTATACAGGGAAGCCGCTGTTGGCGCCGTAGCTTTCGATATGCTTGATTTTCCACGTTAGAGACATTTCTTACGGGATGGTTTTATCATAATACCTAAAGCTAACTTTAGGTCAATAGGGGTTTTGAGAAAAATTTTCTCTTGCGGCATCTTTTCCTATATGTTATACTAGGAAAAATCAGAAACGAAATACAGATCAGGTAACTATGTCAGCGTGGACATCTTCGGGTGTCTGCGCTTTTTCTTTTACCTGAAAACAAAGGAGGAGAATGTATATGGTAGAGCTCATAGCCAATGTGAACAATGCCATCAATGGTTTCGTATGGGGTGTCCCCATGCTGGTGCTGTTGGTGGGCACCGGTATCCTGATGACGATCCTGACGAAATTTTTCCAGTTATCCCACATCGGACACTGGTTCAAAAATACAGTAGGCGGCATCTTTCACGACAAACACGTAACAAAGCACACGGATGCTGATGATCAGTCCATCTCCCAGTTCCAGTCGCTGTGCACGGCGTTAGCTGCCACGATCGGCACCGGTAATATCGTCGGCGTGGCAAGTGCACTGGTCGCCGGCGGTCCCGGCGCCATCTTCTGGATGTGGGTTGTAGCTTTCTTCGGCATGATGACGAACTACTCGGAAAATGTACTGGGCATCTATTACCGCCGCAGGAACTCTAAAGGCGAGTGGAGTGGTGGTGCCATGTACTACTTAAAGGACGGTCTCGGCTCCTATAAGGGCTGCAAACAGGTCGGTGCCGTACTGGCCGTGCTGTTCTCTGCTTTCTGTCTGTTAGCCTCTTTTGGTATCGGCAACATGAGTCAGGTCAATTCGATTGCAGCGAATATGACCTCCGCCTTTTCCATTCCCGCCACCGCCACCGGCATTGTTCTGGTGATCATCGGTGCTCTGGTCATTGTCGGCGGATTAAAAAGAATCGCAGCTGTCACTGAGAAGCTGGTTCCTTTCATGGCAATTGCTTATGTCATCGGTGCACTGGTGATCTTTTTTGCAAATATCAGTCACGTGGGTGCCGTATTCGCCGCTATTTTTAAAGGTGCATTCGGTCTGCGCGCTGTAGGCGGCGGTATCGTAGGCTCCGGAGTGAAGCTGGCTCTGACCTGGGGCATGAAGCGTGGTGTGTTCTCTAATGAAGCCGGTCTTGGTTCTTCTGTTATGGTACATTCCAGTTCCAACGTAAAAGAACCCGTGCGTCAGGGTATGTGGGGCATCTTCGAGGTATTCGCTGACACTATGGTCGTATGTACACTGACGGCTTTCGCAGTTCTGTCCTCCGGACTGATCGATCTGGATACCGGTGCCGTACTGGTGGATGTGTCCGGTTCCGCTCTGGTGGGTCAGGCTTTTGCTACCGTATTCGGCAGCTTCGGTCCCGCCTTCATCGCCATTGCGATCCTGCTGTTCGCCTTCTCTACTGTACTGGGCTGGAGTCACTACGGCTCCAAGGCCTGGGAATATTTATTCGGTACGAAATCCACCATTGTCTACAAGGTTGCATTCGTACTGATGATCTTCATCGGCTGCACCATGAACTTAGGACTTGCCTGGGATCTGTCCGATACCTTCAACGGTCTGATGGCGATTCCCAACCTGATCGGTGTCATAGCCCTGTCTCCCGTAGTAATGAAGATCACGAAAAATTACGTGGCACGTATCATTAAAAAAGAAGACGTAAAGCCCATGTTATCTGTCTTCCCCGAGATTCAACAAGAGCAAGAAAAAGATATGTAATTTAACTTGGAATCACACTTCTTCTCTGGTAATATTCTTCGCCCATTTACCCTCTCGGTAATGCTTAATGACCCAGGGCCATTTGACGAATTCATCCGTGCATAACAGGAAATAGACCCACAGCACCGGGAGTTTCAGTACAAATGCGGCGAAGAATCCCAGAGGGATCGCATAGCACCACATATCGATCGTATCGCAGATCAGTCCGAACTTCGTATCCCCGCCGGCACGGAATACTCCGGCGATCAGCGCCGTATTCACGGCAGCGCCCATAATATAATAAGTATTGATGAGCAGCATATATTTCAGATAATGCATGGCTGTGTCATTCAATGTAGCAAACCGTAACACAAAGGGTGTAATTGCCAGTACGATCAGGCCGCCTATAGCTCCGGCGATTACCGTCATCTTCAACATCCGGGAAGCGTAACTCTTCGACTTCTCCAGATCGCCTTGTCCCATAATATTTCCCAGCAATATGCCACCTGCACTGGCAATGGCAAAGCAGAACACCGTACCGATATTGCGCACTACGACCACCAGTGAATTAGCAGCCACCGCATCTGTTCCCAGATGCCCAAGGATCACGGAATACATGGAAAACGCCACACTCCAGGACACATCGTTGCAAAGTGCGGGCAGAGACAGACGCATGAAATCTTGTGTCAGCACTTTACTGTGAACGAGCAGGTACTTCGGATGCAGTTTTACATTTTTGCTCAAGGAAGATACAATGACGCATGCCACCAGTTCCACCAGTCGGGACAGTGCTGTGGCAATGGCGACACCGGTAGCTCCCAGCTTTGGCATGCCGAACAGTCCGAAGATAAATGTGGCATTCAGAATGACATTCAATACGAAAGCCAGCATATTCAACGCCATACTGACCGTCACACGACCTACGCTTCGCAGAATGGCTAGATATACTTCCGTGATGCCCCAGCACAGGTATGTGATGCCCATGATCCGCAGATAAGAGACACCGATGGTGATCAGCTCCTGATCAGGTGTAAAGAGAAGCATCATCTTCTGAGGGAGGAAAAATGCAATCAGCGCAACAATACCTGAAATTGCCATAGAGAAACGAAGTGTGATTCCTTCTACCGTATGAATTGCTTCCAGGTTCCCCTTTCCATAATATTGGGCGCACAAGAGAGTGGCTCCCGTCCCCAGTCCATAATATACCATAAACAGGACATTCGAAAAATTTGACGCCAGGGATACTGCGGATATTGCGGACTGTCCCACATAGTTTAACATAATGACATCCGCGGAATTTACCGCTGCACTGAGCAGATTCTGTATAATGATTGGGATGGTCAGTTTGAACATCTGCCTGTAAAAATCATCTTTTTTCATTGCTGTTATCTGCATGGTATTCCTCACATTTTCTGCTTTATTTTTGTTCTTTACATACCTAATTTCGTTTTTCGCCTTCTACGCATGTGTTTCCCCTGCCGGCACACATACCTAATTTC
>UMFK01052847.1_pt1 | contig 25509 bp, 21 predicted proteins | sample 1964981 | NCBI WGS metagenome assembly UMFK01 (sample SAMEA4836043, study PRJEB28245) | human gut metagenome | biome: gut microbiome; material: fecal sample | place: Denmark | collected 2008
AACGCATACTCCAATCATCGTTGCTCGTATGCCACTTTGTCTCCCTTACGCTGTGCAAGGGAATATAAAGTTTTTTAATGACAAATTCTCTCATTTCGGCTATAATAGATTCTAATTGATGTTACAAAAGGAGGACTCTCATGTCAGAGAAAAAAGTTATGCTCGGTAATGAAGCAATTGCCCGCGGTGCATATGAAGCAGGTGTTAAGGTATCATCTGCTTACCCGGGAACACCAAGTACCGAGATTAGTGAAAATTTAGTAAAATACCCGGAAGTATATTGCGAATGGGCTCCCAATGAGAAGGTTGCCATGGAGGTTGCAGTCGGTGCATCCATCAGCGGAGTTCGTGCAATGGCTTCCATGAAACACGTAGGTTTTAACGTAGCTGCCGATCCAATGTATACCGCAGCTTATATCGGAGCAAACGGCGGTTTAGTCGCTGTTGTCGCAGACGATCCGGGAATGTACAGTTCACAGAATGAGCAGGATACCCGTCAGATCTGCCGTGCTGCCCAGGTTCCTGTATTAGAGCCATCTGATTCACAGGAAGCCAAAGATTTCATGAAGCTTGCATTTGATCTAAGCGAGCAGTTTGATACACCAATGGTACTCCGTACCACAACAAGACTTGCACATTCACAGGGCGTTGTTGCATTGGAAGACCGTGTTGTACCGGAAGATAAAGTGTACGAGCGTAACATTGCCAAGAATGTTATGATGCCGGGTAATGCGATCAAGCGCCACGTATTCGTGGAACAGCGTTTGAAAGACATGGCAGAGGCTGCCAACACCTTCGTTGTTGCCAAAGAAGGCTTCTCCAAAGATGTGCCTTTGAACCGTGTCGAAATGAACGATACAAAGATCGGATTTATTACAAGTGGAATTCCTTACACCTATGTAAAAGAGGCATGTCCAAATGCTTCCGTATTGAAACTTGGTATGGTACATCCACTTCCAAAGAAATTGATCGAAGAATTTGCCTCTAAGGTAGATACATTATATATTTTCGAAGAGTTAGAACCGGTAATCGAGGAACAGGTTCGTGCCTGGGGCATTGACTGTATTGGTAAAGAAGCATTTACCGTACAGGGTGAATACAGTGCCAACATGATCCGCAAAGTTGTATTAAAAGAAAACCTTTCAATCAACACACCAGCCGAAGTTCCTGCAAGACCACCGCTTCTCTGCCCGGGATGTCCGCACAGAAGTGTTTATACGGTTCTTAACAAGTTAAAGATTCATGCAGCCGGAGATATCGGATGTTACACATTAGGTGCCGTTGCTCCGTTAAGTGTTGTGGATACTACAATCTGTATGGGTGCTTCCATTTCTTCTTTACATGGTATGGAAATGGCAAAAGGCAAAGAATATATTAAGAACTGGGTTGCTGTTATCGGCGATTCCACATTTATGCATACCGGTGTGAATTCTTTAATGAATATGGTATACAATCAGGGAACCGGAACGGTTATCATCTTAGATAACTCCACCACAGGTATGACCGGACATCAGGATCATGCTGCAACCGGTAAGACATTACAGGGCAAGGTTGTTCCTGCAATCAATATTTATCACCTTTGCAAATCTATGGGAATCGAACATGTAACAGAGGTAAATGCATTCGACATCAAAGAATTAGAGAAAGTCATCAAAGAAGAAGTTGCAAGAGATGCGGTATCCGTTATCATTACCAAATCTCCATGTGCATTGCTGAAGGAAGTCCACTTCCCGAATAAATGCGTTCCTGTTCCTGAGAAATGTAAGAAGTGCGGCATGTGCTTAAAGCCTGGTTGCCCTGCCCTTACAAAGAATGAAGACGGAACCATTTCTATTGATGCAACAATGTGTAACGGCTGCGGATTGTGTAAGAATCTCTGCCCGTTTGATGCAATTGAGGAGGTGGCAAAATAATGGCTGAAACAAAGAATATTATGATCGTCGGCGTTGGTGGTCAGGGTACGCTTCTTACAAGCCGTATTCTTGGTGGAATCATTTTAACTGCCGGATATGATGTAAAATTATCAGAAGTTCACGGAATGGCTCAACGTGGTGGTTCCGTTGTTACATTTGTACGTTACGGTGAAAAAGTTGCCGAACCGATCGTAGAAGAAGGTCAGGCTGACGTTTTGATCGCATTTGAACGTTTAGAGGCTCTGCGTTATGCACACTTCTTAAAACCGGGTGGTGCATTGGTTATCAACGACCAGAGAATCGACCCGATTACAGTAGTAACCGGTGCTGCACAGTATCCGGAGAATATCATTGAAGATCTGTCTAAGACTTACAAAGTATATTCTGTTGATGCTGCCGCTGAAGCTTTGAAATTAGGCAATTCCAGAGTATTTAACAACATTGTATTAGGTGTTGCTGCACAGCATATGGATTTTTCAAAGGAAGACTGGTTAGATGTTATCGCAAAGACCGTTCCGCCTAAGACAATTGATATTAACCAGAAAGCATTTCTGGTTGGCTACGAGATGTAATACCTATTCTGACAGGATTTGTAATCCTAATGGATTTTGTAAGGTTTGTATGTTACAATATTTATTGAATGTAGAAGCAAACAGCTCTGACAGGAGGTATATAAGATGGCACGCGATTATATAGAAATTGAAGATGTACCAAAAGGATATGAGAGCCGTGTAAAACAGAACCTGAGTTTTAAGACAGGCAAATTCGTATGGAAATGCCGTTTTACGACCGCCTTAGATCCTTCCACGATCACTTCGGACAACTTATATGTAGAAAGTGAAACCGGTATGAAGATGGCAACCAAATTTAATTATAATGATGCCGATATGGAGATTGAAGTAGAACCATTAGAGGCTTATGCCAAAGATACCGATTACTATCTGAACATAACAACTAGAGTGAAGTCCCGCGGAGGACAACACCTGAAAGAACCAATTCAGGTAAAATTCCGATTATAAAAAAGTTGCCACATCAATGAATTCCATTCTTGATGTGGCATTTTTACTATCCAAATGACGATGACAACAATATTTCTAACAATTGCAGTTGGCGCTAGCGCGTGAAAAGATTGCAAATATAGTATATAATTATGTACTTTGAATACATAATTTCTCTACTTTTGGTCATAATTATGTATTTTCCGGTCATAAATTCAACGGATTGATACATAAATTTGACGAATCCATACATAATTTTGACCAAAATCATGCCATTTTATAAAATTATGTACGTTTGGTCATAATTGTAGACAAGGCTTATTTCATGTGGTATTATGCCTCTAACGTTTGAACGAAAATATTCATCAAGGAGGCTATATGACCAAAGAAAACAAGAAATCAACCGACCCTTCCGATACGCTCTCAGAATCCAAACTCTGGGACGAGATCATGAAGGCACTTGTCTATAATATGCCCGATCAACTCTTTCCGTTAATTCAGGAGATATATGGCATCTCTTATCCGAAAGGAACCTCAGTGCAGTTTCTATCAACCGAACAGCCGCAGATTCCCGCAGACGCATCCCTCACCTCGCAATTCATGGATCTTACGGTACTGATCAACGGAACCGACTACTATCACTTAGAATGTCAGATGAAAAATGATCACCAGATGGTGATACGCATGTTATCGTATGATCTGCATTTTGCAATGCAATACTGTGCAGGTGAAGATACCACAAACGGAGAAATGATCTTACATTTTCCAAAATCCGTTGTACTGTATCCGGAAAAGAACAGCCGGATACCGGATCATCTGCGCTGCCGGATCATTTTTCAGGATAATTCGGAACATCTCTATCAGATTCCTACGGTAAAGATGCAGGAATATTCTTTGGAGGAGATCCGGAACAAGCATCTGATTCTATTTATTCCCTATGTATTACTGCGTCTGCGTCCGGAACTTCGAAAGCACAAACAAATCAACAAAGACGAGTTGACATCCCTAGTATCGTCCGTTATAGTTATGTTAGATGAGGAAGTGAAACTTCACAATATCACAGAAGCACAGAGATCCGATGTCATCGATCTGTTTATGCGTGCTTCGAAGAAGATATTTAAAAACTATCCGGAATACCGGAAGGAGGTGTCAGCTATGACAGAACTGAAGATCAAAACGCTGTCGATGCAGGTTGCAGAAAAGGTAGACGAGATCGTACCGAAGCTAGTAGCAGAACAGGTGGCAGAACAGACTGCCGAGAAAGATGCAGAATTAGAAAAACAACGTGCCGAGATTGCGGCACAACAAGCTGAAATTCAATCACTTCGAAAGAAAATTGCCAAATTAGCCGCTTCGAAAAATCCACAATAGTAACAAAACATATAACAATAAACTACGGAAAAGTAGACAGGAGAACACTTTATTGTGTTCTCCTGTTTTTTGCAACATCGATATTTAACTCCCTACATTGTGCAAGAAAAAAAAGTCTATTTCGTTCCGAAGATTCGATCTCCTGCATCACCAAGACCCGGCATAATGTATGCATTTTCATTCAAACATCTATCAAGGTGTCCAACATACAGATGAATATCCGGATGTGCTTCCATCAGACGGTCAATTCCTTCCGGTGCAGCAATAATACACATAAACTTAATGTTCTTACCACCTCTTGCCTTAATGAAATCCACAGCAGCAACTGCAGAACCGCCGGTTGCCAGCATTGGATCCACAACAACAATTGTACGCTGATCAATTGGATGTGGCAATTTGCAATAATACTCTTCCGGTTCATGCGTCTCTTCATTTCTGCAAAGTCCGATATGACCTACTTTGGCTGACGGAACCAGCGTTAAGATTCCATTGACCATACCAAGTCCGGCACGAAGAATCGGTACAACCGCCAACTTCTTACCTGCAATCATTGGTGTCATGCACGTCTCAATCGGTGTCTTCACTTCCACATCTTCTAATGGCAGATCACGCAATGCTTCAAATCCCATCAACGTTGCAATCTCTTCTACCAGTTTACGAAACTCATTGGTTCCGGTTCTCTCATCTCTCAACATAGAAATCTTATGCTGAATCAGCGGATGATCTAATATTGTTACATTCTCTCTCTCCATAATTACACTCCTTCTCTCCGGTTTCATTCTCGTTCTATATTAAAGTTCACAAGATACTTTACCCTATTTTATATATTTCTATAAATCTCTCTTATTACAAACATCCTACTTTAAGGACTTTGGCTCTTTACCCTCTACTACTTCCTCCGTAGAAAAATCCGGCAATACCGCATTTAAAATGATACCAACCAACGAAGCAACTGCCAGACCGCTCAAGCCAATGGTCACTTCACCAATTGTAATGTTGATCGCACCTGCTGCACTATACTTAATACCAATTGACAACACCAAGATCAGTGCTGCAATGATAACATTTCTTGACTCCTTGAAGTCTACCTGATTTTCAACCACATTACGAACACCAACTGCTGAGATCATACCATATAATACGATTGAAATACCACCACAGGTTGCTGCCGGCATAGAACTGATCACTGCTGCAAACTTTGGTGAAAATGATAACAACACAGCAAAACATGCTGCAATCCGGATCACCCTTGGATCATATACACGGGAAAGTGTTAATACACCCGTATTCTCTCCATATGTTGTATTGGCAGGCGCTCCAAACAGGGAAGCCACCAAAGTTGCTAGACCATCACCAACCAGAGTACGATGAAGTCCCGGATCTTCTAAGAAATTCTGACCAACCGTAGAAGAAATCGCTGCGATATCTCCAATATGCTCCATCATCGTAGCAATCGCAATCGGCATGATCGTAATGATCGCCGTGATCATTAAAGAAGTATCCGGTGCTTCGAAAATATGAAATACCGTATCCTGCATAGCAAATGGCGCTCCAAACCAGGCTGCTTCTTTCACTGCCGTAAAATCGACATCACCAAATGCAACCGCTGCCGCATAGGAACCAACTGCACCTAAGATGATTGGAATAACGCGGATCATTCCCTTACCCCAGATGTTGCAGATTACAACGATCAGGATAGCCACTAACGCAACAATCCAGTTTGCGGAACAGTTATCCACCGCAGACTGTGACAAAGTCAATCCGATTGAGATAATGATCGGTCCGGTTACAACCGGTGGGAAGAACTTCATAACCTTCTTGATTCCGAAAATCTTGATCAATGCGGCTAACACAAAATATAACAATGATGCAAATACAACACCAAAACAGGCATATGGAAGAAGTTCCCGTTCTCCATTCGGTGCAATGGCACCATATCCTGCCAAAAACGCAAAGGATGAACCTAAAAATGCCGGTACTTTTCCTTTGGTCAGAAAATGAAATAATAAAGTTCCTAATCCTGCAAACAAAAGAGTTGCAGAAATGCTTAACCCTGTAAGCTGTGGTACTAATACCGTAGCGCCAAACATGGCAAACATATGCTGGAGTCCAAGAATTAACATCCTTGGTACACCAAGCTGTCTTGCGTCATAGATTGCTTCTTTGTTGATTGTTGATTTGCTCATAATATCTCCCTTCTCTTAAGCATATCGTGACAACAACGTTTCTCCCTCGGCATCTTACCTCTTATGTAAGGCACCCTCAGAGATTCCGTTCTCTTATTCTGTCACAACTACAATGTGTTGCGTCTTCTCGCTTACGAAAACACTATATCTATCATACTTGTTAGCGTATTATATTGCAAGATAATATTCCATTATTTTTCGCCATTTTGATATTTCTCCCGATACTGTTTTACAAAGTCCTTAAAGACCTCCCAGCGGTCTTCATGTTCCACAAAATATTTTGGACAATTCTTCCCTGTCACATCATAATGCCGGATCAAATGGTCCATATCCAAATGATAATAATTCATGAGCTGCGCTACTAAATACACGCAATTATTATATGTTGCATCATTAAAATTACCGGTATCATCCGGATGGCACATCTCAATAGATATGCAGCGGTCATTGAGACTATTGGAACAATACGCCATCTCGTCACAAGGCACACACTGAATGATCTCACCCTCTAATCCGATCACAAACTGTGCACTTGCATAAGTCTCTCCGGTATCCTTCAGATTCTCAAAATAGTTACGATTCTGTTCGGCAGTTGAACCCGGATTCGCCGTATAATGAATGACCACATACTCCGGATTCATTGACAGTGCAATCCCCGGTCTGGAATACTGGTTGACATCTAAGAATTCCTCCGTAATAGGAAGATCCGGGAACTGTTCTGCTACGCCGGCAAGCGGAGGTACCTGTATCACTTCTTCCGTTGTTGCAACCTCCGGTTCTTTGTGCATTTGCCGGTAGTAGTATCGAAAAGAATAAATCACCGCAAACAACACAAAAAAGGCAGAAATGATAACAACCCCCGTTGCCAAAAGCCGCCGTTTCCGCTCATTTACACGGATTGCTCGCCCTGTTCCACTCCCTGCCCGTCTTCTATTCGTGTTGGTTTTATAAAATCTCTGATATCGTTTGTTCATTCTTGTCACTTCTCTATCTTACGATTGTATATTCAGTAATGTTTTTGCAACATCACTGTAATCGGATCATAGTCACTCTATGTATCGTATTTGTATCATTTATTGAGCACTCTGTAATCCTTCGTTAATCCGATGGATCGTATAACTCCGGTCTTCCTCTGGCTGCAATTGTTCAATCAGCAATAGCTTGTCTTTGCGTGTCAGTTGTTTGATTGCCCATTCCCGCTGCATTGCCTCCTGTTTCGTCGCAAACACTTCATAATATACTAAATGCACAGGAAGTCTTGCTCTGGTATATTTGGCGCCTTTTCCATTATTATGATTCATGATCCGTTCCTCTAAATGATTCGTCCAACCGGTATATAAGCTTCCGTCTCCACATTCCACTATATAAGTGTATGCTGTTCCTTCCATCGTATCCTTTTTCTCCTATTATAAAGTCCTGAATCGGCAGCACTCCCGCCACCGGCAAAAATGCACACCTTATCTGTATTTTCTCACAAATGCGCGCAAATGACAATGATTCTGTAATATATTCAGGACGAATTTTCTATCGACTGATGAGGCAATCTATATCCTTATTGTATGCAGGAGAGGGAAATGTGTGCGAAAATAAAGAAAAGAGCCTCAACGGCTCTTTTTTATAAATTGCACACTGCATACAATGGTATATTAACCATCCAGCCTTGATCCACATAATTCAAAGTTGAAAAACGAACTGCCTTCCTAGGATGATATTTATCACAATATGCTTTCAGACTTCGTGATCGAATATTTCCTTCTGCTTTCACTTCAATCGGAATAATATCCTTACCTTTCTGTATCAAAAAGTCCTGTTCAAATGTTGATTTCTCCGTGCCAAAATAATACGGTGTATATTCTGTATCACAAATTAATTGCTGCAAAACATACTGTTCTGTCAATGCCCCTTTGAACTCAACAAAAATATCATTTCCTTCCAAAATTGATTCCGCAGCCAATTCACTTAAAGCCCCAAGCAAGCCTACATCTAACATAAACAACTTATAAGCATTCATGCTCTTATATGCCTTAAGTGGCATATGCGGCTCATTCACACGGTTCACTTTGTGTATTAATCCACAATCAATCAACCATTGGATTGCAATTTCATACTCACTGCTCCGCGCCCCTTTTTTTATTTGTCCAAAGAAGAATTTCTTATTCTCTTTTGCAAGCTGCATCGGAATGGAATCCCATACCATTCGTATTCTCGGCAAGGTTTTGGCATCAATATGTTTTCCAAAATCTCCTTCATACTGCCGGATAATGTCACTTTGAATCTGACGCACTTCGTTGTAATCCCTGTGCATCCGAAACTCCTCAACCACCCCCGGCATGCCACCTACATAATAATAGTTTTTCATCCAAAACAAATATTTTTCCGAGAAATTATCAATGATCGTATAATCTCTCGTTGCAAGCGCATCTGACAAAGCATTTTCACCCATCGCACAAAGAAATTCCCGAAAACTAAGGGGATATAAATCCAGTAAATCCACCTTACCCACCGGATAGGACACTCCTTCATGAATTGCCACTCCAAGCAATGAGCCAGCCACAACTATATGATACTCCGGTGCCTCTTCACAGAAATATTTCAATGATTCTAACGCTTTCAACGAATTCTGTATCTCGTCTAATATAATAAGCGTATCTCCCGGTGTAATCACTGTACCTGACTCTATATTAAGATTCATGATAATTCGCTCTACATCAAAATCCATCTTGAATACCTGATCCATACGATCATTATTATAAAAAGAAATATATGCCACTTTCTTATAATAAGTCTTACCAAACTCTTTCATTAACCAGGTCTTACCAACCTGCCTTGCACCCATAATTACTAATGGTTTTCTATTATCTTTATCTTTCCAATGCAGTAGTTTATCCATTGCAAATCGTTGCATTATCACACCTTCTTTCCACATCGGTTATAGTATATCACATTTTTTCCGACCTATACAATATAGTTTTTTACATTTTTTCCGACATGAATTTAGTGTTTTAATACACTTTTTCCGACCTCAAAAGAAAGGAGCCGGATAAACCAGCCCTTTTTTCAAAAATCATTCTCCCAATATATCATTCACATGTTCCTTACAATACTCTTCAGCCATCCGAACAAACTCCTCAGCAACAGCAATCTGTTCATCTACTTCTTCTATTGTTGTGATATAAAAATCATCGTAATCACTAGCATGTCTTATCTCTTCTAACCCTGCAATCTTTCTACCTATTTCTCGTGGAAATATCTCTGTTTTCACATACTCTTTGTTAAAATTGCCTATTGCATCCTTATGCCGTTTATAAGCAGTTCCTTTTATACCGTGAATCGCATTAATTGCATGAAACACCGCATAATAGGCTCTATTATTTGCACCCTTAAACGAATCTGCATCTCTTAAAATCTTAGCAGACTTCAAATCTTCTTTTGCCGTTTCAATTCTATATAAAACTAAGTCCTTTTGTGTTCCGCTCTCATTAGGCTGCGACATATAACCTCACCCCTTCTCTATTTACATTAGAGTAGAACGGATAATTATCAACCCATTTACGATAATGTTCTTCACTTTTAGCAATTGGCTTAATATCTACATCATAGTCCATATTAAAATCAAATGTCATATCTGAAAGTTGGTGTCTATATTTTTTGATATCTATATCCGATAAATCCAACAAAATCATAATGTCAATATCTGAATCTGGGCGAAAATCACCCCTTGCATAAGAACCATATAAAATTATCTGTCTCAAATGAGAGCCATATATATCATGTATATTAGAAACATATTGTTGTATCAATTGTTGCATTGTCTGCGGCATATAAGCACCCCCTTTGGGATTAATATTATATTCTTATTATATCTTTATATGCTACTAACCGCAACAAAAATATCTTAAGTACATTTTTATGTTTACCTATTTACTAAATTATATATGATACACCTTTTTTACTTCAGCAATCTTGCAACTTTTTCCTTTATTTCTCCCTTTAATGCTGTATATCTGGCTCTTAGAATCTGTCTTGTTGAATCTTCATTAATTTCAGGTGATGTATAATTTTGAATAGATAACGTTGCCTTAGCTTGATCCGTTATCTTGTTAATATATATATCTAAAGAATCATCCGAAATTCTGTCATTTGATGCTTTTGTAATATAGACGAAATTCATAGGGGAATTGCATATATTCTTATCATCACTTCTTAATTTTGCCGTTGATTCATTAACCTTTTTCACACTACCTAATGGTATAATATGATGTGCTTCTAGTGTACCTGCATATTTTGAGAACACCGAAATGGTTTCTTTTTCATCAAACATATCGGTATATGTTTTTGCTAATAAATACTGGCAAACAAACATACGTAAGACCTTTTTCGGATATCTTTCCTCCTTTATCTTTTCCATCAATATTAATTCCTCATCCGAAAAATTTTGTGCATTCAGAATATAATCCACATTTCTATTAATCCACTCTGTACTTCCAGTCTTCATCAACATATCCATAACAGACTGCAAGTCCTGAATAAATACCGTATTCTGATCCTTATCATATCGCCCAGAAAAAAGACTGCACCAATACCACGCTTCTAGTTTTTCATGCACCTTTGGTTTATTATACCACTCATCATTTGTAAACACGGTGGCAACTAATGAAATCATCAAAGAATAATTCAATTCGTTAATATTGCGTATTCCACACCGAGTTTGAAAAAACATCAATGCTCTATCTAATGCCATACATATTTTTTCTGTATTTTCGTGAATTTCTTCCGGAGAAATATCCAATATTTTAGTTCTCTTTATTAAATCCACTTTATAATCCGTGCTAATGTATTTTTTGTTGTATGAATATAAAGATAATGTGTTCAAAAAAGCATCAATATATTTCTGTGATATTTCATTTTTTTCTTCATTATAACATTTTGACAAAACAGAAGCATTATACTTCTTATCTTCAAGCATATCCCCTAATCGTAGTATTTTATTACCGTCCTTTTCCTGGATCTTTTCATATGTCATACACGATATTATATATGACGGAATCACCGATTTAGGATATTCTTTTTCAGCTTTAATACAAGCAATCAGGCGCTCATAGTATGGAGCATTATCCACTTTTGCGACCTTTGCCATTATTAAGTCAAAAATATTCAAACAAACTCCGCCTATATTTAGATTTTCATAAATATCAATTGCTCTCGCACGTTTTTCTGACGATACAACTATTTTATTTAATGAAACATTTTTAACACAAGAATCTAGATACTCCTTAAGTTCTTCATCCCAGACCTCTGCTCTCTCAGATAATTTTGTTCCTAATAGTTGATTATCCTTTTTTACAGCCTCGCAGCTTTTTTCATCATCAACAAAAATTTCCGAAATAAATGCCTTTTTTTCAGATTCATTTTGTAATGTTTCAAAATGATCTTCAATTTCCTCTTTTATTTTTTCCGAAATATTTTTTCTTATAGTGTTTAGTCTAAGTTTCACCTGCGAAGGATTTTCTTCACTCGAAGGAGTCATTAAAAATAACGGCAATAAATAACCTTCTTCATGATTAAAACAAAATTCATCCAATTCAGTTGATAAACCGTTCTTGGGATTAAACGGACTGGCATCGCCCGCATTAAACGTAATGCTAGTAATAAATGGCAAAATGTCCCCAGACAAAAAATCAGGATCTATAGCATCAGGATTTTTATATGTAAAATTCAAATTTCTAACACCAAACAAATCTAGCTCTTCTCGACATTTTTTCCATTTAGGAATACGAAGAAAAAACCTTCTTTTCAGCGTAGGGGATACCAGATCACTTACCTTTGAACAATTATTATGAATAACATTCGAAAAAACATTCGTTAAAACTGTAATTCGCTGTTGCCCATCAAGCAAAAATTCAACATTTTTATCAGTGCTTTCATGATTAATTATTTTACAGCCTATTATTTTAGATGAATAATCCGACGGATTCGATTCCAATAGCAAAATACTTCCTATTGGCATTTTTGTCAGCACCGATGCTATCACCTTTTTTTGACGTTCGTCTTCTGTCCAAACAAACTTTCTTTGAAAATCAGGCAACAAAATTTTGTTTTTTTGGATATCTCCAATTATCTCTTGTAAATTCATTGTTGATTTAGGTTCACTCATTTTTTTCCTCCTTTGTCTTCTCCTTACTACTCCTCCGCCAGTTCCTTCACCGCGTCAATCAACGCATCCACATCCTCTTTTGTCGTAAAACAGCCAATACTTGCCCGGACTACTCCCAGGCTGTCTTTATCTTTGAGATATTTATGAATCAATGGTGCACAATGATATCCCGTACGAACTTCAATCCCATAATCCTGATCCAATATCATTCCGACTTCATCTGACTTGTATCCCTCGATATTAAATGCGACCATACTAATATGACGATTTCGGTCAGATGGCAAATATAATCGAACATGCGGTACATTCTCCAGCCGGGACACCAGATACTGCGTAAGCTCCCGTTCCTGCTGCTCTACCTGTTCATGCTCTTGCAGATAAGAAAGACCGGCTCGCAATCCACTGATCGCCACCACATTCGGGCTCCCCGGTTCCCATCGTTCTTCTCCGTCCGGCATGTCAAGATTTAATGAATCTGTCCCGGTACCGCCATACAAAAAGGAGTGTAACGCCATACCTGTATTATTTACAAAACCAGCCACCCCAAATGGTCCATACATCGTTTTATGGCCGGCAAACACAACAATATCGATATCCCCATTCCTGACATCAATCGGAAGCAGGCCACATGATTGTGATGCATCCACAACAATCTTTGCTCCATGCGAACGTGCCATCCTGCTCACTTCCTCTATCTCCAATATATATCCTGTCACGTTACTCACATGACTCATAAATATATAAGCAGGTGGATTCTTTACAAATGCATATTCCGTCTTATCCAGATCAATCTGTAACCGTTCCTCTGATATCGGTAATTCCAGAATCGAGAATCCCCATTTTTTCTGATATGCATGCAGGGTTCTTGCAACTGCATTATGTTCAAACGGTGAAATATATACCACATCCGAATCTTTCCATTCAATTCCACCGATCACCAGATTCATGGCAAGCGTTGCCGATGCCGTAAATACCACTTTTGCCTCCGTCTGCGCCTCGACAAATTGAAGCACCTGTTGCTTGGTCGCCTCAATCAGCCGGCTTGCCTGCCTTGCATTCTCATATCCACCTCTTCCGGCATTTACCCCCAGCAGTCTTGCCGTTTCGTCCATCGCCTGATAGACATCCTCCGGTTTGGGATATGTTGTTGCCGCGTTATCAAAATATCGTCTCACATTCATCCTCTCCCCTGCCTTATCCATCTGTATCCTAACTTAATAAATGATCTAACATAGCTACTAATACACTAACCTTCTGATTCACTTCCAATGTATCGCCAAATTCATCCATTGCCTCTTCCATTGCATTTTTAAGGAAATAACTGGTGCTGTCATCCTCCGTCTGAAAGAACTTCTTTACCCGTTGTCCGTGACTATTCGTAAACTCTATACTGTTCTGTCCCTGTGCATCCGTTATATCCACATCCTGCATACCTTCTATCTCCATACGGATGTTGCACATCGCCTCGGTGTACTGTGTAAGGGAATCCGGATTCCAATCTTCCACATACACATCAATCACTAATTTGGAAAGTTTACTGATGATCTGTTCCTCATCATGCGAATTCAGATGCTCCACATAACTCATAAATCCACTGATCTGTGTATTATGCAGATAACTTTTTGCCTGTTCACTCTGTCTGTCGTACCAGTCTTTCAGACAATTATTGATATTATCCTCCTTGCTGCCTCCAAAGATCTCTTTTGTTGCACAAAGTGCCTGTTGTTTCATCTTAGACAGCATTGCATCCATTTCATTTTTAACCTTGGTTAATATTGCAACACATTCTGCGATATCATCCATTGAACCGCTATCTCCCATAACCGCCAGTGGAATATCGGCAAAAAGAAAATCTCTCGCATTCAGTTCAAATTTCTGTAATTTGCGATTAAACAATTGAATGATCCGGCATTCCGCTTTTCCAAAGTTCAAATGATACTGCTCATTTGCAATATGCTCATAATCCGCAATCTTTACGCACTGTGGCAGACTTCGATACCAGCGCCGGAGCTGCAACACAATCTGTTCTAAACGACTGCCTGTCGAACCGTTCTCCTGCTCACCTGAGAATAATTGTTCCAATCCTTCAAGATACTGTTCTTTCTGAATTGTTGCAACCTCTACATACAATTCGTATTTCGCAGGATCCCGGTTGATATTATTCAACACATTACAATCCAGTGACAATTCTTTGCCATTGGTATAGATCACCGGCATGTCCATTAACTCTGCAAACACCTTTGCAAGAAAGATTGGGATCACTCCACGTCTCACACCATACGGCTCTCCCTGTAATATCTGATACAGGATTGCAAAGGACTGTCTTTCCTGTGCTGCATGTTTGACAAATTCATGAATTCTCGCAAACACTTCATTTACTTCCGGCATTGCCTGCCCGTCCGCTATTCCGGTTCGCATCATAACTGCCCGGTAGATCGTTGCATCCGGTGCGGTTCCTGTTCTGTAGTCCTCACAGGATTCCCGATTGAGTATCCGAAGAAGCACTTTATCCCGTGCCTTTCGGATCTGTGTAGAGATATGTTCTCTGTTGATCGACTCATTATTCACCTTCGGAGTTGTCCCGTAATAGTTCGTAAGCACTTCACTTAAGAACACATTAAATGCTGCCTGATCCGCCATTGTTACCACATTCTCCAGCGAGTGATGAAATACCTTACACCGCCCTGCTCCCATGAGATAATCCTGTTCTAACAACACATTGATCTCATTGTTCAGATCTTCCTCGTACAAAGAAAGTTCCTGTTCTAACACCACATTATCGGTAATGAACTGCTCATCCTGCTGCATGGATTTAACCGCAGTTAATCTTCTAAGCAATGTTCCATAATACCGTGCCCTTTCCGGATACAACACCACGATCCGGTCGTCTCCTAATTGTTCTATCTTAGTGTGAAGCATTGTAATTTCTTCTGTTTCTTCCGATACGGAATCCTCTTCCGGCATACGAAGGATCGCAACAATCTTACCATCCGCAAAATCTACACCTTCCAAATCATCTGACGAGCCCTTTGCAAATAATACGTCTGCATCCGGCAATGCCAAAAACTGTGCAAAGCTCATGTATTCATACTGATAGAATCTTGTCATGGAAAATAACTGATTATAGCGCTTTGGCAGAATATAATCTAATTCCGATACCTTTTGTACCGCTTCTGCAATATTGAGATTCTTATAGTTGCGATGCATGATTGTCTGAATCTCTTTTTCCACATCTACACCGACATTATTCTTAAATGTATACGTCCCCTGTGCATACCGGTATAATAGGATACCATCCTGCAATAACTGCTCTTTTGCTTCCTCATAATCTTCTACGGATAATCCTGCCGCTAACCGGATTCCCGGATCATTTGCCGGAAGCTGCTCCCGCTGCTGTACCATCAGGATCAATGCCAGTGCTTTGATCACTTTGCACGCTTTCCGGTTCTTCACCTGACTCAATGCATAATCTGCCTTCAGCCACTCGTTATGGATGAATGCATTATGATCCGACTCCATAAGCAATTTGTCAAAATAGTCATAGACCAGATCCGCTCCTGCCCAGTCCGTAATCTTATGTCCGGCTGCCGCTATATAATTTCGGAGGGAATGTTTCTGATTTCCTGCAATAAAGGTAAAGATCGTACGCTCATTTTGTGCGATCTTTTCACTGATCCTCAAAAGCAGATATGTTGCCGCCGGAGTCAGCGGATAACATCCATAGCCAACGATATCCTCATAATCTTCCTTACGAAACAGTTCCTCATAACATGGTAAATGATATGAATCCTCAACCAGTTTGCGATAGGAACCAATCTGATATACCTGCTGAAAATCCGGTTCCAGTTTACGGATTGCCAGCCGGATCAACTCATAATTGTTCTTCGCTGACACAACAAAAAGATTCTCTTTCAACCGCCCCTCTACTCCACGAAAGGCATCTACCCGTTCTTTTGCCAACGTCTTTCCGTATTCCCGGATACTCTTATGGGCGATCAGCGTAATGTGGAGCTGCTGCTCCAATGAGGACTTGTCTGCCAACTCGCAGAGATCCTGTATCACCTTCATATCCGCCGCAAATCCATCCCCTGAATATCCTTCAATATATTTGCTGAATTCATCAAAAATAATATAAATGCCGCCATATCCATACTCCTGGCATAGCACCTCATTTACACTTTGATATAATTCTCTTGCCTTCGTCACCAGCATTGGTTCAAATGCACTTCCGGCTGTGAGTAACGGATACTTCTCCATAAAAATGTGTAATGCTTCCGTATCCATTTTCTTTAATTTCTTTACAAGTAGCGCAACCGTCATGTCCTGTTTCTGTAACAATATTCCCAACTGTCCATAGGTATCCGGAAAATCCCGTTTCCATTCTGCAATCTTATCTACAGCCTTTGAATAATATGTATCCGGTGTCACAGATTGCAGTTCTTCTCTCTCCAACGCGCGGTAGAGTGCTTTTGCAAATGACTGATTCAAAGACTCTTCCCCGGCATCCACCAATACCGGTAACAACGGTCGGGTCTTCTTTACGGTCTGACGAACATACAATGCTGTATCTTCATCCACCTGCTGAATGCGTTCCATTGCGTCTTCCATCTGTTCCGGCGGATTCTTCTGAAACATCTGCAACAGTAACAGGATCAGATGCGATTTACCTTTTCCATATGGCCCAATCAGGATATTCGCCCGGTTATGTGTCTGCTCTGCTATATTTCTTACATATTGCCGAAGAACCTCCAACGAGGACAATGTCGGTATATATCCTGCTGCCTTATCCGGATTCTCCAGATCCAGAAACAGATTCACTGACTTCTGAAATCGATCATCTACTTGTACAACCTGCTTTAATTCCATATATTCTCCCTCTATCTATGCGTATAATATTCCCTGATCAGTTCTGACGGAGTAAATGTTCTCATCCGGTATACCATATCCAGTCCGGCAGTCCGGTTCACACTGATCCACTCCGCATTATCCAATTCATCCAGATAGCGATTCAATGCCGTACGGTTCAGATTCAACAATCTGCCGGGACTGTTATTCCCCGTCATAAGATCGTCAATCGATACACTGTCCCATTCCTCTCCAAGCATCCGGATCATGCAATACAGTACGATATCCCGATGCAATAACCTGTGATCCGGCTGTGTCTTCTGATAACCTTCTCCGGTCTTCTTTAACAGTCCCAGACCCGCAAACGGACTGATCTTCTTATCCTCCGGATCATAATTACGGTCTTTTTGGGCATAATACATACTGATCAATGCGTTACAATCATCCCGGACAGAACGTGCCGATAATTTGTCTTCTGTTGTATAAGACAACAGCCACCCGGTCATCTCCCCGATCAATTCCTCCTTGGTAAATGCATCCTCCATCTTGTGGAAGAACAGGTACCATGATGTTGCCGCCGCTTCGTTACTCACGATTCCCAAATGTACAAGCCACAGTGAAAATGTATCCTCAAAATACGGATCATACTCATACAATAATTGTCCCAATTCCGTCAGACTGCTCTCTTTTCCGGAACGCTCCGGCAAAATGCCTGCCGTCTTCATCCAATAACGGATCGCCTTCGCCATATTCGTGCCGACTCCCAATGCATCCGCACCGTAATTGTCCGTAAATACCATCGGATTATCGACAACTGCCTGTAGCCCTTTGGTCAGCCATCCTTCCCGCAATATAAATGTCTCATGTCCTTTAATCTTATATTTCTTCGCCATACAAATGGTTCCTTTCCTCATCCATATCGGGCAGCACCCTTCAGAAAAATTGTGTTATGTCACTCTGCCATACAGCTTATACACCACGCTTTGTTGCCAACACTTTCTTCATATAACATCCGGCATTAAAATGCCCGACACATTCACCGCAACGGATACAGCGGTCATCGATAATCTCATAATGAATCTCTCCGTCCGAAGTCTCTTTAATGGAAATGGCATCATGCTTACAAACACCCTCACAGGCAAGACAGCCCATGCACATCTGATATTTGGTAAGCTGACATTTCACCTTTTCTTCTGCCGTACGCAGAGATCTTGCCCCTGCCAGATGCATATTGTATATAGTCACTTTCAAAGCAGAAGTTCCGATCCTGCCCTGCAATTTGAGTGCAACTTCTCCTTTCCGGTTTAACACATAGACCTCGCCCAATCTCGCATTGCCCATCTGATAATTCAGTGTTCCAAAAGGTTTGAACAATTCATACAAAGCCATGGAAATTGGTTTGGACAGGTCATAATTAAAGGCATTTTCTTCCGTTGCACATGGAGTAAATTCCACTACTGCATTCTTCGCATACTCTAATCCGTTACCACCCTGTCTTGCCTTCCATTTACCGGTATCCACATACACATCCGCATCCGGTTTGCCGACCGATACTGCAAAATCCACCAGCATCTGACGGAAATGTGCGGACTGTTCCGGCATATACACTTTTGACAAAAACTCAGACCACCCACTGTTATTCGGACAACACCAGCAACCGACTCTGGAATATCCCAGCCGGTATGCCCGGTTAAAATCAATCCCTGTCGTCAACAGATACAGCCACACATCAAAATCCAGCCAGTCAATGATCGGCGATACCGTGATCTGCTTGGCAATCTTCGGACTGTTCGATTCCCGGTCATATTTGCTCCTGCTTGCCGACTCACTTCTCCGTATGCCGTAAAATGCTACAATCCGCTCTTTCTTTCCAAACAGTGTCTGAATCTTTCTTGTAATGGCTCCGGTCTTAAAGATCGTACAACACCACCGCATCACACGGCTTGGCGGACCGAGCAGCTTACACAATTGTTCAAAATCCTTGTCCTTATTTCTGGAGGAAAGCACCGGTGTTGTCGTACTATGTGCTTTCTTAAACCGTTCTACATATGCATAAGTCTCCGGAAACTCTAACGTGGTATCCCCAAAAATATGCAGGATTCTTGGATTCGCCAGTGCCCTTGTCACCAGGTCTCCCGTTACCGTTGAATCTTTTCCACCACTAAAAGACACAAACATATCCTTTGCATCATATCCCTGTGTCATATTCCGGATATAGGTAGTTGCTTCCGACACAATCTCTTCATAACGATTCTGATTCGCCTCCACAAACCACTTCATCATCCGGTCAAAATATTCATATGTATTCTCATGTGCATGAGCCTCGATCTGTTCTCTGATATGATCTGCGTCCACCTGCGCCAGCTTCTTGACCGAAAATGGAATCCGTCTGCCATTCGCATAATAACGGTTGCCCGTCGTATTCCACACCGAATCCCTGTGATACTTCATCGGTTCTCCTAATACTGCCTCCATCAGCAGTCGCTCCTCCGGAAATACCGGACGAATATCCGATCCGATTCTCTTACCCGTTGCACCACACCGTCCACAGTGCTCTTCAAAAAGAGGAACCTGACAGTCCGTGCACCAGAAAATATCCGTCTGCACTAACCGTGTTCTCTCCCTGCAAACCGGACATATACTGCTCATACATTCTATATTATCTTTGTCACATCGATACGTTATCATTCTCTTCCATCCATATCTTCCGGTCGAATTCCAAGATATAAACATAATTCCAGAAACTCGCCTGCCTCCAATGTCTCTTCTGTTTCAGGAACTAACTTCTCCAAGGCAACTCCCGTATCCATCGCCACGCGTTCCGGTGAAATATGCTGCTGTGCTATATAGTTTGCCAAACGATTCGTTACCTTCATTCCTCTCCACCTTTTCTCGGAATTGTAGAATTATTTCTCACATTCTTCCATTATATTCTCATTTACCGAGAATATCAACTAAATTAAAGTTCTTTTTCCGAGAATCAATTGACACTCCCATTTTGCTGGGCTAATATAGAAAAAAACACTGGAAATCCGCATATACTATGATAGATGGCACGTCTACAAGAACGAACCGTGAAAGGAATAAACCATGAAAAATGAACAAATCGGGAGAATGCTCCGATATTATAGAACGCTTCGAAAACTTTCTGTCCAAACCGTATCTGACAAACTAAAGGATGCCAACCTTCCTTCGGCTACAAAGACCATTTATGCCTGGGAATCCGGACGTACGCAGCCCGATGCAGATCGTCTGCTATATCTTTGTAAATTATACGAGATTGATGATATTCTGACCGAATCCGGCTATCTGCCAAAGGATGCCAGACCATTCCGTGCTACTGCGTTTGAGAAACGTCTGGTATTGGCTTACCGTGAACACCCGGAGGTTCAGTCAGCAGTCAACAAACTGTTGGAACTGGATTAAATTTGTCTTGATCATCAAGAAAACAATTGAGAAATCCGACAAATTATAGTATAGTGAATGGAGATTCATTCGAGCACGAACACATCCTGAGCCATCGGAGGTCAACATGTTAGAGAAAGCCATTGAGATTGCAGTAGAAGCACACAGAGGACAGATAGACAAAGCCGGCAAGGAATATATCCTTCATCCCATGCGGGTTATGCTACGGGGGCGGAACGATACCGAGATGATCGTTGGCATCTTACACGACGTGGTAGAAGATACCCCTATTACGATCGATATGCTGCGTTTGGAAGGTTTTTCAGAAGATATACTTACTGCCATTGAATGCGTCACCAAGCGCCGGGGCGAATCATATGGTACTTTTATCGATCGCGTTTTAACCAATCCATTGGCAACCCAGGTCAAGTTATATGATATGGAAGATAACATGAACCGCGATCGCATTCCTTATCCTACTCCTAAGGATGAAGCGCGTTTTCGAAAATACGAGAAGTACCACAAAGTGATTCTCCAACAATTAAAAGAATATCAAAAAGCAGGGCTGATATAATTCGCCCTGCTTTGTTTATTTCATAATATCATCTGTCACCCCCGGGGTGGTGTCTTATCAAAAAAACTGCCACGTCTGACCGCATCCTTACCGTACTTCTCCCGGATAGAATCCAGTGCCGTATCCAGATTATGTTTCTTATCATGACTGTCCATGTCAAACAGATTCAACTGCCGGTTTCCTGCATCCTCTACTCTATTTGCGGTCACACCGATCAGACGGATCGGCGAACCATCCCACAATTCGTCAAACAATTCACATGCGACAGCATAACATTCATCTGTTACATCCGTTGGTGACAGCAGCGTCCGCTGATGTCTGCGCACCACAAAATTACTGTCTTTCAATTCAACCGATAGCACCAACGCCTGCACATGATCCCTGCGCATTCTGCTGCATACCGACTCACACAGCTTCATGATCGTATGATATGCTGCCTCGCTCTCTTTGATATCGTATGGGATGGTTGTTGAATTCCCGTATCCCTTCTGCACCGCTTCCGTACGATCTTCTAAAGTCAGATCGATCCCATTTGCAAAATTATAGATAACCTCCCCATGACTTTTAAAATGCGACCGCATGACCGCAAGATCGCACCTTGCAATATCTCCGATCGTATGCAACCCGAGCGAATGTAATTTAGCCGCAGTTGATTTTCCCACATAGAACAGATCTTCTACCGGAAGCGGCCACATTTTTTCCTGAATCTCATCCGGAAATAATGTATGTACCCGATCCGGTTTTGTAAAATCACTTGCCATCTTCGCCAACAGTCTGTTCGACGATATTCCAATATTGACCGTAAATCCTAACGTATCCCTGATCTCATCCTTTAACCGGTATGCAAATGTTACCGGATCCCCATACAGACTGTACGTTCCGCTCATATCCAAAAATGCCTCATCAATAGAATATTGATCCACGACCGGTGCATATGTTCTGAACAATTCCATGAGTTTTCCGGATTGTTTCTTATAATATTCGTGATGTGGCGTATACCGGACCAATCCCGGACACTTCTTCATTGCTGATATAACCGCTTCTCCCGTCTGTATTCCATATTTTTTAGCTGACTGGGACTTCGCCAGCACCACCCCGTGACGGGTACTGATATCTCCTCCGATAATCGCATCCTGTTCCCGGATATCCTCCGTGCTGCCAAGCTCTTCCATCTGATATAATGCCTCCCAGCTCAAGAATGCATTATTCACATCAATATGAAAATATACCGGATCTGTACTTTTTCTATTCTCCAACAATATCATCTCCAAATTTCTGTTTCCGAAAGCTGAAACGTATGCTATACTAACAATAGCATAATAACGCATTTGTTAGCAATTGCAAAACTATATAATATATAAGAAAGAGGGACAAGAACGAATGAACACTACATGTAAACAGATTATCTTAGATGGTGCACCTGTCATTGAAATGAAAGCCGGCGGATATCTTGCCATTATTGCTCCAACCGTAGGAAGCAACATTATGCGGCTCCGTGACTGCAATAAACACATCGAGATTCTCCGTTACCATAAGGAGCATCCGATGAGAAAATTAGTATCCAATCCAGAAACTTACGGGCTGCCGACTCTTTATATTCCAAACCGTCTTAATCACGGTGTCCTAAAGGTAAGCGATGCAACTTATCAATTTCCGGTTAACGAGAGCCGTTTCCAGAATTATCTCCACGGATTCCTTCATAAGAGAAATCATTCTGTTATCGAAGCGTCCACTGATGGTGATAAGGCAATTGTAAAGACACAGTATATCTATGACGAAAAAGATCTATATTTTGAATATTACCCTGTAAAATTCCAGGCAGATTACGAGTTCATTTTAGACGCAGATGGTATGCACTACAATTTCACGCTGACGAATCTTTCTGACAAACAGATGCCATATGGTGTATGTAACCACGCATCTTTCAAAGCCCCATTTACACACAAGGGAAAAGGAAAAGATATCCGTTTACAGCTTCCGATCACCAAACGCTGCATCTTAAATGACCGCCAGCTTCCAACCGGTGAAGTAAGAGACTTAAGTGCTTATGATGAGCAATACCTGAACGGAACCAAATTAGTCAACAAGTCTCCGATCAATAATGACATGTATGTAATGAAGACCGGTGAGCTGGACGGCAAGCCATTTTATGGTGCCATCATGACCGATAAGGCAACCGGAAAACGGATCTGCTATGAAGTAGATGAGACTTTCAAATTCTTCATTGTATGGAATGACCGCGGAACCAAAGATTATTACTGCCCGGAACCAATGTCCTGGATGATCGATGCTCCAAACCTTGACTTACCGGCAGATGTGACCGGTTATATCGAGCTTGCTCCAAACGAAAGCAAGACCGTTTCCGAGCATATCTTCACTGCATAATTCATTTACAGACACAGGAGAGATAAATTGCCATTTACCATAAAATGTACCAAAACAAAGTGATTTTTCTTGTGTTCTATCGTCATTTATACTATAATATATCCATACGGCTTTTTTCTAAGGCAATGGGGATTTGTGCCTTAGATCTGGGGGAGAAACCACCATTAGCCCATCACATGAAAGAGAGGTATTACACACATGAAATTTGGTTACTTTGATGATGCCAACAAAGAATATGTCATCACATCGCCAAGAACTCCATATCCATGGATCAACTACCTGGGCAATCAGGGATTCTTTTCATTAATTTCAAACACAGCAGGAGGTTACAGTTTCTACAAAGACGCCCGTCTTCGTAGAATTACCCGTTATCGTTATAACAACGTACCAATCGATATGGGCGGACGTTATTTTTACATCAATGATAATGGCACCATCTGGAATCCGGGCTGGTCTCCGGTCAAGACAGAGTTAGATGCCTACGAATGCCGTCACGGTATGGGCTATACAATTATTACCGGTAAGAAGAACGATCTGAAAGCTGAGGTTACATTCTTTGTTCCTCAGAACTATGACGGAGAAGTTCAGCAGGTAGTTCTTACAAACGAAGGCACTTCTGAAAAGTCATTCTCTTTATTCTCATTTGAAGAGTGGTGTTTATGGGATGCACAGGATGACTGTACCAACTTCCAGAGAAACTTCAGTACCGGTCGTGTAGAGGTTGTCGGATCTACAATTTACCACAAGACAGAGTACAGAGATCGTCGTAATCATTTTGCATTCTACACAGTGAATGACACGATCGACGGATATGATACAGACCGCGATTCTTTCATCGGTCTTTACAATGGATTCCATGAGCCACAGGCTGTTCTTGCAAACAAGGCAAACGATTCCTTTGCAGATGGCTGGTCTCCAATCGCTTCTCACTTCAAGAAGATTACACTTGCTCCGGGCGAGTCTAAGACTTTAGTATTCATTCTTGGATATGTAGAGATGCCGGTAGATCAGAAGTTCGAAGCAGACGGCAAGACGATCAACAAAGAAAAAGCACTTGCCATGATCGAGAAATATAACACAGCAGAGAAAGTTGCTGCCGGTCTGGCAGAATTAAAGGATTCCTGGAATAAGCTTCTCGGTATCCTCAACGTATCTACTCCGGATGACAAGGTTGACCGTATGGTTAATATCTGGAATCAGTATCAGTGTATGGTTACATTTAACCTTTCACGTTCTGCTTCTTACTTTGAGTCAGGTATCGGTCGTGGAATGGGATTCCGTGATTCCAACCAGGATATTCTCGGTTTCGTTCACCAGATTCCGGATCGTGCAAGAGAAAGAATTATTGATATTGCATCTACACAGCTTCCGGATGGCGGATGTTATCATCAGTATCAGCCACTTACCAAGAAAGGTAATTCTGATATCGGTGGAGACTTCTCCGATGATCCATTATGGATGATTCTTTCTGTATCTGCATACATCAAAGAAACAGGCGACTGGGGACTTTTGGATGAGATGGTTCCTTATGACAATGATGACGCAAAAGCAAAACCAATGCTTGATCATTTAAAGGCTTCTTTCTATAAGATTGTTAATAATTTAGGACCGCACGGACTTCCTCTTGCAATGAGAGCTGACTGGAATGACTGTATCAACCTTTCATGCTACTCTGATA
>UMFK01022106.1_pt1 | contig 25410 bp, 20 predicted proteins | sample 1964981 | NCBI WGS metagenome assembly UMFK01 (sample SAMEA4836043, study PRJEB28245) | human gut metagenome | biome: gut microbiome; material: fecal sample | place: Denmark | collected 2008
CCTGCCATCATAGGAATAGCAAATGTCATTATCGAGGTTACGCCGCAGATTGCACATACAACGCAGATTGCGAGTACGGCAAAGGCTGTGGTAACAGTTGTGTTTACAGAACGTGTTATCGACTGAGTGATACTCATATTAACAAGTTCCTTGAGTGAAAGCGAGTTGCCGTAAAGGTTACGGTTCTCTCTGATACGGTCATATACAACGATTGTATTGTTGATAGAGTTACCGAGTACGGTAAGAACAACCGCCATAAAGTTTGCGTCGATAGGGAAACGGCAGAACACAAACACCGCATAAACCATGAAGCAGTCATGAACAAGGGCTACCAGTGCAAACACACCTGCCGAAAGACCGCCGATTTTCTTGAATCTGAACGCAATATAGATAACGAGCAGTATAAACGAGAACAATACTGCAACAAGGCACTTAAGGAAGAACTCCGTACCTGATGTGGGGTTGACATCCTGGCTGTTTACAAGCGTAAGGCTGTTATCCTTGAAGGTCTGCTGGAGCTTATCCGATAAAGCTGTCTGCTTATCTGCTGTAAGTCCCTCTGAAGACGAGAATGAAATTTCAATGACTTCAAGCGAGCTGTTCATCGAAGAACCTGTAGTTACCGTAACAGCACCGTAATTTTCGCCCTCAACCGTCTTCTTTACCGCATTTGTGTCAATTTCGCCGGTATAGCTGTAGGTCAGCATTGTACCGCCCTTGAATTCAATAGCCATTTCAATGCCGAATATGCAGTTGAAGATAACCGTAATTACAGCAATGACGATCGGTATCAGAAAGAGTACCTTTCTGTATCCTATAAAATCAAATACTTTTTTGTTATTCATTTTGAAGCACCGCCTTCCGTTGCGGCAGCCTTTTCAGCGGCACGCTTCTTTGCAGATTTTCCGCCGTAGAGAGCAGGATTTCTGAATATCTTGAATCTGGAAAGCGACATTGTCATAAGTCTTGTCGCAAATATGCCGAACAGGAAGTTCAGTATTACGCCGACCATCAGAGTATAGCCGAATGAGTAGATAGTACCCTCCGTTGAAGCGCCGAACATAAAGAATACGGGCTTCAGTATAGTAGACGCAAGGCTGTCGGGTGTACCGAAAGCACCCATAAGTATGATAGCAACGATAATCATTGTGATATTACCGTCAAATACTGCGCTGAACGCTCTCTTATAACCTGTAGCTATCGCTGTATCTATCGTCTTGCCGCTGTTTATTTCTTCCTTTATACGCTCGCCCGTGATAACGTTAGCGTCAACGCCCATACCTACCGCAAGAATGATACCTGCGATACCGGGAATTGTCAGCGTAAAGCTGTTTGAGAACGGGAAGAAGCCTGTTATAGCACAGAACGTACCTGCAACCTGTCCGATAAGACCGATAACGGCAACTACACCGGGCAGTCTGTACAGTGATATCATGAATATCATTATAAGTACAAATGCGATAACGCCGGCGATTGCCATAGCGTCACGGGCACCCGTACCGAGTGTGGGCGAGATAGTGCTGAAGCTCGATGTTTCCAGCTTGAACGGTAACGCACCGCCGTTTATCTGGTCTGCAAGCGCCTTAGCCTCATCAGCCGTAAAGTTACCGCTGATTGTAGCCTCACCGCCGCTGATTTCCTCTTTTACGGTAGCTGTTGAAATGCACTTATCGTCCATGTAGGTTGAAATGTATCCCTTTGATGATGCGAGTTTCTTTGTAGCCTCTGCAAACTTCTCCTTGCCGCTGTCCTTCAGCTTTAAGGATACCATATACTCATATTCCTTGCTGTTTCCGCTCTTGAGCTGATATACGGCAGAAGCCTTTTCAACGTCCGAGCCGGAAATGATAAGGGGCAGATCCTCGTATGTCTGACCGTCGGAAAGCGATTTTTCCGAGCCTTCTCTGAAGGTGAGCAGTGCGGTAGCACCAAGCTCCTTTACAGCCGCTTCCGGATCAAAGCTGTCATCCTCAGCCTGCCACGGGAAACGCACGATTATCTTATCGCTGTTATAATCAACATAAACCTCATAGTCTGTTATGTTGTTTGCAACAAGTCTTGTTTCAACGATTGACTTTGCTGCATCGACCTCTTCATTGGTCGCATCGTAGTCTGCCGGTGACGTAAATGTAACGTCAACACCGCCTCTGATATCAATACCCCAACGAATATCACTTACACCTCTTATAATAGTGGTCGTGAAATCGCCGTACTGGGTATGAACACCGAAAAATACTATGCCTGTAAATGCCAGTATAACCGCCAGCACTATAAAGAACACAGGCTTTGCCACTCTTTTCAAATGTTTCACTCCGTTTCTGTGCCTCAGCACATCCTGTTAATTTATACATTACAGTATTATACTATAATGATTTCGATTAGTCAAGAAATAGTAAAGAATTTCTGCAATTTTCACAATCCGTTCATTATACGGAAAGCTCAGCCTTTTCTCCGAGAACGTCCTTATTCTTTTCAAGGACAGGCTTTATGCACCTGTCAAGGAATGCGCTCACCTGGCTTGCACTTCTGCCCGTGTAATTTTCGGGGATGAGCTTTGCCTCAATCTCTTCCTTTGTAGTCATGAAGTCGGGGTCTGCCGCAATTCTGTCAACGAGGTCGTTTTCTCCGCCATCCTCTTTGATGACCTTACCTGCGGCAATGCTGTGCTGTCTTATCTTCTCGTGAAGCTCCTGTCTGTTTCCGCCCTTCATAACTGCGTCCATCATAATGTTTTCCGTTGCCATGAAAGGAAGCTCCTTCATTACTCTTGCACGGATAACCTTAGGATATACGACCAGTCCGTTTGTGATATTCAGCATAATGTTCAGTATAGCGTCTGTTGCAAGGAATGCCTCCGCTACTGCGATACGCTTGTTCGCACTGTCGTCGAGCGTTCTCTCAAACCACTGCGTGCCTGCCGTAAACGCAGGATTAAGAGTATCTATCATAACATATCTTGAAAGCGAGGTTATTCTCTCCGCTCTCATCGGATTTCTCTTATAAGGCATAGCCGAAGAACCGATCTGATTCTTCTCGAAAGGTTCTTCCATCTCCTTGAAGTTTGCAAGGATACGCAGATCGTTCGAGAACTTTGAACAGCTCTGTGCAATACCGCCCAGTACGTTTACTATTCTGCTGTCAACCTTTCTTGAATAGGTCTGACCGCTTACGGGTACGCACTGCTTGAATCCCATTTCCTCAGCTATCATCTGCTCCAGCTTTTCTATCTTTTCCTCATCTCCGTGGAACAGCTCCATAAAGCTCGCCTGTGTGCCTGTAGTACCCTTCTGACCGAGCAGCTTCAGATTACCCATCTGATACTCAAGATCCTCAAGGTCCATCAGAAGCTCGTTCATCCACAGCGTAGCACGCTTGCCTACGGTAGTCAGCTGTGCAGGCTGTAAATGTGTATATGCAAGACAGGGCATATTCTTATATTTATCCGCAAAAGAAGCGAAGTTCGAAAGAACGTTCACGAGCTTTCTGTGTACTATCTTCATAGCGTCACGCATTACGATAACATCGGTGTTGTCGCCTACATAACAGCTTGTAGCGCCTAAATGGATTATACCCTCAGCTTTAGGACAGCACTTTCCGTATGTATGGACGTGCGCCATAACATCGTGGCGGAGCTTCTTCTCCTCCTCAGCCGCATAAGCGAAGTCAATATCATCAATATGCGCCTCAAGCTCGTCAACCTTTTCCTGTGTTACCTGCTCAAGTCCGAGCTTCATTTCCGCTCTTGCAAGCGCTACCCACAATCTGCGGAATGTCGAAAACTTCTTCTGTGCGGAGAATGTAAACTGCATTTCCTCGCTTGCATATCTCGTACAGAAAGGGCTTTCGTAAGTTTCATAATTTGTCATTATAAATAACCGTCCTTTTCATCGGATTTTTTACTTTCCTGTGTCATCTGTATCTGCCGCCTGTATCTTTGACGCATACAGCGCTTCATCTGCACATACCGACACATTTTATATTGTATCACAAATTGTCCGTGTTCGCAATAGCAAACGTCATTTTTTCTCAAAACTCACCTTTCCGTATATCATTCAGCCGTTCTGCTTCACCCTACGGTCGCATCGACCACAGCCGCCCTGCCTACACTCTACAGCTACATCGACCACAACCGCTCCGCTTCACCCTACGGTCGCATCGACCACAGCCTGTCATTTCGCACAACAAAGCCGTTTGAACAGCTCTGCCGAAAATTTTTCGTATTTTTTTTAAAAAGCCCTTGACAAATACCCGAAAACCGTGTATAATGTTTACTGTTATCTGGGTGTGGCGCAGATTGGTAGCGCGCTACCTTGGGGTGGTAGAGGCCGCAGGTTCAAATCCTGTCACTCAGACCATTTCGAGTGTTCTTAACCAACCTGAGAGTTGGATGAGGACACTCGATTTCTTTTTGCCTTTTTGTACCTCTTTGTATGTATGAGCAGGAATTGTCCTGCTCTTTTTTGTTATGCCGATTGTGCATTCGGAACATATTCCACGGCAACGCCTTTTCGGGTTTCCTCCCGGTAATTGTGCTGTCTTGCAAGACTCGGCAGTTCCAGATACCCTACAAACTTATAGTGTATCTTTATCATCTGTTTGCGGTTTTTGCCAGTGCCTGTGACCTCGTACACATCTATACGGTCAATGAGTTCCCGCAGCAGCGGTGCAGTCAGCTTATCCATTTGCATAAATTTCCGAACAGCGGCAATGAATTTCTCTTTTCCAAGTTGCATTTCATCCACCTCCGACAGGCGTTTACGGTATGCGGAGATTTTCTCTTTCAATTCCAACCGTTCCGTCTCGTACTTGCCCGAAAACCGCATAAACATCTCGTCGCTTAGTTTGCCCGATACATTGTCCTCATAGCACTTAATGCACAGATCCGCTACCTGCTCACTGCGAACAATACACTTTTGCAGCTCACCCTCAATGTGTTTTTTCTCTTTGAGAATATCTGCATTGGTTTTATCGGCAAGCAGCATAGCAAAGCTTTCTTCGTCATCGCACAGACATTTGGATAAGCGGCGAAGTTCCATCATTACCACCTGCTCGATAGCGTCGGCTCTGAGATAATGGGTTGAGCTGCAAGTTCCTCGGTTGCCATGATAATTACCGCACATAAAGAACGGTATATCTTCCTTGTCGTGCTTAATGTTAAACCACAGCTTTCGTCCGCAATCGGCACAGTAAAGCAAGTCACAGAACATATTGCGTCCCCAATTCTCCGGCTTCGGATTACGACGGCGGGTTTTGCCGATCAGCTTTTGCACCTGTTCAAACACCTCACGGTCAATAATCGGTTCGTGGACATTTTTGAAAATTGCCCACTTGTCCTCGGGATTAGCATACCGTGTTTTATTCTTAAATGATTTAGAACAGGTTTTGAAATTGATAATATCCCCGCAGTATTCCTGCTGTGCAAGAATTTTGGATACCGTTGTCTTGCACCATTTGTACGGATTCGGCTGCGTTTTCTTGCCGCCTCTCGGCAGCCCTTTGCTTTGCCAATATGCCATCGGGACAAGCACCTTTTTCTCCTGCAGGATGCGGGCAATCGTTTCGGCGCCCTTTCCCTCCAAGGTCATTTTGAAAATATCCTTTACCACAGCCGCTGCTTCGGGGTCTATGATCCACTTCTTTTTGTTTTCGGGACTTTTCATATACCCATACGGCGGTTGAGATAACGGTTCTCCGGAAGTACCACGGATGCGGTGCGCCGACCTTACCTTGCGGCTGATGTCACGGGCATACATTTCGTTCATTACATTCTTAAACGGGGCAATCTCGTTTTCTCCCTCATCGCTATCAACTAAATCGTTGATTGCTATGAACCGAACATTATGATCCGGGAAATAGATGTCCGTGTATTGCCCGACGGTAACATAGTCACGCCCAAGTCGGGATAGATCCTTGACGATAACCGTGGATACATAGCCCATTTCAATATCGTCAAGCATTGCCTGAAAGCCGGGACGGTCAAACCGAGTGCCTGTGATACCGTCATCCACATAAAAACGGGTGTTGGAAAATCCGTTTTCTTTAGCATACTTCGTGAGCATTTTGCGCTGATTTACAATGGAGTTGCTGTCGCCGTCCCCACCGTCGTCACGGGACAGGCGGCAATAAAGTGCCGTTATCCCTGTTTGTTCGTTTTTCTTTTTCGACTGCATAAGTCCTCCTTCCCGGCAGTCGAACACACATATTCCGCTGCCATTTTATCTCTGAAAATTTCTCTGGTCAAATCTGTGAAATCATCGGTGATCGTCCGTTCAAAACGGTTTTTAATGGTTACACCGGATATTTTCGGCTGAAACTCCGAAAGCACTGTAAAGGTCACATTGCCGATTTTGTATTCGTGCGGATTGCCGTCGGATATGCCAACGATCCAATTTGTTTGATTTTTCATTATTTCGTCCTCCTTACCTTTCGTCCCGATTACGCTGACGGATTAAGAATTTACGGTAATGCTCACAGGCTTTGAGGATAAAATCCTCAAGCTGTTTCGCATCTGCGTTCGGTGCGTATTTTCGTATTTTTTCGGTTGGAATTTTAATCATTTCCCTCTGATTTGCCTTTTCACGGGAGAGAATTTCGCTAATATCATCAGCCGTGAGATTTCCGCCCTGATACCGTTTTTTCATTTCAACGGCTTGTGCATAGGACGGTGTGCAATCGTTCACTTCGCATTGCTCCAAGACGGCATATTGTTCTTTGTCACCGAGATAGGACAAGGCCTCGCCAACCATAAGCGCAATTTTGCCTTCGTCCATCAGGTCAAGCAATTCGGGGATAAGGTGCGTCAGACGGATATAACGGAGAACCTGATTTTTACTGTCTCCTGTTTCCACTCCTATCTTTTCAACGGTAAGCAACTTCTCCCCAAGTTGGGGAGATGTGCGCCCCTGATGAGCCATCGCATCTCGTTTTAATTTGTACGCAAATGCTTTTTCGGATGGCAAAATATGCTCACGGTGCAGATTACTATCCACCACCGCAATGGCGGCAGCATCCCAGTCGAGGGCATAAATTAAGGCAGGGACCTCGGTGATCCCTGCCTTTTGTGCGGCGTGTAAGCGGCGGTGGCCGCTTATTACCTCATATTCATCTGTATTTTCTATCGGTCGGACGATCAGCGGCGAAAGAACGCCTTGCGCCTGTATGCTTTCGATCAGCGTGTTCATCTCCGCATCGCCCCGGACCTTGAACGGGTGTCCGGCAAAGGGTCGCAATTTTTCTACTGGAATTGCCACTGGCTTTTTCATCGTATTCTTCATTTTATCTCCCTCTTTCTTTGTATCTTGCACGGGCTTTTTTCTCCAGCTCGTGCTCTTGTTTTAACAGTTCATACAGGTGCGGGGATTTCTCTAAAATTCGCTCCGCACGGCGAAGCCGCTCCCTTACGGGCTTCATCTGCTTGGATACCGCCTTGCGGCGTTCCTTGTTTTGCGCCTGTTCTTCCGGCGACTTGGGGCGGCGGATGCGGTTGCTGATGCCGCTGCGCTCATGCTCCAAAGTGGAAAGCTCTGCCTTGGATTGCTCAATATTTGCTTGCAGGTCAGCTGTCGTGTGGATACCGTGCTCCTGCAAGAAGTGATAGTCGGCAACCACCTCCTTCAAATCCTTTTCCGCCGCCCGCAGATCCGGTGACAGCAGCATTACATCGGCAAGCTCGGCTACGATTTGAACGACGGTGATAATGATATAAAAAAGCGTATCAACCAAAACGGCGGCGGTGTCATAGCTGTGTTCAATGGAGAAGCCCAGCTTTCGCAGCTCGGCCTCTAATGGAAATTTCTTCGGCTTGCACGGCGGTCGGTATTCCAAGGTGAATAGCCGATACCGATTTTCGGCGTTCTGCCGTAGCTGCGCATTCACACGATCTTTTGAAAAAACGATGCTGCTCAGCCGCACGGCACGCTCCCAATGCTTTGCCTTGACCGAAAAGCGCACAGGGTCAAGGGTATACCCGAGCGCATAAAGCTGACTTTCAAATTCTCTTGGGCTGGTCGCAAAGGAGAGGCAGTATTCCACATCCTCCCGCAGATAGTCCCGGTGGGTTTTCTTGCCGGCCTTGTGGATCCAATATTCTTTCTTCTTGCCCTTGGAGTAGAAATCGCTGTTTTCCAGCACAGACAGCTCGTGTTCTCGGCAGATCTCATCGGAGATTTTACGCAGCTCCTTGTGGTCGCCGATTTTGTTTTTGAACTTTGCGCCGTCCTTGAAGGACACGGGATTCACAACAAAATGGCAGTGAACATTGTCGGTGTTCAGGTGGACGGTAACGAGCACCTGATACCGATCGCCCCACATCTTTCTTGCTGTTTTCTTGCCGATTACAAAGGCTTGCTCCGGTGTGACCTCGCCCTCTTTGAAGCTCTGGATACCGTGGTAGCCCACCACCTTGCCACGCAGCCCAAATCGCCGCTGGACGGCGATCATCTCGGCATAAGCGTTCTGCGCCGAGCAGTTGATGCCGCCCACAAACATTTTGCGGTCGGTCTTATCGTCATTCTCTGCGTAACGCAGGGCGGCGTATAGATCCCCGTCCAGATATTCCGGGGCGGTGGTCTTGTCGGAATTGTCGGCGTAGTCCAGTGTGGCTTTCAGATTTTTGAACACAGGCCAGAAGCCTGTCACCGCCATACCACATCACCCCTTTTTCGGCAGCAGGAATTCTGCGGTGATCTGCTTCAGCACCGTGTAAATTTCCTTGTCCAGCTCCGGTGAACTAGCTTTATCCGCAAGCTCGCCCAGCATTTCAAGACAAACAAAAAGAGCGTCAGGCGGAACCGTCCTTGGCTCGTACCCCAACGCTCTTTGCTTGACATATTCGGTTGTACTCAGCCCGCATTTTCGGGCTTTGGACTGGATTTTATCCTTTTCTTTTACCGTCACACGGACGGCAATACGCACATCTTTCCCCATAGCATCACGCTCCTTCCTTTCGGGGGATTGGGGGCGCAGCCCCCAAAGAGTCAGCCGATTTCGGCTGTGATTGGGACTTCTGTGGCACACAAAGTCCCTGCTTGCTATACCGTAGGACGCACCCCGCAGGGCATAAAGAAAAGCGGGTGTCAGATACCGGGATTTCAGCGTATCTCTGCGCTGCACGATATCGCAAACCGCTTTCTTGCCCCTTGGGGCGTATCTTGTCTTTGAGCCAAAGTGGCACTGGCTCTGCTTCAAATACTGCGATTTGAGCCACATTTCGGCGTTTTGGCTCAGCCGAACATTTCAAGGTCATCCAGTACGCTCTTTTCGTTTTCGACCTGTTGTTCCTTGGTCAGTTCCGGTTGTGCCTGCTCAAAAACAGGAGATGCCGCAGCAAACGACACCTCCTGCAATTCCTCCCGTATGACCTGCCGAATATCATCCAGCAAAAAGCCGTTTGTGGATGTCTCCCGCTGCATTTCGTTTAAGACAGCCGTTACCATAAAAGCGTTGCGGGATTTATCCAGCGACTGCAAATACTGTGCGGCTTTCGCCTCTTTTGGCTTGTCCAAATCAAACCGCACATTGATCCGATATTTGCTCATCCCTTCGCCTCAGCTTTCATCTGTGCCTCTGCCAGATATTCATATCCCTTTGCGGCGGCGCAGATGTCCTCGACGAATTTCACACGGTCGGCGCTGAACTTATAAAAGTTCTTCACAAGGCAGCCGCCTCCGCCCGTCACATACAAGGTCATCGTGTTTTCGTCATAGCCGTGCTCACGAAGTCTGCGGAAAATATCCCGCACATACTCGGCGGCAACGCTCTTGATGATTTTCAGATCAGCAGGCGCAATGTTCGCCGTGCCGGTGATCAGCACCTCGTCGATGATGGCATCGTTGATTTCCCGCTGCGTTTTCTGCATAAATGCCTCACGGACAGCAAGAGTACACTGATAAGTCCCAAATTTCTCGGTGAACATCTTGCCCTGCTGCGGCTTGCCGTTGATCATATACAGCGTGTTCATTGTGCCGTTGCCGATGTCGGCGATCAGGTTCACGCCTTTCAGTGTGGTTGCAAAGCTGGCAATAGCGGCGTAGCCCTGCGGATAGATACGCACATCGTCAATATAGAGGTGGTAGTTTCCCTTTTTGTAGGTGAACTCCACCTCGGCGTTCTTCATCAGATATGCTCTAAAATCTGCCTTTTGCCCGCTTGTCCAGGTCAGCGGCAGACCGGCGGCAATCGCAATGTGCGCCTCGGTAAGATTTTCGGCTTTCAGCTCCTTGGCGATGGACGCAAGGGTCAGCACATAATAATCCTCGTCCTTGGTTTTGCCCGGTGCAAACTCCTTGTGCCCCTCGCCGATGAGATAATATTTGCCGTTATAGACCAGCATATCCGCCGTGAATAGCGGCTCGTGGTCATAGGAGGTGATGCCGGTGGGAAAGCAGCAATTGGCCGTTTTCATATTCCCGTACCCGTGGTCGATGCCGATGATTTTTGTGTTGTTGATCGTTTTCATCATAAGTCCTTTCCTGCGCATAGCGCATTTCAATAATATTTCGGATAACTCTTTTTCGGGCGGTTATCCATTGATCCCGTTTTGCCGTAAGATTTCTGTGTACAGCTCCTTTTCAGCCGGTAATACCGCTTTCAGAAAATAGTTGCAGTAGATACCGTGCCGAAAAATAAGCTGCACGCATTTCGTTTTTTCTCCGTCATCCAGCAGCAGACAGTTTCCCTTATAGCAATTACAGCAAGTCTTGCGTACAAGGGCGTTGATTTTTGCCCGCTGCTTCGGTGTGATTTTGAGTACCATAACATATACCTCCTTTCCGTTTTCGGGCAGCAAAAAGGCCGCCGAGTGCAACCTCGACGGCTCGATGACTGCCTTCTGTATATATAATAACGACAAAAAGGAAAATCTTATTGAATATCGCAACAGGCAAAACTTAAAAAACGCAACAAGCCAAATGCATTGATTTTATACGGCATTTACGATATAATAGTGTTAAGCGTTAAAGCTCAAAACAAAAATCTTTTCAAAAATATTTTGCTGAGTCCGTTTTATGGTACAGCACTTATGATAGAATAATGCAAAGGAGCAAGGGAAGATGATTTCTTCGTTTTTTACCGCCGATTACCGTGACGGCAGAGTAATATTCGGCGGCAAGCACTATCCTGCCGGAATGTTTGCCGTGCATCTGCTCAATCAGTTTTATATAAACGACACCGCCGCACGGATCGCCGTGTTTCGGGACGAACTGAACTTTCATATTTTGCGGCAGCTGCGGGACGGTTACTTAAACATCACGGAATTTGTGAAAACGGGAGTCAATACGCTGGAAGCCTTGAAAGCGCTACCGAAGCTGCGACCTTTTGATGGGGTGAATGCGGAAGAAATCCGCAATGCGGTTGAGGCGCTTTTCACCGAATACATCGGGCAGGAAATCTGCAATTACTTTGCCGCAAAAACAAAGCTCAGCCTGCTGCCGCAGGAGGAGATCGCCGCAGGTACAGCAGAAAGAAAAAGGCGCATGGCAGACTTTTCAGCTACTGAAGAAAAGATTACGGAAATCCGATCCTTTCTCCGTTTCTTTGATACGCTTTCGGAGGATTTAATTGACGCTCACGGTAAACTGATAAAATTCTGTGAGCGTATTGACGAGGCTGAGCGCTTGGACGAGGCGCATTTACTGCCGCTGGCGTTAAAGGTTTTCGGTGAACATCATTTTATGCAAAGCGGTAAATATATTGCCGTTAAGAAGAATGCCAAAAGCGTAAACGCAGCACTTGCCAAACGGCTCAACTTTGATAGTTATTTCAGCTTTATCCTGACCGACTTTTTTGAGGGCTTGCACTACGGGCATTATCCACGCAGGTGTGAGATCTGCGGCAAGTATTTCCTAATGCAGAGTGCACGGCGGCAGAAATATTGCTCCTACGGTATTGCACCGGAATTATATAGGGGCAATAAAATTTCCTGCCGCAAATACGCCGCTGTACTAAACCGCAAAGAAAAAGCAGAGAACGATCCGATTGCAGCAGTTTATAACCGCCGTTGCGCCGCTATCCGCACCGAGTGCGGCAGAGGAACAATTAAGGTAGAGTTTGCCGAAACCGCAAAGCGGCTTGCCAAGGAACACAAACTGCGAGCGCAAACAGATGACAGATACGCAAAAGAGGAATACAGAAAAGATATGAGCCGTGAGGCACTGTATGCCGAAACAGACAAAAAGATGAAATGAGAAAGGATGTGTGCCGGTGAAAAACAATCGTTGGACGGAAGATCTATACCTATACCGTATGAAACCGGCACCGCCGAAAGTGGACGATTTTCAGGAGTATATTGTCCTTTACCTCGCTGAGAAAGACGAAAAATATCTTGGTTGGTTTTTGCATTATTACGAGCCTCGGCTCAACACGGTCATTATGCAAACGGTGCAGGAAACCGCTATGCAGGGGCATTTTGCCGACTTAAAGCAGGCGTATATTTTCGGTATCTGCAAGGCACTGCAAAAATACGATATTTCCACGGGCGTTCCGTTTCTCATATTCAAAGAGTTCTATGTGAAAAACGAGATAGACAACTACATTCGCACAATGCGAATGGGCTATTCCATACAGAGTGTGGACGAGTACCGCACACTTAAAAAAGCAATGGCGTTGTATGCAAAGTATGAGTATAAATTTGATGAGGAAACCATAACAAAAATTGCCGCAGAGATCGGCAAAAGCATTAAGGACACCAAAGAAATTATCCGAGCAGGCATTGACAGCACACATTACACAGATTTTTACCGCAAATATGCCGACGAGGACGGCGAAAGCACGGCGGAGGATATAACCGCTGACAAAACCTCCAATCCCGAAAGGCTGTTTTTCAAGCAGTGGCGGACCGACGCCCTGTTTGACGCTTATGAAAGCCTTGATTACCGTGAGCGCACGATGATTGCCGATCACCTTGGGTTTTGTACGGAGTGTTACGGTATTTATGAGCTTGGCAAAGACGAAAACGGGCAGCCCGTCAAGCTGCTCCGCAAGGGCATAGCCTACATTGACCTTGCCGCAGAGCACACGCTGTCTTCACCCGATACCGCCTTCCGCACCGTGAACGGAGCATACGAGAAAATGCGCCGGGAACTGACCGAAAAAGGAATCTTTTAAAACGCAAAAAGCCCCGATGAATTTAGGTGAAGACCTAAACTCATCGGGGCTTTTTGTCCATATTTTTTACCGTTACCGCATAATTTCGAAACCGCCACTTATGTTTTTATATTACTTTTGGTAAAGGCACAATTTGTTCCTTTACCAACTTCATTCATATTTCGGTAATGGGACAAAATGTCCCGTTACCACTTTTCTATCAGTCTTTTGGGTGTCCGATTAAGTTATTTGACGCTCGTTCTTATCCGCACATTCGATTATTGTCACTGTTTTTTCTACAATAAACAGTGACAATTTTTGTTTTCATACTTTTCGGGTAAAATATTAGAAAAATACTCGGAGGTAAATCAAGATGAAAGGACGATTTATCACGGCAAAAACAATTGCCGAATTTAAGGAACATCTTATTTTAGAGGAAAGGAGCGAAATAACGGTTGAAAAATATATCCGTGATGTAAAAGCATTTGCGGCTTATGCAGGGAACAATGAAATTACAAAAGAAACTGTAATTGCATATAAGAAGCATTTGCAAGAAGCCTACGCTGTGCGGAGTGTAAATTCAATGCTGGCAAGTATCAACAGTTTGTTTGCATTTTTAGGCTGGCACGAATTAAGGGTTAAATCCTTAAAACTTCAACAGCAAGTCTTTTGTCCCGAAGAAAAAGAACTGACAAAAGCAGAATACGCACGGCTTTGCAGAACTGCCAAATGCAAGCACAATGAGCGGCTTAATCTTATTTTACAAACGATTTGCGGAACGGGTATCCGTGTCAGCGAACTGCAATTTATTACCGTTGAGGCGGTAAAACAGGGCGAGGCGGTTGTAAACTGCAAAGCGAAAACACGGTCGGTATTTATTGTGAAAGAGCTAAAACAAAAATTGCTCCGCTATGCAGCAGAGCAAAATATTAAAAGCGGTATGATTTTTGTAACAAGGACGGGCAAGCCGATAAGCCGCACCAACATCTGGCGGGAAATGAAAGCATTGTGTGAAGAAGCAAATGTAAACCCGCAAAAAGTATTTCCGCATAACCTGCGCCATCTATTTGCAAGGGTGTTTTACGGCATTGAAAAGGATATTGCCAAACTTGCCGATATTCTCGGTCATTCAAGCATAAACACCACAAGAATTTATATCATTTCCACAGGAACGGAACACCAAAAGCAGTTGGAAAATATGCGGCTTATAATATGAAAAAAGCCACCAAAATCGGCGGCAGAAACATAATACTGATTATGTTGTATCTGAAATGCTCGTAGCTACATTTACCCCACAATATACATATTGAATTATAGCACAAAAACGAGATAATGTAAAGAACGACAGTGATGAAAAGTGCGAAAACACGAAATTGTCAAGAATTAAGCATCACAATAAAGCCTTTTTTAGGGTGCATTTTTTGACCCGTAAAATAAGGCTTGGCTTTTTATACTCTTTTATGACTTGCTGTGTTCCGGCAAGTCTTTTTTATTACCCGCTTTGCAACATAATCAGTATTATGTCGGCGGATTCAGGGGTGATAAAGGGCGTGACAAAACAAGTTAAATCAAAGCAGAGGGTTGCCGATCACGGTGAAGTGTTCACAAATGAGCGTGAAGTCAAAGCAATGTGCGATTTAGTCGCTCAGGAATGTAACCGAATTGACAGCCGTTTTTTGGAGCCTGCCTGCGGCAACGGCAATTTTCTTGCCGAAATTCTTACAAGAAAACTGGCAACCGCAAAAAGACTTTATAAAAGTAATCCGTATGATTTTGACCGATATTCCGTGCTTGCCGTTTCAAGCATTTACGGTGTGGATATTATGCAGGATAACGCCGAGGAATGTCGCAAGCGGCTGTATGCCATTTGGGAAAAGGAATATAAATCGGTTTGCAAAAAACAATGCAATGACGATACTCGCAAATCGGTTAAGTACATTTTAGAGAAAAACATTTTATGCGGCAACGCCTTAACGCTTATGTGCGTTGATGAACACCAAAATGACACCGATACTCCAATAATTTTCCCGGAATGGAGTCTGATGCTCGGCACAAAACTGAAAAGGCGTGATTTTCGCCTTGATGTTTTGCTTAAAGCAAATGAAAAGCCAACACAAAAACAAAGTACGCTGTTCGATACGGAAAACGATATAACCCGTTATTTATCTGAAAACCCCGTTACGGGAGAATATATGGCGGAGCCGATATGCGAATATCCGCCGATAAATTACAGGAGGATATGGGAAAATGGCTGACAGTTTTTTTGATAAAATCTATAGGGATAAAACACAGCACACGCCCGATGTGCTTTCTTGCCTTGCAAATCTTTCAAACGACGAGGTTTTCACTCCGCCCGATGTGGTGAATAAAATTCTCGATCTTTTGCCGCAGGAATTATTTTGCGACCCGAATACAACATTTTTAGATCCGGCTTGCAAAACGGGCGTATTCCTTCGTGAGATTGCAAAGCGGTTATTGGTGGGGCTTGAAGATAAAATTCCCGATTTACAACAGCGCATAGACCATATTTTTCATAAGCAGCTTTTCGGTATTGCCATTACAGAGCTGACAAGCCTTTTATCCCGCCGAAGTCTTTATTGTTCGAAATATCCCAACGGTCCGTACTCAATCACACACTTTGATGACGCCGAGGGAAATATTCGGTACAGAAGAATAAACCATACTTGGGTGAACGGAAAATGCAAGTATTGCGGTGCAAGCAAGGAACAATGGCAAAGAGATAAAGAGCTGGAAACACACGCATATGAGTTGATTCATTCAAGCAATCCCGAGGAGATATTTAATATGAAATTTGATGTTATAATAAGTAATCCTCCATATCATCTTACAGATAGCGGAAATGGAACAAGTGCAAAGCCGATATATAATTTATTCGTAGAGCAATCCAAAAAATTAGCTCCACGCTTTCTTATTATGATAATACCCTCACGTTGGTTTGCAGGTGGAAAAGGATTAGAGTCCTTTCGACATTCAATGCTATCCGACAAACATATTCGTAAGTTAGTAGATTTTGAAAACTACAAAGATGTTTTCCCCGGACTCGGTGGACTTGCTGGTGGAGCTTGCTATTTTGTATGGGACAGAGACAATCCGGGGCTCTGTGAAGTTGTTAATAAAACTTCTAATGATGAAAATATCTTGATGCGTTCTCTCGATGAATTCGATGTATTTATAAGATCCAATAATGCTCTTTCCATTATTAATAAGGTGCGAAATACCCATAACGGTAATTATTTAAGCGACATCGTTTCCTCAAGAAAGCCTTTCGGGCTGCCGACCAATTATCCTCCGCAAGACAATGGAATGCCGTGCCAATTTATACAACGTATCGGATTAAAATATGCAAGAAAAGCCGATGTAACCGACCAATTCAATCTATTGAACAAATGGAAAATCATTGTTCCCAAAGCACCGATTGCTGGGCAAACGGATTTTTCAAAACCCGTAACAATTTATTATGAAAGCAACACGAAAATTTTACCACCTGGAACTTGTTGTACTGAATCTTTTATTGTCTTATTTGCTGCCGAAACAAAAGAAGAAGTGCTATCGTTTAAATCATATATTTATACTAAGATTGCTCGCTTTTTGCTGCTTATGAGTGTTGTTTCCCAAGACATTACGAGAGATAGATTTAGATTTGTACCGAATTTTAATAAGTATGATATGGAGTTTTCGGATAAATACTTATGTGATCTGTGGGGATTAACTCCAAGCGAATATGAATATATCAATTCTCGAATCGGAGATTCCGGAGGTGACAACTAATGGCAGGAAGCATCAGCCTATCCGACATACTGCATAACCGCCCTGCGGTTGTGCCCACAATTTACGGCTACACTCTGCCCGATGTTGCCGACCATAACGGCTACATAAAAATCGGATATACCGACCGTGAAGATACGGAAACAAGAATCAAAGAGCAGTTGCATACCGCTGCGATTCCGTTCAGAATTTTGTTTAAGGAATCCGCAATGCGTTCCGACGGAACTTGCTTTACGGATAAAGATATTCACCGATTACTAAAGCACAAAGGTTTTCGGCAATTAAACGAAGGTGAAGACCGCAACGAGTGGTTTTGCTGCACCGAAAAGGACGCGCTTGACGCCATAGAGGAAATGCGTACCGGCATTCGTTTTGAGGGACAGCGCACCTGGACTTTTTCTATGCGCAAAGAGCAGCAAACTGCCGTTGAAATGGCGAAAAAATATTTTGAGCAGGCAAAGGAAGAAGACCCGACCCGTCCGCCTAAATTTTTATGGAATGCTAAGATGCGTTTCGGCAAAACCTTTGCAACATATCAGCTTGCACGGGCTATGGATTTCAAAAAAATCCTGATTTTAACCTTTAAGCCCGCGGTTGAATCGGCGTGGCAGGAAGATCTTACACACCATGTTGATTTTGCCGGGTGGCAGTTTGTTTCCAATAAAGAGGCGCGGTTTGACGCAAAGCAGCTTGACGAACAGTTTGAGGCTTGCGATAAAACAAAGTCTATTGTTGTTTTCGGCTCGTTTCAGGACTTGCTCGGCACAAATGACGCAGGCGGCATTAAAGCAAAAAATGAGTTTATACACTCAACTAACTGGGACTTGGTGGTGTTTGACGAATACCACTTCGGCGCGTGGCGTGAAAATGCCAAAAACCTCTTTGAAAGGTTTGACGAGGAAAACGACGATTTTGATATTGAAAAATATCAAAAGGAAGAAGCGGGAAACGCCATTAACGAAACTTTCCTGCCCATATCCGCTTTTCATTATCTCTATCTTTCGGGCACGCCGTTCAGGGCGCTCAATTCCGGCGAATTTTTAGAGGATCAGGTTTTTAACTGGACATATTCGGATGAACAGTCGGCAAAGGAAAACTGGGAAGGTCCGGGTGAAAACCCGTATGCGGCACTGCCGAAAATGATTATGCTGACATATAAGGTGCCGGACTCTATTACAAATGTTGCCACAAGCGAGGGCTACGACGAATTTGATATTAACGAGTTTTTCCGTGCCGAATATGAGGAAAAGGGCAAGCCGGAAACCGCAAGATTTGTATATGAGGATTATGTGCAAAACTGGCTTAAAATGATACAGGGCAACTATATGCCCGTAGACGGCTTAAAGCTCGGTGCAGAGCGACCGCCTATGCCGTTTTCGGACACAACACTGCTTAATGTACTTTCACACACGCTTTGGTTTTTGCCGAATGTGGCAAGCTGCTATGCAATGGATAATTTGCTGCGGCAAAAGCAAAACAATTTCTTTGACGACTATAAGGTTATAGTGTGTGCGGGAGCAAAGGCGGGTATAGGCATAGACGCATTAGCACCCGTGCTTAACGCTATGGGCGACCCGCTTAAAACAAAAACTATTACGCTATCCTGCGGCAAACTTACAACCGGCGTTACGGTAAGACCGTGGGCGGGCGTGTTTATGCTGCGCAACTTAAAATCGCCCGAAACATATTTTCAAACGGCATTCCGTGTGCAGTCGCCCTGGGAAATTAAAGACGAGCACGGCAACCGTGAGGTTGTAAAGCAGGAGTGCTATGTGTTTGACTTTGCTTTAGAGCGTGCGCTGCACCAAATTTCAGACTATTCCTGCCGCTTAAAGGTGGATGATACAAGCCCCGAACAAAAGGTTTCGGAATTTATAAGTTTTCTGCCGGTGCTTGCGTTTGACGGGTCATCAATGAACAGAATAGACGCACAGGATATACTGGATATTACATATGCCGGAACATCCGCCACATTGCTTGCAAAGCGCTGGCAAACCGCGTTGCTTGTTCATGTTGATAATGATACTCTTAAAAAGCTACAGAGCAATCAGGATGCACTGGATGCGCTTATGAATATTGAGGGCTTCCGTTCGCTTAATTCCGAAATACAGACGATTATAAACCGTTCCGAAAAGGTTAAAAAGCTCAAAAAAGAAAAGGGCGACGACCTTACCAAGCAAGAGAAAAAGGAACTTTCAGAAGACGAAAAGAAAGCAAAATCACTGCGAAAACAGGTGCAGGAAAATTTGCTCAAGCTCGCCGCCCGTATTCCGGCGTTTATGTATTTAACGGACTACCGTGAGCAGACAATAAAGGATGTTATAACGCAGATTGAACCGGAGCTTTTTAAGAAAGTAACGGGTCTTTCGGTTAAGGATTTTGATATTCTCTGCTCCATAGGCTTGTTTGACCCCGAAAAGATGAATCAGGGAATTTTCGGCTTCCGTAAATATGAAAACTCCAGTCTTTCCTACACGGGAATTGACAAACACGAGGGCGAGGCAGTCGGCGGTTGGGATACGGTACTCCGCCGTGAAGAATACGAGGCGCTTTATTCAAAGCAGCAGGCAACCATTGCCGATTTAACAGAGGCAATTAGCCCCGCCGACACTAAAGCGGCAAATATTCAGCCCAAAACAAACGATACAGTGCATAGCGCAGGCGCAGCCTACAAACTTGCCACCTCGCAGCCCGCCCCCGAAAAAGATTGGGACAAGCTTCTTGCTCCGATAGATGTCGGAATTGAAGTTAAACACAAGACTTTCGGCAATGGTACGGTTATTTGGATGGACAAGGCCAAAAAGTATATTCGTGTTAGATTTCCCGCAGGTGAAAAGCAATTCATTTTTCCCGATGCTTTTATAGGCGGTTTTTTGAGTGTTGAGTAAGAATTAATGCAAAAGCAAGAGATTGATACCAAGCGTTGGTATCAATCTCTTGCTTTATAAAAAGTAGTTTTGGTGATTTTTTATGGGATATTGACTTCAACAAAAAATATGACTAAGCATAATTTACTGAAATTCAATTTCTTCATTGAACTTTTCATGAATATCAATTCTGGTCTTGATATCCACCTTATTGACAAGCCAACCGTTAAGCGTGCAATTTTTTACAAATTCGTCTATTCTATTTATCCCATTAATTTCTTTGAGGGTTACAACAACTCCAAATCGAATTCCTTCTCCATCTTTAGGATCCAATCGATTATTGGTCTTAATTTCCATCCCCCAATTTTTATTGCTGTATGATTTTTTCGTTCTTGATCTACTCTTAGGTATCTCGGTAATGTATTTTACATTATCCCATTTTCTAAATTTAGCACGCGCCTCACCCTCTAAGATGTGATACGCATTTGTGGTATCAACTTCATCACAATTCTGTATATCTTCATTCATTTCTTTTATTTTTCCCTTGTCATCTATTCTTCCAAAATGAAGATTTAATTCAGTGTTCGTATAATCTACACCCTGCGTTCTATCACATTTTGGGAAATAACACATTGTCGCTCTTGAAACAAATGGATATGCATCATTTTTTAATGGAACTGGAAAACTGTAATTGTATGTATTCCATTTCTCACTTATATCTGATACTACAAATTTAATTTCATCATCTCGCGTTTGCACAACATCTTCAATTCTAATAGGTACTACCCCATGTCCATATAGTGCAACTTCCTCAGGAGAAGGCTTTTCATTCCAACCGCGTGCCGAATCAATAATCAATGCTTTTGCGGTTTCACGGTTTAACCCTAATACATCAATCAGATAAGATAATTTCCGAGCTATCCAGGGGGCGGCATAAGAAGTTCCTGCAACGGCAGCACCACCCAGAGGCTCACAAACCTGTATATATTTTTCCTCGCTTCCTCCATAATAACTAACATCCGGCTTAGCGAAAAAAGACAGCGCCAACCCACATCTTGAATACTTTGTAGATATGCCGCTTTTTGTAACGGAATTTACCACTAAGCTATTTATTGAATCGGCTGGAGAGCCAATTTTTTTTATACTCTCATTTGATTTATTTGTACCTGCAATAACGAAAATCACATCATTTTCAAATTGAATTTGATCAAGAACAGATGCTTCGGCCGATATAAAGTTGTCATTTATTTCTTTTTCACTTCCAAGCGAAATATTCCAAACCTTAATATCTCTGTTTTCAGAAACTATGCGTCGTATTTGTTTAATTATTGAAAATGAGGAAAATTGAGAGGATGTAGCAACTCCGAAATGGCGAACCTTAAACCGTCCGCATCCATCATTCAACCAGGGGTTTAATCTGGGACCATCTACAATAATAGAAGAAACTGCCGTGCCATGGCGATAATCATTGTCACTCCGGGGAATATTCCTATCTACCACATCGTGAAAATCAACCCAATCACTAAAATATACCCGATTATCAAATAATGTATCAATAACACCTATAGTGGGTTCGTTGGTCGGAGAAGGAATGGTTATCATGCCCTCTTGGTAGTCGTGAATAAAGTCATCCGGTGATAGTGCCGAAAGATTAACTGTTGACATTGATACAAGATATGGAGCATTTGAGAATAACACTTCAAGTTGATTTTCGTCCAGAAATACAGTTTGGTTATCCAATATTCTGCTTGAAATTATCTCAATGCCGATAGAACTTAAAAGTTGCTTTGAATCTACCCCAACATTATAGAGAGTAATAATACTTTGATTATTGGGATTTTCGGGCAGCTCAATATCAAATTTCTCAATATATGAAACATCCGCAATGATTTGTTTGAAGCTTGATTTGGAAATTGAAAATTTACCATATGGAATTTTTTCAATCACTGACTTATCTTCAAATTGTGTTTTGTTTATACCGTTCGTATAGTACGATTTAATGATTTTCTGAGCCTTATATAGCAAATCAATGCTTTGATCAATATCGATGGTATCAATAAAGTAAGTAATAATATGACGATTTTTTTCGCTGTTAAACTTTGCGCCAACTATACTATAATTGGATTCTTTTCCTTTTAAAAGCCCTGCAATTCGATTGCTTTTTGCTACTATTTTGTTATAATACACGCTTAGCAAAACGCCATTAAAGGTATGAGGATTTTCATGCCAAAAACTGTTTACTTTTTTTAGATCACCAATCAATTTCTGTATGTTTTGAGCTGATACAGTTTTTATGCTATTCATAGCCGGGCCGCCAAAACTTCCGTGTCTGGACTCCTGTATAAAGCGCTTTCCTTTAAGTTCAAGAATACTGTTCACTGATTATCCTCCTTCTCTAACTTGCGAGAAATTGAACTTTTGGATTCTCCCTTTAATTTTTCAATTTCCCTCATCGTAAAACCTTCACTATATAGTTGGTTTATATCTTTGGAATCCAAATTACCAATTAAATTATTATATAATCTTTTCAAATAATCGCAATCAGACCCTATATCGCTAAATGCAAGCGAAGTTTTAATAATATTTTTTAATTCTCCTGGATAAGGCAAACTCTTAGTCATATTCAATATTTTTTTGAACAAGCGAGAATCCTTTGAAACACCTTTAAAGTTTTTGATATACGAAGAAAAATAGTATTCAGCAACCTCGATTAAGTCATTTTTTGAATAGCGATTAAAGTCAATAATAGCATCGAATCTACGAATCAACGCCTTATCAAACTTCTCAAATAAATTAGTGGTAGCAATAATTATTATCTCTTTATTCAAATCGGTTAGTCGATCTAACTCTTTTAGAATTGTCGAGGTAACCCTTCCCATTTCACGAACATCATTTGAATTGATTCTGTCCAAAGCTATTACATCAATTTCATCGAATAAAACTATCACTTGATTTGGGTGAGGTATGTTGTTTATCTCGCTAAAAAGGTTGGAGATGTTTTTGTTTGTCTGTCCGAGCTTACTGTCTATAAGATTTTCAAAATCCACATAAAATAAATTTCTTTCCAGTAAACGAGCAATGTGCTTTGCAGCTTCTGTTTTTCCAGTGCCAGGTAATCCCTCAAACAAGAATTTATTAATACCAACATTGTGGTTTACTGCGTTGATGATTCCTTTTATATCGTTAGATATCTCCTCAGGCAAATATAAAGGTTCCGCTAACCTTACATCAATTTGCTTTAAAAATGGACTTTCAAAATCGGTACCCTGTGGTATATATTGATTAGATTCTGCAATTAAGCCTAAAATATACTCAGCTAATTGATCATCTCCGATGCTGTCGAAATATCGTGCTATATTTATCGATTCATTTCTAAAAGCATTTTCATTTCTTTCAACATGGTACTTAATTAGGTTAATAATGCTTTGTTTTTTCATAGTGGACACCTCCAAGTCAATTTACTATATCACACTTTGGGACAAATGTCAACTGGTCTGGGACAAAAACAACACAATAAACAAGCTGTGAATTGTTTCTGCAAGAAAGTTAAAAGAGATTAAAATCGCCGCGAAAAGATTATGATTATTAAATTAAAAAGGTTGATATAAGTAAAAATACTAATACCAGCTTTTAGAGATTATTTGTATATTATTTCCGTATTTATGGCTTCTATAACCTGGTTTCGTATGTTGTTCATCTTGCCGACCCACGCCATTTGGTCGGTGGCTTTCAGATGCTCTGTTATGTCCTCTGCCACCGCCATCTGCCTTGTAAGCCGTTCAAACATTTCCTCAGCCTGATTATCAATATCCGCAAGATAGATGTTCAATTTGCCGCTGGTCAGCAGGTTGGCATATAGAACACGGTGATGCTCCTTGAGATAATGAAGATGCCGCTGCCCCCATATTCCGATTGGCTTCTGTTCTTCATCCGGCTCATCATCCCCGGCGATAAGGTAATAATCACCGACCAATTCATATTTCAGCCCCGTGCGTTCGTCTGTAATATACTTTTCCATAAAAACTGCCTCCTTAATGTTTTGTATTATAATCATAGCGAAGAGGAAGTAAATCGGCAAATGTACGGGGAAATATGTGAGTTTTCAGCCGGATTTTCAATATAGATTTTAGGTTGGTTATGAACATCCGCACCAGTTAAAAACCGCTTGATTGTCAAAATCAAGCGGTTTTTTGTTTTGTTTGCCGTTTTAGCCCCGACATATGCAGGCTCTGCGGATATATTCTATTAAATTATAAAACGCCCAACCCGACATCGCCTGCCTGCGCACTTCAAACCGTTTCGCTTTCTTTTTCCTTTTCTCCGTCTGTATACCGCCGGTCGCCGTTCTCCCTGTCATATGCCTTCACCGAATATTCGCTGACATTCTTTACCGTTTCACCGTCTATCTGCAGTGCGGCAGGCGAATCAAACCGCACTGTGATTTCCTTTCCGGTCAGTACCTCTACCATCTCGGTATGGCTGATATGCTCCCCCTTGAAGATTGAAGGGAACACCATTAGCGTTTTCAGCTTTCCACTGCCGTGCATCACAACAACCGACAGCTTCCCCTCGGGATTGTTTCTGTCCTGTTGCGGAGCGGTCATCATACCGCCGCCGTAAAACCTGCCGTTCATTGTCGGTGCAAGCCATACCTTCTTATAGCTGTACTCCCTGCCGTCAACGTTTATAACCGCATTCGCCGGCCTGAAATGAAACAGCAGACCTTTAACCGCAATAGATGTATAATTTATCGGCTTGTCGGATTTTTCTCTCAGCTCGTCGCCCTTTTCACAGCAATATCCGTCAATACCGTAGCCTATGGCATTGATAAACCGTGAGCTTTTGCCGTTTACCGTTACGATCGGCAGATTTCTGACATATTCGTTTATCCTTACAGGCTCACAGCCCTGCTCCTTGCCGAGATCACGCAAAAAATCATTTCCGCTTCCCGTACCGTAATAATACAGCGGATTCTCATAAGGATACCCGTCGCTGTCATTTATAAAACGGTTAAGCGTACCGTCACCGCCGCACAACATAATATCGCTTTCGGACGAAATACTGTCAAAAAATGTGCCGTACCCGCTTATCTGCGTCATATTGCAATATTTCAGTTCATCGTCCTTGTATATTTCCGTCAGCTTTTTCGCAAGCTCTGTTCCTTTTCCATTGCAAGATAAAGGATTATATAGTATGTATTTCACGCTCATGTATGCCCTCCCCTTAAAACCGACAGCCGATTGCTTATGATGTTATCGGTCTTTTGGTCCTTTTGGTATAGTATAGCAAATTTAATCGGATTTTGCAATATATTGTTGTAATTTGTCAACACGTTGGATGAAAAATTGTATAAGTTGTTGCTTGTACGCACCCTTGCTTAAAGCCTCCGGGCGTTCATTTTATAAGACCTCCATGCCTTACCCGCAAGTTGCGTGTTCTCCCTCCCCCAGCACCAAAAATAATACCCCGCTTGTTGAGCGGGCGAAAGTGTAGCGGGGTGTCGAATTGCGGTCGTTTGGGTCGGCGCGTCCTTGCGCCGACTTTGTGCGACCGCCATCTTGCATCCTTGCACGTCGTGCTTGCTCTTTTGGTTTCGCATCCTTGCGAAACTTTGGGCAAGCACTATCACGCATCCTTGCGTTTGCGGTCGTTGGGTCGGCGCGTCCTTGCGCCGACA
>UMFK01039953.1_pt1 | contig 25099 bp, 28 predicted proteins | sample 1964981 | NCBI WGS metagenome assembly UMFK01 (sample SAMEA4836043, study PRJEB28245) | human gut metagenome | biome: gut microbiome; material: fecal sample | place: Denmark | collected 2008
CCCCTCGGGCGTGCGGCGCGGGCGCGGCTTTTCTGCATCGGGCGAATAGTCGTTTTCCTCGTTTAATGTCATAATGATTAGGCATTATCAAGCGATCCGAAACGGATTTTCGTTATGTCTCAATACCCTAAGTTTTGCACCTCATGTGGTTCTCCGATTAATCCTGGTCAGAAGTTCTGCACTACATGCGGTGCGGCAATCACCGAAAACTCTTCTGATTTATCTTCTAACTTTTCAAACTCTTCGGGTCCTGGAGATACTTCACCGATGCCTGTTGTCGATCCTCGAACAGTTTCGTATCCAGACGATACGCAGGTTTTAAATTCACAGGACGTTCAAAATAGGCAATACCGTCAGCCCTCTGGCGATTCTGCGCCTGTAATTCCGAATCGCAATTCAGATTCGAAAAAACCTGTATTTATTATCCTGATTGTTGTTCTTGCAATTGCTGTTCTGGTTCTTGCCGGCGTGTTGCTGTCTAACTTGTTTGCTGGCCAACAGAACTCCTCGTCTGTCTCATCGGCTCCAACCGAAGAATCCCAGCCTAGCAACCCCAGCCAGTCTACTTCCAATAATTCCTCTGCCGAAATTACCGATGCAGACAGGGAGCTCTACTCAACGCTCTCGGCATACTATTCTCGACTTGGGGATTACGATCAGCGAATTTCCTCTGCTGCAAAAACATTCAATGCTGATTACGTCTCTAAAAACATGAGCATACGTTCTTCTGACGCTAGCAGTGCATACGCGTTGGCTGAGGAAATCGCAGACGACTACAATGCTTTAAAGAACTTACCTGTTCCATCGACTTCGCGCTATGCTTCTTGCTATTCCGCGATGCTTACTTGCTACTATGACTGCACTCAAAGGATTGGTGCAATTTCCGAGGCTTGGGACATCAGCCTTCAGTATTCGGATCCCACTGGGCATGAAGATGAGATCTGTGCTCCCCTTTCGCGTGACCGATCCGGAGACAACAACAAGTATTACACCGAATTTAAGCAGACTTATCCTTCGGCTAAACCGCAATCGCCAACAGCGTAATTTGCCTATTCCTTCCTGTTACTGGATGTTTGAGGGGTAGTGCTCCTGTTTTTTGTTCAATTACTGTTAGGAGTTTTTAATGTATGGATATTCCTCTTATGGACCTGATTTGTTCAGCCTTCTTGGTTTTGCAGGGGGGATCTGGGTCTCTCTGACATTTATCGCATTTGTTGCGGCAATTGTTTGCACTGTTTTGCTGTACAGGAAATATGTTTCCTCATTTGATAAAAGTCAGCTGAAGAATGCAAAACATGACTTTGGCCCATTCCTCCGTTTTGAGAAATTCTGGTCCGAGAAGATCCTCATTATTCTCTTTATTTACAACATGTGTTTTATTGCCTTCGGGAGTGCTGCAGCGGTTATAAGCCTTCTTTCGATGCTGACTTACGATGTTGGCAGCGTTTTCATTGCGATTCTCACCGTTGTAGTGTTGTTTGCCCTGGGTGAAGTGTTTAACCGACTCTTCTACGAGTTCTTTATGTTGATCGTTAAGATGTGGCGAAACACTCAGGACATTCGCTCTGTCGTTGTTGGCAATGACGCTTTGGAATCTGCCCCAGTTCATCGCGAGCCTGTTCAAGAGCCATATCGTCAGGTTTCCGTAAATTCCCAGGGTTCTTCCGTTGCGCCCGAGAGCGCAAATGCAGATCAGCGAGTTGCTGCTTCTGAAGCTGCAGATTTTTCGAAAACCAACCCGCTTCCTGTTGTTCAGGCTTCACCGCAACAAGGTGGGTTTGATCAGAACTCTTCTTGGTCATGCCCTGCTTGTGGCGCAAGCAACAAGGCAGGCGTTTTCTGCTCGCAATGCGGAATGCGCCGTAGTTAATCTCGCTTTTAGTTATTTAGCCAGGGGCTTGTCCCCTGGCTTTTTTGTTTTAGGCCTTTTGCCGCTTTCGCTTTTCTTTCTCACGGTTTTCTCATCAATGTTAGATCCGCCTGAGAACATTTGCTCATCGGGAAAAGGATGGGAAATGAAACGTGGTGCTTTAATAGCTGGTCTTATAAGTGGTGCTCTTTGCGCTGGTTGCGTATTTGCCTATTCGGTTCAAGTGCGTGGAGAAGCAGATGAAGCTCGGATTGAGGCAATGCAACGCTATGGAGGAGAACAGGTCGATGTTCTCGTTGCCACTAAGGATATTTATCCAGGAGAGACCGTCGATGCTTCCAACGCTGAGGTTAAAACGTGGTTGAGCGATCTTTTGCCAAGTGGCTGCGTGACATCCTTTGATGACGTTAAGGGTGTGCAAGCTGCTTCGTTGATTATTTCTGGCGAAGCTATCTCTCAACGAAGGTTTGATTCTAGCGGTTCGGGGATAGATGTCCCTCAGGGCTGCGTTGCGTTATCGGTCCCAGCTGAGGATGTTCAAGCAGTTGGCGGAGCTTTGTCGGCAGGTGATGTTGTCGATGTTTACGCAACCGGATCGCAAACAGCGTGTATCGGAAAGCAAATCATGGTCCTGGCAACCAATGTTGAACATTCGAGCGGAACAAAAGCAAAAGTGAGCTGGGTTACTCTGGCTGTTCCGGTCGAGCAGTCTCAGGAATTTGTAACAGCGTCGCAATCGATGGATATCTATTTTGTCCTGCCGGCGTCAGAATTCGATCGACAACTATCCGAGCAGGGCCAAATCGGGAAACAAGACGATTCTCCAAATTCTAGCCAGCATGAAGGAAGGTGATGGGACTCGCTTTGGTCGATCTTATCGTGATCGGTTTATAGATGGAATTCTCCTTGGAGAAAAACGGAAAAGGTGAGAAATATGGGCAAGAAAACAATGCTTTGTGTCGATACCGAGTCATTGAGATATCCCGAATTGATAGGGCTGAATGATGAGGATATCGATTCTCAGGAATGGCTCGAAACGTATAGTAGTGCTCACGAAGCGCGACGAGCGTTATCGGGGGCTGGCCAAAAAGATAACGTGTGGGTTGTTTCTTGTGATGACATGGAGGGGATTAATCTTGCTGCTGCCCTTAAACGCGATGATCCAAGTAGAAGTATCGAGTTGGTCTCTTTTGGCGGAACCGGTTCTGAGGTTGGGCGATGTCAAGCTGCGGGTATTAACTTAATTCGTGGTAAGGCGGAGTTTGTTAAGCGATATTCCGAGCAGAAAAACGAGCAAGCTTTTTCTGCTGTAAGGGAAAAGGTATCGTCTCCTGTTGAGAGTAGCGATAAAGAGCTTTCTTCTTTGAGGGCAGCTGAACCTTCTGTTTCGGATTTCGAAGAGGTATCGCAGGGCGAGTACGGAAATTCGTTTGAACCGAAGCCTGAAAGTGCTTCGGCAAAGATCTTGGGTGCTGCCGTCTCAAGGAACGAAAAATCAACTCAGTCTGGTTTTGTTGTTTCGGTTCTGAGTGGAAATGGTGGCGTGGGTAAAAGCACCGTTGCCGCTTGCCTCGCTGTCTTATTCCAAGAAAAGGGCTTGAAAACGGTTTTGGTTGATTTGGACCTCCAGTTTGGGGATGCGGGATTCCTGCTTGGGCTCGATGACGTGGTAGGAATCGATGAACTTGTTCGTCAGCCTGAGCGAATCAATCAAGTGAAACCTGCAGGGGGATTGCCTGCTGTTGTCGGCATTCCCGACAAGCTTGAGGAGTCAGAGGCGTTTGTCTCATATACGTCAGAGGTTCTTTCCCTTCTGAAGAGTCGTTTTGATGCTGTGGTTGTTAATACGGGGTCTTTTTGGTCTGACTGTCATATCCAGGTGTCTGAGACCTCAGACCAGGTTTTATTCATTCTTGATCAGCGGCCCTCGTCGGTGCGCTCTTGTTCGCGTGCTCTTGATCTCTGCGCTCGTTGCGGCATTGCGGTCCAGCCATTCCGATTCCTTCTTAACCTCTGTTCAAAACATGCGCTATTGACCTCGCTGGATGTTTCGTGTGCTCTTCACGGGATTCAGGTTGGAGAGTTAAAGGATGGAGGGAGAGAAGTGGGCGAACTGCTTGGGGCGGGCCTTCCCCTTGAGCTTGTTTCTTCGAAGAATCCATTCATTGAGAGTTTGAAGGAGCTTGTTCCTCAACTGGTTCCTGAGCGCTTGAGGTCCCCAGAGCTGCAAAAGGCTCCTGTCGAAAGTGAAAAGCGAACGTTTTTCCCTGGAATCCGTAAAAGGAGAACAGCATGACCCTGATGGAGCGCGCATCGGCGAAAACCCCCTTAGATGCTTCAGCCGGTGACGCACTCTTGACCAGCTTGAGGGAGAAGGTGGGTCAAATTATTCCTCCTGCTGACGCAGCTCGTCTCATTGCAAGTAATCCACGTCAGGCTCGCAGTGAAATAAGTCTTGCCTGTGAAAAGGTCATAGCTGGAGAGCCTTGGCTTCTTGCTGGGCGTTACTCAGCCGAAGAAGTGGTTGGGAGGTATCTCGATGAGGTGTTTGGGTTGGGACCTCTTGAAGAGATGCTTAGTGACGACAGCATTACCGAGGTCATGGTAAATGGATCGAAGTCGCTGTATTACGAGAGGAACGGTCGACTTTATCAATCACGCGATTGCTATGAGGACGATGCGCAGGTTTTTAATCTGATAGACAAAATAGTTGGACCTCTCGGGCGTCGTGTTGACGAAAGCTCCCCGATGGTTAATGCGAGGCTTCCCCATGGGCATCGTGTTAATGCGATAATCCCACCTCTTGCTCTTGACGGTCCGGTTGTTACGATTCGGAAATTTCGAGCACATGCGTTTTCCCTTGACGAGATGAGGAGTCTCGGCTCTTTTGATCATGAAGTGGACTGTTTATTGAGATGGGCAGTGCGGAGAAGATGCAATATCGCGGTTTCTGGTGGCACGGGCAGCGGAAAAACAACGTTATTGAATGCACTATCAGCCCTTATACCTCCAAACGAACGAATCGTGACAATCGAGGATTCTGCCGAGCTTAGGTTCGACGAACATCCTCATGTGGTGCGTTTGGAGGCCCGTCAAAAGAATGCTGAAGGGATCGGCGAAGTACCGATTCGAGACCTGGTCATAAACTCCTTGCGCATGCGCCCTGATCGTATCGTCGTTGGTGAATGTAGGGGCGCGGAGGCCTTGGATATGCTTCAAGCAATGAGCACCGGGCACGATGGATCTCTCACCACCCTACATGCGAATTCTCCCAGTGAAGCGGTTTCGCGTTTAACGACAATGGTTCGCTATGGTGCTGAGCTTCCCATTGAGGCAATCGAGAGCCAGATAGCTAATGCGATCGATTTGGTGGTTCAGATTGCACGTTACCCCAATGGCGATAGAGGGATATGCGAATTGGCGGGATATGCCTGGGATAAGAATTCATCAAGCTGCCAGGTGGAGACTTATTTCAGGCGTGACGCGGTAACGGGGAAGAAGGAATGGTTAGCCTATCCTGGCTGGCTTGATGATCTTCCCTTCTTGGAGATAGCGACGAGGGAAGAGGTGACGAAGTGGAAACGTCAAGCATCCTATTAATTCTCGCTTCTTGTTTTGCACTCGCGTTTGGGCTCTTGGGGCTTTCCTGGTTATTTGAAAGAGGGCTAGATCGGTGGCGATCGCAAAGAGCGGTTGACAGAACTGGAGGAAGAAGTCCTATCGGTCGAATTTTCGCAGAGGGAATTCCCTTTCTAGAGGGGTTGTCCAAAGTTACGCTGCGCTTCACCCCCTTTGACTTGTTCGTCAAAGGTATGGTTGGGGAAGTTCGTAGGTTGGGGTATCGCACCGATCTCGTTCCCATGGGGACGGTGCTTCTTGCGTCCTCTGGTTTTGCATTCTTGTTTGTTTACGTGATTTCGCTTTCTGTCATTGGCGCTCTTGCTTCTGTGGTTTGCGTTTTCCTTATGCTCAATGCCTGGGTTAATAAGAGGAACGAGCAGCGAAGGGAAGAGATGCGGGAGCAAATTCCCGAAGCGCTGCAGTCAATGAAAGCTTGTTTTCAGACGGGCTATTCGCTGCCTCAAACGGTCCACGAGGTTGCTGAGCATACCAGGGGGCCGCTTAGCGAGCTTTTCTCGGAGGTTGAGGGAAATCTCGAAACTGGTAGTGGGGTCCATCAAGCTTTGGCTGTCATGCGGACTGAAAATTCTGAGCCGGAATTGGCATTTCTGGCAACATCGTTGGAGATTCAGCATAAAACCGGCGGCAGTATGCAGCGGATATTGGAGGCGGCTCGTCAGTCGGTCTGCGATGAGTTGGAATTGAAAAGAAATCTCAGGACGCAAACTGCCCAAGCGAAGCTATCTGCGCAAATTGTCACTGCGATGCCCTTTGCCTTGGTGGGGGTGTTCTCTCTTCTTTCCCCAGGGTTTCTTGATCCGTTTTTCGAAAGTCCCCTTGGCATTGTCATGTTGATGACTGCAATTGGGATGCAGGTGTTGGGGGTTTCTATCGTCCGACGGTTATTGAGGGTTGAGGTTGCATGATGGCGGCTTGGTTATCTGCGGTTTCGATAGGTGCCGGTTATTGTTTCGGCGCGATCGTTGGCCTTGTTTTCTATGGAAGGCATCGCGAAGTCCGGAGGAAAAAACGAGCTAAAGAAGCCCTAGGGACCGATTCGGTGCTACAAGCATCTTCTGTTTCTCTTGAATCAGGAGGATTTGGTTCATGGCTTATAGAGAAGGCAATTCAATTTTCAGTCGATGAGTACAATCTGCCTTCGTCGTTGCTGAAGGCTGGCTCGTACGGCTTCTCAAAAAAAGCCTGTTTATTTGAGAAGGCTGGAATTAATAGGGTGCTAACAGGGAATGGCTATGCGTGTGCACGTATTTACTTCTCGATAGGCGGATTGCTTGTGGGCGGTTTGCTCGGTGCCTGTTTTTCGTCGCTTCTTGCTGTCATTGGGGCAATTGTGGGAGCGATATGGGGTTGGAGCAGGCTGTCGAGGGCGATCAAAGAAGAGGTTCGTTGTCGTGCCTTATCTGCTGAGCAGCAGTTTTCTCAGATGATCGAAGTGATAGTGCTTGGCCTGAATAGCGGCATGTCGTTTGACAAAGCCTTGCTCCTTTACTGCGAATCATTTGGAGGTTCTCTGAGCGAAGTTGTGGGTTCTGCGCAAAGGCAATGGGCCCATAGCCTTATCGATCGAAGCGAAGGATTACGCCAGGTCGCACGATCGTATGATTCTTTGCTTTTTGACAGATTCGCCGAAAACGTTATCAGGTCCATTCGGTTCGGCACTTCGATGGCGGAAAACCTCAGCCTACTTGCTGTTGAGGCTCGAGCGATAAGGAAAGGCAAACTCGAGGAGAGGGTGGCGAAGGCGCCGGTGAAAATGATGCTCCCTGTGGCGACGTTGATCTTGCCCGCCATGCTCATGCTGGTGATGGGCCCGATCATGCTTGATTTGATGGAAGGAATTTAGGAGGAAGACATGAATAGGGAAGTATTGGCGTATAAGCGTATATCGACGATGACACGCATTGAAAATGCACTGAACAGCGTGAAAGGCGAAGCTCGATCATGTGCTTCATTGGTGCGTGCTCTTTGGGATACGAGGCGAAGCCGTACGGCGCTCCCAGGTCAGGGGACCACAGAATATGCGATTCTGGTCGGTGTTCTGGTTGTTATAGCAATTATCGCCATTACGGTATTCCGTCCCAAAATCCAAGAGTTGTGGGATGCGATCTCTTCTGGGATCAACGGGCTCTAGACTTGTCCGGTTTGGGTGCAGGGAGCGCTTGATGAGACGATTTAGAGGACAATCGAGCGTCGAATACGCCATCGTGTTTGCGGCGTTTCTTGCCATGGTTGTGGGCTTGGGGGCTGTAGCGAATCTGCTCGAATCTGGTTTGGTGCTTGAGCATGCGCTTCAGTCGGCATCTCATCATTTGAACAATGTTGCAACTGCGGCCTGGGCTGACATTTTTCTGTACTAAGGAAGGACGAAATGGGCAAAGTATGGGAGATCTTTTCTTCTTCGGCTTTATACGTCCGCCGTCTGACGTTGCGTTTGGAGGGGTCCGTCTCTGGTGTTTTGCGAGGAAGGCTCTCTTCTTCCTGCGGTTTCTTCCCTGGTCAGTCGACGGTTGAGGGCGCCTTCCTGATACCGGTGATTCTTCTCATGATGATGCTTTTGATTCAGCCTGGGATTCTTCTTTATAACCGCGTGGTTATGCAATCTGCCGCTTCGGAGGGTTGCCGTCTTATCTCCACGCGCCCATCGGGCGACTCGCCCGATGCCTATGAGGGGTATGTGATCAGAAGATTGGGATCGGTTCCGCAGCAGAAGAACTTTCATGTTCATGAAGGAGCGTGTACATGGGAAGTTTGTTTCGACGGTGGTGAGGAAAGCGACATCGTTACGGTGACGATCAGGAACCAGGCCGAGCCTTTGCCATTTTTCGATTTTGGCGCTCACTCTCTTGGCTTGGTGAATGGTGAGGGGAACTTCGTTCAGGAAGTGTCGGTTTCGACACATAGCAAGAGCGCTTGGGTGGTTGGAAATGATCAAGGGCTGGATCCCGATGCGTGGGTTTCTCAGAATGGGTCAACCGCAGAAAGGAGCGAGCGGTGAAACAACTGCGTTCGTCCTCTCTTTTTTGGGCCGAAGAGGGGTTTTCGACGGTAGGAATGGTCCTTGCTCTTCTTATTTCGATCTCGCTCATTTTTACTGCTGCACGTGTTTATGAGATCAACAGCTGTTCGTCGAGAGTGCAGGAGGTTGCTGATGCTGCCGCTCTTGCGGCGGAGAATACCGTTGGTGAGTTTTATCTCGTTGCTGGTATTTGCGATGCCGTGCTCCTGTCGCTATCCCTCACCACTGCGGGTTGTCTCGGTTTAAGTGTTGTTTGCGCTTGCGTTCCTCCCGCCTCGGGTTTTTCTAAAACGTTTTTGGAAATGGCTCAAAAGACCAAGAAAGCTCGAGACTCTTTTTCGGAATCCGCAAACGAGTCACTTGAGCGATTGGCCCAAGCCTTGCCCTTCATCGCTGCAGTAAAGGCTCAAGAAGTGTATTCGGCGAATTCGTCGCTATCCGATGGGGCTCATTATCAGGGAATTGTTGTTCTCTCTCCGTGGGAGATGGAAACGGGGGATTCGCTCTCTTTTTACGATTCGGATGAGGCTTTGAGTGAAGTGGAGCAATCGCGGGATAGCCTGGAGGATGTTGCTGCGCAAGCCGAAGAAGCGGCGAAGCGGGCAAATGAGTGGAAGCAGTATGGGTACGAGCATGATTCCATCAGCCCTGATGCATATTGCATGTACGAACGAGCGGCGAAGCTTGCGGGAATGGCGGGCTCCGATAACCCATTTTTTTTCTTCGGTCGATACCTGGAGCTTCGGTGCTTCCTTGGAACGTGCGAAGACGTACTATCGGCTTCGTTATCAGACCGAGGCTCCGAACGGGCAATCGGTGGATGAGTTGTCGAACTCTGCTTTAAGAAAACGCTTCTATGCTTATGCCCAAGAGACTGTTGGGCGGGGCTATGTTCATGAGACGGAGTCATCTTTCGAGGCGTTCTTTCCTCGCCTGCCCAAGAACACTGACGAAATGCGATCGACGATCTTGTACACCGAAGCGGTATACCCTAAAACCATCGACGCGCAGGGGCTTTCGGTTTTGCATGCCTGGAGCGGGTGCCCGGGTCTTGCTCAGGGCTCGAATGGGGTGGGTTCAATACAGGAAATGGATGCTGTGGGATCCTACGCACCTTGCCCTTATTGCAAATTCGTTCCAAGCAGCATGGGAAAGGTTGCCGCGGCGTCTTCGTCGATCCAAAACGGTTTTGAATACCATTACAACGAGGTGGCCAAAGCGGCGGATGAGTATCAGAAAGCAAGGGAAGAGCTCGACCCATTAAACCAGCAGGCGAAAGATATGGCTGGAGGTTTGCTTGATTCGGTAGGCAAGGCCTTTGTCGAGGCTTGCAGCCAGCGAATCGACATTACGCCTCCTGGCCATTATGGCGTGATATCGCTTGTTTCCGATACGGGTACTGCGCAAACCCGTTTTCCTTCGTCTCTTGTTTCTTCCGAGGGTGTTGGGGGTCTTGGTGCCCGGGTCGCTCTCTCTTCTGCAACGTTGGTAAAGGAATCATCTGACGAGGGGAAAAACGTGGTTACCTCGTTTCTCGATGGGCTTTCGGGAGAGGGTTCGGCGGTGGTTGGAGCTGCAAAGATTGCCCTTCGGATGTGGTCGGGTTTTCTTGGCGTATATACGCAAGGGCATGACGCATTGTTGGAAACCGTCGAATCGGTTTTGAGTGGCATTCCTCTTATGGGGGCTAGCGGTCTTGGCTCTTGGGCCTCGGGTGCGCTGAAGGATACCGTTGAGGGTTTTGGTTTTGCTCCTGTTGATCTTGCTGCAAGAAAGGCTGTTTTGGTCAATTCTCAGCATGTTTTGAAGGCTGATGATTCGGCATTTTCCGCCAGGCTCTTGTCTGCAAAGGAAGCGGCGTTGATGTCGCAGGGGAATGGCGGGATCGATGGCGCGCTTTCCTGCGTTCAGTCTGCCGCGATGGACGCGATTGCCGGTTTGGGCGGCGAATTCACCATTGCCACCATTGTCTTATTCGATGGGGTGGTTGAGATTCCTGTGACTGTGGCTCTGCCTCAGGCGATTACTGGGGGTTTGACTCAAGCAGTGCAGCATGGTGTCGATTCCTTGAGGGGAATTGCCTCGAGCGTGACAGGGGCGAGGCAATGGGAGTGATGTTTCGTAAGACCCCAGGTCAGATGACGATTGAGTTTGTTGTTGCCTTTCCAGCAATGATTGCTGTTGCTTTTGTCGCAATAAACGCTGTCCTATTTTTCTCTGATTGCGCCTCCTTCGATCGTGTGTTCAGGAATGCGGTATGCACCTACGCCGCTTCTCCAGCTTACGAGCAGGGAACAGGCGAGAGTTGCGAGCTGATTCAAAGCCAACTGGAAGAGTCGCTTTCTCGCGATAATTTGCGTTTTCAAGTTTCGTCGTCAGGCGTTGAAGGGAGTATGGTGACCTTTTCTGCCCAAATGTATTTCGAACCCACGCTTTTCGGAAAGGGACGGCTTTCGGGTGTCTTTGGGTTCAGCTTTCCTCCGCTTAGCCATGGAGAGCAGATATCGGTTTCCGCCTACAAACCTGGGCTGGTGTTTTGATGTAATGACGAAGCCCTGTCCTTTTATGCGAAAAGCATTCTATCCGCGTGCCCTCTACGCCATCGCCTTGATTGCCTTAGGTGTTTTTGTTGCCGTTGTAAGTGGTTGGCTGTTTGCGTGGTTGGGGTCCGGTTTCGGTGGTACCTCGATCGGGCGGTCTACCGGTTCAACTGTTGTTCTCGCGGACGCCATCAATCCCGGCGAGGGCATTTTGAGCCTTGATCCCGATAAGGTGCTGGCTGGGTTTGACCAGGATGTGCCAGATTCTTTTAACGCTGAGGTTCTTGGTGGATGGGGCGATTGGCATTCCCTTTCCGATGATGGGGTGATTGCTGGTTGCGTGCTTTCGGGGAACAGAGTTTCTGCGGTTGGCGAAATTGAGTCCTTGCTGGAGGAAAAGGGGTGGCGGGCTGTTCCGAGTGGACAAGAAGCTATTTCGACTTTTATTAAAGGAGAAGGAGAGTATCGCTGGTTGATGGCTAGCTACGAAACGGTAGGAGCAAGTACTTCTGTGGTTGTGAATGCGAGGAGCGCGAATGGTTGATGGTAAAGGAGCGCAGCGGCTTTGCTTTGCGGCTAAGTTTAGGGATAGGTTGATGGGTTTGTTCTCTCGTCGATCGAGCGACGAGATTCTCTTGATTGCCCCTTGTCATTCTGTTCACACGTTTGGCATGGGATACGCGATTGACATTGCGTTTGTTGGAAGAGAGGGAAGGGTGCTGGAATCGTACAAGAATGTGCCGCCCTGGCGATTGAAAAAACACCCTGGTGCCTATGCGGTTTTAGAGCGAAGGGCGTTAGAGAAAGATTTGAGCGAGTCCTCGGATGAGGATCGGGTTGTTTGCTGGTTTGAAAAAGGAGATGAGATTGAGCTATGCGTCAGAAAATGAGTTTTGGTGAGTTGCCGAAGGAGAAGGGCTATTTAAATGAAGGAGAGGTCTTGCAGATCCCATTGGCAAATAGGAGTGTATGCAGCAATGAGCAAGAAGGTAGTGGTTCTAAAGGAATTCAGGCATACCAGAGGTTAGAAGTGAAGACGTGCCCCGTCTGCGGTGCCCGCTGTTTTTCCGATATGGACACTTGCTATAACTGTCTCCATTCTTTCGTGCACGATGAGGCGAAGCCAGAGGGGGCTCCTCTGTGTCGAAATGGACGGTTTACGATTTCGACATATGATACGGAGCGCAGGCCCGCGTTGGACTCTAAGCCCCCGAGAGGGGAGGAAGGTGCTTCCGAATTGCGGAGTTATGAAAACGGATTGAAGTCGTCGTCGAGCGAAATATGTGGAATTGAGCCCACTGAATGCGAGGAGGGTTTAGGGGGCAACGTAAAGGCGTCTCTCGTGAGTCTCGAGAAAGGAGTGGAGGTAATAGTGAGTATCTCCTTTGCCAAAAGCTCTTATTCCAAGAATGGGGAAACGGTCCCAACCGTAATGATAGAAACGAGATAGAGAAAGCCCCCGTCTCTTCCGCTGAGCTATGCCTCCTGAACCTGGATTCATCCGGGTTCAGGAGGCGGCTCTTACGGTTGGGCAGGGGCTTTTGTTCTGGTTGACGTGTTCGTCTATTTCAGGAAATCGAGCACGGCTTCTTCGATCGCAGAGGTGTTTCCTTCGATGACATCTTTAAATCGAATAGGCAGCGAGTCGAGCTCTGCGAGGCCCTTGGGAATGTTATGGCTGTTCGCCTCGCTAGCAATAAGATCGTTCAGGGCGCATCCGCTAAGCTCAGCCACAGATTCAGGCAGAGGCTGGTCAGGCGCTATGCTATGCAGTGCGCGGTATACATTTTCACCGAATTTTGCCCAGTGCGCGGTAGAGGCAATAAGCACGGGGTTTTCGCCATGCAGTCGTTCTGCGACCTTGTAGGCAACAGCGGTGTGGGGGTCGATAAGATAGTTGTGCTTATCGAGCACCTCTTTGATGGTGTTGAGGCATGTTTCGCTATCGACGGAATCCGACTTGAAATCCGCCTGAAGCTTGGAGAGGGTTTCAGCGTCGACCGTGAAAGATTTGTTTGCCTTGAGCTCTTCCATCCATGTTGCAATGGCTTCGGCGTTGCGCCCTGTGAGCTCGAAGAGCTGACGCTCAACGTTTGACGAAACCAAGATATCCATCGAAGGAGATGGGGTCAGGACGAACTCACGATCGGAAATGTCGTAGCTGCCGGTATTGATGAAATCGGTAAGAACGCGATTCTCATTGCTTGCGCAGAACAGGGTACCCAAAGGCGTGCCGATCTGCTTTGCGTACCATGCAGCAAGGATGTTGCCGAAATTGCCAGTAGGAACGCAGACATCAAGCGGCTTGCCAGCTTCGAGCTTGCCTTGGGCAACCAGTTCAGCGTAGCTGGAGACGTAGTAAACCACCTGAGGAAGCAGGCGACCCCAGTTGATGGAATTAGCGCTAGAGAGGGCAACCTGGTTGGAGGCCATCAGCTTTTCGGCAAATGCTTCGTCTCCGAAAACGTTCTTGGCTCCCGTTTGGCAGTCATCGAAATTGCCCTTTACTGCCCAGACCATAACGTTGGAGCCTGCCTGGGTTGCCATTTGCTTGTACTGGATGTCGCTAACGCCGCCGTCGGGGTACATTACCGCAATCTGGACGCCTTCCTTGTCGCGGAACCCTTCGAGAGCTGCTTTGCCGGTGTCGCCCGAAGTGGCGACCAGGATAAGGAAGGTGTTTTCCAGTTTTCCCTGCTCGCGCAGCTGGGATGCGCTTGCGCTAAAGAAATGGGGCAAGCACTGAAGCGCCATGTCCTTAAAGGCGCTGGTAGGACCGTGCCATAGCTCGAGAACATGGGTGTTTTCGTCGAGCGACGTAATAGGGCATATTGCCTCATCATCGAATCGGTCGCCGTACGTTGCGTCCATGAGCTCATCGATCTTGGCGTCAGGCAAGTCGATGCCAAACGAGCGATAGATAAAGGCTGCACGCTTGGCATAGGGAATTTCTGCCAATGAAAGGATGCTTTCCAGACTCAGCTTGGGAAGCGTTTCGGGGACGAAGAGTCCGCCGCCCTCGGCAAGTCCCTTAACCACAGCTTCGGTAAAAGTTACCGGAGCCGCACACCGTCCGCGCGTGTCGATATAGCGATTGGTAGCCATGAATCCATCTTTCGTGTGGGGTAATATTGGTCTCATAAGTATACTATGTAGCTGCAAGTACGTGCTGTATTTGAAACGCGCATTTCATCGAAAGACGCGTGGTTCCTTTAGGAGGATTGTGGGATCGTTCTGTTCAAAAGGGATCGAATCATTTCATTTACCATCAACGTCAGCTTCTGCTGGGGAGGGATAGTATGGAAAAAGTCTCTATGTCTCACGAGGATTATCTTGAGGCCATCGTTATGCTGGGCGGTTCCGATACGCAGTCTGTGCGTTCGGTAGATGTTGCCACAAAGCTTGGCGTTTCGAAGGCGTCGGTTTCGAAGGCTGTTGCCAGCCTGAAGGCCTCGGGCATGCTTGATCAGCCTTATTATGGCGATATTACCCTCACCGCAGACGGGTATAGCTATGGTAAATCGGTATTGGAACGCCATGAAATGCTCACCCGTTTCCTGCACGAAAAAGTTGGCCTTAGTCTCGAGGCTGCCGAAGAAGAAGCATGCCAGATGGAGCATGCTATCAGCGACGAATCTTTTGGTAAATGGCTTGAGTATTTTAAAGCCATAGGGCTGTAGGGATTGTGATAAGTGGCTGAATGGAACGGGGGCCGTATGCCCCCGTTTCTTTTATGCTATTATACGAACAAATGTTTGTTTGAGAGGATGGCATGGCGGCAACTCGCATCATAATGGGAATCGACCCAGGTCTGGCGCATACAGGCTGGGGGGTAGTTCATCAAAAAGGAGCATCGCTTTCCTGCGTAGCGTACGGCTGCGTGGCAACCCAATCCACGATGCCCTTGCATGAGCGTTTGGCGAAAATCTATACGCAGATTTCCGCAGTGGTTTTACGTTATAAGCCAGAATGCGTTGCTGTCGAAACGGTGTGGTTTGGCTCGAATGCCCAAAGTGCTTTTGCCACGGGTCAGGCTCGTGGCGCTGCTTTAACCGCTTGCGGTCAGGCATCCATGGCGCTTGCCGAGTATTCGCCCAGCCAAATCAAGTTGGCTGTTGTAGGGGCGGGGTCTGCCGATAAGGGGCAAGTCCAATATATGGTTCAGCAGTTGCTGGGCTTGGAAAAAACCCCTTCGCCCGATCATGCTGCCGATGCCTTGGCGGCTGCTATTTGCTACACCACTCATTCGGTTTCCTGGGAAAGGGGGGCTGTGCGGTGATTTCGTTTTTGCGAGGAACGATTGCGGCACTGTTCGTTGATTCTGTCGTGATAGAAGTGGGTGGCATCGGGTACCGTGTTTCCATGTCGGGGAAGAGCCTTTCCCGATTGGGGCATGTTGGCGAAGAGGTCAAGGTTCTAACGCGCTTGCAAGTTCGTGACGATGCGTTGGTGCTATACGGCTTTTTGAACCATGACGAAGAAAGGCTGTTTGCAAAGCTCACTTCAGTTTCAAGCGTTGGGCCGAAGGTTGCGCTTTCTGCCCTTTCTACCTACGAGCCAGAGGCGTTGGTCTCCGCTATTGTGTCGCAAGATGTGGGGGCTATCCAGCAAATTCCTGGCGTGGGAAAGAAAATGGCATCGCGCATTGCGCTTGAATTGAAAGAATCGTTTGGCTCCGAGGCTCAGATTGCTCTGCCCGGCATTTCAACGCAAGCAGCAAATGCACGTAAGGGCACAGTGGAAGCGCTTCTTTCCATGGGTTTCACTTCGGAAGAAACAGATCTTGCGCTCAAAGGGGCTCCCGAGGAAGCAAGCGAAACGATACTATTGCAATACGCCTTAAAGCGTTTAGGGAAATAATCGATAAAAGGTGGACTCATCTTTGTCTGACGATTTTGAAATAGAAAGCGCGCTGTTCGAAGCGCCTTTGGAAGCTTTAAAGGATACTGGTTCATCTCGCGATGGCGATGCCGCCTCGCGCGCTTGTTCGGTTTCCCTTATCGAAGACGACCTGGTCCTTGATCGTAGCCTGAGGCCAACGTGCCTTGACGAGTATTTGGGACAAAAGAAAGTGAAGGATAGCCTTTCTATCCTCATCGAGGCGGCACGGGCCCGCAAGGATGTGGTTGATCATATTCTGTTTTCGGGCCCTCCTGGCTTGGGAAAAACCACGTTGGCTACTGTTGTTGCCAATGAGCTTGGTGTGCATATCAAAACAACAAGCGGTCCCGCAATTGAGCGTACGGGAGATTTAGCCGCTATCCTCACCAATCTTGAAGAGGGTGATGTTCTTTTTATCGACGAGATTCACCGCCTGAATCGTATGGTTGAGGAAGTGCTGTATCCGGCACTGGAAGATTTTGCGCTTGATATCGTTGTTGGCAAGGGGCCTGCAGCCCGCTCCATCAGGCTCGATTTGCCGAAGTTTACCCTCATTGGAGCCACTACGCGAACCGGTTTGCTAACAGGTCCTCTGCGTGATCGCTTTGGTATAGCGTTCCGTCTTAATTACTATGCACCGGAAGAGCTGGCCCTTATTGTCCGACGCTCGGCGCTCATTCTGGGAGTGGATATTCTCGAGGAAGGCGCCCTGGAGATTGCCCGCCGTAGCCGTGGAACCCCCCGTTTAGCCAATCGCCTCCTTAAACGTGTACGCGATTGGGCTCAGGTGAAGGGTATTTCTCCTATCGATGAAGACTGTGCAGCTCAGGCGTTGGCATTTTTCGAGGTGGATTCTTTGGGCCTCGACCCGGTGGACAACAGGATACTTGAGCTTCTGTGCGTTCAATTCTCGGGCAGGCCAGTGGGTCTTTCGACGCTAGCTTCGGCTCTTTCGGAAGAGCCCGATACGCTTGAAGATGTGTACGAACCGTATTTGCTCCAGCAAGGTTTGCTTATTCGCACACCGAAAGGCCGTCAGGCAACGGAACGTGCTTACGAGCATCTGGGAATACGATACCCAGAGAGGGGATAACGTGTTAACCCAAGATTATCTGATGCGCATGTTCATGCAGCTTGCTGCTGCCATGAAGGAAAGCTTACTTCGTGCGCGAGGTGAAAACGACCCTCGTGTAGCTGCTGACATGCTCGATGCGGCCATCTCCGATGCGACAGAGATGGACGGTGGCCTTCTTTTGTGCATGGCGCCAGAATCAATGGCGGCAATGCTGCAGCTCTCGCAGCCTGACCCCCAGCTTATGGAGTACGTATCTCGCTCGCTGCTCCTTTCGTCTCGCTATTCTAGCGAAGCAGGGGATTCTTCTATCGCGGCTTTGCGTCGGGAACAAGCGTACGCGGTAGCTCGAGCATTCGGAGTCGATCTTGATGAAAGCAGCGTCAGCCAACAGGAGCTTGATGCTTTATTTGAACGCAGCGGTCTGGACCCCAATGCCTTGGGCATCTCGGCTCCCCAATAGCCTGTTGGAGATTACTAATGGGCCCAACTTCTCGGTTACTGCACTTTAAGCATCCTGCTTCCATCTATGCCTGTTCTCGCTGCATCTGCATGCAATATGCGAGAGCGGCGGTATGTCTGGTCGCAAGATGCTTTTTGCCATTGGATAAATAATTAAATTGCGTGAAATAGCTCCATCCACCAGGCTGTTCGAAAAACCCTACAAGCATTCAAAAAAATAACCTTTGGTAAACATTGACGATAGAGTATGACGGGGTTAACATCAGTCTGTTAGTTAGCTCTGGATTACTAGAGCCGCAAACCGCCCCGCGGGGCATGTGAAAGGAAGCATCATGGTTTTGTCTGAAGTTAGGAACAATGGCATTTACCACGTAAGGCAGCTTCATGATGGCGCGGGTGACATCCATCGTCACCTTGAGAATCTGGGCTTTGTTCCTGGCGAGCAGATCGTTGTTGTGTCGCGTATTGGCGGCAACCTCATCGTGAACGTGAAGGGTTCTCGCGTTGCGCTTTCTTCTGAGCTTGCAAAGCACATTACGGTGTAGCGGTTTGCTGTTTCTTGCTAAGCGAAAAGATGAAGAGGGGAGGCATAGTGAAAACTCTTCGAGAAGTTAAGAACGGTGAAACGGTCACCGTTGTGAAGCTCAATGGCGAAGGTGCAGTAAAGCGTCGCATCATGGACATGGGCATCACCAAAGGTTGTTCGGTTTACATTCGCAAGGTTGCGCCTTTGGGCGATCCGGTTGAAGTTACCGTTCGCGGCTACGAGCTTTCTGTGAGAAAAGAAGACGCACAGATGGTCGAAGTCGAATAAGCGCATTATATGCCCATCAAAGGGTTAAGCATGAGCATCCTCTGATAGGCATAGTGCGCTCGCGCGATCGCATAGCGATCTTTTTTTGATCCTGTAGTTAGCCTAATCTAACACCGAATGGAGGAATGAATGAGAGTTGCACTAGCAGGCAACCCGAACAGTGGTAAAACCACCCTGTTCAACGCGCTGACCGGCTCCAATCAGTATGTTGGTAACTGGCCAGGCGTTACCGTTGAGAAAAAGGGAGGTAAGCTCAAGGCTGACAAGTCCATCGAGATTACCGACCTTCCAGGTATTTACTCCTTGTCCCCCTATACCCTGGAAGAAGTTGTCGCACGAAATTTCCTTATTCAGGAAAAGCCCGATGCCATCCTGAACATCGTTGACGGCAGTAATCTTGAGCGCAATCTGTACCTCACTACGCAGCTTCTTGAGATGGGCGTACCGGTTGTCGTTGCCGTCAATATGATGGACGTCGTTCGTAAGCGCGGTGACGAAATCCATGCAGACCAGCTGGCTAAAGAGCTCGGCTGCAATGTGGTTGAAATCTCTGCATTGAAAAACGAGGGCATCGACGAGGTGGTGAACTGCCTTAAGACCATTGGCTCTGCAGCTGTGCCTACCCCAATTACGTTCTCCGCTGTAGCAGAAGAGGCTATCTCGACCATCGAGGGTCGTCTTCCTTCCAGCGTCCCCGCCAGCCTCAAGCGCTTCTACGCAATCAAGCTTCTTGAAAAAGACAGCAAGATTGCCGCTGCTCTCGAGGGAGCTCCCGATGTGAGCGATGTGATTGCTAAGGTGGAAAAAGAAAGCGATGATGACACCGAAAGCGTCATCATCAATGATCGCTATTCCTACATCTCCACCATTATCGACCACTGCCGCAGCAAGAATATGGCAAGCCAGCTGACCACGTCCGACAAGATCGACCGTGTGGTTACCAACCGCATTCTGGCATTGCCGATCTTCGTTGTGGTTATGTTCCTTGTGTACTACATCTCCGTTTCTACCGTTGGCAGCATTGCTACCGACTGGGCAAACGATGGCGTATTCGGCGATGGCTGGTATCTCGGTTCTGGTCAAGAGCAGTTCGATGAGGTAACTGAGGAGTTCGAGGGTGCGCAGGAAAGCGTTGACGCCTTTGAAGCCGCAGCTGAAGAAGAGGATCTCGATCCTGCTTCCGAGACATTCATCGAAGATGCTGAAGCCGCTGGCCTGACGGCAACCTATGAGTCGTATGACGACGAAACGGGCGAAAACGAAACGGTCGAAGTAGATGTAGATGCCTACCAGGAAGCACTTGATGTTCTGGCTCCCTATCAGGGCGACCAGAATGCCATTGCCGCATTTGAGGCAGCAGCGATCGAGGAAGGCCTTGATCCCGAATCTGAAGACTTTGCCGACGAAGCCGCTGACGCAGGCATCATCGCAACCTATGTTGACGAAGACGGTGAAACCCAGGAGGTAGACGCCGATACGTACGCAGAAGAGGTTGAAGGCTCCGAACCCGATCCCACGGAATACGGTATGTGGGTTCCCGGCATTCCCGTCCTTGTTGAGCAGGGCCTGGATTCTATCGGCTGCGCCGATTGGCTGAAGGCACTGATCCTCGATGGCATTGTTGCTGGCGTTGGCGCGGTACTCGGCTTCGTTCCCCAGATGCTGGTACTGTTCTTGCTGCTCGCCTTCCTCGAGTCTTGCGGCTATATGGCCCGTATTGCATTCATCCTTGACCGCGTGTTCCGTCGCTTTGGCCTTTCCGGCAAGTCGTTTGTGCCGATTCTTATCGGTACCGGCTGCGGCGTGCCTGGCATCATGTCTTCCCGAACCATTGAAAACCAGAACGATCGCCGCATGACCGTTATGACCACGACGTTCATCCCCTGCGGTGCAAAGCTCCCGATTATCGCTTTGTTTGCAGGTGCTGTATTCGGTGGCGAGTGGTGGGTTGCTCCCAGCACATACTTCCTGGGCATAATCGCCATCCTCTGCTCTGGCGTTATTCTGAAGAAGACCCGCTTCTTCGCAGGCGATCCTGCCCCATTCGTTATGGAGCTTCCTGCATACCATCTGCCTACCATTGGTGCGGTTCTGCGTAGCATGTGGGAGCGTGCATGGTCGTTCATCAAGAAGGCCGGTACTATCATCTTGGTAGCATGTATCCTGATCTGGTTCATTTCTTCCTACGGTTTCGTGGATGGCGTGTTCCAGGCGGTTGAGGATCAGAACGATTCGATCCTGGCCATCATCGGTGGTGCAATCTGCTGGATCTTTGCACCTCAGGGCTTCGGCGATTGGCAGGCAGCATCTGCCACCATCACGGGCCTTATCGCGAAGGAAAACGTTGTATCTACCTTTGGCATTCTGTACGACGGCGATGCCGGTTGGTATGCAAACGTTCAGGCAGCCTTCACCTATGCGTCGGGCTATGCCTTCCTGGCATTCAACCTGCTGTGCGCTCCGTGCTTCGCGGCAATGGGCGCCATCAAGCGCGAGATGAACAACACCAAGTGGTTCTTCGCGGCAATCGGCTATCAGTGCGGAATCGCATGGGTTGTATCTCTCTGGATTTACCAGTTTGCTGGCTTGGCTGTCGGTGAGGTTTCCTTCAACGTATTCACCGTTCTTGCGATTGCGACATTCATCGCCTTCCTGTGGCTGCTGTTCCGTCCGAACAAGTGGCAAGGCAAAGCTGCCGTTCGTGCGGTTGATGAGGCATAGACTGTAACGAAGGTACTTTATCTGCCGCAGGTCTGCTCGTTTGGGCGGATCTGCGGCTTCCTGATTGTGTTGATAAGTTTGCGATGCAGCCTTGAAAGGAGTTTGAGGTATGAACCTTGGAACATTCGTAGTGCTTGTTGTCCTGATTGCTATTGTCGGCGCAATTATTGCCAGCTGGGTGCGCGCCCATAAGCAAGGTCGGCATATTGCATGTGACGAGTGCGGCGGGTGCAGTGCCCACAACCCCGATCGGTGCCCTTGTGCCGAAGAAATGGTAAAGGATATTGACAAGGCGATGCGCGAAGCTGAAAAGCGCAAGCCTAGCTGATCCTTGCAATTATCAGGTAATAACAAAGCCTCCCGCTTTGAGCTTTAATCGCTCGAAGCGGGAGGCTTTTGCGTTTGTGGAACTGCGTTGAACTTTGAGGCTACAAAGAGAGGAACATCTCGTGGATGCGGTTGTCGTCATCGAGTTCGGGATGGAACGCCATACCCAGCTGCTTGCCGTACTGCACGGCTACGATGTTCCCTTCGCAGGTTGCCAAGACGTTGCATCCCTTACGTGCTTCCGTGATGAACGGAGCGCGAATGAACGTCATAGGGACGTTGTCCATTTCGCCAAATGACCCATAGGCATGAAAGCTGCCCAGCTGGCGACCGTAGGCGTTGCGGCGCACGGTGATGGGCATGGTGCCAAGCCCCTTAACCTGTAGGCGGTTTTGGGCGGCAGCGGGATTAAGGTTGTCCAAGTCGCCCGTTCCGTCTACCGTTTCAGCCAAAAGAATAAGCCCCGCGCAGGTGGCCAGCACAGGCATGCCTTCTTCGATGCGTTTGCGCAGGGGATCCATCAGCCCAAGCTCATGCAAGAGTTTTGCCTGTGTGGTGCTCTCGCCGCCAGGAAGCACCAAGCGGTCGAAAGGGCGCTCCAAGTCGGATGCCTGACGGATTTCGAAGCATTCCGCTCCAAGCGTCTCAAGCTTTTTCTTGTGCTCGATGAAGGCCCCTTGAAGAGCCAGGATAGCAACAGCCATTAGCGACCGCGCTCTTCCATGATCAGCTCGATCTCGTCGGCGTTGATGCCCACCATGGCTTCGCCAAGGTCTTCGGAGAGCTCTGCGATGAGCTTGGCATCGGTGTAATTGGTTACCGCCTTAACAATGGCCTGTGCGCGCTTTGCCGGGTTGCCCGACTTGAAGATACCGGAGCCAACGAATACTCCCTCGGCACCGAGCTGCATCATGAGGGCAGCATCAGCAGGAGTTGCTACGCCACCAGCGGCAAAGTTGACAACGGGCAGCTTGCCATTTTCATGTACGTACTTAACCAATTCCACGGGAACGGCAAGTTGCTTTGCCTCTTCAAAGAGCTCGTCTTCGCGAAGCGAAACCACGTGACGAATCTGCTGGTTCATCTTGCGCATATGGCGAACTGCCTGAATGACGTCGCCCGTGCCAGGCTCGCCCTTGGTGCGGATCATAGTTGCGCCTTCGGCAATGCGGCGAAGAGCTTCACCCAAGTCGCGTGCGCCGCATACGAAGGGAACCGAGAACTTGGTCTTGTCGATGTGATAGGTGTCATCGGCAGGCGAGAGTACCTCGGATTCGTCGATGTAGTCAATTTCGATAGCTTCAAGCAGCTGAGCTTCGACGAAATGACCGATGCGGCATTTAGCCATAACGGGGATGGAAACGGCTTCCTGGATGCCCTTGATCATCTTGGGGTCGCTCATGCGGGAGACGCCACCAGCTGCGCGGATGTCGGCAGGGATGCGCTCAAGCGCCATAACTGCACAGGCGCCTGCCTCTTCGGCGATTCGTGCCTGTTCGGGCGTGGTTACGTCCATGATTACGCCGCCCTTGAGCATCTGCGCCAACTGACGGTTCAGTTTAACCTGTTCTTCGGGGGTATTTGCTTCTGCCATGTTCGTTCTCCTTGAGTCGTTTAATGCGGACGCGCTTTGTTAGCGCGTTTGGGTCGCTTTTGATAACGAATGAAAGGGTAGAGGCGTTGTGGTATTGCGGGTATACCCAATACTGGTAATAATGATATGACCAGATTATAACCAGATGAGATAAGATCAACATCGATGTTGGAACGGGAAAGAGCTTTGCATGCTTACCTATTCGTTTTCAAATAAGGGCGAACTGAGCCTGTATGAATATCTGTATCGCTGCATTCGTACCGATATCGAGGCTGGTGTCATTGCGCCAGGGGAAAAGCTCCCCTCCAAGCGCAGCTTTGCGCGTCATTTGGGCGTGAGCCTGATTACCGTGGAAGGTGCGTATTCGCAGTTGATCGCGGAAGGGTATTTGAGGGCCGAACCTCGAAGGGGCTATTTCGCATGCGATTTGAGCCCTTCTGGCGTTGTTCCTGGTCGCAAGCCGCCGTTTTCCGGTATCAGGTCATCCTCGGCGGAAGCGGCGGATTCGGCTGACGGGAATCTACTTCCCGAAGAGGGGTTGGCACAGGCCTATGCTTCGTTGGCAGCGGCGGGTCAACCCCATGAGGATCGCATCGACGCAGGCGGGCAATCTGCAACACTAACAAGCGCTTCTGGCGGAAATAGCTTCAATGGTGAAGCTGCGTTCGCTGATTTCACGGGTTCGTCAGTACCCTTGGGCATGTTCCCCTATGCGGCATGGGCAAAATCGTTGAGAGATGCCCTGACGCGCGAATCGGAACGTATGCTCGTGGGCGAAATGGGGTTCGCTGGCGCCTTTCGTTTGCGCAAGGCCATCGCCGATCATCTTCGCGGGTTCCGAGGCATGGAGGTTGATCCCGAATGCATTGTGGTGGGAGCTGGTTCTCAGGTGCTCTACAACTGGCTCGTTCAGTTGCTGGGGCGTAATCTCCATTATGGCGTTGAAGATCCAGGGTATTTGCGACTCTCTCGAATCTATGAGGCGAATAATGTTGAGCTTTCGCATATTTCCCTGGATGAAAACGGTATCGATATGGCGTCTGTTGCCAAGTCGGGTGCCGATGTCTTGCACCTGATGCCATCGCATCAGTTTCCTACGGGCATTGTGACTTCGATCGGTCGACGCTACGAGCTTTTGGGTTGGGCTTCCGCTAAAGGCAATCGGTACCTTGTTGAAGATGACTACGATTGCGAGTTTCGCCTTACGGGACGTCCCATCCCCTCGCTTCAAAGCATTGATGCAACGGGGAAGGTGGTTTACGCCAACACCTTTACGAAAAGCCTGGGGCCGGCGTTTCGTATCGGCTACTTGGTTTTGCCGCCCGCATTGGCGGACCGTTTCAGGCGCGAACTGGGATTTTACTCCTGCACCGTCAGCGCTATCGATCAACTGGCCCTGGCACGTTTTATCGAAAGCGGCGACTACGAACGCCACGTGAACAGGTTGCGCACCTACTATCGTTCGGTGCGTGATGCTTTGGTCTCCGCTTTTCAAGCCAGTTCCTTTTCGGAAAGAGTCAGCATTGAAGAACAGGATGCTGGCATCCATTTCATCATGGGCATATCCACCGACATCAAAACACCCGAGGTGCGCAATTCCGCCCTGCAGGGACACGCCATGCGTTACCGGTTCGATGATGATGCCGCTGAAAACGCTAACGACTGCCACCAACTCGCCAGTCCTGCCGCGGAGAGCCGCTGGGAACGGGAATTTGTTGATGCCGCTCAAGGCAGGGGGGTGCGCATTGTGCCGTTATCCTTGTTCTATAGCAAAAGTGCCGCAGCGGAGCGGGGTCCCGTGCGGCGTTTTTTGGTGAGTTATGGCGGTATTGAATTGGATTCGGTGGAGCCAGCGGTGGCTGCCTTGGAATATGCGGTTCGCGTAGCCGACGAGGCAACGCGGTAGCCCTATTCCTCTATCAGGCGGAAATAGACGGTCTTCACGCCTGAATTCTCCGACTCCCTTACACTTTTGCTTTCGAAGAAACTGAGCGATTCGATGAAGGGCACAAACTTCTTAAAGCCGAAGTTGCGTGTGTCGAAGTCGGGCAGGCGTCTGGCAAGACGTGCTCCCAAGCTTGAGGAAAGGATCCAGCCATCATCGCCGCTGAACTCTTCGGCGATTTCGCGCAGAGCGATTTCTACGGTGATGATATCAAG
>UMFK01025842.1_pt1 | contig 25071 bp, 17 predicted proteins | sample 1964981 | NCBI WGS metagenome assembly UMFK01 (sample SAMEA4836043, study PRJEB28245) | human gut metagenome | biome: gut microbiome; material: fecal sample | place: Denmark | collected 2008
GTGTCATCAAGGCTTCGCTTGTATATGTTCTGCTTGACATCGCCGAAGATAACGAGCTCACCGTCTGGCTCCAAGAAGTATTTCTGCAGGATGTGAAACCACTCATACTCGTAGTCCTGTGCTTCGTCGATAAGAATGGCCGAATACCTGGTCAGTTGACCTTCGTATCCCTCGAAGAAATCCTTATCGGAGAATGAGCTTAAATCCATCCTCTTGCGGATTCGCCTGGCTTGCGAAGCAAAGAACCGGTGGTAATTGGTCGTGTATATCTTCTCCCACAGGAAGTCTGCCGGGATTCGTCCTATCCTGTACTTGATGTAGTTGACCAATGTTATGTTGAACGCCAATACAAGTACTGTTTTACCGGTTCTAAGGTAGCTATTAACCGCTCTTGCGGCAAGGACCTGGGTCTTTCCTGAGCCTGCGACTCCGCTAATCTTCTGTCGACGGGAAGGCTGGCTCTTCGCCAGATCTCGTTGGTCCCTGGTTAGCGTGATGGAGGAATCTCCCTCCCGGTAAGTGTGCCAACGACTCTTTAGGAGGGATCTTAATTCATCATACACAGCATCAGTAAAATCAGGACGGGAACGCTTTAGGTCGAGTGTAGCCCAAACATCTTCTGTGTCGAAGGCGTTCTTATCGAGTAGCAGTGTCCTGCCACTATTGCCTGCCTTTTCGCTTTGCTTCTCTTTCTGGACGTCGTTGAGGAATACAGACTGAATCTGCGTGGCATCTGCCTGAGGGAACCAGACTGCCGGACGAATCGCGAACCAGCCATTCTTCCCTTTGAGCGTGTTCCTTAACATCTCAGAAGACTTCTCATTCATGATGCTATCGCAAATCGCCCTTACTACTGTCAAGGGACTGGATATCGGTTTTCCATCACATAAGAAGGTCCCATTATTGAAATAGCATTTACTCAGATCTTTGTCAAAGACATTCAGGACAACAAGCCCTCTCCCTTTCCTCATAATGAGGAGATCCGGAGTATCGCCATCTATGTCTGGTCTGAGATAAACCTTTTCGCTGTAGTACGCTTTTGCGGCGATTTTTCTATAAGCTGTTACAAGATGCTGGCTAAGGATGCCATTCTGAACCAGCCTTTCATCATCGTAATCATCAAATGCGCCGGTTTCATCGTAGTGGCCTTCCACAACATTATCATTAATTGCGCTGTTCTCTGATACGAAGGAGAAGCACCGGATCTTGCAGGATGTTGCTCTGTTTGTATCAGAGGTAAAGCCCACATTCCGGTCTTGTAACGCGGCGAAATCAATTCGCTGTGAAAAGTACTCACAAAACTCATCTATTCGCGCACTATTCTTATCAAGCGGCCCCATGCACAAAACGAAATGGATGCCTCGGCCGCTTTCTACGATTTGAGCCGTTTTCTTGAGGCTAACATCAAGTACATCAAGGATGTTTGAGAAGAAATGTACAGTGGTGGTCTTGTTGAGGTTGACCATATTCACCCTTGCCGTGTCGTCATGGACGGAAGGCAATTTGGAGTTGAGGACTTCGATCTCAACATTTCGTCCCTCCAATGCTTTCATGACATTGGATTTTGCTCTTTCCAGAGCTGGAACAGACGGCTCTATCAACGTAATTTTCTGCACACGATCCAGGTATCCGCGGTACTCAAGCGCTTCGAGAAAACATAGAGTAGCGAGGCCTTGGCCGCAGCCCCAGTCCACCAGATGTAATCCATAGCCGAGTTTCTCATATGGAAAACTTTGTATGGCAGCTTTGCACTTGAACTGGTGCATCTCACCATATAGACTCATATAGGCCTCCAGCTCTTCCTGACTTTGAAGAATCTTCTTACCGTGATTCATCTCACGGTAAAAATCCCAGCGCCTCTTATCTGAAATGCGCTTTCGACTGTTGACTATAGCCTGGTCTAGAGTGTACATCCTGGTTCAAGATTATTTTCCGATGATTGTCTCGGAAAGAGGGTTAGCTTTATGGGCCTGTAAATTCCTCAACGCGACTTCCTTGGAACTGTTGGCATAGCAGTATTCGCAAAGGTGGGCGCAAGTGTTGTACTCGCCGATGTCCTTGCTGACGATGCAGCCGCAGAACTGGCGCTGCCCTTTGTCTTTGTTGTTCCGGTGCTTGATGATAGTCTTTTCTGGATTGAAAAGATCTCCACCGGTGATTTCAACGCCCAGAAACTCCATCAGACGGGCATCATCGGAGAAGTACTTTATCATCAGATCATCGTCGATGCATTTGTTGTGAACGATGCCGTAAGCGTCAATGTCAATCTTCTCACCACAAGTAGCCAGCGTGTATCCCCAGGCCTGGTTCAGCTGCTGGATGCCGGCGGCGAACTGCAGCATATCTGCTTCCCCGAATTCTCGGTACCGGATATTATTATTGACCAGATTGGCACGCACCTTCCGATAAGCGGCAATGTCAGCAAAGCTGAAGACCATCTTCTCGGTGTAGCCCTTCAGCTCATTTCCTATCGCCTCCGCTTTCCGCAGAAGATCATCGACAGAAATAGAATCCGTCAGAATCAGCGGATCAAAGCGCCAGATGACCTTTCCAATTCCCAGACGGTCCACCAGTCGTTTGAAGGTATCCAGGCGCCTCTTGACCGAGGGAACGCCCTTTTCGAGTCCTTCTGCCACGTAATCGTTGAGAGTGTACTGGATGTAGGTATTAATGCCTTTCTCCTCCAGATAGTCCAGTAAGCCGCCCTGCTTTAGCAGTGCCTCAGGATTCTTTGACCAGAAGACGATGAGCCGCGTGTCACGGTATGATACGTAATACTTCTTGCCGTCAAATGGATTAGTCCAGGCGGAATAGCCCATCTTCAGCCGATGGAGGAACCAGTCGGAGTAGAAGCCCGGTATATCCGTGCTCCTGCTGGCCGAAACGATGACCGGGAACTGGGCCGGAACCTGCTCTCCGTTTTCTCGCTGTATGAACTGCTTTTCTTTAGCCATAGTTGTGCATAACTTCCTGTGCATCTTTGTTAAAACCATTGAGGTACTTGATGAAAATCATCTTGAAGTGTATGAGGTCAATCTTGGCCTTAATTCTCTTCATCATGAATCGGGCGATGTTTCAGAAGGGATAAGTGGTGATCTGGAATAGGACAGGATCCTGAAAGGAGAAGCTTGCTGCGTCCAACTGGGCCTTGCTCTCTAAGTCGACGTCTTTGGTGCGCTCCAATAGGATGTTCGGACGTAAAGCGACCGTCATAGGTATGATGATTTTCTTATATTCAACTCTCTCAAAAGCATGGACTAGAACATCATTGTCGATGTCCCTGATGAAGGAGAACAGGTGATAATAATGGGTGTTATTCATGTGAAAATGCTACTTAACTATTTGAATTTCACACTTATTGACATCATATATCTTAAGTACGCGGACGCGGTGCTTAACCTTGTAGTCAAAGTTCCTGGGAATAGAAACTAACTGAGCAGATGTAGGGCCGCAACCTAGAATCTTAGTGCTTAAGCTTTTCTCATAGAGGGAGAATCTGGCCTCAACAATATCGTTCTCATGAACGGTAGAAGCACCATTTATCGCAGCCTTGGTGACAGTGATCTGTGACAGTACAAGGATATTGGGCCTCTTTGCAAACTTGACAACAGTTGCGTAGTACCATTCCCCTTTTTGCATCTCCTCAGACACCCAATTCTTAGGTAGGATGTAGCCATATCCGTCACGGGTGCTGCCGTAGATGTTCCATTGGTTATCGCTCTCGTATCTGAAATATACTCTGCGTCCCAGGTAGTCTTGTATCGCGTGAGAATGCTCAATCTTCTGAATCTTGACTTTGGCGTTGTCCAGATACTTGACGTATGAGTTATATCCGTCTGACAATATAGTCTGCACCTTGTCATCTGATATTGTGCCCTCTTCCTCAAGAACCAACTTCTTTATGAGGCACCAGGCCAGTGTCTCATAGATACAGTTCATATATGTGGGCAGGTACTTCTGCTTTCTTACGGCCTCAATCCCTTCTTTATCTTTGCATTCTTTCAGTATGGAAAATCCAAGGAACTGACTTGCCGGCGTCTCGTTGACGCTTAGCAGGTAAAGCTTTTCATGAAGACTACTATCGAGTATGCTGAAAGCGAGGTTCAAGTCTTCGATAGACTTCAAATACTTCGTGGCATTCTGAATATCCTGACGGACTACCTCTGGAAGACAATTTTTGAAAACCGTAAAGAAAGGCAGCGCCTGATGAACCTTATCCCGGTTCTTGAAAAGCATTTCGGAGGCGGCGCAAAACTCATTTCTATACTTGGCTCCTTCCACATAGTCTTGCCCGTACTCATATTCAGACAAGGACGAACTAATGGCTGCTCTATATGCATCGGCATTGAGCGACAGAAGAGAATTAACAAAATACCAGAAATACTCCGGAGACAGAGCCTCCAATTGCAATACTTGGCTTATGAGAGCACGTTTTTCTTTTATGCTTGCCGGATCGTCTATCGCGAAGCAAGCTTCAATAAAGCCAGGTTCACCGCTGCGAATCCGTTCGATAACTTCTTGGGCGGTGATTTTATCATTCTGCGCAGGCTCCTGCTCAACTGGCTCCTCAGCAAGATCTATTTCATCTTCTCTAAGCCAAGATGCGATCTTCTCGATGATGAACTGATTGACTTCTTTTGTACGAGGAGAAGGAATCGCCTTTATGGCGTGCTTGACAATAGACTCCCATTCGGAGGATTCGACAGGTTCTGGACTTGTTTCTTTCAGAGGCTGCTCCTGGCTCTCTAAAGGAGTATCTTTAACCTCAACTGTTGGTTCTTTCGTTAGTACAATCTCCTGTTCTAGAACAGTGCTACCGGGGTCATTATTATTCTGTGCGGTTACAATCTCATTGCTCGCCTGCCTATCTGCAGCCCAGGCAGCAATGACTTCTATCCACTTGTAATCTATCTTCGCGTTAGGGTTCTCTTCTACTGGGCAGCCGGCATCATTCAGGAAGGACACCAAACGTGCCAACCCGACATTAAACTGTTTCATAAGCTTTGATAGCCTTACTTCTGCCATAATCCTAACGCATTATTTGTTAAACCATTGTACCGCAAATTACATATCAAATTCGATGTAGTCCATTCCCCAATCCTCTTTGCCCAAACCGGAATATTGCTCATCCTTGTTTGAGTACACGACATGGTTATTGGTGCTGTCCAGGACAAAGCCGCATTCACAGGTTAGATAGTCAAGCTGCGAAGCATCAGGACGGGAAATGGGAGTAAAGCACTCCAAGCAAACCATCTTCTTCATAGTTTCCTCGGCCATCCCATTGATATCTCCTATGAAAGCACGCATAGTAGCCCGGATGTTATCTCTATCAGGACGACTTCTATCCTTGAACCGTTTGTCATTCTCCAGTTTGGCCAAGATGCCCTCTTCCCTGATATCGTATCGAGGAATTCCTTTAAACCGGAATGAGAAATCATCCCCAAACTCAAGCATTGGTTCCTCGTCGAAGTGAATGACATAGTCACGGAGAATCTGAGGATACTTATGCGAGGACTTCAACTCCTGCAAGTAACTCCGAAGGATATACTCTTTGATCAACCGTCCAACTCGCTCAGTGCTGTCGGCGTCATAAGGGCTGACACTAATGATGTGGCCGCAGCGTTTGGCCATTCCAAGAGACAAGACGAAAAAGTTTTGAGCCTTGATGTCGGAATCGGACAGTGATGTGTCGTTTGCAATAGACACAAAACACAATTCAGTGTCTCCGATGGTAAGACGAAGCAAGCCGTCATCGCTGGAATGCATCGAGATGGGGCAATAATAATCGTGCACAGCATCCCACGCGGCATAAGTGCCGGAGATTTCGTAGCCAAGAATCTGTTTTACAATGTATGTAATGAGCGTTTGGGCATAACTCCTAACACCCCGAAGCACGTCTTGTTCGTAGCGTCCCTTTTGCTCATCAGACTTCTCAGCATCAACAGTATTCAATTCGCGCCAAAGGCTCCGCACATAACGATAGTGCTTGTGATTGGCAATCACATTAGTCGGCGTAACGTCACCGTCTGAAATCAAAGACTGAACGACTCTGTTGTTTACCTCTCCGTACAATTCTGTCGACTGCAGAACGCGCAAACGCTTCAGCATTTTCTGCAGGCTGAGCTGCGTCTCATCCAAGACAGTCCCGCGGTTCTTGGTTTTCCGGAAATGCTCGTCTTCGTAAACTTCTCCAATGAGTTCCAGATTCCGCTCTGTCTTCTTATACCAACCGCGTGAGAAATCCCTATCTTGAAGGAGTTTCTCGTACTCGACCAGGAAATCCTTCAAGTCCCTGACTTCCTTGATACGGCTGTTGATGTAAGAAATACAGCGCTGTACCAATGCAACCGTAATCTGATTTTCGTACACATCGTAGAAGAGATCCAGCTCTTCATTGAGAATACGACGCGGTTTAAAGTCCACGATACTCTTATGCAACCAATCTTCCGTGTGGGAGGCAAGATTCTGATAGCTCTTCGCCGGGATACGTTTAGCCCTGGAAACGTTCACCTTCTCTATGGTTCTCTGAAGCAGATAATGGGGCTGCCGGAAGATCTCCTCAAGATGGAATAATTCTTTCTCCAGCATCGTTTCAAAGTTGTTCAGGAACAACTTGTTGGAGACACTTTGAATGAGTGGAGGAATGTCAAAGCAATCGTTCTTAGAATGGCTAACCTGGGCGAAAAAGTAGCATAGCAGCTCCTGGATACTCTTGTTTTGGCTATCAAGGATATCCTGCTGAATCATTCTGTCAACACCCACATTGAAGACTCTGTTTGTCAAGTCCAGCTTGGTATCGACAGCATAGTACCTTCCCAAGTCAATCTGACCGGGAAGGTCCTTGTCCGAAACCTTGCGTAGGGTGTATCTATCGATGAACTGCATGCTACATGCTTATCTCTGCATTAAGTAACTCGTTTGCTTTCTCCGGTTCAAAACCGAACTCCTTCTTGAAGAGCTTCTCAAACTCATCGCGGAATACCTGCAGAGAATGTTTCTCAATATCGAAACGATTCTTAAGCGTACGGAACAGGCGTGTGGTAATGAGATGATCCGCCGCTTTAGCAAGGCTTTCTGCGGTTGCATTCGCATCACCAGTGGCAATGAATGCAGAGATAAAACGTTCAGCCTGGTCCTCGAAACGATTACCTACACCGATACCTTTGTCGGCCAAAAGCAAAGTAACCTCGTCAGAATTGATGAACTTCTTGAACTTCTGGTAGCTGGCCGCATTGCTGGACTTCGCTTCGGCAAACATCCTCTTCAGCCAGCTGTAACCGACGTTGTATACCAACTCCGTCGAAGGAATATTCCGCAGTTGGTTCTTGGGCATTTCCATCAGATTGGAGCGATCGTATGTCTTGGGAGCAAATTCCAGGGTGGTTTCATCGTGATTGGCCGTTCCAATAAAACGGACATTCTCGGGAACCCTCAACTTGCCCTGAACAATACTCTTAGGCAGCACCTCATCCGGAGCGTTGACCACAATGTAGCGCTCCTCCGGTTTTTGCTCGAGCAGGGAAAGGAAGTCAGCGAAATAATGCTCCGGACGAGAGAGGTTCATTTCATCTAGGATGATTAAGAACAAACAATCTTTGTACTTCGGCTGATTAGCCAGGTATAGAGCCTTGAAGAACTCTGTCTCCTTGTATTTGTGCTCGAAAGAGTTGTAATAACCCATCAAGTCCATATTGTCACGCCAACCGGACTGGACCGCACAGATGCGATAAGGGGCATTGGGTGAATTGTCCTCGCTGTTACCCTGATAGTCGGGGGCGCCGGTTATCAAGCATTTCGCAAACTCTCTTGGCAGAGAGGTCTTTCCGGTACCACTAATGCCCTGAAGAATGGAGATATTCGACATGTTGAGGCCGGCAATGAAGGTGCGGACCGTGTCAATGTCGTAGTAGAATGGATCTTCAGACGATGCAATCTTTTGCTGCATATAAACCGTGAAGTCCTTCAGTGATTGAGGAGTAATGCTGCGGAAGCCGGCATTCTGAACGGAAGGAGACGCATCGTACTTGCGGCAGAACTGGAAGGCTTCCTCATCCTTTTGATGTTCACCCTTCAGCTGTTCGACCGTACTCTTGAGGTCTTCGATAGTACGGCGCAAGGAGTCTTCTCTGTTCTTGCTGGATTCCAAGCGGTCTTTGTAGCCCTGTATCTCAATCACATAGCTATCAGAGCTCTGAATAAACGTCCTCAACTCAGTGATTTCCTTCTCATTGACAAGGTCCTTCAGGCGATTGACCTCAGCCAGTAAATCGGCATTCTCCTTTCGCTGCGTCTCCAGGTCGTCTTCAGTAGGACGCTGGTAAAGCTGCTCCTTCAACGATGCAATCTCTTCCTTGATTTTGGTAAAGGAAGCAAGCATTTCCTCAGGCTCCTGCTCGCCGAAAGTTACAAACAGTGCAGTGCGAATCTTTTCGAGGCGCTCGATATTTTGCTCCAGAGCCTCGTTTCTTGCCTGCAGGCGTTCGGCACGAGCCTTTTCGTCTGCATACTTCTGAGAATACTCTTTCTCGAGGTCAGCCCGGGTTTCCTCTTTGAAGATCTCCATGTCAGCGTCAATGTTACGCTCTTTACGGGCGACACGCTTCTTCTCCTTCTCCAGCTGGAGCTTCTCTTCCTCGAAGTTTATCTCAGTCTCGCTGAGAGTCTTTTCACGCTGCAACAAATCCTTCAACTTAGTAGAGAGTTCCTCAAGGATCTTTTGCGTCTCATCGGCAATCTCTTTCTCAGATTTGCTCAAAGTGGCAAGCAAACTGCGGATAGTACCGGAGTACTCACCGTTATCTATCTGTAGCTCACGCTCGTGGATATCCTTCTCACGATCGTTGAGCTTCTTTTCCTTCTCGCTAAATGAAGCCTTGGCATCTTCGATTTCTTTCTTCTCACCTTTAGCAGAGCTGAGAATCTTCTCGGCAGCCTCACGATCCTTATCGGCTTCTGACTTCAATGTGAAAAGCATACGATGGATTTCGCGCAGCTCCTTGAGATAGCCACGGACATCATTGCTCTTCTCGGCCTCCTCGGCACGCTGGGTAGAAGCCTCATCAAGTTCCTGTACAGGTAATTCGCTCGCCGCGATTTTCTGTTCGGCAGATTCTTTGAGTTCGTCAATCTCTTTAGCAACATCAGCTGTCACCTGTTTAGCGACGGCCGGCTGTGATTGCTTCTGTGAGGATGGCTTGCTGCCACCTTTGCTTTTATTTTTCTTGCTCATAGTGCAACTGTCATATATTCGTTAACAAAATCGCGGAGAAGCGCATAGTATTTCTCTGCCTGCTCCTGAGTTATCATAAAGATTCTTCCTTCTGCCTGAGTCCTACCATGACCTTTTTTGTTCCTGCAGTCAGCAAGCTCAAAGATATCATCAAGCCTATTGGCAATCAGGCCAAACAAAGGAGAGGTATCATCAATTGTATAGGTCAAAATCAAGCAATAAACATAATGCTTGAGCGAATGGGCTCCTCGAGGATCGACTTTCTTTGCCAAGCCAAATAATTTAGAGGAGTCTGCCATTTGGATATGTTTCTCCCTAATGAATCTACCAATTACATCCTGGCGGTCTTTGTAGTACGGACGAGGGTCAACCCGAGGAGGTATATCATTCTCCGTATACATATCTTCATAGATGTCCGGACGCGACTCCTTATCGGTTAAGAAAATGTTTTCCAATGCCTTCTGTGCGCTGATTACAAAGGCTTCGGAAGAATCAATATCTCGATAGCCGTACTGGCGGAACAGGAATATGTTCTTAATCGCAGAGGTAAGATACTGCTGCAGGTTCCTGTCAAGCATTTTGAATTCCATGCCAAAATCATCCTGCCGAAGCTTTTCGACCTCCTTCTCAATATAATCTGAATAGTCGCCAAAGCTCTTCTTAGCCATGGTGTCTACATTGGCAAAATGACGCTCTATTTCTTTCTTGAGCTTCGGCTCATTGAAAGACTCCAAATAGAACTTCAGGTTAGCGCTGGGCTTCCCTGTGAATGGATCTTGTATTTGCCATTCCGGTTCGTAGTACTCTTCCCCCTCACATTTAGGCAAGTAAATATAAGTGCAAATAAGAACCGGAATAGGGTCTGGCGTATCATGCAGAGGACAGAGAGACAAATCTCTCTTCAACTGATGAATAGACAGTGTCTTGTCGTTATTGAACCATCTGGTTGAGCGAGAAATTAAGTCGAAGACAACTTCTTCCCTGGGGAAAGGGAGAACCCGTTTCTTGTCAGTAACGAAGGACAACTCCACCGGGCGCCTAGTTTTGTCTTCACCTTCTCCCTTCGTTCCCACAATAATCTCGTTGTTCGAAGTGAGATTAGGAGCCTGGCCCAAATCTTTGACATAGTATGGAAGGTAACCTTCTCGGTCTACATACTGGAAGACATATCCCAACTCTTCATGGCTGGAATCTACAACCAGTGAGTCGAGTTCCTTCAGCTTGACCTCTCCATTGGTTGTGAGCATACCGTTGATGTCAACCAGGTCGTTATGACGAAGTACTCCTTCGATGCTGTCCACCAAATCCAGCTCAAGGCCAAGGAAAGCGGCAATCTGAGAATTCGTCACCCCGGGTTTCGCCTTAAACTTCAGTACACAACGCTGGAAGAAGTCCAATCCGTACGCAAACTTCTTGGTCTGCATACGATACATATACATAGGGAAAGACACCAAGAACGCCTTTGCGCTTGGCATTCGCGTGATGTTGTATATTATTCTACTGTATTCTGTTGCCATATTCACCCTTTGTTAATTCAGTACAGAATGTGTAGAGACCATTCACATAAGAGGCCGCGAACTCGTCCTCGAACATATCTTTATCTCCAACCAGGATAATCATCTTTTGTGCTCTGGAGAAAGCCACATTTAGGCGGTTTTCCAGCGTAAGGAAGCCAAATACCTTGGATTCATTCCCCTCTACCCGAGCGATCTCATTGGAACGCACGGTACTCAGGATAACAACGTCAAACTCCTTGCCCTGGAAAGAGTCCACGGAGCCAATACGAAGTTTTTCCCGGCCGTCCTGTGTGCGGCTATACTGGATGGCTGTATGATAGGAGCCGTCAGCCTGTTTTTCAGTGTAACCGTTCTTCTCAGCGAGTTCATTGATTAGATCCACCTGGCCTGAATAGAACGTAATTACGCCAATGCTTAAGTTGTCAAATGCAGGGTCAGTCTGCAGCTCGTCAAGCAAACGGATGATGCGCTGTGCCTCCTGACGGCGTGTCTTGCTCGTATCTTTACGATACTCAGTACCTGCTGCCTTAGGCACATGGCATAAGACAGCCACCTTATCCTTAGCCCAAGGAAGAGATAGATTGTGCTTCTTTGATTCAACTTTCACAAGATCCGATTTCACCGCACCGTTATAGTACACTTTGCTGATAAAGTCGCCTATAACAGGATGCATACGGAACTGGTTGGTCAAGGTTATCCTCCTTACGGGTTTAGCCTCAGCTAGACTGTTGAACAAGATACCAAAAAGGGACTCTTTGTATTTCTCCTTTTTATCGACATCACCGTTGACAATCTCATCAACAATCTTTGGCTCCAAAAGATGAGGCAACTGTCGCTGGTCTCCCACCATGATAATTCGCTCCGATGCTTTTACCATAGGGATCAACAGATCTAAAGGATTGGATCGAGCAGCTTCCTCCAGAATGACATTCTGGTACAATTCGTCACGGATTTCCGCACTTCCAGCAAACTGGTTTGTGGCGGCAATACTACTGCTGTATTGCTTGATAGCTTCGCGGATATGTTCCGCATTACCATAAATTTCTTCGCGGATATCCTCCAGCGTGGCCGCTATAAAAGTATCCGTATCATCGTATGATTTCGCTTCTTTCTCCTTGAAGTACTCAATGGCATTCTGCATCCAAAGAAGCAGCGGAAGGTTATCACCGCCCTCAATGGATGTGGCGGATTTATTTATCATCGTAAGGTACTTTTCCTGGAGCGCCTTCAACTGAACGAAGAATTCTGCAGGGACTTCTTCATCCTCATCAGGTGCATCATCCAGGAATTCTCTCTCTTCAGGAGTCAAGCCTATCCCAGTTCGAATGAGGCGGCGAATCTTCATTGGACCATCATCACTGTAAGAGCCAGCGTCGGTTTGAAGACCACGAAGGGCGGCAATCATCTTGGTCGCCGCATCAGCATCCGCATTGACTTCGCGAACCAATTCCTGCCAGCGGGTAAATAAATCATCACTTACCGGATTCTCGCTGATGAGTAGAGATATCGCTTTTTTAACCTCCGCGTCGTTGCCTTCCTTTTCAAGTTGAGCTTTGAGTGCTTCCAGTTTCTTGGAGACCCTGTTATTCCTCACTTCGGGAGAAAGGCTATTCAAAGCATTGTCAATAGACCTTGTCAGGTCCTTGATAAAGACTTCTTCCGAGCGTACACCCTGCTCCTCTTTGCCCAACTTTATAGTCGGGAGGCCCATGGTGTATATCTTGGACGCAATATGCTCGACGGTGTCGTGCTGGAATGCAGAGACGAGGAAAAGCTTGTCAAGGGCATCCCTCTTCTCAGCGATTTCCATAAGACGCTGTGTGATCACAGAAACGACGGTAGATTTACCCGTTCCGGGAGGGCCTTGAATGACAGCAATATCAGGGGTGTTGATGGCAATATCTACAGCCTTTTCCTGGTCAGGAGTAAGCTGTTCTATGCCAAATTTCTCCTTCATGAATTTGCGAGTCTTGGCCGTAATAGGTTTCTCTTTCCGAGGGCGGTTGAACATTTTATTCGCATCACCCTCGAGAGCCAAACGCAAGTTACCTATTACGATAGACGGCGGATTCCGGAATTTACTAAGAGCCATCCTGCGGCGCTTGTCAGCAGTATTATTGCCCCGTAAATCAACCTCCAGAAGTCCTGAGGCGCCTTGCTTGATTGGATAGTTATCGTCGAGTACTACCGCGACATGAGAGAACCGGTCATACGAGTCGAACTCAATCATCCCATCAAAGTCCTGGCTACTGAAAGAAGCGTTTAGAATATCATGACCACGCTCTTTAAACAGGGCCTCTTGTTCTTCAGTAAGAGCCAGTTTGATTTGTGTGACACCATTCCCTCTCTGGTCTGCTCCGAAATACCTCAACTGGCCGATCTTATCTTTCAGTTCCAGTGCCTGTTGCTGCTCCATCTTGTTGTAGTCTTCCCACAAGTTAAGGAGCGTGTTCCCAGAGTTCCGATCTCGGAGACTTATTGTCTCAAAAGCCTCCCGGGCCATCGTCTTTTCCACATAATTGATTGTGTTGTAGAAAGCGACCCTTAAGGCAATATAATCATCGAACCTCTTAGGGAATGGCTTCTTCGTCAAGCGAGTGATAATCCACTTTCCATCCTCGATACTGACATCACAAACCCAGGCCAGACCATGAATGCGGAAGTTTCTGTCATTATTCGGGAAGGTTTCGATGAAAAGATACTGACCCAACTTGTCACCAAACGCGAGACGGCTGGACAATGTTGAAGGAATATTCGCGACCTTGTCACGAACCTTCATCTGATACATGACCTCATCGCCGAAAGCAATATCTATTTCGTTTTTCAGTTCGGTACGTCCCCGACGAAGATAGGACATAGTGACCGTCCTTTTAGTGGCCTCAAAGTCGGTTTTTGCCACCCAAAAGAAGTAGTCAATCCCAACAGAGGTTTCTTCTGCCTGAAGAGACGGAAGATTAATCTCCCCGTCAACCTTAATACGGCATGCTCCCGTACCACTCTTGAAGAGGAGGTCGTTACCATCCACTTTTATCAGGTCCAAGACCAGTAAGTCGGACTTGAATTCAAGATTTCCGCTGGACAAGCGGCCCTGAATCTTGTTCAACCTGGTCTCTTCGTCGAACAGTTTGAATATTTCTTCGATAAGTGCCATATCGTTAAATTACAAGAACACGTTGAGGAGTTTTGAAATTCTTTATGCCGATGATCATAGTGTTATGCCTACTGGGATTGAATCTGAATGTTTTTCTTTCAGAGAACTCACCTTCTATATCAATCTCGTCTACCCGGAAGAATAGCGTGAAATCATTGATAGGTTCCACAATCAAACGGATATTATCACCAAGATCCTCCACCGCTATTTTTGCTATCGGCGTATCGTAATCATCGTAAACAGAAAGAAGATGATTCGCCTTCACATATCGCGAAGTAACCTCGTCGATGTACATTTCATCAACAATTAGAGGCTGTAATGCAAATCGAGTCTTCACATCGTTTACGGTTGCATCGTAATACTCTGACTCTTCCCAGCGCTGAATCTTGACTCTCACTGGAACATGAGGCTGACGGCCGCAGAAAGGACAAGCGTTCGAATTGCGATAAGGATAGTGAGTATGACAATCCGGACATGAGAGCAGTTCGTTGATTCCATCGTTCAAAGCATCCACCCACTCGCCAATGGAAGGACGCATCATAGGGTCGTTGAGACCTTCCTCAAAAGTCCTGTGGAAAAGCTTCTGCAACGAGTGGGTGATAAAGGCTTCCGAAGGAATGCCTGTCTCCCGTCGGTTGGAATCGTCTTTTGAGTCTTCCACCCAGGGTAATTCTCCTCTGATGGCCTGTTCCTCCAGTTCCGGTTCGCCTTCATTGACCATGTCACCCTTCAAGGGATGATTCAAGGCAAGCAGCTCGTAGGCAATGACTGCGAAGGAATAGCAGTCAGACATAGGAGTGTTGGGGGCAAGATTCTTGACCACCTCCGGAGCACCATAGTTGGGCGTATAGATATTATGAATGATGCTGGTCCTATAACGAAGGTTATCCAGATCAATCAGGAACACATTGTGCTTATTGGGGTTCGTCGAGATGAAGACATTATTAGGCGACAAGTCGCAATAGACAAGGCCCTTCGCATGGAGCGTGCGGATACACATGGCCAATTTAATGAGCACGCCATAACGCTTGAATAGGCCACCGGTGCTTTCATACCAGGACGACAAATCAGTTACTCCCTGATTCCACCTGAGGGAGGTAAGAGATTCCATCTCCGAAGCAAATTCAGAGATGTATCCTATCCCTGGAGCCGTGATCTCTTTCAAAGGCGTCGCAAAATACTTGCGGTCCAACTGAAGATTGATCAGGAAGTTAATCTTGGACTTAAGCTCGGTGTTATTGCTTGTCTTTTTGAAAAGCTTTGCAATGTAACGGCCCCCTTCCAGAATGAAAGTCTCACCTTGGGAGCCTTCACCGATCTTCTTCTCAAGATTGTAGCTTACTCCAAAAGCATCAATTACGTTCATTGGCATATCCACCCAAAAACTATTGATTTGTCATCATTATTCTTGTCTTGCATTGAGGAGACCAATTCCTGTTTTAGCAGTTTATCTCGCTTGTCTGCACTTATTTTGGAATACTTCTCGATAAAGTAATCAAACAAGGCATCCACCTTGTCAATGATTATCTCATCACCAAAGCCGTCAGAGCAGAGCATGAAATCAAATCTGTCCGAAAACGGTATTTCCTTGATCTCAAACACCGGAATCTTACTAGTTCCGATGCAGGCGGTCTCGTTCAAAAAGTCTTTATCTGTAAGTGTAGAGATTACTTTCCCGGTATTTCCACGGTAAAAAATTGGAGAATCACCGATGGAACCGATTTTGGCTATATTATGTTCCAAATCAACCAGTATGAAGGAACATGTGGTCAAACAGTCCTTTGTCGGGATGTCCAATTTGCCAAAATACGCATACCAATTCTCGATGGCTTTCTCGGCCTCTTCTTTGATGTCAAAAAGATAGCCGGCAACACTATTGAATCGTTCTGCCAGCAAAGAGCATATCATATTCGCACCTCGAGCTGAAGACTTCGAGGAGCCGAGGCCGTCAGCAACAATTGCGAAGGAATAAGAAGGGTACTCCTGGACGGACACATAGTCCTGATAAGGAAAGTCTCCCTTCTTCCCTTTGCAAGATGCGTGTATGATAGAACTCTTTGACATTAGAAGATTACTTCGTCATCAGGGAAAGAAACTTGAGGAGGCGTGTCGGGAGTCTGACTACGCATGCGCGAAGTCACAGACATGGTGACGAAACGGAAGAATTTCTTGATATCCCTTGCCCCGTCTCCAGAGATAAGCAGTTCCGGGCTACTCACAAACTTGCCGAGCATATCTCGATCTGCATCATCGCCAATGGCCATGGCAATACGGAAAGCCTTTGAGGAACGTCCCTCCTGAATCAGAGCATTCATCGGTGTGAGATAATCGTCCGTGGGGATTCCGTCCGTAAGAAGAACGATGGTGGGTTTATAAGAGCGAGAAGGAACCTGGTCCTTATCCTCGATGAGGGACTTGATCTGAGTGAAGGCGCCGCCCATCGGAGTCTTGCCGAACGCGGCATAGTTGAAAGTGCTCACATCAACGTCATCCACGGGGGTAAGAGGCAAATCACAAACAGCCTCGCTCCCGCCAAAGCTGAACAAAGCAAGCTGTATCTCAACAGGGCTGTCCTCGTTTTTGATGGAGTTGACAAAATCGCGGAGAGCAAAGTTGAGGGCATCAATCTTGCCATCCCTGGACATACTACCACTCTTGTCGATCGCAACAATCACCGGCAGTGGCCGGGGTTTCTGCATTACAAAGTCATTTAATGAAGGCATATTGTTTAGTTTTATTTCTCGTTGCAAAGATATGGCGTTGTTGTGCGGCCAGTCTGCACAACAAAATACTTATCATAAGTTTTTTGAATCCGCTCACTTACGGTTTTTCTGAGGGAAGCCGGTTCAATAACCTCAACATCGGAACCGAAATACAGTATAGTTGATACAAGCTCATTATTAGGGATCAGTTGCAACTCAACTATTCCGGATTCGGCATTACTGCATCTCTGGCTCTTATGAAGGGGTTTTGTCAAGACATACTGTAGGCGCTTGGGGGAAAACTTAAGCTTCACTGTCTCAACGGGACCTTCGGACAGTGTCACACCAATAATGTGCTCGAAGTAACTATCGAAGTCAATATCCTTATTAGGTATAAAATCAATATGTACGGGCTCAATGTTATCGATGCGGTCAAGCGGAATATTGGAAAGACTCGTATAGTCAGGGTTCTTTCCTAGAAGAAACCAGCGATTATTATACTGTTTGATGTAGTAAGGATGGATAGTCCAGTGGAATTCCTTGTCATCGAAGTTTCGATAGTCCACTTTGATGGGCTGCTGGCCAATGATAGCCTCGAAACAATCTTTGAGCCAGTCGATGCCAGAGTAGCCGGCGTTGTCTTCGTAGTCAATGATATTGCCTACGGAGGATTTGAGAGTCAGTTTGTCTTCGAGTTTGCTCACTAAAGAATCCATCCAGTCGAATGTAGGCAGCCCTTTAAAGCGCTGGAGGGTTTGGATATTCTCCTTGAGTGCGCGAAGATCCTCTTCATTGAATCCTTTGGTGAAGAGGGAAAAGTCTTCTTTGTCGTATCGGTAATACTTCTTCCGGCCGTCGTTGAGGCGTTGAATCTCGATGCCGTACTCGCCGACAATGCTGTCCAGGTCATTGAGGTCGTCAAAGAAGGTTCGGCGGCTGATGCCTGCGCCATAAGAGCCGTAGCGCTCAAAGAGAGCCTCGCTGCATTTTTTGATGAGGTCTTCAGCGTAGTATTTCTTCATCCGGTTACTGAAACAGGCGTCCAGTACACGGTAACGCGTGAGCGCGTGTTTATTTCCGTCCATGGGGTATTCTGCTTTAAAAGACAAATTTACGAAAATATAGCGAGATAACGATAAGAAAACATAAATAAAGTGCAAACAGTCTGCACTTTATTTCGGAAACGCTTTGTGCGCATAAAAAACTTCCATCGGTTGATGGAAGTGATGGAATGATGAAATGATGGAAAAACAGTCCGGATTCATCATTCTGACATAATCGTGCTGGGCTAATCGAAAAATATCCGTAAATTTGCCATAATTATGGATGATGACCGATGGCCACTGAGTCTGTTCATATCACCCCGAACGCCGGAGAGAAGCCCTCACAATTTGCGGAGAGGGTTGGCAGAGGGTATGCGGACGCCTCTGTCCAGAAGGATAAGAAGCATAAGGGACAGTTCTTCACGCCACTCGCCATTTCCCAGTTTATGGGCAATTTGGCCACACCATGCAGAAAGAAGTCTGTGTCTGTCCTGGATCCAGGTTGCGGACTGTCCATCCTTTCTTGTGCATTGATTGAGCATCTTGCTCAGGAGGACGCGCCGGAGCATATCTCCCTGACGCTTTATGAGACCGACAAGAACGTCGTGCCGCTTACCAAAGAGGTGCTATCGTATCTGAAGATATGGTGTGGAGAAAAAAGGGTGGCGCTTGATTACCATTTGAACGAGTCAGACTTCGTCTTGGATAAATGTGAGTGCCTGGACGGCGATGATACCATCTTTGGAGAGATGAATGCCGGAGAGAAGTATGATTATATCATCTCGAATCCGCCTTACTTCAAGCTTGCCAAGGACGATATACATACGCGGTCGTGCGCCAGTATCGTGGATGGGCAGACCAATATCTACGCTCTTTTTATGGCCATCTGCGCCAAGATGCTGGAAGAAGATGGGCAGATGATATTCATCACCCCGAGAAGTTTTGCTTCCGGCAGGTATTTCCAGTCTTTCCGCGACTTCCTTTTCCTCCACGTTCATATCGACCTAATTCACTTGTTCAATACCAGGAAGGATACTTTCTCCAAGGATGAAGTTCTTCAGGAACTGGTCATTATGCGGATGCACCCGGCACGCGAAGTCTCTACCATCACGGTTTCATTCAGTCAGGGCATCCGGGATCTTGGAGAGCCCTATCAGAAGGATTATGCTGCAACAGATATAGTGGATGTGACCAGTGTCGAGAAGATTGTCTATCTGCCGGTTGACGGACGCGATGAGGCAATCTTGAGTCTGTTCCGTTCCTGGGATGGCAATATGGAGAAGTATGGAATCAAGATATCCACGGGGCCTGTGGTAGCATTCCGGGCATACGATTCCATTGTCAGCGACCCCGCAGAGGATACGGTTCCTCTCTACTGGCTGCATAATGTTGTGAAGATGTTGTGTGACCATCCGGTGCAGAAGAAGGACAAGGGGCAGTACATCAAGGTCTCTCCGGAAACGAAGGCAACTCTTCTCCCCAATAAGAATTATGTGCTGCTGAGGCGTTTCAGTTCCAAAGATGATAGCAGCCGCCTGGTTGCGGCTCCATACTTCGGCAATATGGCTCAGTATGAGTATGTTGGAATTGAGAACAAATTGAACTATATTTACAGGCCGAAAGGTCACCTCCGCCGAGACGAAGTTATGGGGCTTACTGCTCTTTTGGACAGTGAGATGTTTGATGCGTATTTCCGTACGTTCAATGGGAATATCAATGTGAGCGCGACGGAGCTTAGGATGATGCCCCTTCCTCCGATTGAGACGATACGGGAGATTGGAAGGAAGATTATTTTGAGAAACAATTATTCCATTGACTACATCAATGATTTAGTCCTGGATTATTTTAAGATTCAGTAGCTATGAGCAAAATTACGGAGGCACAAGAGATTTTGAAGGCATTAGGATTGCCGGCTGCGCAGCAGAATGAAATGTCTGCGCTGACTTTGCTGGCCCTTTGCAGTATTAAGGAGGATATGCCTTGGGCAGATGCCACACGTACCAGCCAGCGTATTACGAAAGAGATAATGGCTTTTGTAAATGAGAACTACAAAGCTGACGCCCCATACGCACCCAATACCCGAGAGACGTTCCGCCGTCAGGTGCTCCACCAGTTTATTCAAGCAGGAGTTGCCAACTACAATCCCGATGATCCTACGCTACCGGTGAATAGCCCGAAAGCGCATTACGCCATTACACAAGAAGCACTTGAAGTTGCTCAGTCGTATGGCACAAAGAATTGGGATAGCCGTACGCAACAGTTTGCCGTAGAATATGAAATATTACGCGACAGATATGCTGCTGAACGTGACATGCACCGCATTCCTCTTGTTATCGAGGGGAATGAGTACTATCTATCTCCCGGTGCTCACAATGAGGTCCAGGCGGCAGTCGTTGAGGAATTCGCTCCCAGGTTTGCTCCCGGCGGGAAGCTGCTCTACATCGGCGATACCGAGGATAAAGACCTGTATGTGAATCCCGCCGGACTGGAAGCGCTTAATCTTCCCATCACAGAGCATTCAAAGCTTCCAGATATCGTCATCAGCGATGACAAACGAGAGTGGCTGTTCTTGGTTGAGGTCGTAACCTCTCACGGACCGGTATCGGCGAAACGTGTGGTTGAGCTGGAAGAGTTCACCAAGGATTGCCCCTACGGTATTGTGTATGTGACGGCTTTTCCCAATGCAAAAGAGTTCAAAAAGCATGTGGACGATATCGCCTGGGAAACTGAGGTGTGGCTTTCGGATACGCCTGACCATATGATTCACTTCAACGGTGACCGATTCATCGGACCGAGAAAGTAGATCTTTTACTAGTCAATTACGTAAAAGGCTTGTGGCGTCATCCGCAAGCCTTTCGTAGTTTTGCTGGGCCTATTGTTCAACCATTTACATAATCGATTATCCCCCTGACGTGGAGGTCGATGATGGCCTGGCGGCCGGGGCGGATTCGAGGAAGGCGAGGTCATCGGCATTGTCGTGGAAAAGGTTCTCAGAGAGGGCGCTGGTGCAGAGGGTGTTCTTCAGGATAGTGAAGTCAGATTCCCAGTCGGGGTCTCCGTCGGAATAGTCTTTCCGAAGCTTATGGCCGGGAAGGCAGAGGGAGGCTGCTTCATAGAGGCAGGTGGCGAGGCGGTCGCCGGCGGTCTGGCCACGGGAGGTGTAGCAGCACCAGCCTCGGGCGTTCATCCACTGGCGACCGTTCCCGGCGGCGTCGGTGTGGATGGAGACCAGGCAGACATTCTTCTTGCCCAGCTGACGGCACCAGGTGTTGGCACGCTCGACGCGGGCGCGGAGGGAGACGTCGTAGTCTTCGGGGACGAGGAGGTCGGCATCGTAGCCGGAGTATTTCAATTGCCGGACGATAGCGGCGGCGATTTGCCGGGTGTAGCTCCATTCGTGGTAGCGGCGGTCCGGGGAGCACTTGCCGGGGGTGTTGGAGCCGTGTCCGTTGTCAATGAGGATTTTCATTGCTGTGTCTTTTCGTAGTAGCCTTGTTTGATGCGGTGGAGGAGGCCGTTTTTGCACCAGGCACTGATGTAGCGCTCGGCGGTGGGCTGGGTGATGCCGAGCCGTCCGGCGAGCTGGAGGAAGGCCTGGGTGGAGAAGGTGGCCGGAAGGGATGAGAGGAACTGCTGCTGGCGGTCGGAGCGTTCTGCAGCCGGTTTACCGAGGTCGGCGCTGGAGAGTTCGCGGTAGACGCGGACGGTGTGCCGGATGAGCGCCCGGGCGATGGCCATTGCACTTTGGAAGTCTTCGTTGTCACAGATGAGGGTGGTGACGACTTCGCCGGTGTCGTGGAGGCGGAGGGCGCTCAGGACCATCGCGAGACGGAAAGTGATGAGGCCGAGGCGCCGGACGCTGCCGATGATGTCTTCGCCGAAGAGGTAGTAGTACTGCTCCTGGGTGCTGCGGTAGTAGTCGTGGAATGCGTTCTGCTGGCCGGGGGTCAGGGAAAACTCCAGTTCCGGCTGCATCTCCAGGCGCTGGTAGAGTTCGAGGAAGCCGTAGCCGATGTCGTCGAAGATTTCTTCCAGGGTGGTGTTGCTGGTGCGTGCGAAGACGTCAATCCATTCCAGCCGGAAGTTGAGGTAGTAGAAGATGAAGCGGCTGAACAGGCCGTTCTCTGCATCCGGGATGAGGGCGGAGATCTGGCGGGGCGTTCCGGAGAGGACTGCGGAGAGGCGTGGCCGCAGGAGTTCCACAAATTCCCTGTCTTTGCTCCGGGTGTAGGAAATGGGCTCGTGGTGGAAGGCCTTCCGGAAGCCGTCGGAGTAGTTGCCGTAGTCGGAGGCGAAGACGTTGGCCAGGGTGTCTCCTTCGGTTTCGAACATCAGTCCGCCGCCTCCGTTGTCGGAGAGGATCTGATAGACGGATGTGGAGCTGGAGTTGGCCGGAATGATGAGTATCCGCAGGGGCGGCTCCTCGGGCGGTTCTAGGTCCGGGTTCTTTTTCTTTGCCTGGTCGAAACGGGCCTTCTGGACGCGGTATTCGTCCATATCGTCCCGGTAGAGCTGGCGGAGCTGGTCGTGGATGGGCTGTGCAAGACGCCGGCAGAGGGAGAGCCTGCCTTTGCCGGAGGAGGCCGGAGCCGTGACGTAGAGGAAGAGGTTGGGATAGATTTTCTTGTTGTCATAGACGCCATAGACTTTTCCCAGACAGGCGGACCAGGTGACGAGGGCTCCGAGGATGAGGACGTCGGCATCTTCGTCGGAGCGGGCATTGCGGGCCACTTCGTCAAGGAGCCCAGGGAGGTGACCGTAGAGTTCCCGGGAGAAGGTGGGCATTGATTCCGGAGCGGCAATTTCCATCATTCCATCAGTTCCATCATTTCCATCAGCTGATGGAAAGTTTTGCTGCGGTTTTTCGGCCGGGAAGCTGACGGATACGCCGTTCTCATTGGCCAGGTGGAAGAGGGTGCGGATGGTGATGCCGTGGCCCCGGGCACGCATACATTTGTCGTACTGGGCGTCGCATTCCTGCTCCGAGTAGCCGGGATAGAAGCGGCTGAGGCGGTGGTAGTAGCTGCGGCCGTTTTCCCCCAGGGCGTCGGTGAGGGCGAAGCCGAGGTCCCGCCAATGGTCGTAGCCGGCGGTGATGTCCGTCCCGGTCTCCTCGATGCGGGCGGTGAGGCGCTCAATCTGGTCGTCGAGCGTGGCTGAGTAGGATGGATTGGCAGCGGCTGGCCGGGCAGGCTGCTTGGCTTGCTCTGTCTTCGGGGCCGACGATGCTGCCGGTCCCGGATCCTTCCAGTCTTCGGGGTTGAATTTCTTTTTGCTCATAGGGCGCGGCTATAATCGGGGTTGAGGTAGGCCTGTTGGTCGTGCGGGAGGAAGCAGGCACGGCAGACGTCTTTGCCTGACTGGTGCACGGGGACGCCATAGGTCTGGGCGACGTAGGCTGAGACGGAGCGGAAGAAGGCGGTGTGGCTACACTCGGTGAGGTCCGTGGGGATGATCCATTTGAGGCCGTCGCCGGAGGGGCTACGGAAGAGCAGCATCGTCTCGAAGTATTCGTCCTGCAGGAGCCTCCGGAAGAGACCCTCAACGTCCGGAAGGTGGTCGAAATCCAGGCAAAGGAGTCCGGAGTGGTTGAGGAGTTTGTCTTCCCTGCGGACGGAGAAAGTGCCAGAGAAGGTACAATAGTCGAATTTCTCGGCTTTGAACATCCTGGCACGTTTGGGGTCGCGGATGAGACGGAGCTCCTCGGTGCGGCGGCAGGCGTATCGGCCGGTGATGTAGCGCCAGGTGTCGAGGAGGGAGATCTGCTTGTAGGGCGTGACGTTGCGGACCGGTGCCTTGAAGAAGGAGAAGTGCGGCTGCGCGATGAGCGGGGTCTGGAATAGGATGCCGCCTGGCTGCTCTTCTCCAAGGTGGAGGTGGAGTTCGTCGTTGAGGATTTGCAGGAGTTCCTCGCCGGATTTCTTGTAGAAGAGTTCGGCGAAGTCCAGGAAGTCGGACGGGTAGAACTGCCGGAGGATGTGGGAATATACATCGGATCCGTAGAGCGTCTTGGCGATGACGTTCTCTTTGGTGAGTCGGCGGTCCATGTGTCAGCGACGTTTCCTAGCGCCGGGCCGGTTGTTGGCAACGTAGGCCTGGGCGATTTCGGTGATGTTGTCGGGGTTGACGGGACGGCCGTCGGTGTTCCAGCGGATGATGGCGCGCTTGACGAAAAAGAGGCGCTTTCCGCGCTTGATGTAGGGAATCTTTTCTTCGGATACCCAGCCGTAGATGGTCTGGACGGCGGGCTTTTCGGGAAGGAAGGCAGACAGTTCCTCAACGGTCATTTCGTAGTCCGGGGCGAGGTCCTCAGGCTTGAGCCGCTTGAGGAAGCCCCAGAGGGCTCCGAGGTAATAGAGCATCTGGGCTGCCGTGAGAGGCAGCTGTTCTTCGGGAATGGGTTGGAGGGCAGCATAGCCCTCTTCAAACTGTTCATCAAGGGTGCGTGCCATTTCGGCTTCACGGATGACGGACTCGTCCAGGACGAGATCGGTTGGTTTCTTTTTGGGCATAACTTGACTGTTTGTGTCGCTGCCCTTTTTGTCCCGTGGCGCCTGTGGGGATAAAAAAGCCAGCGACGGTTGTTTCGCTGGCAAATGTAGAGTGGGGCTATGCCGCTCGGGCTGGGTTTGGGATGCCAGGAGGCAGCCCAAATGTTAGATTTTCTTATCGTTGTCTATCTTTCGGGCAATGGCCGGGAAGAGTTCCTGGACTTCCGCTTTGACGGTACCGAGGTCTTTCTGTACCTGTTTGTTCTCGAAATCGAAGTCGAGTTTCTTGCGCAGGGTCTCTTCGCTGTAGCCGGTGATGAAGCTCAGGAGGCGGGCCCAGGCTGACTTGTCGGAGTTGGTGAAGTCGATGCCGAGTTCATTGAAGAGGTAGTAGAAGAGGATGCCGATCTGCCGGCCGGTGGCCTGTCTGGTCGCGCCGGGCTGGCCGGACGGTATGGCGTGGGTGTTTCCGGCGTCGTCCCCGGCTTGTTCGGCCTTGGTTTCGGCAACCAGGACGTCGTACCGGGCGGTCAGGATGCCGCCTAGAATGTCTCTGAGGCTCTCCCGTTCGCCGAGGAAGGTCTGGATGAGTGCGTCTAGGAAACGGGGCCGTTCTGCGGCAGGCTTGCTCTCCAGGGCGCGGTCCACGGACTCGAGTACGGAGTGCGCGATGGCGTAGTTGGTGAGCATCATCCGGGGTGTGGGCGGCATCGGTTCCTTCAGCTGCCGGAGCGGCGGGATTGAGGCGATGAAGGTGTCTGCAAAGAGATAGTCATCGGCGTGGAGCAGGATCCAGTCTTTGTATTGACGGAGCTGGTCTTCATTCAATGCGCCGGAGGCTTCTGCAAGGTATTGGACGGCGGCGATGACGGCGCAGCGCTGGGCGCCGGTATGGGGGCAGCAGTACGATATGGACTTCGAGCGTCTGCAGACCGTCC
>UMFK01035051.1_pt1 | contig 25007 bp, 22 predicted proteins | sample 1964981 | NCBI WGS metagenome assembly UMFK01 (sample SAMEA4836043, study PRJEB28245) | human gut metagenome | biome: gut microbiome; material: fecal sample | place: Denmark | collected 2008
TGATTGACTCTTTTTGTGAGTCAACCTTTTTCAGGCAAATACAATTGTTTTACAGGACAGAAAATGTACGAGAGAATACCTTTGTATGCACCGAATATACTGAGGCGCGACATTGGTACAGAAAGCACACTTCTGGTGTACCTCTCTTAACTAAGAAGCAATTGCCCCCCCCTCGCACAAGAGAATATTTTACGTTTGCTGAAGGATCGGCAAGTTGGATATGGCGATGACTTTGACTTCTACAAGAACAAGATGAGAAGGCTAAGAAAGAGTTCCAAGAAATCAACGCGGAATATTTTAAGGCTATCTATTTCAGTCTCGCGCCACTTCTTTGCGTACCGATGTACCAGCAAATAAGGCCTTTGGAGGCGATTTATGGCAGAGGAACTCTCAAGCGCAGCTCATTCTGGGAGGACGAATCTTTGGCTAACTTCTGGGGAGAAGATCGCTTTAAGCACCCAAGTTGTGTCACTGACAGTATCCTCAAGACAGAGAAACGGGAGGTGGGGAAGGGTGATTCGGTCATAACGGTCTATGCCTATGGTTACCGTAGAATGCAACGACTTACATATGTCAGCGTATGGGGTGGCGATGGAAGATCACATCAAGTGCCCGTTTATCGGGATAAATACATAAGCGTCACAGGACAAGGAAGCATCCGCATACGAGAGGATATTGATTTTGAGGATAGCGCGATCAGCCAGCGCGAACGTTTGGATCATATCAACACAGTACTGGACAGTGCGAACCTGAACATCTACAGAAGACACATAGCGCCTAAAGTGTAATGTACTTTAAGCAGAGTACCAACCGAAGGCCAAACAGCGTTTTGGCAGCGTGGCAGATAACTAGCTGATAATCAAAAGAAAACACAAACTCCTGGTACAGGATTCGGCACCAGGAGTTTATTTAATCAGTTGATTGTCAAAGGCGTAAATGCCACGTCATTCAGCGGTATCTGATGACATCATCGCTACTCCACGTAGAGGAGGAGTCCCTTGAGGTACTCGCCTTCCGGGTGGTAGATGTTGACGGCGTGGTCAGCGGGCTGGTTCAGACGATCGAGGATACGGACGCTGCGGCCGGTCTGGGCGGCGGCGGAGAACACGGCGAGGGCAAAGCCCTCCTTGTCAACGACTTGCGAGCAGCTGAACGTGAAGACCAAGCCTCCGGGAGCGACCTTGGAGATCGCGGCGGCGTTCAGACGCTGATAGGCACGGAGGGCGTTGTTCAGGGCACCTCTATGCTTGGCGAATGCCGGAGGATCCACGATCATCAGATCGTACTTGTCCTCTGGGACGTTGCGCAGGAACTCGATGGCATCGGCGCAATAGCCTGTGTGTCGGGATGGCTCGAAACCGTTCAGGAACATATTCCTTTCTACCATATCGATGGCCTTGCGGGAGCTGTCCACGGAATCAACGTGAACTGCGCCGGCGCCGAGGGCATAGACGGAAAAGCCTCCGGTGTAGCAGAAGAGGTTCAGGACGTTGCGGCCTCGGGAATATTTCCCGACAAGGGCCCGGTTCTCCCTTTGGTCGAGGAAGAAGCCGGTCTTCTGGCCTTCGGTCCAGTTGACAAAGAATTTATGGCCGTTCTCAAGGACGATCTGCTCGTCATCGGAGAAGCTCTCGGAGCGGTAAAGGTAGCCGTCAACAAGGTCGAGGCCGGCCTTGAACGGGGCGGTGCCGGAACTTTTGTCATAGACTGCCTTCAAGGACGGGCCATAGACGGATTTCAGGGCCTCGCAGATCGCGCCTTTCGCACGGAACATTCCTACGGAGTGGGCCTGCATAACGCAGACGCCATCGTAATAGTCTATGATCAGGCCGGGGAGACCGTCGCCTTCGCCGTGGATAAGGCGGTAGCAGTTGGTGAGGGCGGGTTCTCTGACAAGGCCAGTCGCTTCGACAGGTTCAGCGACCGGAGAAACTGGCTCGGCGCCCGGAGAAACTGGCTCAGCGACCGGAGAAACTGGTTCAGCGACCGGAGAAACTGGCTCGGCGGCCGAAGAAACCGGGCAGGCCAGTCCAACGGCGACACGTACCCGGAGCGCCCGGGCGATCATATTCTTCCAAAAGTCTGGCGAAAGGACATCCTCGCCGGCGAAACTCAGCACACGGACGGCGATAGATCCTATCTGATAGTGCCCGTAAGCCAGAAAATCCCCGCCCTGAGAGAACACACCGACGATGTCACCTTCAGCCGGCTCGCCGACAATCTGGGCGATGGCACCAGAGAATACCCACGGATGGAATCTCAAAAGAGAGTCCTCTCTACCTTTCTTTAATATTATCTTTGTCATTTTCAGTGTGTTTTGGAGGGTTTGGAAGCATCTGCTCCGGAGTCAACGGATTCTTCTCCGAGGCCAATAGCTTGTAGTACATCTCACGGCATATCCAAGCGTCTGTCGCGGCATAGGCCTGCTGCGAATCCGAGAGGACATCCGCCTCCCAGTTGGAAAGCTGCTGGGTCTTGGAAATCCGCACCCCAAGGATTATCGCGGCCATTTTCTTGACACTCTTGTCCTTGATGCCATATTCCCAGACCATCTTCTGGAGATCGACGAAGGATTTCGGCTCGAAATCGTGATGCTTCTTCAATCCGCGGACATCATCAGTGACCGCTGCTCCCACCTTGATTATTTCTTTGTTACCCAGTATCTTGCGAAGGGACTTAGGGATTCCGCCCATAAGCTTCACCCTGAACAGGAAAGCCCTCTCCTTGCCGGAAAGCTGCAACAGAGAGACCCCGTAGTGCGGCTGGTTCGACGAGAAACAAGGCCGGGACTCCGTGTCGAAACCGATAACCTTCTGCCGCCTCAGATAACTGATGGCCTTGAGAAACTCAAAGCCTTGGTTGTCAATGACCTTAATCTTACCTGGAAAGCTCGAAGGCTCCAGCTGTTCCATTTCCTCCGGACTAATGCTGATTTTGTACGTCATAGGAATAATAAGTGTTTGGAGCAAGAACCCCGACCGTGTCTGGGTACGAAGCCGGGACAAGACTGTCAATGAACGGAAGGACGGACACCTTGGAATCAAAGGAATCACGCACCGCCATATATAGCCTTGCGACAGGGTATGCAATGTTGTGCGTGAAAGCGTCCCTTTCCCTCATCTTTCGGAAGCAAGCCTCAGTGAATGAAAACGTTGTGTCAGACGAACATATTACCGGGACATCGCAGCCTATCCTTTCGAAGAGATCGCTGACATCGCTCCCGCCATATTCAGAAAGGATCGGGTTGCAGATGATGAGGATCTTGCAGCGGGAAGGAATTTTGAGAGCGGCGAGCGCGCCGTTTACCGTCAACTCCCGCAAGACAGTCTGTCCGTCTTTCGTGGCAGGCCGGTTCATATAGGCGGTGTCGGCGAAATTCAGGATAGAGACGATTGTCTCCCCCGCAAAGTCCGGCAGGCCGTCGCTGATTTTCCGCGCGTCAATATTGTCGAAATCGTCACAGACCATCATCCTTTCGCTGAGACGAAGGCACCCCGACGGATCGCCGACCAGAACTATCGTCCCCGAGGATTTGCCGTTGCTTTCAGCCAATGTCCGCAGTTCCGGAAGGGAATCCGTCAGGAGGGAATTGACGTAGGCTATTGTTCTATAGGCATTTTCAACCCGCCTTGAACAGCTGGAAGCCGCAATGACGGATAGTGCCAACAATATTACCGCAAAAAATCTCTTCACTGTTATCAAATACCTTCCAGACGGCATAGCCGCCCGGACCACTCTTAAATTCGTACAATTCCGAACCGTTGCCTTGATTCGTCCGCCTAAAGATTTCTCACCTTTAAAACATTTCAGACAAATTAAAACTGATTCAGACTGCAAAGGTAAAAAAATCTTCACTATCTTTGAAGATAGTAAGCCTTAAAAAATAAGTTGATAAAGATTTGGCGGTATTTTCGAGGATATGGTTCTTTTGGAAGAAGGAGTGTGCCGGTGGCACATAACTGATGAGAAAAGAAATATAGACCGAAAAGACAATCAAAGATTATCAAGTAATCTTTTAAGGATTACTTAGTTGTGTATAAAACTCCTTGACAAGATGGTTAAAGTCTCAAAAAAATCGAGCTTGATGCCGGCTTCCGCTATCAGAAAGCTTGTGCCGTTCGCCGACGCGGCCCAAAACGACGGCATCAAAGTCTATCACCTCAATGTCGGCGCACCTGACATCAAATCCCCCGAATGCGCCCTTGAGGCGGTGCGCAAAAACACTCTCGACCACGTTTCCTACACCAATTCGGCGGGCCTGCCGGAACTGCGCAAGGGACTGGCGGAGAAATACTACCGAAGCATCGGCATCGAGGTCTCCGTCCCCGAGATCATCATCACAGTGGCCGGAAGCGAGGCGGTCAACCTCGCGCTTCAGATAGCCTGCGACGAAGGCGACGAGCTCATCGTGATCGAACCTTTCTACACGAACTACAACACGTTCTGTTTTGAAAGCGGGATCATTCTCAAAGCGGTCCACACCGACATCGAAAGCGGCTTCAAGGTCCCTCCGATCGAAGAGTTCGAGAAACTCGTGACACCACGCACGAAAGCCATCCTCATCAGCAACCCCGGCAACCCGACCGGAACATTGTACTCGAAAGAGGATATGCTCGCGCTCGGAGAAGTAGCCAGAAAGCACAACCTTTTCCTGATTTCAGACGAGGTCTATCGCGAGTTCAGCTACACCGACGAACCTCGTTTCTCGGCGATGAATATACCCGGTCTTGCCGACAATGTCATTCTTGTCGATTCAGTCTCAAAGCGTTACAACCTCTGCGGCTGCCGCGTCGGCTGCATCGTCTCCCACAACAAGGAGGTGATGGAAGCGGCGATGAAATATGCCCAGTCCCGCCTCTGCCCGCCGGTTTACGGCCAGCTCGCCTCGATCGGAGCGCTCGACACCCCGCAATCCTATTTCACGGAAGTGAGGAATGAATATGTCGCCAGACGTGACTATGCGATCTCCAGGCTCAATGCGATGGAGGGGGTATATTCCCCTACCCCGATGGGTGCGTTCTACACAATCGCCCGCATTCCGGTGGACGATGCCGAGAAGTTTGCGAAATGGATGCTGACGGATTTCAGACTTGACGGCCAGACCACGATGGTGACTCCGGCGAAGTCCTTCTACAAGACTCCTGGATTCGGAGCCGACCAGATCAGGTTGGCCTACGTCCTTGGAGTTCCGGAACTTGAAAAAGCGTTCGACGCGCTGGAGGCCGGGCTAAAGGAATATCCCGGGAGAACTGTCTGACAAAAACAGTCCAGCCAAGTAATCCAAAGGTTTTATGAAAGCGATCATCGCCATAGATTCTTTCAAGGGATGCCTGACCTCGGCCGAGGCCGGGAAGGCGGCTCTTAAAGCATTCGCCGATGGAGAGGCCGAAGTCATTCCGGTTTCTGATGGCGGTGAAGGATTTTCGACAATTCTGACGGAGAGTCTGGGCGGATCATTCAGGACGGTTTCCTGCCACGATCCGCTCGGGCGTTCCATCAAAGCGAGATACGGAATCATCGGAAGGACCGCTATCATCGAAACCGCCGCGGCCAGCGGACTTGGCCTCCTTCGCAAGGATGAGCTCAATCCCCTTCTGGCCACCTCCTACGGCACAGGCGAATTGATCTCGGACGCTCTTGAATATGACTGTGAGGAGATTTGGCTGGGTCTTGGCGGCAGCGCCACCTGCGACGGCGGGACCGGAATGCTGCAAGCGTTGGGCTACAGATTTCTGCCGGACGATAGCGGCTCATTCGTTTCCGAGGATATCCAGCGAGCCGCTCCAAGAGAAGAGTCCGTGTCAAGGAATATCCCCAATGTCATTCTCAAAGACATTCACGGGATAGACATCCCGGAACGAAACAAGTTGTTGGATTCCTGCAAGATAACCGGATTCTACGATGTCTCCGCACCATTCTGTGGTACGGGTGGGGCGGCAAGGATGTTCGCGCCGCAGAAAGGAGCGGATCCCGAAATGGTCGAATCGTTGGATGTCTGGCTCACAATGCTTTGCGAAGTCTATTCAAAATATTCAGGAAAAGATGTCTTGAATATTCCGGGAGCGGGGGCAGCCGGAGGAATCGGAGGGACGCTTGGCGGAGTGCTCGGAGCGTCAATGGTTCAAGGGATTCAAAAGGTTCTGGACATTTCAGGTTTGGACAGCAAGCTGGAGTCCTGCGACATTGTCATCACCGGCGAAGGTCGGGCGGACGCACAGACCCTCCGTGGCAAAGTACCTGTCGGGGTTCTTGAATATGTCAGAGCGCATACTGTTCCGGTTCATCGTCCCAAGGTCATCCTGATCGCCGGCCAAGTCTCTGACCGACAGCAGATTCTCAATGCCGGATTCGATGCCGTGCTCCAAATCACACCGGAAGGGATGCCTCTCTCCGAGGCCCTTGATCCAGTCACGGCCTCAGCCAACATCACGCAATCAATGCAGTCCTATCTCCAGCAAAGATGCTCGGGTGAAAAGTAAAGTATTTCTCACCCCACAATCCATTCAAGACTACTTTCGGGTGAAAAACCGGTCACTATTCACCCGATATTCCTAAAACCTCATAGATCTTAGGAATGAGGAACGAGAGAATATATTCATACTCCATAAAGTGAGTGCCGTCGTAGATGGTCCAGGTGCCGTCGCCGAAGTATTTTTTCCAGGTGCGGATGGAGACAACGCCGCTGCGCCGGTAATGGTCACGGGTACCGAAAAAGGCATAGAAATAGTCCTTGCCACCGTTGCGTGGGGTGTTTTGCAAAGCGTCGCCGAGAACCCGCCTCCACTTTTTCAAATGCTTATAGGTGAAATGCAGTTTCTGGCGGTCACCCGGTTTTGGCCTGTAAATCCTGTCGAACAGAGCCGTGACGCCAGGAATCAAAGTCAGCCAGGCCAAGGCAATGAAATATCGCGGAGCGTTCAGTGACGGGGAAACGAAAAGATGCGGATAACCCCTCAGCGCGATGGCGTGCGTGGCACCCATACTCTCCCCTATCACAAGCTCAGGCCGGACCTCCTCCGCCCAAGCGGCCAGCTGGCCTTGAGCGATTTCCGGATCAAAATCGTAAGTCCTGATGATGACCTCGAAATCAGGTCCCAGATTATCCTTCAAAATGGACGGGATGCGGCTGTCACCGCCCCCGCCCATTCCGTGGACATAAAGTATAACGTATTTTCGCATCCGCTATTTTTTGGCGACCAAGTCGCTCATCGCCAGATTGATAAGTATGTATCCCAGGAAACTGGTCAGGAATATGAACGACCAGTGGGAACGTTCGACAAGCGCGATGATGGCCGCCAGTCCAACGATGACCAGAAAGGCGATTCGCTTCGCCACCTCCAGTTTAGAGGCTTTCTTTCCGCCACCGAACTTCATCGAGAACATCGGGATCTCGCAGATCAGAAGGTAGCACAGAATAAGTGTCAGAACCGGAATGAAAACCTGTCCCTGGCACCAATGCGCCAGAAAGCAGTCCGGCCGAACGGTCACAAGGGTCGCAAGTGATCCGCAGATCATAGCCGCCGCCGGGGTAGGCAGCCCGATGAAGCTGTCGTGCTGACGCTCGTCAAGGTTGAACTTGGCAAGCCTCAACGCTGAGAATGCGGCGAGGACAAGCGGCAAATATTTCAAGATCCAAATGTCCGTCCCGCTGATCTGGTAAAGCATCACGGCAGGAAGCACTCCGAAGCTGACATCATCCGCCAGCGAATCCAACTCCTTTCCTATTTCTGAATATGCCTTCAGAAGCCTTGCGGCCAGTCCGTCGCAGAAATCAAAGACAGCGGCAAGGATCATCAGTTCGAATCCGAGTTCCAGCCGCCCGTTCAAAGAAGCGATTACCCCCAGAACTCCACAGAGGAGATTCATAGAGGTAATCGTGTTGGGAATATGTCTTATTATATTCATTTACTTTATTCCAAGTTTCTTCTTCAGATCCTTAGAGAGGGCATCCTTGTGGACGAGAACATCCATCGACTTCGCGCGCACGAACGAATCAGAGCAGTACCAGATTCCACCGTACTTGCTTGATGTTCCCCAAGAGTTCTTGACCATGAAATAGTTGGTACCGTTCTGATCCTTGGCCACACCGAAGATCTGCATTCCGTGGTCATCAGTGGTGGTCTTGTTTTCAAAGCCTTCCTGACGGGACTCCTGGGTCACGGAAGCCTCCTTTGGCAACTCGGCGACAACTTCCTTCTTCTCGCCGGCCTTGCCGATCCAACGCTCCTGATCAGAGCCCGTGGTCGCCTTAACATCATCGAGAAGCACACCGATTCCATTTCTGGTGAAGCCCTTCTCACTCACGTCTGATCCCCAAGCGAGGGTATAACCCTTGTCGATAGCGTTGTAGATCACCTCCATGAACTCGTCCAGAGGAATGTTGTAGGCGGAGTCCCACCTCCAGTTGTCGGCGATCTCAATGATGAACGAAGTGTAGAACGGGTGGTGGGTGAACGAAGTGAGGGTCACATAGTCAGACGGAACGATTCCCATCTCGTCCCTGTAGGAGGCTGGGGTATAGTTCTTGCCGTTATATTCAAATGTCTCTGGGGTCTCGCCGAGGAAACTGTCCACGATGGCGTCAAAGCCTTTCTTCCAGTTCGTGGAAAGGGTTTTGTTAGGATTCTTGGCGATGGCCTCCACATAAGCCTTCGTGGTGGCGTCGAGTTCTCCGTGAATCGGGAGAGGCTGGAGTCCAGGCATCGCGTCCTGAGGCACAAGGCCGTAGTCCTCAATGACATGTAGAACATCATCAGCCTCTGAGCCGGCGGCGAAGTTTATGTGGCCGTCCGTGCGGACATATTTCACAGCCCTGTCCTTGTAGGAATGCGAGACAACGAACATCTCCGAGAAATCCGGGTAGAGTGTCGTGTCCTTGATGTTCTTGATTCTTATGGCCTCTGACTCAAGGAATCCGAGTGCCGAAAAGCACCAGCAGGTACTGGAACGGTACTGGTTCTTGACAGATGTGATAGGGTTCTCCTTCACAACGGTGAACTTGTACTCGGCCTCAGGCTGAGCCGGCTTTGGCTGCGCGTTTGCAGAAATAGAGACAAGCGCCACCGCCGCGGCAATGATGATTTTCTTCATAAATTTTAATAGTTCTCAGCCTTGATTTGGAAATAACTTCTCGGGTGCTTGCAGACAGGGCAGACCTCCGGAGCCTTCTTGCCGATCACGATGTGGCCGCAGTTAGAGCACTCCCAGATCATGTCCTCGTCCTTGGAGAACACCACCGCATCCTGCACATTCTTCAGCAGCTTCCTGTAGCGCTCCTCGTGGGTCTTCTCGATCGCCCCGACCTTCTCGAACAGGAAAGCGATCTCGTCGAACCCTTCCTCCTTCGCGGTCTTGGCGAATCCGGCGTACATGTCGGTCCACTCGTAGTTCTCCCCTGCCGCGGCGTCCGCAAGGTTCTCCTCCGTAGAAGGCACCCCGCCGTTGTGCAGAAGCTTGAACCAGATCTTGGCGTGCTCCTTCTCGTTCTTCGCCGTATCCTCGAACAGCTTGCCTATCTGCACATAGCCATCCTTGGCGGCCTTCGAGGCATAATACAAATACTTAGTGTGAGCCTGGCTCTCCCCCGCGAACGCGGTGCGCAGGTTCTCCTCGGTTTTCGATCCTTTAAGTTCCATATTCTATGAATATTAAATATAACCTTTTGTGTTCCTTTCCGTGCCTTTGCCGCCCCGAGTCCATCATCCATCCCCAAGTGAGCCTCCGGCAGATACTTCCTTCCGCCTTTCGTCAACATCATTCATTCCCCCCGAGCCACAAGACACCGGCCTTGCAAATGTAATAAAATTAACTTGATCTTGCAAATGTAATAAAATTAACTTGATAAAGAAAGCCCTCCACGACTATTGGTCACGCGAACCGTTTACGGGTCCCCTCCAGAGGAGCAAAAACAGGCAATATCGCTCCCATCGATGGCAAATTAACGTATGACGGCAGCATAACACGACAGAAATGCCACCGTGACCTACAGAGGAACGCTCCCGGGCAGCACTTCAAGCCGATTTCGCTCCCGTAGAGGGCAACGAGGTGTCCCCCGGCGACACTTTCTGGCAAAAACGTTGCCCAGGAACACGCCCCATCGTATCCAATAATGACAAAGAATGCAGTTCCCGCAAGGTATATTGGTTTTACGAAGAGATATTCATAAATTTGTCGGAAGGGAAAAAGATAGTATTCACACTTGCGTTGTTTGCGGTTATGGGCTATCCTATAAATCAATAAAATCGGGCAAAGACTATATTGGATATATTCACAACCATCATTTTTGACAGAATATGAGCATAACAAGATTCAAGGAGGCGCAGGAGCGCTTCGGGGAGTATGAGACGGCGCTGGAGGAGATCCGGCAGGGACGGAAGAGATCTCACTGGATCTGGTATATATTCCCGCAACCCAAGGGGTTGGGAAGAAGTTACAACTCTGAATATTATGGGATCGCATCGTTGGAGGAGGCTAAGGAATATCTTGGAGACGCGGTGCTGAGGGGACGGCTGCTGGAGATTTCAAAGGCGCTGATAGAGCACAAGGAAGAGGATATTCATAGCATTATGGGAGGAATTGACGCACAGAAGCTGCGCTCCTCGATGACGCTGTTTGAATCCGCCGCTGGCGATGACGATGGATGCAAGGTCTTTGGAGAGATTCTTGACACCTTCTTTGACGGCAAAAGGGACGGGCGCACCCTCGGGATGCTCAAGGTGCAAGAAAAATAAAGAGCGGAAACCGACATTTGGATTTCCGTAAGAAAAACGTTAAGTTTGAAACGAGGAAACACGTAAAAGACAGATGCAGAACCTTGATTCCATAGACCTCAGCGCGACTCAGCGGCGGGCGGTAATGAAACTTGCGGTTGAGTTGGTGAAAGCGGACGACCGGATCCACTCGAAAGAGGTCGCGGTGCTGGACAAATTGCAGTCCGGGCTTGGGCTTGATCAGGAGGAGCTGGATCTTACACACTACCTGTCTTTGGAGAGTGCAGTGGATTGTCTCAAGAATCTTGAGGAAGAGCCGACAAGGCGCATCATCAACCTTTTCAACGAGATAATGTGCTCGGACAACGACATCGACTTCGAGGAGAATCTTCTGTTGCTCTCAATCTCAATGTCTTGCGACAGCGGATCCAGAGACTGGTGCAGGATTCTGTCCGCGGACGCAGCCGAATCCGAAGCGCCTGAAAAGCAAATCGTCTTTCTTGAAGGCCAAACTTCGGAAGCGGCGCATCTGGTTCTCGATGACAAATACGACAACTTACTCATTTCAAAGGCATTCGGCGACATCGGAATCGAGTTTTTCTACCTTCCGGACATTATTCGAGAGTTCGGGCAACATCTTGAGGACGATGACAAATTCGGGCTTCTCCAGCGTTCGATGGAATACCTCGTGCCGGCCGGAGACAAAATCAAACTGAATAATCTGAAGGAATCACTGGCGACCCTCGACACCAGAACCTTCTACCACCTCATCCTTTCAAGGTTCAACATTGATCCTGAGCGGATTCCGTACCAAGCGTTCCTGCTCGTCAAAATCAGGGACAGCCATATTCTTGACGACAGCGACACGATGCGCCGCACGGTGGATTTCCTCTGCATAGACATCTCATCCGAGGTCAAAAAACGAATCCTGGCTTTCGTCTCCCGCTTCGACGAGCGCCGCGACCTCCTCTCCTACAAAGGCTACTACAAGTTCCTGTACGACTATCTCAGTTCAGAGGCGAAAATCACCAACCCCATCAGCATCAACTCAAAAGGCGACTTCATCCTCGGCTCGGGCGAGATCATCAGGTTCAAATCCGCCCCCCAGGCGAAAACCCTCTACGTGCTTCTTCTGAGCCGCGGCCACAAAGGAATCTCCCAAACCGACTTCAACAAAGCCGTCTCATTTCTCAAAGCACTGGACATCAATGAATATCTCACCTCATCCGGCGATTTCGACTTTCCGCGTTTCAATGAATATCTCGCCGGCAAGGCTGATGAATATGCCCGGATCATCCTCGACACGATCACAATCTACCGCACGCTTTCGACCAAGGACTGCCAGAAGAAGAATTTCCTTGAATATATCCAGAGCATCCTCCAGCACCGCAGTTCGCTGAAGACCTACATCAACTCCGGTTTCGCTTCCGCCAGGAAACTCGCTAATCCGGAGCACTTTACGGTCCGTTTCGACACCGCTTCCCAAACATACTCAGTGTCGGCCAGTCCATCGCTTTTCACCTCAACCTTAGGTTCCACAAGCACCAAGCCTCTTACCGAGACTGCTTTCTGGCACTCTCTTAGGTAGTCCGTTGGACGCATCATACTGAATTTCAATCTATTACAGATTACTGCCAGCCAACACGAGAGGGCAGGATTACACAACAATATGGTCATCAAGGAGTTACAGTTCAGCCACATTTTAAACCAATCACGGGATATTGATTTCAGGAGACAATACAGCGACATTGTTGTCAAGTAGTGTGTTTATTTTCCAAACGGTTGGATTCCTGGCGGAAGAGTCTGGAATGAGCGTTATCTTAGCGGACTCCAAGTAAGAGTTATAGGATTATGGCTAAGGAAAACAACGGTAAGGTTACGGGATATTTCCAGAACGGTGAGACGCAAAATAGCACAAAGACAATAAGTTATCTGTGCGGAGACTCAGTGGAAGTTATCGAGAAAAAAGGACGGAACGTCATTCCGGAGGCAGAGAAGGAACCACTTTGGAAGGCCTATCTGGAGAAGTTCAAGGATCCAATCATCATCATATTGCTTGTGGCGCTGGGACTGTCGCTTGGAGTGTCCGGATATGAGATGGCATATTCAGGTAGGGATGCCTCGTGCCTGATCGAGCCACTGGGGGTGCTGGTGGCGATACTTCTGGCGACAGGGATCGGGTTCATATTCGAGGTCAAGGCGGAGAAAGAGTTCAAGATTCTGAACAAAGCCAAGGACGAAAGACCGGTCAAGGTGCTGCGACTGAAAAACAGGAACGACATACGTCCGCAGACCTATGAGATTCCGAAAAGTGATGTCTCTGTCGGAGATGTGGTGGTGCTGGAGAACGGGGACGAGGTCCCGGCGGACGGCAATCTGATCAGCGACCGGAATCTGATCATAGACGAGTCGAACTTCACGGGCGAGCCGTTCACGAAAAAGAGGACCGAACCCGATGGCACAAAGGAAGAAAGCACCTATCCAGAGAACTTTCTGCTTCGGGGCACAACCGTGATCGAGGGCAGCGCGACCTATAGAGTCACAGCTGTCGGCACGGAAACCGAGGAAGGGAAAGGTGCGAGAATATTACAGGAAGAGCCTGAGGTGGAGACTCCTCTGAACGCCCAGTTGAACCAGCTCGCCAAGTGGATAACATACGCCAGCTACATCATCGCTGCACTTATCGTGATCGGACGGATGAGCATATTCTTCCTCACGAATGATGTGGGGACATATTCATTCATCGAGGTTTTCCGCACCGCGCTCAACTCGCTGATGATCGCCGTGACGCTTATTGTCGTGGCGGTGCCGGAAGGGCTGCCGATGAGCGTGACGATCAGCCTTGCGCTGAGCATGCGCAAGATGCTGAAAGAGAAGAATCTGGTGCGGAAACTTCACGCCTGCGAGACCCTCGGGGCGACAACCGTCATCTGCACGGACAAGACCGGAACGCTGACAGAGAACAGGATGAGCGTGGTGGAATCCGAGTTCTGGGGCGTCGATGAAAGTCTTGTCGCCGACAGCATCGCAGTGAACTCCACAGCGGCGCTGAACGTTTCGGAGGGCGGTGAGCCACGCGCTATCGGCAACCCGACGGAAGGAGCGCTGCTGCTCTGGCTTCGCGGTAAGGGAATAGACTATTCCGAGCGCCGGAACGCCTACAAAATCCTGAACCAGGAGGCATTCTCCACGGAAAGGAAGAGGATGAGCACCAAAGCGATTGACACTGTTTCCGGCCATGAATATCTCTTCGTGAAAGGCGCGCCGGAGCTTCTGCTGGAGACTGCCGATGACATTGACGGCGGCCCGTCCAAGGGAAGCGTGCTCGCCACCCTGGCGACATGGCAGTCAAAGGGGATGAGGACATTGGGATTCGCCATAAGGAATATGTCAGCGGACGACTCCAGACTAATATTCATAGGCATTGTCGGCATCGCAGATCCGATCAGAGACGATGTGCGTCAGGCGATCGACACCTGTTCAGGTCACGCCGGGGTCAGGGTGATCATGGTGACCGGGGACAACGCCCTTACCGCCAGCGAGATCGCCCGTCAGGCCGGAATCATCGGCGCCAACGAGACCAATCCTCTGACCATCACCGGCCCCGAGTTCGCAGCCAAGAGTGATGAATATCTCAAAAAGGAAGTCATCCCGACTCTGCGGGTTCTATCCCGGGCGCGTCCCGAGGACAAGGTCCGTCTCGTCACCCTGCTTCAGGAGATGGGCGAGGTCGTGGCGGTCACCGGTGACGGAACGAACGACGCTCCTGCTCTGAAAAAGGCCCAGGTGGGGCTCTCGATGGGTGACGGCACGGCGAGGGCAAAGGAGGCCAGCGATGTGACGATCATCGACAACTCGTTCTCCAGCATAGGCAAAGGCATCCTGTGGGGACGCTCGTTGTACCTGAATATCAAGCGTTTCATCCTGTTCCAGATGACGATCAACGTCTGCGCCTGCCTGATCGTGCTCCTTGGCGCGTTCATCGGTCTGGACTCACCTCTGACCGTCACGCAGATGCTGTGGGTGAACCTGATAATGGACACATTCGCGGCGATGGCCCTGTCATCCCTGCCGCCTGACCGCCGGGTTATGGAAGACAAGCCACGCGACCAGAAGAGCCACATCATCGACCGGCGGATGGGGAAGCGGATAGCCTTTTCGGGAATATTCTTCTTTGTCTATCTGGCTCTTCTCTGGCAGCTTCTCTGGCATATGGACATCAGCTCGGTTGCCGACCTGCTTCACTGGAATGTTGTCGGAGAGTTCTTCAGCGGAGCGTTCTCGGCCCACACAAAGGCACATCTTTCAGGCTACGAGCTGGGAGTGTTCTTCACGACATTCGTGCTGATCCAGTTCTGGAATCTGTTCAACGCCAGATACTTCAAGACTGACGGAAGCGTACTTCAGGGCATTCTTGATTTCTTCTTCAACCGCAAGAGGTTCAAGGCTTCCGCCTGCTACGGATGTCTTTGGGTCGCTGGAATCATCCTGGCCGGCCAGTTCCTGATCGTCAACTGCTTCGGAGCCTTCTTCGAGGTCTCCCCGCTTCCGCTCTCCGACTGGGGCTGGATTCTCCTCTGCACCTCGCCGGTACTCATCCTGCCGGACATTTACAGGTTCATTCGTTCTAAAGCAGCATCATCACCTGCCCGGAAATGACACGCAGAAACATCTCCATCGGATAGACAGTGGCGTAAGCGACAGACGGTTCGTCATCGTCAACCGTGGTAAGCGCATAGTTGAGAGCGATAGGATTGGCCATAGAGGCACACAGCATCCCGACATTCTCCGAATAGTCCGTCTTGCAGAATTTAGCGGCGACAAAGCCGACAAGCAGCACCGGCACAATGGCCAAGAGCACACTGATCCCGATCCACAGCAAGCCTTCCGGCCTCAAGACAGTCTCGAAAAAGTCAGGTCCTGCGCTGAGTCCCAATCCAGCCAGATAGATCGTCAAACCGAACTGCCTGAGCATCAGATTCGCGCTGTGTGTCGTATAGGTGGTCAAGTGGATTCTCGGACCGAACGCCCCCATCAGGATGCCGATAAGGATCGGGCCGCCGGCGATCCCGAGACGGATCGGGACACTCATTCCCGGAATGGAAATCGGAAGGCTGCCCAGAATCAATCCGAGCATAAGTCCGATGAAAATGAACAGCAGATTCGGATTACGGAGCTCTTTCTCCTGATTACCAAGCACCTCCGCCACACGGTCAATCGCTTTCTGCTCTCCTACGATCGTCAGTTTGTCTCCGATCTGAAGTCTGAGGTCACGGGACGGCAGCAGGTCGATGCCCGCGCGGTTAACCCTTGTGATGTTGATTCTGTAAACGTTACGCAGATGCAGATCCCCAAGTTTCGCCCCGTTGACGCTCGTCTTGGTCACGAAAATATGACGGGAAACAAGCATTCCGTCCAGATGGTTCCAGTCGATGTCCTTCTTGTTCCAATCCTTCACGACCTTCTCTCCGAAGAGCTGCTCGGCCGACCCGGCGTCCTTCTCACGGGTCAGCACAAGCACATGCTCCCCCTTTTCCAGCACGGTGTCCCCGTCCGGGATGATCACCTGACCGCGGCCTTCACCGCCATATTTCCAAACCCTTGACACTACAATTCTGATGTGCGCGTCCTTCATGATGTCCCGGATCGTCTTGCCGAATACAGCCGGATTGCTCACACTGAACTCGTTGATGAATGTCTGGTTGTTGTGAGTGTCCTTTGGGCCGCGGTTCTTACGGAATATGACCGAAAGGACCACCACGCAAAGAATCACGCCGATCACGCCGAAAGGATAACCCACAGCGCAGGCCGTGGCCATCTGGTTGGAGACATCCACTGCCCCCGGATCGGTCTGGAGCAGGGTCTGCTGCGCGGCTCCAAGCATCGGCGTGTTGGTCGCCGCACCGGTGAGAAGTCCGGTCGCCACCGGCAGCGATATCCCGCATAACTTACTTATTCCCAACGTCATCAAAGTGCCTACCAGAAGCACCGCGAACGCCAGGATATTCAGTTTGATTCCTCCTTTCTTCAGCGAAGGGAAGAAACTCGGGCCGACCTGCAGACCAAGTGTGAACACAAACAGCACAAGGCCGAAGTTCTGCGCCAGCGCGAGCATCCTCGGATCAACGCTCAGTCCAAAGTGTCCGACGATGATTCCGGCGAAAAACACGAAAGTGACGCCGAGGCTGACACCTTTGATCTTGATCTTGTTGCACAGAAGCCCCACGACGCAAATCAGCGACAGGACGAGAATCGCCTGAATATAAGACGGTTCCGTGAATATCTCGATGAACCAGTTCATAGTCCTTTAAATATACTGCGTACAAAGATAGTCAGAAATATTCATTAATTTTGTGAGGCGGTGGCCACGGTCGCCGCGGTTTCAAGGATTTTATGAATATGCCAGAGGCGAAAAACAAGAATATTCAGGGTTCAGCCGCCAGGAAAAAGGCCGGCGCACAGAAAGCCAGGACATCACCGGCAAAACGTCCCCGGAGGAAAAAGAGGAAGCCCAAGAAAGTGAATATAGGAGTCTGGACGGCTGTCGGCATCGCCGCGTCAGTCATTCTGGCTCTGGCGGTTATGTTCATCAGCCAGGGTGGCGGAGGCGGACACGAGACAGGGGCCAAGGTTCCGCCAGGAGACTGGCGCTACGGAATCGACATCTCCCACCACAACGCCGGCGACATCGTTTGGGATTCCCTTTACGTGCTGACGGACAAACGTGGAAAAACAATCCGTGATCACCATCTGGCTAAAGACATCAGGCCTGTCAGTTTCGTGTTCATAAAGGCTACGGAAGGGGTGTCGATGGTGGACAAGGATTTCAAAAGGAACTGGCAGGACGCCGGCAGGTCTGGCCTTAGAAGAGGCGCGTACCACTTCTTCAGGAGTTCAAAGGACGGCGAGGCTCAGGCAAAGCTATTCATCAAGACGGTTGGCGACCTGAGATTCAAGGACTTGCCTCCGGTTCTGGACATCGAGACCATACATCGGGGCGGTTCGAGAAAGAAGCTGAACGAAGAGGCGCTCAAGTGGCTCAGAATCATCGAGGAACATTACGGCAAGAAGCCGATAGTCTATGCCGGGGCGTCATTCGCGAAGGACTATCTCAGCAAGGATATCACGGAGAACTATCCGGTCTGGATAGCGCACTACGAAAAAGACCAGCCCGCTTTCGAGGGCTGGACTTGGTGGCAGTTCACAGACAAGGCTGTCGTGAAAGGAGTCCCGGGACTCGTTGACCTCAGTGTTATGAGAAAATAACCTTATAACCTGTCAAAAGGCTTGGCGGAGTCGCCGGTCAAGCGGTAAAGATGGGTTCTGGAGTACTGCTTTCCGGCAGCGTTCTTGCCAGGCTCGGCGAAATAGAACAACCCGTTCCCGACCGGACATATTCCTGTCGCCCCGTACTTGAAGTAAAAGCCTGGAACCGGATTCTCCGACGATCCGATCACCGGATGCTTTGTCCTGTCGTAAAGAACCCCGGCCAATTGCCTTTTGACCGGCTTCTCAGCGACATCGAACACAAACATGTCATAATTCGGGAATATCTCCTTACGGCCCTTGTACACAGCCATGAACATCTTCCCCGTCTCCGCATCGTAGGCCAGATTCTGCACGCCCCAGTTCGTGTTGCCCGTGTAGGCGAAATACTTGCTCAATGGTTTTGCCGGTCCTTCACCGTAGAAGTCTCCGAACTTGACTTTGCCGGCATATTCATTAAGCTTCCTGATGTCGTAGCGAAGCAACACCTGATGGTTGTTGTCGTTGCGGGCCTTGTCGCCGTAGATGCCGTAAGCCACATAGAGGTAATTCTTTCCACCTTTCTTGCCGAGCTTAGGGGCGATCGTCACGCCGTCGATTCCGGAACAGCCATAGTAATGCTCGTAGCCCTTGTCAGCGAAGCCGGTCATGTGGTAATCCCTGGTGGCGTCCTTGACACAGACAATCCGGAAAGCGTCATTGTTCTCGGAATCCATGCCGACCTCCGTGACCTTGTCAACGTCAATGATCGCGATGTAGAACATCGACCTGCCTTTGGCGAAAGAGGAAAGTCCGGCTCCGATGACATCGTCCTTACATTCGAGAGAGGCGTAAACCTTTCTGTCCGAAGGATTGAACGTCATCGCTCCAAGATGTCCCTGGATCCTGTCTATTGAACCAACAACCTTTCCTTCCATGTCCGTCTTGATGAAGCTGGTCGTGAAAGAGAAGTACATGTTGCCGGCGGAGCTGTCGTAGGCGATTCCCTGGACATGGTTCTTCGCGCCTTCAACGTAAATTTCCGTCGGCAGCGGTTGCTCTGTCTGCGAATACGCAGCCACGGTTCCGGCCACAATCATCAATGCGATCAATACTATTCTTTTCATATTCAATGTGTTAATATCCTGTTCTTTGGTCACTTTCTTAATTCTTCAATCATCGCTCTTGCCACAGCAGCCGAAGCACCCTCTCCACCGAGAGCGTCACGGATCTCCTGATAGCCGGACAGCATCGTGGAACGATACTCCTCATCCTCGATCATCCTCCGGACCTCGTTCAGCACGTTCTCCGGCGTGAAATAGTACTGGAGAAGCTCCCGGAAACAAATCCGGTCAAGAATCAGATTGCCGAGACTGATATATTGGATCTTTATTATCGACTTGGCTATCTGGAAGTTAAGATCCGAACCCTTATAGGCGACCACCTGCGGAGTCCCGATCAGCGCGCATTCCAGCGAAGCCGTGCCGGAATTGACCACCGCGGCCTTGGCGTGACGCATCACGGCATAACTCTGGCCGAAGACCACGCTGACATATTCACGCCCCCTTATGTACTTGGTGTAGTCGCTCTCCGAGCGGGCCGGAGCAGCCGCCACGACGAAGCGGTATTCTGAATATTCAGGGATGGAATGCAGCCTGTCGGCAAATTCCATAAAGGTCGGCATCATCGAGCTGATCTCGCCGTTTCTGGATCCGGCCAGGAGGGCGATCATCGGCCTGTCAGGCAGCCCCGTCTTCGCCAGGAACTCCTCACGGGTCTCCTTGAAGGCCTCAGAATTGTCGATCGCATCGATCAGCGGATTACCTTTATATATAAAGTCAACGCCTTTCTCAGTGAAGTACGGGATCTCGAACGGGAACACGATGAACAGCTTGTCCACGAACGCCTTGAGCTTCTTCACACGACTCTCCCTTGAGGCCCAGACCTTAGGGGCGATGTAGTAGAAGACCTTAAATCCGGCCTTGTGGGCGAACTCGGCGACACGGAAGTTGAATCCGGGATAGTCAATGAGAATCACCACGTCCGGCTTCCAGCGGAGGATGTCCGTGGTGCAGTCCGTGAACCTTTTGGCGAAGGCTCTGACGTGGAGCAGAATCTGGGTGAAGCCGATGACGGCCCCATCCTTGTAGTCCTTCACGAGGCCGGTTCCCTGCTGATGCTCCTTATAGACGGCATCCATAAGCCCTCCGCCCCAGAAGCGGATGTCAGCCTCGGGGTCCTCAGCGTAAAGCCCCCGCATAAGATTGGATCCGTGCAGATCCCCGGACGCCTCTCCGGCTATGATATAGTAGCGCATATTCTTTAAAAATCTTCATTGAACCCAAGTCCGTTCAACCTGGCGATCTCCTCGTGGTCCGAACTGTTGATGTTGTGGGCGACAATGGAGATGTACCCGTCGGCGAGGATGTGATGATCGGCCAGAATGTCATCCACCGGCGAATCGTCCTTAAATTCCCCGACCATCATGTAAAGGGTCTCCCCCTCCTCGGCCTTCGGGAATGACGTGTGCCCCAGATCCTCCGGACGGACTCCTCTTTTGGCGAAAAGCTCAGCGTCCCAAGGCTTGAACTCCTTCTCCCAATGCCCCAGCCCCTGATGTCCCACACGGATGCCTTTGACAGCCGATGCCGGAATATTCGGAAAATTGACATTATAATATATTCCTGACTTCGGGTTATGACACGCCCAAAGTTTTCTGAATATGCCGGGGAAATATTCATTGACAACGGAGAAGTCCGCGTCCAGGCTCATAGTATCGAGCGAGACTCCGATGCCTAATATTCCGTTCAGGGCGGCCTCCTCCGCCGCGCCGAGGGTTCCGGAATAGTTCGCCGCGGTGGCAGCGTTGGAGCCGTGGTTGATTCCGCAGACCACGACATCCGGCTTCTGAGGCCAGAAGATCTCGTCCAGGCCATACTTCACGCAACTTGCCGGAGTGGCATCGAGGTAGGACCAACGCACTCCATCCTCCGTCGGGAGTTCCTTGTAGGCGATCGCCCTGCCACCCATCGAGACCGCCATTGACATCCCGGACTGGTGGAATTTCGGCGCGACTGCCGTGATTCTGCCAAATTGACGCATCATGTCAGCCAGCGAATGTATGCCACCAGCCTGATAACCATCGTCGTTTGTCAGCAGTATATTCAGTTCATCAGACATTCTATTAATATTTTAGCCCACAAATATATTAATTTCCGCAATTTTTTAATAATTTTGCATCGCTTTTGCAGTGAAAGGCTGCGGTTAGTTTAGTAAAGAAAAGTATTAACAACTTATTTAATATCTAATAAAATGGTAAAACTTGGTATTAACGGATTTGGCCGTATCGGCCGTATGGTTTTCCGTGCAGCGGTTGAGAACTTCTCAAACGACATCGAGGTTGTAGGTATCAACGACCTTCTCGATCCAGAGTATCTTGCTTACATGCTCAAGTACGACTCAGTTCACGGAGCATTCAAGGGCGACGTAAAGGTTGAGGACGGACACCTTGTAGTAAACGGCAAGAAGATCCGTGTCACCGCTGAGATGGATCCTGCAAACCTCAAGTGGAACGAGGTTGAGGCAGACGTAGTTGTTGAGTCAACAGGTTTCTTCCTTACTGACGAGACAGCCCGCAAGCACATCCAGGCCGGCGCTAAGAAAGTCATCATGTCAGCTCCTTCAAAGGACAGCACCCCTATGTTCGTCTATGGTGTAAACCACAAGACCTACGCTGGACAGGACATCATCTCCAACGCATCCTGCACCACCAACTGCCTTGCTCCTATCACCAAGGTGCTCAACGACAAGTTCGGTGTGAAGAGAGGCCTTATGACAACCGTTCACGCCGCCACCGCTACCCAGAAGACCGTTGACGGACCTTCAAAGAAGGACTGGAGAGGTGGTCGTGGAATCCTCGAGAACATCATCCCTTCATCAACAGGTGCCGCCAAGGCTGTAGGTAAGGTTCTTCCTGAGCTCAACGGCAAGCTTACCGGTATGTCTCTCCGTGTTCCTACTTCTGACGTTTCCTTCGTAGACCTTACCTGCGAGCTCAACACTCCAGCCACCTACGATGAGATCTGCGCCGCCATGAAGGAGGCTTCCGAGGGCGAGCTCAAGGGTGTTCTTGGTTACACTGACGAGCCACTGGTATCCACCGATTTCCGCAACGACTCACGCACTTCAATCTTCGACGTGAAGGCTGGTATCCAGCTCGATCCTACCTTCGTCAAGGTTTGCGCTTGGTACGACAACGAGTGGGGTTATTCCAACAAGGTGCTCGAGATGGCACGTGTTATCGCGAAATAATTAATTCACTTTTTTGCGAATAAGAACAAGGGTGGCTAAAGTCTCTTTTTAGTCACCCTTATTTATAATAATCCTACCCCCTGGTCACTTCGTGACAGCCCCGGTGGGGCACGGGGAAAGGTTTCCCCGAATCCCGTTCGGTCGCTTCGCTCCTATTTTTTATATTTTAGCAGCTTTTTTTTTGGGGGGGCACCTTATTTTTTGACAACACAAAGACGGCATTCTTTTGGAAGCCGTACATTAAAAAATCAAACATTATGAAGAAAGTTGTTTTGACCCTTCTGTGCGGCGCCATGATCTTCTCTGGCTGCGGCACAATGTCCAAGACTGGACAAGGTACACTTCTCGGTTCCGGAGCCGGAGCCATCATCGGAGCCGGAATCGGCGCCGCCATCGGTGACGGCAAGGGCGCGGCCATCGGAGCGGCCATCGGAACAGCCGTAGGCGCTGGAACCGGAGCTGTCATCGGCAAGAAGATGGACAAGAAGGCAGCCGAGCTTGAGGCACTTGAGAACGCCCAGGTAGAGACCGTACAGGATCAGAACGGTCTCCAGGCCATCAAGGTCACCTTCAACAGCGGCATCCTCTTCCCTACCAACGGATCGACCCTGTCACAGACCTCAAAGAACGAACTCTCACAGTTCGCCACAAAGATGAGCGATATGCAGGACACAGACATCACCATCTACGGCCACACCGACAACACCGGTCCCGACGCCGTCAACGAGCGCCTGTCCAACGAGAGGGCCCAGTCCGTGGCCAACTACCTGAAGAACTGCGGCATAGCCTCCTCACGTATGACCACCGAAGGCAAGTCCTACTCCATGCCGGTGGCCGACAACTCCACCAAGGAAGGCCGCGCCCAGAACCGCCGTGTCGAGATCTACATCACCGCCAACAAGACGATGATCGAGAAGGCCGAGAACGGCACGCTGTAGGGAATGACCATTCTTTATGAATATAACAGACGCGATGTCTGATGCCAACTGAATATTACCGTATTCTATGGCAATCAGCCATTACACGTTACTGAATATTCATAAAGACAATACTGAATGCCGCGGAGCACAGAATCCGCAAAGCGAGTTAGGTTATATCGCACCTGACTCGCTTTTTTGTTTCTCGTTACCCCGTATTGACATTATGACAGCTGTATTTGCCGTAAACCAACAACCACATAGCGCATTTATCGTGACTCACCAGGCACAATATCAAGCTTTCTGAGGTATGAAAACCACTTCCATCACAATTTGGTACAGGAGAAGGGCTTATGGGGTACGAACCGCACTCGAAACGTGTTTGGTACAGGAGAGGGGCCTCTGGGGTACGAACTACTCTCCGGAACATGTATGGTACAGGAGAGGGGCCTCTGGTGTACAAACCGCACTCCGAAACGTGTTCGGTACAGGAGATGGGCCTCTGGGGTACGAACCGCACTCGAAACGTGTTCGGTACAGGAGAAGGGTCTCTGGGGTACGAACTACTCTCCGAAACGTGTCCGGTACAGGAGAGGGGCCTCTGGGGTACAGAACGAATCCAAAGAGAATGCAGGTACAAGGGAGACGTAATTATAAGATTAACGATTACAATATTAACTGAGATATTCGACAACTATGAAGAATTACAATGAAAAGGAAAGAAGTTGCGAGGCAACATTCTTTAGTGCCGGGCCTTATTGGCACGCTTACACCTTAGGAAAAGAGACCCCGATTCTCTTTACAGGCTCTGATGACTTAAGATTTGCGATGAACGTAATAGCTCAGGCTGCGGACAAGTTCCCGGAATTAAGGATCATCGCCTTTGAGGTGATGAACAATCATTTTCATTTCGTGATTTCCGGTAGCGAGTCAGTCATCCAAGCATTCTTTGAGTTTATCCGGAAACGGATTTTCAGATCGGTACCTGGAATCAAGTATGCCAAGTTGACGATAAAGCCTATCAAAGATCTTCACTCTCTTAGAAACAACATCATCTACACAAACAGAAACGGCTACGTGGCAGATCCCAATTACACTCCGTTCAGTTATCCGTGGGGAACAGGATGTTATTATTTCACACAATTTCCACTGGAAAAGACATATTCGGACCTCTACACCGGAGCAAGACGAAAGATGTTCAGAGGTCGTGCACCTGAACTTCCAAGAGACTGGAGAATGATTGATGGATATATTGCCCCTAAATCCTATTGTGCGATCATATTCGGAATGGCGATATTCAGGGACGCGCATCATTATTTTTCTATGGTCAGCAAGAACGTAGAGGCCTACAGCGAATTGGCCGCCGAGATTGACGATGGAGAGTTTCTTACAGACACTGAACTATTTACACAGGTAACCAAGATTGTAAAGTCCGGCTACGGGCTAAATGCCTTGAAAGATTTAAGCAAGGCTCAGAAGTTGGATCTGGCCCGAAAACTCCACTACGACTACCGTTCATCCAACGGGCAGATCCGTCGCACGCTTGGTTTGACACAGTACGAAGTGGACTCATTATTTCCATTAAGCGCAGACAAAAACAGATGACTGTCATCCGCCTAAATATAGTGAGCAGAGTTCGGTTCAAAAAAGGTTGATTCGCGGCACAAAACGAGGTAAGGGGCACGGTTTGGTACACGGGAAGGGATTCCGAGGTACGGAACGGGGTGAGGGGCACGGTTGGTACACAGGAGGGGCTCCTGAGGTACGGAACGGGATGGAGGGCACGGTTGGTACACGGGAGGGGCTTCTGCGGTACGGAACGGGG
>UMFK01066642.1_pt1 | contig 24356 bp, 16 predicted proteins | sample 1964981 | NCBI WGS metagenome assembly UMFK01 (sample SAMEA4836043, study PRJEB28245) | human gut metagenome | biome: gut microbiome; material: fecal sample | place: Denmark | collected 2008
CGATCGTCACAATCCTTTCGTTCTATGTACAGGCCACTCCGGGAATTGTCATAAGCACTCCGGTGCTCGAAATCGGGTGGAATTTCTGCACGATCAACGTGGCCTGCCTCACAGCCGGAACGTTCCTGATGTTCTCCTGCATAAAGCGTTCGGAAGCACCGAGGATCATCACCCGTCTTTCAAAACTGAGCTACGGGATGTACCTGATGCATATTTCTGGCTGCACCTATGGTCAGTGGTGTCCATCCAGACTCTCCAGCTGCACACAGCGGCGGCGATTCCGTTCATCGCGGTCTGCACATTCGTCTGCTGCGCCCTGACCTCAGAACTCATCTCCAGGCTTCCGGGCAGCAAATGGATCATAGGGGCGTAAAGCTTCGATGCTTCGACAAGCTCAGCAACCACAGAGCCTGCACCCAGCAACAGTTCGTGGAAAATAAATACCTGACTGGCAACTACTTAAATAATCCTGCTCCTCTCATTTGAGGAGCAGGATTTATCAATATATTCATTTACAAATAGTTGCCCTCCACAAAGATATTTCACTTCGCGCGGGTGTACGTCTCTGTCTCGGAGTCTTTGGCTCCGACCTCCAGAAGCTGGAGCTTATCCGATGTCAATGAGACCACATTGCAGCGTATCGGTTTCTTTGAGTGTTTCTTGAATTCCGAGACAACACTTTTGTTGAGGACATTCAGGAAGAATTTCGGGAAGCCGTCCGGTTGCTCCAGAATCTCGGTCTTGACGGATTTCGCGTCATAAGTCTGAGACAGGGTTTTATCGGTAAGAGACCATGTGCCACCGCACGAGATCCTGACTTTAAGTATAAGCGGAGCCTGGGCGTTCTTGTCATCGACATACTTCATTTCCAGAGTCACCACATCCTCAAAGGTGCTGTTTTTCATAAAAGATAGCGTCTCGGATGTCATCATCTCCGAGCCATTCTCGGAACCTTGATGGGTCTGATTCCATTTTCCGGTAATCTCTTGTGCATAGATGCTGACAGATAACGCCAGGCTTATCAGAGCGATAATTATTCTTTTCATGATTCCGCGATTAAACCTAGCAAAATTAGCAATTAACTATAGCAAAAACAATACTGACATTTATGGTCGCTTCGATGCTTCGACAGGCTCAGCAACCACAGACTTTGTGACCGTAGGATCATCGACCGGAAGATTAAGGCTCAGCAACAGCAGGGGGGGGGCAGCTGTTGGCAGTGGAGGTCAAATGCTTGACCTGCAATCAATAAAATAACCCTACTCCCACCCGAAGGAGCAGGGTGCTTCAATATATTCGCTTACAACAAGTTAGCCTCCACAGCCATTCAATTGTTTTATTATATGGGCTATAACTTCGCGATGGCGGTGACGAGCTGGTCGCCGAGACCGATGGTGTAGCCCTCGGTGGTGAAGAAGACTCGGTTGAAGGTGTCGGCGAGAAGGAAGTACGGCATCCGGCGGCCTTTCAGGTCGAGTCCGTCAGGGATTATGCCGAAATGGACGTTGGACGGGAGCGAGGAGGAATATTCCTTGAGCCATCCGAGACCTTCAGCGGTGGTCAGAAGCAGGATCGGACGGTTCCAGGACTCCAGTTTCGCCTTCGCGGCGATGATGTCGTTGATTGCGTGGACAGACGGCTCCTGCCGAGGGGTCAGGAAACCGATCACATAGAACCCGCGGCCGGTGGTCGAAAGAACCGAAACAGGTTCTGAATCAGGCTCCACCTTGTACTTTGTCTCCGCATCGAACGAACCGATTACGGACAGTTTGTCCTCCGGAATGGTGATGCGGAGATCAAGCGTCGTGGTCTCGCCCTCCTTGACAGAGAACTGCTGCATCGTGACAGGCACACTGCCATCGGAAAGACGGTTACCGCTCACAAGCACATAATCACCGACATCGAGCGAAGTTCCTTTCTTGAATATATTCGCCCAGCTGACGCCTCCGCCCATATCAACCTGACCTTCATCAAACGACAGAAGTTTCGTGCGGCCATTCTCTATCTTGCTGACAGTGAAGTGGGAATAGTAGCCCGGATTCGCCAGGATAGCCGTAGGCTCGTAGTTCAGGACCAGTGTCCCGGTAGGAGCCACAACCTGCGAGGAAGCCTCGAAATCCACATCAACCCACTGGCCGTCAGCCTTGTACTGAATCTTTCCGGTCACAGGATCCTTGCGCGCGTCGATCCCGAGAGTCCTGGCGAGAGCGACAAAGAATATATTCCTTGAGCGAACGTCCGCCATTCTTGCCTGATAAACGCCGATAGGAGACATCGGAATGCTCCAGGCCTTAGGGTCACGCAGCACAGTGATGCTGTCCTGCACCCATCTGATCAGGTTCGAAGGGACAGACAACTCCTCCTTTGACAGTCCGGTTCCGAAGAGACCTGCAAAGAACGACTTGTAAGGACTGAGGAACTCGTTCTCGACCCTTGGGCAGAGAATCGCGTCCGAAGCATTGTAACTGTCATCCAAAATAGTCCTTGTCACATCTATCATATCCTTATTGCTCAAGGATTTAAGCAGTTCCAAAGCCCTTGCGTCCGGATGATCCTCCAAGAACTTTTCAATCACCTCGTGGTTGCCGGCAGAGAATGCCAGAAGCCTCCCTTTCTCCGAACTGTCCGTGACGAAGAATGTAGCCATATAAGCCTTTCGGATGCTGTCCTCCTGAGCGAAACGTCTGTCGTTCTCAGCACGCTGCTCCGGAGTAACCTCAGGGATGTTCGCGGTCTCCGGCGGCGGGACAATCATCATTGACTGAGGATCAAATGAATGCTGGTCCGAAATCGTGATCTTAACCTCTGTGTCCTTGCCGAAAGAGACCTTGGAATAGCCATACTTGCCGTTCTTCGAGGCCCAGGCCATCATATCCCCCATCCCGGCGGTCAGGAATGTACGCCCTTGAGCGTCAGTGTATTTGGAAAGCGCAGGATAGAACTCGGCATAGTTGTAGATCTTGAAATCAACCAAGGCGCTGTCAACCGGGGAACCATTCTCATCAACTACAGTGAAATCAACACGGTCGGTCTTGGCGTAATTGTCAATCAGATTGATTTCCGTGAAGTTAGGCCCGACCATAACCTTCTCTTCCGGGCCGTCATAGTTTCCGAAAACCCTTGTGTGCATCAGCAATCCACGGCTGGCCGGAGAATTGAACCACCCCAGATTAAGGACCGGCTCCGGCTCACAGGCACCAAGGAAGTACCAATCACCGTCAGCCCAAGCCTCGACCCAGGCGTGGTTGTCATCCGTGTGCGCCCAACGAGGGGTGTAAACCTGACGGGCAGGGATTCCCACAGCCCTAAGAGCCGCCACAGCGAATGTGGACTCCTCACCGCAACGCCCCAACGAACTTCTCATCGAGGAAAGCGGGGACAGGGTACGAGCGTCGGATGGCTTGTAGGTCAGTTTCTCGTGACACCAATGATTCACTTCCAGAATGGCATCCTTCATATTCATACCCTCCACACGTGGCTTCAACTCACGGTAGAAGGCGACCCTTGAAGTGTCGAGGTTCTCATTGTTCGCCCTGACAGGCAGCACGAAATGCCTGAATATCCTCTCCGGGACATTCCACCCCATCTCCTTTCGGGCGGCGAAGGACGAACGAATATTCTGAAGGTAATAGTCTGTGCTGTAATCCGTAACGTCCGCGAGCGGCATATAGGCATAGAGAAACTCCAAAGCCTCGAACTCTTCTGTCGTCAGATAGAGGTCGCTGACAAAGCCGTTGGACTCCGTAAGGCATTTCTTGTCTTTATCGACCGCAAAGAAGCCTTGCAGACGCTCCGGCCGCAGCCTTTTATTCAGATCCGCCTCAACCGTGGCACGATAGGAAGCGTCGGTCATAAAATGATGAACCTCGCAGGATGAGAGCAGCAACAGAGCCGCCATCAGGGAGAAGAATGTCTTTTTCATAAATGAATATATTCAATCAGGTAATCTTTCCTCAGAAATCTGAGGCAACTAATTTTAACGCTTAGGAATGAACAACCCTCCCCTCCGGCAGCGATACCGGAGAGGAGGGCTGAATATTCTTTGTCATCGACCATAAAGGTCTGTTGATATTACTCCTCTTCCTTCTCCTGAGCGGCGTACTCGGCAAGAAGCTTGGTCTGGACATCAGCAGGAACAGGCTGGTAGTCAGCGAACTCCATGGTGAATGTCGCGGCGCCGGAGGTCAACGAGCTCAAGGTTGTGGAGTAGCGGTAAAGCTCAGCGAGCGGAACACGGGCCTTGAGGACTGAGAATCCCTTGTCCGAGCTCATACCCTCGATGAGCGCCCTCTTGTTCTGAAGGTCTGACATGCAGGCTCCCATGTAGTCGGCAGGTGTCATGATCTCGACATTGTAGATAGGCTCCATGATCTTCGGACCGGCGTTGCGGAATGCCTCCTTGAAGGCGTTGCGCGCGGCGAGGATGAAGGAGATTTCATTGGAGTCAACCGGGTGCATCTTACCGTCATAGACGAAGACTCTGATGTCACGGGCATAAGAACCAGTGAGAGGGCCCTCGGTCATCTTGTCATTGAGTCCCTTGAGGATGGCCGGCATGAAGCGCGCGTCGATGGCTCCACCGACAACGCAGTTGTAGAACTCAAGCCTTCCGCCCCATTCGAGGTCGAACTCTTCCTTGGTCTTGACGTTGAAGACAACATCCTTGCCGTCAATCTTGAACTTGTTCGTGAACGGAACGCCTTCAACGATAGGGCAGATGAGGATGGAAACCTCACCGAACTGACCGGCTCCACCGGACTGCTTCTTGTGACGGTAAGTCGCCGTAGCCACCTTTGTGATGGTCTCACGGTAAGGAATCTTAGGAGCGAACATAACGACCTTCACACCGAACTCGTTCTCCAGACGCCACTTGCAGACATTGATGTGCTGCTCGCCCTGGCCGCTGAGGATAGTCTGTTTGAGTTCTTTTGAATATTCAACGATGATCGTAGGATCTTGGGCGGAAATCTTCGAGAGAGCCTCGCCGAGTTTGGTCTCGTCGTTCTGGGACTCGGCCTTGATGGCGCAGCGGTACTTGGACGCCGGGAATACGATGTGCTCGTAGGCGATGCCGGAACCAAGCTGTGAAAGGGTCACGTTGGTCTTTCCTGCGCGCAGCTTCACTGTACAACCGATCTCACCCGCCTGAAGTCCGGAGACCTTCTCCTTTTTGGCACCGGCCACGGCATAGATGGCGGAAAGTCTTTCCTTGTCTCCTGTCTCCGCATTCTCAAGATCCATACCCTCTGTCAGATGACCGGACATAACCTTGAAATAAGAAACCTCTCCAAGATGCGGCTCGACGTCAGTCTTGTAGATGAATATGGAAGTAGGGTTTCCGGCGTTGCACTCAACCTCGTTGCCATCCTTGGTGACAAACTTGGTCTCCGCAGGGGAGATGGCGGTCTTGATGGTGAACTCCATGAGCCTCTTCACACCGATGTCCTTCTTGCCGGAGAGGCAGAAAATAGGAAGCACGCCACCCTGACGGATTCCCTTTCCGAGACCCTCGCGGATCTCGTCCTCGGTGAGCGAGCCGTTCTCGAAGAATCTCTCCATAAGGGTGTCGTCAAACTCGGCTGCCTTCTCGATGAGCTCCTGACGGAGAGTCTCGGCCTCGTCCATAAGGTTCGCAGGGATGTCAAGATCCTCACGGGTTCCGTTATCGTCCTTGAAATGATAGTATTTCATCTTGAGGACATCTATGAAGCCGTCAAATGAAGGGCCTGGGTTGACAGGGAACTGGACGATGATCGGCTTGTGGCCAAAAGTCTCCTTCATCTCGGCGATGGTCTTCTCCCAGTCGGCTTTCTCGGAGTCAAGCTGGTTGACAGCCACGATGAGAGGCAGCTTGTACTTATCGGCGTAACGAGCGAAGATGTCTGTGCCCACCTCGACGCCCTGCTGTGCGTTGATGACAAGAATACCGTTCTCGCAGACCTTGAAGGCTGACACAGCGCCTCCGATGAAGTCATCGGAACCCGGAGCGTCGATCACGTTGAACTTCGTGTTCATGAACTCTGCGTAAAGCGGAGTGGCGAAGATCGATCTCTGGTTGATTTTCTCGATTTCCTCATTGTCGGAAACAGTGTTCTTGTCCTCGACCGTGCCTCTTCTGGCGATCACCTTGCCCTCGAAGAGCATGGCTTCAGATAATGTGGTCTTACCTGACTTGGCGCTACCAATCAGAACCACATTACGGATGTCTTTAGTAGAATATTCCTTCATTACTATAAGTTATTAATTATGAAATCATTGTTGGCAAATTTGCATTACGGGGAACAACTTGATAAAAATCGATTTACCTTTGTAAGCGCCTCATAAGTTCGCCGAAAGGCAAATCTAATAAAAAAATGTCCCAATAACAACACTATTCCACAATCTTTCTTAATGAATATTCTCGCAGCGGCGATAAAAATCGACCAGATCCTGCCCCCGATAACCCAATTCATCATAAATCACGGCGTCCAACGCGGCCGGATCCGCTCCTATCCGCAAGCATATTCCCGTGAAATCCGGAATTTGCCTGTAAAGCCTCTGCTCATCCATCGCCTTCTCGAAGGCGGAATAGTCATTCTCTGTCCTGTCCATAATAAAAAGTGTTTTCGCAAAGGACAGCACTTCCTCTTGAAAAACAACCTCAGGTTGCTGACAAGCGGGGGTAACAACTGAATATTTTCTGTTTTTTATCATTTTTATATGTTTTTTATAACCATTGACTACATTTTACAACCTATGATTACAAACCGAAGAATCTTCTTTTGGATATTTTTGCGTTTGTGTAACGCTTTTGAAGATTCACTCAAATGGACGACGCAACGATAAAGAACAATCTTGAAAAGAAAAGGAACGAACTCGGCCTTTCACAGACCGAGATGGCACGTCGTCTTGAAATCTCCCTGAACGCCTACCGGAAGCTTGAGAAAGGCAAGACCAGAATCCTGAACGAGCATGTGGGAAAATTCGCCGAGAAGACCGGGACTTCCGTGGCTGAACTGGTGAATGGTTTCGAACCGATAAGTTCGGCGACAGAAAGGATAAATGACATCAAGGAGAACTATGACAGAAAGATGAGGGATCTTGAGGATGGCTACATAAAGACAATAGCCTCGCTGAAAGCTGACATCGAACGCCTTAACGAAAGGCTCCAAGACAAGGACGAAATCATCAGCATGAACCGCAAGCTCATCCTCCGCTACGAGAAGGAACTCGGACTAAAGACCGGTGAATAATGTCGGTTCAAGTTCCTTGGGGTGGAACGACCTACGGTGCCACGGTGTCAACCCGAATTTTTTGATGGCCTCGATGTGCTCCTTGGTCGGATAGCCCATATTCCTGTCCCAGCCATATTCAGGATATTCCTTGGCCAGCTGGCGCATCTTCTCGTCCCTCCAAGTCTTCGCGAGCACAGACGCCGCCGCGATTGATGAATATGTAGCATCACCGTGAACCACAGTGCTGTAGGTGCCGAAGCCATATTCATCGAAAGGTCTGAAACGGTTGCCGTCGATCAGCAGGAAGTCCGGTTTAGGGTCAAGCCTCCTGACCGCGCGCTGCATTCCGGTAACGGATGCCCAAAGAATATTCAATTCATCTATTTCCTCAGCGCTGACAGCCTCGACCGCCCAAGCGATCGCCTCACGCTCAATGATCGGCCTCAGGATATCCCTGGATTTCTCGCTCATCTTCTTGGAATCGTTCAGCAACGGGTGGTGGAAATCCGCCGGAAGTATCACGGCCGCGGCATAGACAGGGCCAGCCAACGGACCGCGCCCGGCCTCGTCACAGCCGGCCTCGATGCGCCCCGCCTCCATAAACGGCAGCAGATGTATCTCTTTCTTTATATTCATAAATTCAAACCTTGCCGGCGGACAATTCCTTTTGGTCGCTGAGCCTGTCGAAGCGACCGGCGCTTCGACAGGCTCAGCAACCTTGGGTCAACCTCACTCCAGCCTGCCGGAAATGGCAAATATAACCAGAAATTTGAGTTTAAGCAGGAAATGGCTACTTTTGTTGGTTATTTTCATTGGAAATAGCTACTTTAGTAAATATAACCGGTAATCTTTTTTGATTACGGACACAGACATATTTAAAAGTATTTGATATGAGAAAATTGATTTGTTCCTTCGCGGCCGCCCTCATGGTCGGATTCAGCGCGATGGCAGACGAGGGGATGTGGATGCTTCCGCTCCTCCAGAAACTCAATGCGGACGCGATGAAGGATCTCGGTTGCAGGCTCACCCCTGACCAGATCTACAGTGTCAACCATTCTTCGCTCAAGGACGCTATCGTCATCTTCGGCGGAGGCTGCACCGGTGAGATGATCTCCGACAAAGGACTGCTGGTGACCAACCATCACTGTGGCTACAGCAGCATCCAGCAGCTTTCCTCTGACGAGCACAACTACCTTGAGGATGGATTCTGGGCGATGAACAGCAACGAGGAAATCCCCGTTCCAGGACTTTCGGTAACGTTCCTTGTGAACATGAGCGATGTCACCGACGCGATCGAAGGAGCGAAGAGCGATGAAGAGAGAAGGGCTGTTTCCGAAGCCCTTGTCAAAGCCTCAGAGGAGCAGAATCCTGGGTGCGACGTGGAGCTCACCTCCTTCTATAATAACAACGTGCACTACATCATTGTCTATAAGATATTCAAGGACATCCGTTTCGTGGGCGCCCCTCCGGCATCGATCGGAAAGTTCGGCGGCGAGACCGACAACTGGATGTGGCCGCGCCACACAGGAGACTTCTCGATGTTCAGGGTATATGCCGGCAAGGACAACGAGCCTGCTGAATATTCAGAGGACAATGTTCCTTACACTCCGAAACAGTCTCTGAAGATTTCCTTGAAAGGCATCAACGAGGGAGACTACACGATGATTATGGGCTACCCTGGCCGCACGCAGAGATACCAGACCGAAGCGCAGTTGAACCATATGATGGCACTGAACGACATAGCCATCGAGGCCAGGACCCTCCGACAGGACATTATGTGGAAATGGATGGAGAAGGATCCTTCGATCAGGCTGAAATATGCCAACAAATATGCGAGCTCGGCGAACGGCTGGAAGAAGTGGATCGGCGAGAAGAAGGCGTTCAAGGACTTGAATATCATCGAGAAAGAGCACGATAAGGAGGCCCGCTTCCAGAAATGGGTCGATAAGAACAAGAAGCGCTCGGAGCTTTACGGAACCGCGATCGCTGACATCGCCGCCGGAATCAAGACGAACGAACAGGTGGATTTCGATGTCAAGCTCTTGAGCGAGACTGTTTTCAGACTTGAGCTCATGAATTTCACCAGCGCGTTCAACGGCGCTTGGCACAACAGCCTGAAGGCCGGTTCCGACACCGCGGCAGCCACTGCGAAAGGCCTTGAGGCGATGAAGGCTGTCTATGAGGACTACTACGCGCCTCTGGACAAGGAAGAGACCGCCGCCCTGCTTAAATTCTACAGAGAGAAGGCAAGGCCGGAGAATTATCCGGATCTTGGAGAGGATTTCGCGACTCTGGACATTGACAAGTACGTCGATGAGTTGTTCAGAACCACTGTTTTGACATCCTACGAAAAGGCCGCCGAAGCCATCGGCAAGGACGGCATCGCCGCCATCAGACACGATCCGGTCAACAAGCTGTCCTCTTCCATCGTGAATGTCTTTGTCAAACTGCGCGGAGAGCAGAGTCAGGAGGCAAAAGACAACATCAAGGCCGCATCCAAGGCCTACACCGCCGGTCTGATGGAATGGAGCAAGGGCAAGGCCATGTACCCGGACGCGAACTTCACGATGAGACTCACCTACGGGACCGTGAAGTCATATTCCCCGAAAGACGCTCTCAACTACAGGTACTACTCCACAATCTACGGTGTGATGGAGAAAGAGGATCCGGACAACTACGAGTTCATCGTTCCTGAGAAACTCAAGCAGCTCTATGTCAAGAGAAACTACGGACAGTACGCTATGGCCGACGGCAACCTCCCTTGCTGTTTCCTCACCACCAACGACATCACCGGCGGCAACTCCGGCAGCCCTGTCCTCAACGCCGACGGCGAGCTCATCGGACTGGCCTTCGACGGCAACTGGGAGTCAATGTCAAGTGACGTGATGTTCGAGCCAGACCTCCAGAGGTGCATCTGCGTGGACATCCGCTACGTCCTCTTCCTCGTGGACAAGTTCGGCGGCGCCGGCTACCTCACCAAGGAAATGAACATAGTGAAATAACGAATATGACTGAACAGGAAATCTTGAATATGCTGACCGAGGTGGTCCACCCCGCCCAAGGAAGCAAAAGCATCATAGAACTCGGGATGGTTCATTCCGTCTCCATCGATGGCAACAAGGTGACAGTCACCCTCGCCTTCCCGAAAAGACGTGACCCTCTCACTGAATATCTTGTCGGAAGCACCCGCGCGACAATCATCCGCAACGCCCCGCAAGGCACTGAGGTAGAGGTCAGAACGGTTGTCAAGGAGGAGGCTCCCAAGAAGAAAGCCGGACTTGATCTCGGACTTGAGGAGATCAACAATGTGCGCCACATCATCGGAATCGCCTCCGGCAAGGGCGGAGTCGGAAAGTCAACGGTGGCGGTCAACCTGGCCGTGGCACTGTCACGTCTCGGCTACAAGGTCGGACTCGCCGACGCTGATGTCTATGGCCCATCGGTTCCGCTGATGACCGGCACGGAAGGAGCTGTCCCTGAGGCCGAGGAGATCGCCGAGGGCAAGGAGGTCATCTACCCGATCGAGAAATACGGTGTGAAATGGATGTCCATCGGCTATTTCGCCGAACCTGGCCAGGCCCTTATCTGGAGAGGCCCGATGGCCTGCAACGCATTGAAACAGATGATCCTGCAAGTACGCTGGGGCATTCTGGACTTTCTTCTCATCGATATGCCTCCTGGAACAGGTGACATCCACATCTCCCTCGTCAACGACATCCCGATGGAGGGCGCGCTGATCGTCACGACCCCTCAACCGGTAGCCCTCTCGGATGTTGAGAAAGGCGTGAACATGTTCCGTAACAAGAACATAGACCGCAAGATCTTCGGCCTCGTGGAGAATATGGCCTGGTTCACACCAGAGGAACTTCCGGAGAACAAGTACTACATATTCGGAAAGAATGGCGGCAAGGAGATGGCCGACAAGTACGGAATTCCGCTCCTCGGTCAGATTCCGATCGTCCAGAGCATACGTGAAGGCGGAGACTCCGGTGAACCCGCCGCCCTCTCAACACGCCCTGACGGCCAAGCCTTCATCGATCTCGCCGGCCGCCTCGCAAAAGCCGTGGAGTCGTAGTACCTGATTGCCAAAGTCTTACCGTATTGTCTTTGGTAGATAACAGCCAAAGTCAATACTCTATCTAACTGAGGATAAACACTTTACCCGCCACCGACTGATAATGAGCCAGTGGCGGGTAATTAGTTGGTTATCAACAAATAAAGCGATGTCCTGGTGCGGAATCCGGCACCAGGACATTGTTCTTTTAATTCGTTATCAATGAGTTAAATGCCACGAGAATATTCCTAAATGATAGCGCCGAGTTTGCGTACTGTGCCCACAAGGGTCTCAATGTCGATGTTCTGCACATCACGGTTCTCAGTGATGCTTTGGGCCGCGGCTACGCCGGCTGCCTGACCTGTACCCATGCAGCTCGCCATCACACGCAGTGACGCAAGAGCCTGACGGTCAGTGGAGATGCAACGCCCGGCGACAAGCAGATTAGGATATTCGGGAGCGATGAGAGCCCTGTACGGCACATACGCCGGCTGCTTGAGATCAACGCGCTTCTGTTTGGTACCCTTGCTTGCATGCATGTCAATCGGGTGTATTCCGCGCGAGATGCTGTCATCATAATGGAAGCCGCTCACATATTCATCAGCGGTGACGGTGTGGACACCCTTGATGCGGCGGGACTCACGCACACCGGCCTGCGGTGCGGTCGATGCGACGTAACTGTCCTTGAATTCAGGGAAATTCTCTTTAAGAAGCGACGCGAAAAGGAATATGTCCTCTCGCAACCGGCACTCAGCGGCCGTGAAATTCCTATTGTCAGTGGACACGGCGGCGCGGCGGGTGATGTTGACCGCCACACTGCCTTTGTGGAGCACGTTATTGAACCAAGGACCTCCGAAATCCGGGATCTCTGGATGTGTCTCCTTCAAGGCAAGAAGTTTCTCTCTGACCGGACGGCACTGGCTCGGACCGTTGATACCGTTATGGTACATACATTTATTAAGCAGTTCGCTGTCCGTGTCAACTCCGGAAAGGATGAAGCAGAATGACGACGGCTGGACTTCACCATCCGGATTCTCCTGCATTGGCACCTCTGCCATATTCGCAAGGTCCGCATCGCCTGTGCAGTCGATAAATCTCTCTGCCTCAAGAGTTTCCAAACCGTTCTTATTTTCAATGATCACTGAGGTTATGCGCTTGCCATCCATCTCGCAGCCTATCATGGCCGAATGCATGTAGAGATCCACTCCAGCCTCCAGAACCATTCTCTGACAACAAAGCTTGTAGAGTTCAATGTCAAAGTCGATGTTCGCTTTCGGCCATTCGATGAAAGCACCGCCCATGGATTCGAGCCTCTGCACGAACTCCCACGGAATGCCGCCGATCACGAGATTGTTGTCTTTCGCGAAGACGCTGATCGGGGTCACATAGCCGGTGGTGGCCATTCCTCCAAGGAATCCGTAACGCTCGATGAGGGCTGTCTTCGCCCCTTGACGCGCCGCGGCCACCGCTGCAATGAAACCGGCCGGACCTCCACCTGCGACAACAACGTCATATTTACCGGCCAAAGGAGCTGATTTCCTGATTTCACTCGCTTTATCTTTCTGTCCTGCGCATGAGACAAGTTCCGGAGCGACCGCTATCGCTGCCAATCCAGCAACCCCTCTTTTAAGAAAAAGCCTTCTTGATATCTCTGACATAATTCTGAATATTTTGGATTCTCTTCAAAATCTAAAAGGCGGTCGATTCCTTACGGGAAAAGGCAATGCCTGCGAGAGAAAGGACAAGCAAGATGAACAGGGTCAGAGATGAGGCTCTGGATGCCTTCTCAGCGACGATGTAAACATTTGGCTCGTAGCGCATCACAATGTCGTGTTCTCCGGCCGGAAGATTGGCGGCACGGAAAATCCAATCGGCACGGAACAGATCCAACGGAGCGCCATCCACCGTTGCGGTCCAACCATCCGGATAGTAGATTTCACTGAATATGGCCGTGCGGGCGGCAGATGCGCTGTAATGGTAGCGGAGCTCGTTCGGGGCGTAGGAGGTCATATGGATAACGTCCTTGGCCGTACCGCTGACGGAAATCTCTTCCGAAACATCAAGGGGATCTTCATCAGAACCGCCGGAGGAAATCTTGGCAAAACCTTCACGAGCCTCGGCGAAATCAGAGCCGATCACAGCCGTGTGCCTCAAATCCACGGAATCAACCAACGCGATCTCCTCGTCCGGAGTCCCGGCGGGAACGAACGAATCCACAAACCACGCCGGACCGAAAGCCTCAAGGTTCTCGACCGGCGGCATATCCGCTCCAAGAATGAAGTACTTGGTATTCAACGCTGAAAGCACCTGAATATTCCTGATTCCATTTTGGAATTCCTCGATGGTCTTAGCGTTGCGTGTACCGAGAGACACTGCCTGGAGCTCCTTGATAATGTGGCGGTCAATCAGGTCCTGATAGCGCTGCAGCTTCGCCGGGCTGTAACCTCCGACGCACTTGTGCCAATAAGGGTTGAAGGAGTCATTGAATATGTCCGCGCTGAGGTCCACGACCCTGTAGGACGGAGCCTTGTCCTCAAGGATCAGCTTGTCCACCTGCCTGGCTGTGAACTGGTTATTAAACTGGCGAGGAGTCGTGAAGCTGTCCGGATTGAGGTAACGCTTGCCGACCGCGAACATATTCACGAACACGAGGAGGCATATTCCAACCATCGCCTGCATCCGGCGTGCATTGCCGATGTGAGGGTCGCTTTCGTAGGACTTAGGTGCGCTCTTAGGGACGCTGTAGGCCCAGAGGATCAGGCCGAAGGTGACAACAATCAGTACCATCGACCAAAGAGCGTCAGCTGAAAGAATATGTCTGCGGTCAGCCTTGAGGGCATCCACGATGATGTCCTGCATCTGGGCGTCGGCCCTGCCGGAGAACGAGCCGGCGATGCCTGGAACCAAAACGCAGAGAAGGCAGAACCCGGCCGTCAGCGCAAGGGCGATCCAACCGGCGCGCAGGAATTCTTTCTTTGAATATTCCTGCCTAAGGATTCCGTCAAGGGTTATGAAACCCAGCATCGGCAGAGTGAACTGCAAGACAATCAAGGCCATGGACACGGTTCTGAACTTGCTGTACATCGGAGCGTAGTCGAAGAACAGTTTCGTGAACCACATCATATGGTTTCCTAAAGCGAGGAACACAGCGACGAGGGTAGCTGCAAGAAGCCACCATTTCTCCTTGCCTTTATAGAGGAACAGACCAAGGATGAACAAGAATATCGTTATCGCTCCCATATACATTGGTCCGGCCGTGAATGGCTGAGGTCCCCAGTAGAGAGGCAGGGACTTGGCGATCTCGTTGGCGTTGCCCTGTCCGGCCTGCCTGAACAGTTTCACGACCTCGGACTTGTCAGGGTTCACGGATCCGGCTGACGACCCTCCGTTGAAGTTCGGGATCATCATATTCGGAAGCTCCTCCCAGCCGTAGGACCAGGCCGTGGCGTAGTCGAGCTGAAGGCCGGAGTTGTTGATCTCACCACCCTCTGGATGAGAGAGTTCGGAGCCGCCACGCATTGTGTGTCGGGTATATTCATAAAGCGGGGCGAGTTTGATGGTGTTGGTGCCGATGCCGACAAGGCCCACGACCAGAAGCAACGCGCTGGCGGCGAAGAAGCGGCCGAAAGCACCGCGCCGGTCACTGAGCTTGCCGAAGTGACCGTTTTTCTCCAAACATATTCTCAGGAACACGTACAGCGCATAGATCACGATCATTATCGCCAGATAATAGGTGATCTGCTGATGGTTGGCTTTGATCTGGAAACTCAGAGCGAAACCGAACAGTACGGCTCCGAGCAAGGTTTTCGGAAGCCAGGATTTCCACCCGTTAGCCACTGTCGCTTCGACAGGTTCAGCGACCTGTTTGTCCGGTCCCTGAGCCTGTCGAAGGGCCGAACCGAGCCACGGACGTAGAGCCGATCGGTAAGTGAATATCACCGCCGCAAGCACCCAAGGCAGGAACGCTATCGCCTGCATCTTGGTGTTGTGCCCGACCTGAATGATCTGGAAATTGTACGAGCAGTACGTGACCGCCACCGCTCCGCCGATGGCCAGAACCTTGTCCACACCAAGCGAAAGCATCAGCAGAAAGGCTCCCAGCAAGGAAATGAACAGCCAATTCGCCGGCCTTTTCCCTTTCAAAAGGAGATTGTACAGCGACTGCGTCCAGTCACCGTCGCTGGAAGGCATAAACGATGTGGTCGGCATTCCTCCAAACATCGAATCCGTCCAATGGGTCGGATCGTCAGGATGAGCCTTGTTCCACGCCACCGCCTCCTGCGACATACTCCTGTAGCCGGTTATATCGCTCTGGTTGACCACCTTGCCGGTCAGCACCTCCGGCACGAAGCCGTAGGCCAGCACCAGAAACAGCAGCACAATCCCGGCGTATATTCCAATCTTCTTCATCAAAGTCTTGTCCATAATCTATGAATATTATTTTTCAGTTATCTGATTCAGCAGTTCAGCCAGTTTCACCGTCAAGTTGCGGCGTGTGAACCGCGAGATGTCTGAAGTGTTGTCGTGAAGCTCATCATTCTTGAACTCATCCCAACAGAAGTCTATCCAGGCCCGGATCTTCTTCTCGTCATCCCAGTCATAGACCACCCCGGATCCGGTCTCGCCGACAATCCGCGCCATAGCCCCGTCCGTCTGACCTATCCCCAGAATAGGGCGGCGCGATGCGAGATATTCAAAAAGCTTTCCGGGAAGGACGGCGCGATATTCAGGTTCCTTTCTGAGCGGAAGGATCAGAATCGAGGCGTTAAGCTGCTCTCTGACAGCCATTTCATGATCCTGATAGCCGAAATCCTTGAGATTGCCGCCAAGTCCCGCGGCCTCGATTGAATCCGTGATTTCCCTGTCCGTCTTTCCCACAAGTCTGATCCTCAACGACCTTCTGAACTCCTCATCCTCCTCACACTTCTGGGCGAGCACTTTCCAGAGTGTCTCCGGATTGCCGTCCGAAGCGAAAAGTCCGGTGTGCGTTATGTTGAAATTCTCGTCCAACTCCACATCCTTCTTGAAGTCCTCCTCATCGTAACCGTTCGTGATCAGTTCGACCGGAGTCTTCGTCATCGCCTTGAACTCGTCCTGCACCAACGGAGAGACCGCGATCACTCTCGTGGCTCCGTCCAGGACAGACTGTTCGAGCCTATGATGCTTTTTCTCCGCCCACGAGGTCAATCCCAGATGCTTGAAATAGAACATCTTGGTCCACGGATCGCGGAAATCGGCGACCCAAGGGATCCCGGTGGCCTGTGACAGTCTCAATCCGATAAGGTGCATGGATTGAGGCGGGCCGGTCGTGACAATGGCGTCAACAGGATGCTCCTCAAGGTATTTTTTCAGGAAACGGACCGACGGACGCACCCACATCACACGAGGATCCGGAATGAAGAAGTTCCCCCTGATGAACAGGGACAGTTTCTGCTTCCAGTTCTTTTTCTGTCCGTTGATCGGATTGACCTCGTCTTTGACGGCATTAGCGGCAGTCAACGTCTTGAGGTCGGTCGTGCTCCCCTTCCCCATCAGTTTACGGTAGATCCCGTACGGCTCGAAAATGTGATTCTTGACGACCTCGGCCTCCGGCGGAATCTCCGCCGCCAAGGTCCTGTCAACAGTCGTCAACTCAGGGTTCTCAGGAGTATAGACAACCGGCTGCCAGCCGGCCGCCGGAAGGTATTTCGCAAACTTGACCCACCGCTGCACCCCGGATCCTCCGGACGGTGGCCAATAATATGTCACTATCAGCACCCTTTTCATGTCACTCCTGACTTAGAGTTGTTATACCATACATCCTTCCGCACACAATCAAAACCGTATCTTACATAAGTTTACAAAGATAGTCGTTTTTCCTTCGCAATCGAAGAAAAAAAGCTATCTTTGAGTCTGACACTAAATATTCATAGATCATGCAAAAGATAAAGTACAAGACAAGCATTTCCCTTTTGATAGTACTCGCGAGCATTCTGCTGGTGCTGCTGTGCCTGCTGATCGTGCACACGTTCCGCACGGGCGAGGAGGCGACCGTAGGGATTTTCTCGTTGGCGGCGACGCTGGTCGGTACCATATTCATAGCAATTGAGTTGAAGAACGGGTCGGAGGTCACGTGCAGCGAGATGCTGATCAACCTCAACAATTATTTCCACGACAGCGACCGCCTGATGAAGGTCTATGAGGTGTTGGAGAATGCCGAAATCGATGGGGACTATAGCTATGAGCGGTGGAAGAATGTCTCCAGCGTTGAGGTTGCGCAGTACTGCACATTCTTCGAGAACCTGTACCTGCTCTACCGGCACCACATTGCCAGCATCGATGATCTTGACGACCTTTTCGGCTACCGTTTCTTCCTGTTCATGAACAATCCGTACATCCAGGAAAACTACATCCTGCCGACATCGTCCTCCTACGTGCAGGTCTTCGAGTTGTACAAGATCTGGATCAAGTACCGGGAGAAGGAGAACAGCGGCACGAAAGGCTGGCAGCGTCACATTCCGAGCCACCGGTTCATGTTCCCGGATAAGTACCTGCAGAACAAACTCTATCTCTTTGACTACGGGACTTCTGAATATAACAAAGTCATCTCAGATCTTCCAGACGGGTTCACGATGAAAAGACTTGGCTTCGACAGCCTCAGCGCGGTGGAAAACCTTCAGCGGAAAGTGGTTGACGGGATGGAGAACAAGAATCTTTTCTACCCTCTCAGCCGCGAGGAACTGATTGAGTCAATGCAGCTTGACTATATTTCTGGAATATTCTCTCCGGAAGGTCGGCTGGCAGCTTTCAGCGTCATCGTCAGCAACCGCAGCGGAGAGCGTAGCCTTGCCTCGGACGTTCACCTCAATCCTTCCGAAGTGTTCACCTTCGACGCCGTGGCAGTGGATAATGAATATCGTGGCAGAGGCTTCCAGCGCACGTTCATCGGCTGGTCCATCGAATTAGCCAAAAGTTTAAGTGTCAAATACATAGTCGCCACCGTGGATCCGCAGAACACCCCAAGCGAGCGCAATTTCCTCGCCCAAGGTTTCCACATCGCCGAGACCAAGACCAAGTACATCGGCCTCACCCGCGACATCCTCCGACTGGATGTATAGAGCCCTCTAAGGGAACGTTTTCGGTCTAAGAAGCTGTTTTGAATTGTTTGAAATGTTCTTTGATGTGAAAAATCTTCATTTTCTTCCCGCTTCTTCAGTCAGATAGCACCGCTATCTTCCTTGGAAGAAGCGGTCGAAACTGAAGTTTTTCACTCTCAAACCTTCAAACAAACAATTCAAAACAGCTTCTAAAATGCGTCCTGACAGTGTTGTTTGCACTCTCCAGCGACACTATAGTGCGTTATTGTCGCCCAACAGTGCTATCCAACACTATTCGGAAGCGTATTTTGTCCAAACGGTGGATAACTCCGAAATCTCTTTCTGCATATTCAAGGTTTTTCGTAAATTTGTAATCTTGCCTCTTCGGTAGAGGAGACATTCGAACTTATATTTTAGGCAAACATAAGACATTGATATGGCGAAAGGTAAGGTACTGGAGGACACTCCGCTGATCAAACAGTTTTTCTCTGTGAAGGCCCAGCATCCGGAGGCGGTGCTGCTTTACAGGGTGGGTGACTTCTACGAATCCTATTCAGATGACGCGGTGCTGGTCAGCAAGGTCCTTGGCATTGTCCAGACCAAGAAATCCAACGGGGACAAGGGCTACATCGAGATGGCCGGATTCCCGCACCATGCCATTGATGTCTATCTTCCGAAACTTGTCCGGGCAGGCTACAAGGTGGCCGTCTGCGACCAGCTTGAGGATCCCAAATTCGCCAAGAAACTAGTCAAAAGAGGTGTGACAGAATTGGTTACACCAGGAGTGGCCTTCAACGACCAGCTGCTTGACCAGAAAGAGAACAATTTCCTCGCCGGCCTGGCTTTCGACAAGGACCAGTGCGGAGCCGCCTTCCTGGATGTCTCCACAGGCTCGTTTCAGGTTGCGCAGGGATCACTGGACTACATCGGAACCCTGATCGCCTCCCTGAATCCTAAGGAGATCGTGGTCCAGAGGGGTTACGAGAAAGGTGTCAAGGAAAAATACGGGGACAATCTATACATCTCCACGGTCGAGGAGTGGGCGTTCGTCTATGACGCAGCGGTCGAAAGGCTCAAGAAGCAGTTCAACGTCGAATCACTCAAAGGCTTCGCCGTGGACAGTTTTCCTCTTGGAATATGCTCGGCCGGAGCGCTGATGGTCTATCTGGAGCAGACACAGCACACGGGTCTCAAGAACATCTGCTCGATCTCCCGAATCGACGAGGACAAGTTCGTGTGGATGGACAAGTTCACGATGAGGAATTTGGAGATATTCAATTCCTCTGTCGGCGGCGAAGGCGTGTCATTGGTCAGCGTCATCGACAAATGCTCGTCCCCGATGGGCGCGAGGCTTCTGCGCAGCTGGCTGGCGATGCCGATAATGGACATCAAGGAGCTGAACAGCCGCTACGATGTTGTGCAGCACTTCCTTGAGGCCGGCGAGGATTTGGACAAGGTTCAGGAACATGTCGGCAACATCGGGGACCTTGAGAGGATCATCTCCAGGGCGGCCACAGGCAGGATAGCCCCTCGCGAGGTGATGCAGCTGGGTCGTGGACTTTCGCAGACGGAGCCGATAGCCGCACTCTGCAAAGACCACGGAGTCAAGGCGTTGGACTCCCTCATCAGCAAGATGAAAAACTGCTCGAAGCTGCTTGATCGCATTATGAAGACGATGACCGCCGAGCCGGCCGCCGCTGTGGGCAAAGGCGAGGTCATCGCCCCTGGAGTGGATCCTGATCTGGATGAGTTGAGGAATATCTCCTCAGGCGGCAAGGACTACCTTCTGAAGCTCCAGCAGTCCGAGGCCGAAAGGACAGGAATATCCTCGCTAAAAATAAGTTACAACAACGTTTTCGGGTACTACATCGAGGTCCGCAACTCCTTCAAGGACCTGGTTCCGCCGGAGTGGATCCGCAAGCAGACCCTTGTAAACGCCGAGCGTTACATCACCCAGGAGCTCAAGGAATATGAAGAAAAGATCCTGAGTGCGGAAGACCGTATATACGCCCTTGAGACAAGGATTTACGGTGAATTGGTCGCCGAGATCCAGAGGAACATCCCGGCGATCCAGACCAACTGCCGGATCATCGCACGTCTGGACGTGCTGGCCGGATTCGCCCAGCTGGCCCGGGACAATCACTACAACCGTCCGGAGATGACCAAGGATCTTGCCCTTGACATCAAGGCCGGCCGCCATCCGGTCATCGAGACATTGATGCCGGCGGGAGAGGAATATGTTCCCAACGACATATTCCTGGACAACAAGAAGCAGCAGATCATCATCCTGACCGGTCCGAACATGGCCGGTAAGTCGGCTTTGCTGAGGCAGACGGCGCTGATCGTGCTGTTGGCCCAGATCGGCTCGTTCGTGCCCGCCGACAGCGCCAGAATCGGGTATTTCGACAAGATATTCACAAGGGTCGGGGCCACTGACAACATCTCCAGAGGAGAATCAACCTTTATGGTCGAGATGCTGGAGACCTCGATGATCCTTCATAACCTTTCCGAGCGATCGCTGGTGCTGCTGGACGAGATCGGCCGAGGCACCTCAACCTACGATGGAATGTCGATCGCACGCGCGATAGTCGAATATATTCACGAATATGGCCGTGGGGCGAAAACACTCTTCGCCACTCACTATCACGAGCTTAACGACCTTGAGGAGATATATTCAAGGGTCCGGAACTTCCACATCGCGGTGAAGGAAGTCGGCTCGCAGGTGATCTTCCTGCGCAAGCTCAAGGAGGGCGGGACAGCGCACAGTTTCGGTATCCACGTCGCAAGGATGGCCGGGATGCCCAAAGAGGTGATCCAGAGCGCCGAGGACACGTTGAAGGCTCTGGAGATGAATGATTCCCAGCACATTGTAAGCGCCAGGAAAGGCGAGATCAAGAAGCCTGTCCAGACCAAGGCCGGCACCCTTGAGAGTGACGGCAGCCTCCAGCTCTCGTTCTTCCAACTGGACGACCCTACGCTCGAATCCCTGCGCGACAAACTCGCCGGAGCCGACCTCAACAACATCACCCCGCTCCAGGCCTTCGACCTCCTCCGCTCGATGAAGGACGAGCTTGGGCTTTAAGCCTTGACGGCCTTTCTGGATTCGATGCCGTGGATGATGTTGATCAGGACGCTGCCAAGGATGCCGGCGCAGAGGGAGCCCATCAGGACGGCGACCTTGCCCATATCACGCAAGCGGGCCATCACCTCAGGAGTCTGGTCACCGAACGAAAGGGTGTCCACGAAGATGGACATAGTGAAGCCGATACCTCCAAGACAGGCCACAGCTATCAGCATAGGCCAAGTGGATTTGGCAGGCATCTCGCCCACGTGAAGCTTGACGGCGATGAAGCTGGCGAGGGAGATTCCCAGTGGCTTTCCAAGGACAAGTCCAAGGAATATACCCATACTGACGCTTCCGAGAACCTGATCGAACTGGAACACGTTGAAATAGGACACGTCCGGAATCTCAACCCCGGCGTTGGCGAGGGCGAAGATCGGCATTATCAGGAAGTTGACCCAAGGGCCGAGAGCGTGCTCAAGACGGTAGCTCATCCCGATGGAGTCTCTGGAGATCGCTGACAACCTCCTCAGGCAATGCCTCTGCGGACCGTTAGGGAACTCGGAGGACGTGGAGGCTATCCCATTATATTCATTAAGTCTGCGGATGTACTGGAGACGCTTGCGGTGGAAGTAGGCCTCGTTGAACCTTGGGGTCATCGGCACGAGGAACGCCATAACGACACCTGACATCGTGGAGTGGATGCCGGCATAGTAGAAAAGCGACCAGATCGCGATGGCCGGAACCAGATAGAACCAGCCTCGTTTCTCCCCCAACTTATTCATCAACAGCACCAAAGCAATCAGCACAAACGCTATGCTCAGAAGTCCGAAGTTGATTGTGCCGCCGTAGAACAAAGCCACTACGAGAATGGCGATGAGGTCATCGGCAATGGCCAGCGCGGTCAGGAAAACCTTCAGCGACACGGGCACACGATCACCCAGAATGGACAGGATGCCGACAGCGAAAGCGATGTCAGTGGCGGTAGGAATACCCCCGCCGGAAGCGGCCGCCGAGCCATGATTGATGGCAGTGAATATCAACGCCGGAGCCACAACTCCGCCGAATGCGGCGATCACCGGCATCATCGCCTTCTTCAGGCTGGAAAGTTCCCCGTTCTTCATCTCGCGCCTGATCTCCAGACCGACCGTGAAGAAGAAGACCGTCATCAGGATGTCGTTGATGAACTTCTCGACCGTCATTCCGTTAGGAAACAGGATGCTCTCACCGCCCGGACTCTGGAATCTCAACGAGATGTCCGTCTCCAGGAAGTTATGGTAAAACTCTTTGGTGAACGGCAGATTGGCCAGAAGCATCGCCACCACGACGCAGCAAAGCAACAAGACTCCCTGCGCCCACGGTAACTGGGAAAACTGCTTCCTTCTATGGTCAAAGTTCCGGATGCCTTTGGTCCAGGTGTAGATAGGAATTAGTCTCATAGTATTACTTTTATGTGATTATTCTCCGTAAAGATACTTATGCTGGGCAGGGGTCAGCGTGTCGATCGTGATTCCCCAGTCCTTCAGCTTTCTGAAAGCCACCTCACGGTCGATGGACTCAGGCACGCAATGAAGCATATCCCCAAGATCCCTTGCGAGAACCATCCTGTTGTCAGCCAAATACTTGGCGCTCAAGGCCTGGATGGCGAACGACATATCCATAATCTCGGCCGGATGTCCGTCCCCGGCGGCAAGGTTGACAAGCCTACCCTCGGCTATGATGTAAACCTTACGGCCGTCAGGGAGATCATACTCCTGAATATTCTGTCTCGCAGGCTTCTCACTCACAGCGAGTTCCTTGAGCTGGGCGACATTCACCTCGCAGTCGAAATGCCCGGCGTTGCAGCAGATCGCACCGTCCTTCATCGCAAGGAAATGCTCCTTGGTGATGACATCGTCGCAGCCAGTGACGGTCACGAATATGTCGCCCTCAGATGCGGCCTGAGCCATACTCATAACCTGGAAACCATCCATCACGGCCTCCATCGCCTTGATCGGATCCACCTCTGTGACAATCACTTTCGCGCCAAGGCCCTTGGCTCTCATCGCCACGCCCTTGCCGCACCAGCCATAGCCGGCGACAACGACATATTTCCCGGCCACAATCAGGTTGGTGGTCCTGTTGATGCCATCCCATACGGACTGGCCCGTGCCATAACGGTTGTCGAAGAAATGCTTGCAGGCGGCGTTGTTCACAAGCATCATCGGGAATCTCAGCCTCCTTTCACGGTTCATCGTCTCCAGACGGAGGATTCCGGTCGTGGTCTCCTCGCACCCGCCGATGACATTCGGGATCAGCTCAGGATAGTTCTCGTGGATCATAGTCACAAGATCTCCCCCATCATCGATGATGATGTTCGGACCGCACTCGATGACACGCCTGATGCCGTGCTCATATTCCTCGGGAGTCGCCCCGTGAACAGCAAAGACGTTCAATCCCTCGTGCACAAGGGCGGCAGCCACATCATCCTGCGTAGAAAGAGGATTGCTGCCCGTGACATACATCTCCGCCCCGCCCTCGGCCAGCACCTCGCAAAGATGCGCCGTCTTGGCCTCCAGATGCACGGAAAGGGCCACTTTCAACCCCTTGAACGGCTTAGTCTCCTTAAACTCCTTCTCCAGACCTTCAAGCAGAGGCATATGATGCCTTACCCACTCTATCTTCAGCTCCCCGCTTTCCCAGAGCTGAGGGTTACGTATCTCACTCATTTCTTTAAGATCATTGTCTAAACATGGCAAAGATAACCATTTTATCCGTGCCTTTCGCCACATCTTCCATTCTTTCACCAAATAGCGACCTAAAGACTTGCGCATCGCGGCAAGATAGATTACTTTTGCGGTGGTTATTATGGTCTAAAGTTTGCGGCAGACATTGTTTACGCCTTTTTTAGACAGAAAAATTTTAATTTAGGAACATGAAAAAAATAAGTTGCTTCAGATTAAGAGAAGATT
>UMFK01027735.1_pt1 | contig 23207 bp, 24 predicted proteins | sample 1964981 | NCBI WGS metagenome assembly UMFK01 (sample SAMEA4836043, study PRJEB28245) | human gut metagenome | biome: gut microbiome; material: fecal sample | place: Denmark | collected 2008
ATAACTAAGAAAATCAGGTTTTGCCACTTAACTCGGCAATGGTTTTAGGAAAATCGAAAATTTTGAGGACTTGTTATGAGGGGCAAGAGAAATAAATAGATTCACGTTAAAAGACCATAAAATAGGTGAATTTCAAAAAAAAATCAAATATGCCACAAAGCCTAGGTAGAAATATTGCCGGGAATGTGGCTTTTTTTGTTGATAAAATGTTATAAGAATGTTATAATTTTGCTATAGCTTTTAGTCGTTTATTATTGATATTTTGAGGTGAGAACATGGGTTTTTCAGAGAAAATAAAAACTTTAAGACAAGAATGTTTACTGAGTCAAGAGGCATTTGCAAAGGAGCTAGGTGTTTCTTTCGCAACAGTTAATCGTTGGGAAACGGGGAAAACACAACCAACATACAAAGCCTTACGCACTATAAAAGAATACTGCGAAAAGAACAATGTTGAATTTTCGATAGATACTAATATTGAAAGAGGTAGTACAAATGGCTAAGTCTACGAATATAAACAATAGAAGATACCTTGGAAATAAATATAAACTTTTACCATTTATTAAAAAGGTTGTGGATTCAGAGTGTACAGATATTGAAATAGTTGTAGATATTTTTTCGGGAACTGGTGCAGTTGCTTCAGCTTTTCAGGATAAGCAATTGATAACCAATGATATTATGTATAGTAATTATATTTCTAACCTTGCGTGGTTTTCACCACGAAAGTATAGCAGAAAAAAAATAGAAAAAATAATTGATGAATACAACGCCATGGCCGTTAATGAAGAGAATTATATGACCATAAATTTTTCTAATACATATTTTAGTCATGATGATTGTTCAAAAATTGGATTTATCCGAGAGGATATAGAGGCTAAATATGTAAACAAAGAAATAAATGAGAGGGAAAGAGCATTATTAATAACTTCACTTCTTTATGCAATGGATAAAATTGCGAAAACATGTGGACATTATGATGCATACCGTCAAGGCGTAGAATTTGATATGCATTTAGAATTATTATTACCGGAAGCAAGCACAACGAATAACAAAAAGAATAAATGTTACAATGTGGATTCGAATGCTTTAGCAGGAAAAATTGTTGCAGATCTAGTTTATATTGACCCTCCATATAATTCGAGACAGTATTGCGACGCATATCATTTACTTGAGAATGTAGCCAGATGGGAAAAGCCGGAAGTCTTTGGTGTCGCAAAGAAAATGGATAGGACAGCATTGAAGAGTAAATATTGTACCAGAAGTGCAGCAGAGGCATTTGCGGATTTGATTTCAAATTTGAGGTGTAGATATATTGTATTATCTTACAATAATATGGCTAAAAAAGGGAATGATCGTTCAAATGCAAGAATATCTGATGAGGATATTTTTAGAGTTCTTTGTGCTAAAGGAAAAGTAAAGGTGTTTTCTGAAGAGTATAAAGCTTTTACAACTGGGAAGTCGGATATAGAAGATAATCAAGAGAGATTATTCTTATGCATATGTAATGAGGAGGAATAAAATGATTCAATCGCCACTAAATTATACTGGCGGAAAATACAAATTGTTGCCACAGATTCTGCCACTTTTTCCTAAGGAAATAGATTGTTTTGTTGATTTGTTTTGTGGTGGTTGTAATGTTGGAATTAATATTTGCGCTAAAAAATATATTTATAATGATAATTGTGAGCCATTGATTAATCTTTATTCTGTTATGCAGACTTTAGAGTTAGCATGCTTTATTGAAAAAATAGAAACTGTAATAAAAAGATATGGTTTGTCGGACGTAAAGCTATATGGGTATGATTTCTATAACTGTAATAGTTCAGATGGATTGGGAGCATATAATAGGGATAAATACATGAAGCTCAGAGCAGACTTTAATGCATTGAAAGAAAGGAATGCTGATTATTATGTTATGTTGTATGTACTTATTGTATACGCATTTAATAATCAAATCAGATTCAATAGAAATGGAGAATTTAATTTGCCGCCGGGCAAAAGGGATTTCAACCAAAAAATGTATTGTAAAGTCGAAAACTTTATAGAAGTGATTCAAAATCAAAATGCTACATTTATGCATAGAGATTTTAGGAAGATAGAAATTGATAAACTTACGGGTAAAGATTTTGTGTATGCTGATCCTCCATATTTAATTACTTGTGCTGCTTATAATGAGCAGGGAGGGTGGTCAGAAGATGACGAAGAGGATTTACTTCAAATGCTTGATGATTTATCAAACAGAGGCATAAAATTTGCGTTATCTAATGTTTTGGAATCAAAGGGAAGAGAAAATATTTTATTAAGAAAATGGATAGAATCTAGACCAAACTACAAAATGATAGATTTGAATTACTCATATAATAATGCAAATTATCAGAGAAAAAATAAGGAACAAAAAACTAGAGAAATACTTGTTGTGAATTATTAGGAGGCTATTATGAGAATAAAAGAAGGTCAGATTTTTAATCTGATGGATACAAATGGAAGAAGAAATGATGTAATCAATGCTTTGCAAGGCTATTTAACAATCTTAGATGATATTCAGAACGAGCAAAAAATGAATTGGGCCTCTATGCCGGAGAGTTTGGCACAGTATGAGTTTTATAGACAGGCTATAGAATTATCCCCAGAGGTTTTTGGGAAACATGGTCCATATGATAAACTTGTTGAAACACTTGAAAGTAATAAGGAGTTTGCAACAGCTGTTCAAACTCAAGATATGGAGTGGATTCAAAAGAATAGTTTTATGTTCCAAAGTCTTGTTAAGCAATTTGATTTAGGAATAGAAGATAGGGCTAGGCATTATACAAGTAATTTAGTGAAATTGGGATTCACAGATGAAGGTAGAGAAATATCACCTGTTGGAGAACTTCTTCTTGATTTAAAAAAACTGAGAAAAGATGATTTGGAAACAATGCTCCCTATAGATGGAGTTAATATAGTTTATTTGCGTCAGTTGATGAAACTGCGATTATTTGATACTGAAGGAGAAAAATATTATTCGCCATTTAATTTGGCAATTTTTGCATTATTAAAACGTCATAGATTGTCAGAAAATGAGTTTTCTGAGCTTGTTCAGGGATTAAGTCCATATTCGGATTTTTCAGATATTGAACAATATGTTTCAGATTATAGAGAAGGAGATATTGTTTCGGGTGTTTCGATTGATATTCCGGTAGAGATACATACAAATGAAAGGATATCAGAAACGGTATTCCGAGATAATTATAAAAATAGAAAAAGTAATGCAGGAGTTGATGTATATTGGGCATATTATAATCTTCTATTTGATTATGTAGAGAATCCATCCTCTGCAACAATAGACAAATTGCTTACATTCTTTGAAAATAACAAGGCAATGCTTAATAAAGCATTTGGGTGTGGTCAGAATGTATTTACTCAAAAAACGGGAGATAGGCCAACAACAATCGAATTTGCTAAGCAATACAAGAAAATGTTTGAAGGAAATTTAAATATTTATATGTTTAAGCAGTTTTCATTGTCAAAGATACTTGATCAGATTCGTGAGTATTCGGATACTACAAAACGAATTTTTAAGGCAACCGGTATTATTAGTTTTGATAATGGGTTTGTTGAATTAGCGTATCGAGAATTGTGCGCATGCATATTTGAGGAAGAAAAAATTAAGAATAGAATAGCAGGAAGTATAAGCGAGGAGTTACATTCATATTATGATTGTTATGAAGAATACGAAGAGGGGATAAATAGTTTTTATTGTGATATAACTTCCTTATCACAAATACTTGAATATTATGAAGAAGAAACAAAACAGGTTGAAGATAATATTCAAAAAGAATTTCCAGGGGCAACTATTGAAGAGATTCCTGTTATTGTTGCGGACAAACGAAGAAAAGAGTTTGCTGAATTTATCGATAAGAATTATCCGGCAGAGAAAGTTAAGGAGATTTTGGGATTATTTAGCAACAGAAGTAATGATAAGCTTATTAAGGACACTGTTAGCCCAGACGCAACAGTACCAACTATCTATGAGTATGTTGTTGGTATAGCGTGGTATTACTTTTCGGGAAAAAGAGTTGATATTCTGAGCAGTTATAATCTGACATTATCCGCAAACTTCGAACCTTTGGTACATGCTGGAGGAGGACAAGGCGATATTGTAATATATGAAGATGATAAGGTTGTTATGTTAGAGGCTACATTGATGAATGCAAGTAGTCAAAAACGTGGAGAATGGGAACCTGTGCTTAGACATTCTATTAATTTGAAAGTTGAGGAAGAAACTGCTAATACTGGTAGGGAAGTGACATCATTCTTTATTGCGGATAGCTTTGATTATAATACCATTAATATTTGGAAAGCTGTTGCTGCAGTTCCGCTCCAGTCTTCTACTGATAAAGATAAGTTTACTGATAATGTTGTCATCATGCCTGTTAACACAGACGAATTGTCTTCGTTGATAGATAAATCATCAGAGTACGACGAAATCATATCAAAGGTACATAAACTATTCGAGGTTGACAAGATAAACTTTGATATTGAGTGGAGAGAAAAATTTATGGGAGCTATAATTTAAGATTTTATGTTACATCCCGGGGAAGGTCAAATCTCTACAACTTGTTTATTTGAAGACCGGCGCCCCCCGCACACGAATTTTCGCAGAATTAAGCAGGGGGGATATGCAAAAGGAAGTTTTAGTGATGAAAACACCTTGATTTAAGGTATTCCCGGACAGAAAGTTTCGTGAAAAAGAATCGTTTTTGGCTGTTTTTTCCGTGAAAAAAGCAGTGATTTTAATTAGTTTTATTATGTTTTTTATATAACAGAAAGGCTGGAAGTGTTGATTGACTTCCAGCCTTAGTTCGTTTTATTATTATTTTTCTATAGAAATACTGATTTTGATTTTAGATGTATCTTCAAGAGTACTTTGTTCATGGCAGCGGAGACTCTCGGATTTTATGAGGCTTTCAACTGTGGATTTGCCAAAGGAATCGAGAGATAGGTACATTTTAAATATGTCAGTAAAAGTGTCCTCTAATTCCCATCTGCCAAGTTGTTCTATGTCTTCATCAGTAAGTTTGGCAGAAGATGTATCATCAGATTTTCCTAGTAAGTAATCGGTGCGTACATCAAATAAATCCGATAAGTTAATAAGTGTTTCAAAATCCGGAGTACGTTTTCCAGTTTCCCACATTGCGACAGTTCCTTTAGATACTTCTAATTTCTCTGCAAGGCTTACCTGCGTATAACCTTTTTGTTTTCTTATTGTCTTAAGTCTTTCAGCAAACATAAAGTCACCTCCTATGTGAGAATAATATCACATAACGTTAGAAAATGCAATATATTTTTTCGAATTTTAAATAATTATATCACTTTGCGTTAGATTTTATATTGACATAGATAACTGATTGTGATATAAATAAAATATAAAATCTCACATAACGTTAGAAAATACATTGCGGATGTCGACAAAGTTGTTTCCCGAAATGATAGGATTGCTGTGTCAAAAAGGAGGTGTTTGTTATAAAAAACAGAATACGACAGCGGGCAAATCGTAAACTTAAGCATAAGGAAGAACTTCTTGATAAGAAGAACGGGCATGGTGTAACAGATTTGACTGCTTATAATGCAGTGAAACAGATTGCTACACAAGGAAGTGCAACATTAGTATTGAAATAGCCACCAGAGAACTGGTGGTATTTTTGTACTCAAAATTATGAAACGGAGGTAAATAGGATGGAGAAAACAACTATGAGCGTACAGGAACTTGCAGCACAGATGGGTATATCCCTTCCTAAGGCTTATGAACTTGTGAAGGAGCCGAGTTTTCCAACTATCAAAGTTGGTACAAGAATATTGATTCCTGTTGAAGCTTACAGAGAATGGCTTATCAGAAATTCAGTAAAGTAATAACGAAGGAGAATGAAAATGGAGTTCAAAGAATTTCTTCATATTCTCTACAAAGATGTTGGCGATTGTTATATTGGTGTTCCTTATATTAATGAAGGAAAGGTTGTAACGGAGTGGTTTCATTCTCACAATCTTGATGCGATGGCAGATTATATCGTAGAAAAAGGAACTTCTTATAACACATATTATTGTGTGAATCCAAGGAAGAAGAGATTACCAACTTATGTGCGCGGTAGCACAGAAGATGTTAAATGTGTGATTTGTGCATATTCGGATTTGGATGTGAAGAGTCTAGCACATAAGCAGAAAGCTTTGCCGGAGACGAAAGAGGAGTTGGTAGAGTTTATAGGCAAGGAATTACCATATAAACCATCATTTCTGATTTGGTCTGGAAACGGCATTCATGCGTTATGGCTCTTTGAAGTTCCTTATGAAATAGAAGGAGATACTTCTTATATTTCAAATGTTCTAAAAGGCTGGGAGGCTTTTGTAAAGAATAAGGCGCGTGAGAGTCATGGTTGGGAATTTGATTCTGTTGCAGATATTCCACGTATGTTAAGAGCACCGGGAACTACCAATTTTAAGACGGAAGAAAAGCCGATATGTGAAATCTTGGAATATAACAGTATTCGCTACAAGGTAGAGGATTTTGAAAAATATATGCAAGAAACGTCATCCAAAAGAATATCCGGTCATTGTGATGTTACGGATGATTTTGCATGTATGGGGACAGGAAGTGCAGAAGAGTTGATTGGAAAATGTGCATTTTTGCAACATTGTAAAAATAATGCCAGTGAACTTTCAGAACCGTTGTGGCATGCTGCAATTTCCAATGTTGCACTGACCTCTGATGGTAGAGAAAAGTGTCATGAAATAAGTTGGCCTTATCCTGGATACACATATAGTGAGACGGATAAGAAATATCTGAATGCTGTAAAAGAGGATAAACCGATTACTTGCGAGTACATAAAAAATGTACTTGGTTTTAGATGTGGGTGTGATTGTGGAGTGAAAGCACCGATAGCGTTAATTCGTGATGGAGTAAGACAAAAGATGGATTGGGAACAGCCATTATCTTTTGATAGTTTTGCTGTGCCGGAATTTCCTACAGAAACGTTACCCGCGCCAATACGAGATTTTGTGGAGGCTCTTGCGGAAAGTACGCAGACACCTGTTGATATGGCCGCCTGTGCATCGATTGCAATTATGTCAGTGTGCTTGCAGGGGAAATGCAAAATTCGTGCAAAAGCGGATTGGAGTGAGCCACTTAATACATTTGTGTTAAATATTATGGAGCCATCAGAAAGAAAGTCGGCGGTTCAAAATGCAATGGTTAAACCCATCAATCTTTATGAGATGGAGCAAAATGCTACAAAGGCTGTAGAGATTGAAAAGAGCAAGACTAGAAAGCAGATTCTTGAACAGAGACAAAAGGCACTAATCAGCCAAGCTGTAAAGGGTAAGGCTGATATGGAGGAAGTTGATAAGGTTTCAGAAGAACTGGCAATCTTTAAGGAAGAAAAGCCTCTTAAACTTTATGTGGATGATATTACCACGGAGAAACTGACATCGGTGCTTTCTGACAATGATGGTAAAACTGCCATCCTATCTACAGAGGGTGGTATCTTTGATACGCTTGCAGGTATTTACACCAAAAACGTAAATATTGATGTCATATTAAAAGGTTATTCCGGGGATAGCATACGAGTTGATCGAATTGGCAGGCAGAGCGAAAGCATCCTAAGCCCGGCACTTACCATGTTATTAATGGCACAGCCTAGTGTCCTTTCAGGGCTTATGAGCAATGGTACTTTTAGAGGAAGAGGGTTAACTGCCAGATTCCTGTATTGTATTCCAACCTCAAAAGTTGGAAAGAGAAAGTATCGTTCATCCAGTGTTCCAAATGATGTGTCGGCAGAGTATGAAAGATGTATTCGGAATTTGTTGGAAGATGAATACGAGAAGGAACCGGAAATAATCACATTATCTTCGGAGGCGGATATTCTCATAGAAAATTTTGCTGAAGAACTGGAGCCTTTGCTGAAAACGGAATATGCGGATATAACCGATTGGGCGGGAAAGCTGGTTGGAAATATTCTTCGAATTTCGGGTCTGCTTTGCCGAGCATCAGTTTATCGCTGTCATGATTTCTTGGCAAATAATGATGAGTTGGTTGTTAGTGAAGAGATTATGCAAAATGCGATAAGTATCGGAAAGTATTTTATCGAACATGCAAGAGCAGCGTTCTCGCTTATGGGTGCAGACAATACTGTGAAGCAAAGTAAATATGTCCTTGAAGCAATTAAGGGTGCAGGGCTTGCAGAATGTACCCGTAGGGATGTGATGAGACTTTGTCGCAGTTTTAAGAAAGCAGAGGAAGTACAGCCGATATTAGACCACTTATGTGAGTACGGATATTTGGCTGTAAAAGACACGGGAACATATACAGGGAAAGGCAGACCGCCTGCTATTGTATATGTAGTAAACCCATACATTTTTAATAATGAATGATTTGTGTCCTTTGTGTCACGTGTCCTTTATGTAACGGAATGATTATTAAAAGAAAGAAAACGTCATTTTTCTTTTCTATTTTATATTTATTCTTTTAGGACAGTGTGACGTAAAGGACACAATTATTATGAAAAAGTTTATGAAGGAGGAAGTGACATGAAGCACAAATTTTTTTATGGAGCAGAGCCACAGTTCTTAGACAGGGATTTGCAGAACTTTTCAAGAGGCGGATATGTTTGCAGAAAATTATTGCAGAATCGTAACGGACAGCCTGTAGTAATTTCACAGAGCATGGACGAGGATGCACCGATCTGGAAGTTAGAGTATGGTTTTTCCTGTTTGGTGTTTGGTTCTTTTGATGAAGCTATGGCTTACTGCAAAGGCAGATTTACAGACTGTAATGGCAGGGAGGTGTAGTTTATGGAGAGGCAGGAAATTCGATATCATCCACTGATAGATGGTGATACGGAAGGAACGGAAAAAGTACCACTATTTGTTACCACAAATACAGAGGGGATTCCTTCTATGTACTTATCAGAAATGATTCCCGGCTATTTTAGGCTCCGTTCCAAACAGCCAGTAAGCCTACGGGCAAGTGATAAATTGGTTATTCACTGCCCTATGTGTGGCGGTCATTTAAGAAAAATGACAAAAAGCAACAATACAACAGAACTTGGTTTGTACACCTGTGACAGGTGCAGATAAATAAAAAAAGAGGAGGATTTTATTATGATTTATCCATTACATGGACAGAAGAAAGGTAACTATTTAACAGCGTCTAGCAGTTCTTATTCGGAAGAATATGCACAGAGAATGTGTGATTTATACTTATCGGATGAGGTGCATCGTAATGAAAAGGGCAGAATGCAGAAGTATTACAGGCTTCATGCAAAACATGACCATACGCAAGAGATGGCACTGGCTTATGATATTCAGTGTCCGAAGTGCAGTGGCAGATTGAAGCAGATTGGTAGACAGCTTTCATTTAATGAGTTGGGACTTTATACTTGCCCAGCTTGCAACAGATACTAGGAGGAGATTATTATGGGATATTTTACAGACGTTACGGCATCGCCGGAGTATGACATTCAGTTTTGGAATGCAGCCAGAGGAAAAAGAGGAAATGAAGATGTGCTTGCAAAAGGGCGCATTAGTGCTACGGGTAGTTATCAACTGCCCGCAAGTACAGCCGGAAATATTGAAAAGGAAATGACAAAAGAGAGTGTTTTCAGAAACATTGCAACAGTAATTAAAGCATATAAATCCGGCTATCGTATTGTAGCTAAAGATTGTGAGGATGTAGCGGAATTTATACCGGAATTGGGAGAAATCCCGGTTCAAGACGGAATGAGAGATTTTAACGAAACTTCTATTGAAAGTCACAAACTGGCTGTGTTTGTGAAGCTGGAAGAAGATTTTGTTAGAGATGCTGTGTTTAGCTTGGAACGATACCTTATCGGCAGATTTGCAAAGAACTTTGGTAAGGCAGAGGAAAATGCTTTTATCAATGGAACAGGAGCAGATGAGCCTACGGGTATTCTCCATGAAAGTAATGGTGCAGAGGTAGGTGTTACAACAGAAAAGCTTACCTATGATGATGTGATTTCTCTGTATTTCAGTTTGGAAAAACAGTACAGAAAAAATGCTGTTTGGATGATGAATGACAGTACGGCACTTGCCCTTAGAACTTTAAAGGATGCAGATGGTAATTATCTTTGGAATCATAATAATGATACCATCTTGGGTAAGCAAGTTATTATCTCGGAGTATATGCCGGATGCAGCAGAAGGGACAACGCCGATTGCCTTTGGAGATTTTTCCTATTATTGGGTAGTTGATAGAAAGCCTGTATCGTTGCGTGTCCTTGTAGAGTTATTTGCAGAGGTAGGACAGATTGGCTATCTTGCCTATAAGTTTCTTGAGGGAAAGCTGATTCGTAAGAATGCAATCAAAGTAGTTCAAATGAAAACGGCAAAATAATCAAAGAAATAATTGTAACAAATCATAAGGAATTAGGCGGGGTATCAATTTATTATCTGTAATTGTATCAGATTGGGGGTTAATACCCCGTTTAATTTCGCAAAAGTTGTGCGTGAGACCCCAGCACCGTTGCCCTTGGAGGAATGGTGTAGAGATTTTACCCGCCCCTCCTCGCACATGGAAAAGAGGTGAGAAGCATGAATGTTGTTAATGTTGAATCAAAAGAAAATAAGTCAGAGGCTTTAAAGGATAAGTACATGCTTACCATTAAAGAGGCAGCCTTTTATTTCAACATCGGCACCAAAAAGATGAGAAGAATTGCAGAGGACAACCTTGGAAATGTGGCAGTTTTCTGTGGAAACAGATTTTTAATTGTCAGACCAAAATTTGAAGAATTTATCCTAAATTCCTCTGAAATATAATTCCGTTTCTCTGCCGATAGTAGTTGCTATTTCCGGGGAGTAGAGTGATATATACAATGACCGAAACTATGGTAAATACAACACTTTTGGCAGAGAAAGGAGTTACAAAAATGGCAAGACCAGACTTAGGAGAAAAGGATATCTTAAACCCGGAAGAGGCAATCCGTTACTGGAATTTCAGTAGAAGAAAATTTTATATGTTTTTAGAGAAAACGGATGGTGGTGATTACTTGGCTTTTTATAAGAAAAGGACACTTATCATCCGTTTGGCATTTGAGCAGTATTTATTAAAAAATCCAAAGGTAAAGGAGGAAATTGCAAATGGCAGAAGCAGGAAGAGGGAAGACTAGACGGGATTCCAAACGAAGGGTGCTGCGCCCCGGCGAAAGTATAAGAGCAGATGGAAAATATCAATATAAGTATCACATCGATGGCAAACCGCATTTTGTGTACAGTTGGAAGTTGGAGCCTACGGATAAACTTCCACCGGGCAAAAAGCCATGCCTTTCCCTACGGGAATTAGAAAAGCAGGTCAATTCTGATTTGGATAGGTTAATGAATGTGGCTGACGGAACAATGACGGTTTGTGAATTGGTAGACCGATACCTTAAAACCAAAACAGGAGTAAGGCAGAGTACCAGAGCCGGATATGTGACAGTACAGAGAATTTTGGCAAAGGAGCCTTTCGGACAGAAGAAAATCAGAACTGTGAAAACATCCGATGCGAAGTTGTTTTTAATAAAATTGCAACAAGAGGATGGCAAGAGCTATAGTTCCATCCACACCATACGAGGAGTGCTTAGACCAGCTTTTCAAATGGCGGTGGATGATGACATTTTGGTTAAGAATCCATTTGGTTTTCAACTTGCAGGTGTTGTGGTAAATGATAGTGTTACCAGAGAGGCAATTAGCAGGGAGCAGATGAGAAAGTTCCTAAAGTTTGTGCATGACGATGTGGTTTACTGCAAGTATTACGAAGTGGTGTACATTCTCTTTCACACGGGGAGGCGTATTTCAGAGTTTTGCGGTCTGACACTAAAGGATATTGACCTTGAGAGTAGAACTGTAAATATAGACCATCAGTTACAGAGAACTTGCGATATGCGGTACATCATAGAAGAAACAAAGACGGAGGCAGGAAAGAGGAAAATTCCTATAACAGAGGATGTGGCACAGATGTTCCAAGCCATTATTGAGGACAGGGAGCCACCGAAGATGGAAAAAGTAATTGACAGTCATACCGGATTTCTTTTCTACGATGATGATGGCAATCCACTTGTGGCAATGCACTGGCAGCATAGAATCAATCGGATGGTTGGCAGATACAACGATATTTATAGAGTGCAGATACCGAACATCACTCCACATGTGTGCCGTCATACCTATTGCTCCAATATGGCAAAGTCAGGAATGAATCCGAAGACCTTACAATATCTCATGGGGCATTCGGATATCAGCGTCACGATGAACGTGTACACACATATCAGTTTTGATGATGCCGAGGAAGAACTGAAACGAATGGAAGAATTCAGAAAAGCACAGGCAGAGATTGAAAAGAAAAATGATGCAAAAGCGGTATCGCAGAAAATGTTTAAAGTAGTGTAGCAATGCTACGCAGCAGAGACGCTCCGGGGTTACTGGGGCGTTTTTTTCTATGGAAAAATGATAAGGGTGACGATATAATATTAAATGTTAGAATAAAAAATACAGTGTTTATTAGAGCTGCAAATGGGAGCAATTAATTTATTGATTCTTAATGCAAAACATAGCAGTAAATTATGTTAATATGTTTATGAAATCATATGAAGGGAGAAGGGTACTATGGTTAGTCTTGCAGACTTATATAAGGCAGAAGGAAAAGAAGAAGACGAATTGATAAAGAAGTTCATTGAAGAAAACTCATATCCGATGCCTAAACGGAAAATGGAGAAGATGTATATAGGATATATTGATATTAATGGTATGCAGTATATGATGAAGACAATGGAAACTTGCATATTTGAAACAATGTGCAATGAAATTGCTGGAGTTGTTGATTCTATACTTGAAGAAAATGCCGAATATCCATCTGTGTTAGGCGATGATGCTACAATAGAATTTCATATGTTTTCAGACAATATGATATTTCTGTGTAAGAATTTATCAGTTTTAGTCACACGAATGGGACTGTTGCAAAGAAAATTAATTATACAATTAGGATTATCCGTAAAAGGATGCATAGATTATGGTGATATATATTACTATAAAAACAGATTTATTTTGGGAAAAGGTTTGGTTTCTGCGTATAAAATAGATGCTGATTATCATAATCCTGCGATTCGAATTTCTAGAAATATTATAGAAAATGAAGTGCATGATAAACCGAGTAGATTTATAAAAAAGGTTGCATATGATGAGTATGTAGTGGATTTCTATTGTATTGCGCAAGCCTTTTCCGAAGATTTTGAAATTGAAGAAATAGGGTATATAAAGGATTTTATTCGAACTAATTTAGCGGAAAATTATTCTGATGATGTTATGCATAAGTATATATGGATGAAAGAATTCCATAATGAGTATTGTAAGAAGAATGCGCTTGAGGAGATGATAATCTGAGAGGTGATAGTGAAGTATAGTTCGTTGAATACTTGTATAACTGAGCGTGTTTGTTACTCTATTTGCTTAAGTTAAAATAAAGGGGCATGTTGGTGCAATTTTATAAAGAGAACTTATTAATGATAGTAAATGAGAACAATGTGAATCAGCTAGATTTTAAAGATTGGATAATGTCCTGTAGTGGGCGTGAAGATAATTTAAAAAAATGGATTAGATTTAAATCCGGTGACTATCCTGATCCAGATGAGGTGTTGAAGCAAGATGTACCTAAATGCATAGCGGTTAAGTTAAATTGGTATTGTGAAAAGGAAAAAGTTGACAATTATTATATTGACTGTATTTTTTCGTTTGCAACATTTTTCAAAGCTTTCTTAAGATATTATGCAGGTGACTATATGCCATATATGGGTCAAATATATGAAAACTATGAAATGTTATTTGACAATAAATATAAGGACGAGTTTTGCGCAAAACAGGGCATAGAAAGAACTTGTTTAGATGAACTTTTAGAGCAATTGAATATATTCGCAAAGAATACTCATACGTTAGGTAATTACATGAAGTGTCCTAATGGAAAGGATAATGCAGTAAAAGGAAATTATCGCAAATATAAGGATAGATTGGAATTGTTGTATCTAGATATACAAGATTCTTCTAAAGAAGAATCACATTGGAGTAATTGATTTGATGAAAATAAAGAAACATTAGAAATAGAAAAAATTCTTGAAAATGCAGAACTTCTCAAGTTTGTGTTTAATGGTTACAAAATGAGAAAAAAACATATTAAACCTTACACGGAGTACATTAAGACTATCAATGCAATTATAGAAGCGCGTGGTAAAGTGTTAGCGGAAAAACTGATGAAAAAACCTTAGTAGTAAGACTTCCACTTTTACTACTATTTCTACTACTAACAGGTAGTCACAACTTGCTAAATTATGCTATAATTTGCCTAGTTGACAATCAAACAATAATTTAACCATAACCTCGGAAATACCCACAAAATACGGCATTTCCGGGCAAAAAGGAGCAAACAATTACTATGATAAAAGTATTATTTATCTGCCACGGCAACATCTGCCGCAGCCCCATGTGTCAAAGCATTTTCACCCACATGGTCAAAGAACAGAATTTAACAAACCACTTCAAAATCGATTCCGCAGCCACAAGCCGCGAAGAGATCGGAAATCCACCGCATTACGGAACAGCCGGAAAACTTCGCCAGGTCGGGATTCCGTTGATCCCGCATAGAGCGGAACAGATGACAAAAGCAGATTACGATGCATATGATTATCTGATCGGAATGGATTCTATGAATATCCGTAATATAATGCGTATTATTGGAAAAGATACACAAAAGAAAGTGTACAGGCTGTTGGATTTTTCGGATAGTCCAAGAGACATTGCAGATCCATGGTACACCGGGAATTTTGACCGGACCTATGAGGACAGTGTGGAGGGGTGCAGGGTCCTGTTAGAAAAAATCAAACAAGAATATGACCTTTAAGAGATAATTTATAACAGAAAAAACAGCAGAAAAGAAGGTTCCTTTAGTAAGTAAAAATAACCCTTTTTAAAAGTATAAAAATTGTGAAAATCAGTTGACGAACAGATGTCAGATAATTAGAATAGAAGTAAGAATTTATAGTTACAAAGAGTATGCTATGAGGGGAAAAATATGAAGAGTCTAAAGAGAAAACTGCGGGTGGTTACCTGCATTATCTGTATCGTTTGTCTGGGGATTACGGCAGCGATCAGTTACAACATCGCATCATCAAAAATGTCCCAGAAAGAAGAGGAAAAGGCAGAACTGTCAGCCGAGAAAAATGCTCAGGAGATAGAGACATGGCTGAATGGATATGCGACATATTTAGAGGTGACGGCGGGGACGATGGAGGCTCAGAAGATGGCGGAGCCGGAAAACATTGCCCAATATCTGCAGGAACTTTTGCAGAATCAGAATGAAGACGGCATCATCTATGACATCTATTTTACGTCGGAAGATAACCGGATGACGGCGGGAAGCGGATATGAAGCGGACGGCAGCGTGGATTTTACAAAGCGCGGCTGGTATCTTGCGGCAAAAGAAAAGGACGGAGTGCACTACGAATCTCCATATAAAGATGCTGATTCCGGCAGATATGTCATTACACTTTCAAAAAAAGTGGAGTGGGATGGAAAAGTTGTCGGAGTTTTAGCAGAGGACATTTTCATTGATCAGGTTGTAGAGATCGTAAACAAATGCGAAGTAGAAGGAAACAGCTATGCGATGCTGGTGGATCAGAATGATGGTCTGATGGTACATCCGAATGAAAAATACGGATATGTGGATGATGAACCGGTCAGGTTAAATGATTTAGCAGGAAATCCTTATAAAAAATTATCCGAAAAACTGGAAGCAGATGGAAAAAAGGCGCAGAACATCTGGCTGAAAGATTACGATGGAGTCACAAGAGGATTTTTTGTTGGAAAAGTAAAAAGCTGTGACTGGCATGTGGTGATCGCATTAGAAAAAGAAGTGCTGTATCAGGATGTCAATTCCATGTTGCAGGGCTTTGTAATTGCAATGGCAATTTCACTGGTGGTAGGAATCGTGATCATTACGATCATGACGAAAAAAATCGTAGATCCGATCCGGCATTTAGAGCATACCGTAACTTCAAATGATCTGAACGAAAGTATTCAGGTGGAGTCCAAAGATGAGGTGGGCAGACTGGCAAAAGGCTTTAATAAAATGCTGGGTAACTTGCGCGGACTTCTTTCTACATCAGAAGAAGCGGCCGGGAACATCGAAGAATCTTCCATGCAGCTGCAAAATATCACGGACACGATCGTACAGGGGGCAAAACGTGTAAAACAGGAAATGGAAAATATCAACGATACGATGAATGTCCAATATGAAAATGTGCATCAGAGCGAAGAAGTACTGAGTAATTTTGAACGGGAAATCAGTCGTTTTGAAGGGCAGTTTTCCGATATGGGAAGTACTATTGTATTAGCCAATGCCAAATTAACAGAAAACATAGAAGTAGTAGAAAAACTTGGAAGTGCGACAATGGCAAATATGGAAAATATTAACACCCTGCAGGAAAGTGTTAATGTCCTGGAGCAGAAATCAGAAAATATCACCAATATTATTTCCACGATCACAGGAATTTCAGGACAGACCAATCTGCTCGCACTCAATGCATCGATCGAAGCAGCAAGAGCCGGAGAAGCAGGAAAAGGATTTGCAGTAGTCGCAGATGAGATACGACAGCTTTCCGAGCAGACAAAAGATGCCACAGAGGAAATCCGCGATTTAGTAACCGAAATACAGGAGCGGATTGAAAAAACAGTATCACGGATACAGGAGTATGGACAGTCCTTCCGTGTAAATGCAGAGATCGCAACACAGGTGCAGGAGGCATTTTCTGCAATTGAAAGTGCAATTAAGACACTGGGCGAAATGAATACGGATATGTCTGAAGAATTGCAGGCATTTACGAATGCCCAGAATGCGATCCGAACATCGTTTGACAGTGTAGATGCGAATACCTCATCCTGTGTGGAAAATACCAGAGTGGCATTAAAAGTTTCCAAAGAGCAGGCACAGGTGACCGGTGACTTAGCACAATGGGCAAAGCAGCTGCAGGAGCAGGCGGATGAGCTGAAAGAAAAGACGCAGAATTTTAAGAAAGTCCAGGAATAAAAAGCAAGTATAAGTTAGAAAGAAGACAAGAAGGAATCGTAAAATGAGAGTAGGAATGGGATATGATGTGCATAAACTGGTAGAGGAGCGAGAGTTGATTTTGGGTGGAGTGAACATACCACATACGCTGGGATTGTTGGGACATTCCGATGCAGATGTATTGCTTCACGCAATCATGGATGCACTGTTAGGAGCGGCAGCACTTGGAGACATAGGAAAACATTTTCCTGATACAGATGAGAAATATAAAGGGATTTCCAGCTTGAAATTGTTAGAGCATGTGGGAAAACTGATCGAACAGGAAGGATATGTCATTGAGAATATTGATGCAACCGTTATAGCACAAAAACCAAAGCTGCGTCCATATATAGAAGAAATGGAAGAGAATATTGCAAAGACACTGCATTTAGAAAAAAAACAGATCAATGTCAAAGCAACGACAGAAGAACGGCTTGGTTTTACCGGAAGGGAAGAGGGCATTGCGGCACAGGCAATCTGCTCTTTAAATAGTATCTATGACGGAAGCTATGCCGTAGCAGATACCGGAGCCGGATGCAGTGGATGCACAGGATGCAGTGCAGGCAGGAGTCCGGAATAGAAAGTAATTGACAAAACAATCATTTTTGCATAAACTATAACAGGATATAAAAATAGTCTATAAAGGCAAAGAACGAAGAGAGTAGGAAATTACAGACCGCAGAGAGAGACTGTCATCGGCTGCCAGCAGTCTTGGGAACTGGATTTTTGAAGTGCATTCGGGAGCTGATCCGGCGAAGGAAAAAAGGTAGTCGGATACGGATGACACACGTTAAGTGTTTTGAGTGAGAGCAGGATTGCTCTACTTAGAGTGGAACCGCGGATAACTTCGTCTCTAATATGAGACGGAGTTTTTTGATTTTTGTTATATAAGATTAATCCAAAAATCACGTTATAATTTTATAATATATAAAAAGGGAAGTGTAAATATGGGCTTTATACACCATGTCAAAGAAGAATTTCAGATCATACAGGAGAGAGACCCCTCAATCAAGTCACCGTGGGAAGTTCTGCTGTATCCGAGTTTTAAGGTAATGCTGACTTATCGAAGAGCACACAAGCTCTATGAAAAAGGACATTATTTTCGGGCAAGAAGATTGTCGCAAAAGGCAGCAAGAAAGACCGGGATTGAGATCCATCCGGGAGCCGTCATAGGAAAAGGATTTTTTATCGATCACGGAAGTGGAGTCATTATCGGAGAAACTACCATTATCGGCGATAACGTAACGCTTTATCAGGGAGTTACGTTAGGAGGAACCGGAAAAGAGACCGGAAAACGTCATCCGACGTTAGGAGATAATGTAATGGTAAGTGCCGGAGCAAAGATCATTGGCTCTTTTAAGATCGGAGAAAATTCCAAGATCGGAGCAGGCAGTGTAGTCATTGAAGAAGTACCGCCAAACTGTACCGTTGTCGGTGTGCCGGGTAGGATTGTCAAAAGAGACAATGAAAGAGTGCCGCGCAGTGACATGGATCAGGTACATCTTCCGGACCCGATCATGGAAGACATTACATGTCTCCAGCAGACCAATACCGTACTTTGCAATAAGATCATAGATTTAGAAAACGAAATGAAAATTTTAAAAGCAGAAAGGAAAAAACAGGAGAACGTATGAAGATCTACAATACTTTATCAAAACAAAAAGAAGAATTTCAGCCAATAGAGGAAGGAAAAGTCCGCATGTATGTCTGCGGACCGACGGTTTATAACTATATCCATATCGGAAATGCAAGACCAATGATCGTTTTTGATACCTTCCGCCGTTATATGGAGTACAAAGGCTACGATGTCAACTATGTGTCAAATTTTACAGATGTGGACGATAAGATCATCAAAAAAGCAATGGAAGAGGGCGTCAGTGCCGATGAAGTTGCAAAGCGCTATATTGCGGAATGTAAACAGGATATGGAATCCTTAAATGTCAAACCGGCAACGACACATCCGCTTGCAACCGAAGAGATTTCCGGTATGATCGAGATGATCCAGACCTTAATTGACAAAGGGCATGCGTATGCAGCGGAGGATGGAACGGTATATTACAGAACCAGAAGTTTTCCGGAATATGGAAAACTCTCCCATAAAAATATAGACGATTTAGAGGGTGGACACCGTGACATCAAAGTAACCGGAGATTATAAAGAAGATCCGTTGGATTTCGTACTTTGGAAACCGAAAAAAGAAGGAGAGCCATATTGGGAGTCACCGTGGTGTGACGGCAGACCGGGCTGGCATATCGAATGTTCTGTGATGAGCAAAAAATATTTAGGAGATGAGATCGACATCCATGCAGGCGGTGAGGATCTGATCTTCCCACATCATGAAAATGAGATCGCACAGTCAGAGGCAGCCAATGGCAAGACCTTTGCAAGATACTGGATGCACAACGGATTTTTAAATATTGATAATAAAAAAATGTCAAAGTCATTAGGCAACTTCTTTACCGTGCGTGAAGTTGCAGAAAAATACGATTTACAGGTACTTCGTTTCTTCATGCTGAGCGCACATTACAGAAGCCCGCTGAATTTCAGTGCAGATCTGATGGCAGCAGCGAAAAACGGATTGGACAGAATCTTAACAGCAGCTGAAAGACTGCATGATTTAGCGGATGCAGCCGAAGGAAGTATGACAGATGCAGAAAAAGAGAATTTTGCTGCAAGTAAAGAATATGTGGAAAAATTTGAGGCTGCCATGGAGGACGATGCAAATACAGCAGATGCCGTTTCAGCAGTGTTTGAGCTGGTAAAATTTATCAATGTCAACAGCAGTGAGCAGAACAGCAAAGAATATCTGCAGGCACTCTATCAGAGATTAGAGACACTTTGTGATGTACTTGGGATCATCATTGAGAAAAAAGAAGAGATTTTAGACAGCGATATTGAAGCACTGATCGCAGAACGTCAGGCAGCGAGAAAAGAAAAGAACTTTGCCCGTGCAGACGAGATCAGAGATACGTTGTTAGAACAGGGAATCATTTTAGAGGATACCAGAGAAGGAGTAAAATGGAAAAGGGCATAGACGCATATATCAAAGAGCAGTTTCATCTGCCACCGGTTGATATCCGCACCTATTCGCCGCTGACACTGGCGTATATCGGAGATGGAATTTATGATCTGATCATCCGTTCCATTATCGTAGGAAAAGGCAATACCAAAGCCTCCAGACTGCATCAGGAGACCAGCAAACTGGTCCGCGCACAGGCACAGTCCGAGATGATAGATCTGCTGCTTCCGTATCTGAGTGAGGAGGAAACGGACATTTACCGCAGGGGAAGAAATGCCAAATCTCCGACCATGGCAAAAAATGCGACCATGACAGATTACCGGAAGGCAACCGGATTTGAGGCATTGATGGGTTATCTTTATCTAAAAGATGAATTTGAACGTATGGTAGAACTGATAAAAATTGCATTAGGCGAAGAGGAAGAAGGAAAGGAACAGACATTTTGAAAAGCGAACATATAGAATTAGAAGCATTGAAGATAGAGGGACGAAATGCCGTGTTAGAGGCATTTCGTTCCGGGAAACCGATAGACAAGCTCTTTGTCTTAGACGGCTGCATGGATGGCCCGGTCAGAACAATCTTAAGAGAGGCAAAAAAGCATGACACCGTGGTCAACTATGTGGAAAGAGAACGTTTAGACCAGCTCTCCGAGACAAAAAAGCATCAGGGTGTCATTGCCATGGCAGCAGCTTATGAATATGCTACCGTAGAGGAAATTTTAGCAAAGGCAGAGGAAAAAGGCGAGCCGCCGTTTGTGATCTTATTAGATGGGATTGAAGATCCGCACAACTTAGGTGCGATCATCCGTACCGCGAATTTAGCGGGGGCACATGGAGTCATCATCCCAAAACGACGTGCCGTGGGACTGACTGCGATCGTAGCAAAGACTTCTGCCGGAGCACTCAACTATACACCGGTTGCAAAGGTGACAAATTTAAAGCAGACGATGGAAGAGTTAAAGGAAAAAGGCATCTGGTTTGTAGGTGCAGATATGGGTGGCGAAACCATGTATGATCTGGACCTAAAAGGACCGATCGGGTTAGTCATTGGAAGTGAAGGGGAAGGCATCTCAAAGCTGGTAAAGGAGCATTGCGATTTTATTGCATCAATTCCAATGAAGGGCGAGATCGATTCCCTGAATGCATCCGTGGCAGCCGGAGTGCTGGCATTTGAAATTGTAAGACAGCGGATGTCATAGAGAAGGCATCAACGAAATGAGGCAGGAAAAGAATGGATTCATACAATCGGAAAACCGATGAGGAACTGTTACGCAGGATGCACAACGGGGATAAAAAAGTGATAGACTATCTGATGGTCAAATATAAGAATTTAGTCAGAAAAAAAGCCAAAGCGCTGTTTTTGATCGGAGCGGACAATGACGATCTGATACAGGAGGGCATGATCGGACTTTTTAAAGCCATACGGGATTATCAGGAGGAGAAAGATTCCTCCTTTTATCACTTTGCGGAAATTTGTATCAGTAGGCAGATGTATACCGCGATGGAGGCTTCACAGCGGAAAAAACATGCGCCTTTGAACTCCTATGTTTCGCTGGATGAAGAACCGGACAATGACGGTCAGATCCCGTTGACGGAGGTACTGCAGTCTTTGACGAACGGAAACCCGGAAGATATGGTCATCGATCAGGAGAATGTAGAAGCATTTCAGAAAAAAATTGAGAAGTGTCTCAGCAAAATGGAAAAAGAAGTCTTAGCCCTGACACTACAGGGGTTAGACTATCATCAGGTGGCACAGATCATGGATAAATCCCCGAAATCCATAGATAATGCATTGCAGAGGATCAAGGGAAAACTGCGCTAATATAAAGTTAAGATATTACGAAGAGACTTGATATCACAGTAAAAAGATGTTATTTTCTACTCATTCAGACAGAAAGAGGTGAGATTAACATAGATACATATCAGCAATTATCAGAAGAACTCATAGAATAGGCGGCGTTTGTAAAGCAACTACAGACGGTGTCTTTTATTTATGCAAAAATAGTGATATATGGAGGAAAAAATGCTCGGGGCATTTCTATTACAAATTATCTTAATTACATTAAATGCAGTATTTGCAAGTGCGGAAATCGCAGTGATTTCCTTAAACGAAACGAAATTAAAACAGGAAGCAAAGAATGGGGACGTAAGAGCCGAAAGATTGATGTCCTTAACAAAACAGCCGGCACGTTTCTTAGCTACGATCCAGGTGGCGATCACCTTAGCCGGATTGCTTGGAAGTGCGTTTGCAGCGGATCATTTTTCTGCGCCTCTCGTAGCAGCCCTGATCGATGCAGGCGTTCCCGTTTCGCCAAAGGTACTGAAAAATGTAGCATTAGTCGTAATCACTCTGATATTATCTTACTTCAGCTTAGTATTTGGAGAGTTGGTCCCAAAGAGGATTGCCATGAAAAAATCAGAGTCACTGGCACTCGGAATGTCGGGAATGTTATATGTGGTCGCAAAAATCTTTGCACCTTTGGTAGCACTTTTAACGGTATCGACCAATTTTATCTTAAAAAGAATGGGGCTGAACCCGGACGAGGAAGAAGAACAGGTATCCGAAGAAGAAATCCGTATGCTGCTTGAAGTCGGAAGTGAGCAGGGAGTCATCAAAAACGAGGAACAGCAGATGATACAGAATGTCTTTCAACTGGATGACATTTTCATAGGACAGATCTGTACACACCGAATGGATATGGTCTGTCTGGAAATGGAAGATACGATAGAGGACTGGGAAAAAATCATCTTTGAGAACCGACACTCTTTTTATCCGGTCTGTGAGGAAACCAAAGATGAGATCATTGGTATCCTGGATGTGAAAGATTTTTTTCGGAGCAAAGATAGGGACAAATACCAAATATTAGAATACGATGTCGATGCACCGTATTTTGTTCCGGAGACAATGCGGGCGGATGTCCTGCTCCGTAATATGAAGCAGAAAAAAAGATATTTTGCAGTGGTCATAGATGAGTACGGTGGTGTGACCGGAATTGTTACATTGCACGATCTGATAGAAGAACTGGTCGGAGAGATTGATGACGAAGAAGAGGAGAGTGCAGTGGATATCGAAAAGGTTGGAGAGA
>UMFK01011162.1_pt1 | contig 22969 bp, 19 predicted proteins | sample 1964981 | NCBI WGS metagenome assembly UMFK01 (sample SAMEA4836043, study PRJEB28245) | human gut metagenome | biome: gut microbiome; material: fecal sample | place: Denmark | collected 2008
CTTATACGGTGAGGGGGCGGTGGTTTCATCACTTATATTAACCCGACATCTTACATTCGGATACCATTCGTCATTTTGCGTGTAGCTTGTTTCCATAGTAGAGATTGAGCCTTTAACGCTTCTTGATTTCAGGCTTATTGTACTTGTTTTTATTGCAGTTTTTTTGTTTTTATCCCTGACCTCAACCCTTATCGTATAATCGCCGGCAGATAGGGAAGAGGTATTCCAAGTTGTTGAGGTTTTACCAGCTGTATAAGCTGTAATTATATGTTTTATACCTTTAGCATCATCATAGCTGTATTGATACTCATAAGGTGCTGTTCCGCTCGAAACAGAAGCCTTGAGAGTAACCGAATCACCAACATAACCACTTTTTGAAGCACTAAAAGATGATATATTGACATCAGGGTAAGTAATCTTTAAAGATTTCATCGTTAAACAGTCTTGAGAACACACTAGTTCTATCACTGTCTGTGCCTGAGATTGAGATTATACCAGCAAGCATAAAGTTTGAGGTTTTTATGTGGCTCAATGTCAATAGTTTGGGTAAAAAAGAGCCTACAGATAAATAGTAAAAAAGTAGAGCATATTTTACCAAAATCCGTTAAAATATAATTGCTTATAAGCCTGAAGCGGAGAACAAAATATGCTCTACAAATATTTTGTCAGCGATATGCGGAAACCGTTTGCAAATATCGGCTCGATATGGTTTGAGAACGCTGAACAAATTGTTGATAAATACCACTGAATATGCCAGCTTTTCTGGGCTTTTGAAGGTGTCAGAAAAGAAGAACAAAAGAAATTCAGCAAATCATATTACAGATACTTTAAAAATTCAAGAAAATTACTTCTTAAGAGATTTGACGAAAAAACAAGCGACAGTTTAATTTTCTGTCGCTTGTAATTATACTTTATTCTATTTTTCGTGTTACCATAACCATTGACATTAAGCCAAAATTTTACATTTTTATGACAATTTCAATTATCACTCATTACTTTCTGTAGAAGCATAAGCCTCTTCAGCAGTCTTATAACCAAACATAACATCAATCATAGCATCGCCGAATTGCTCAAACATAACAGCAGGAATCATCATACTATCTTCTATAACAGCCTGTGATGGAATACAATCCTTGCAGTTTGTTGCGACCTTATAACGAACTTCGCCATCATTGAAATCCATCTCAAAGTTACCAATCAAAAGACCATAGTTTACCATAGTAAGGAACTTAGAAAGCTCTACTCTATACTCCTCATCACAGTTAAGACTGATAAGACCAAGTGAAAGATACTTTGTTTCATCAATGTCTACAATTATACGGCACTCTTTAAGGCGGTTTCTAAGGTTAATTCCGCATCTGATAACTTCTCTTTCTTCATCAAATGTATAGTTCCATTCGTCATTTTTAAGATACTGTTCTATTGCGGCTCTTATTTCTGTGGAATATGCCATTTTACTACCTCCGAATATAATAAATATAAAATAGTATAACACTTAAACCTTGTTAAAGTCAATATAAAAAAGTAGATATTCATTGACAGTTATGTATAATTTAATAGTTATGACTCTAAATTGCGACTATCTACACGCTTATTTTCAAGGCTACGGCGATATTCTTTAGGTGTCATATTATATTTCTTTTTAAATATTCTGTTGAAGTATGAGAGATTAGTTATACCTATGCTTGTTGCAATCTCTGTAATCTGAGAATTTGTTGTCAAAAGCATATTTGTAGCAATATTCAAGCGATAATCATTGATATACTCAATACAAGTTGTTCCCATATATTTCTTAAAGAACCTCATAAAGTAATGCTTGCTAAGATTTACACTTGCAGAAAGCTCCTCTATTGTAATAGAGTTCATATAATTTTCGCTGATATAATCAAGAATAGCCTTGATATTCTTAGTTGTATTATTTTTGAGAGTAGTATCATAATCAATCTTTTCAAAGCATTCTGCGAAAAATACATAGAAAAGTTCATAGAGCTTAGATTTGATAGTAAGCTCATAGAAATCCCTTTTCTTATCATAAGTATCAACTATTGAAAGATATATATCACGAATCTTGCTATAAGATGGGTGGTCACGCTTTATTATATAAGGCATAGAGAGCTGTCTTTCATAAAAAGGTGTAAAATATCTAATAGAGCAAGCGTCTGTTGAATTATTTGTAAGCATACTCATATTAAACATCATAGTAAGCATATGTGCTTCATTACCATTATATTGCTTAAAAGAATGAAGAACACAAGGAGGAATAATAGCAATATCATTTTCCTCTGCAACATATGTTTCAAGGTCAATGTTAAATTCAACATATCCGCCTTTAACATATACTATCTCTATCTCCTCGTGCCAGTGCATCGGAAAGGAGTTAAAGTATTCAGGCATTCTTGTCCTATAAATATCAAAAGGAAGGAGAAAATCTCCGTGTTGAACTGCCTCTTTTAAAGACAGTATTTCTTCGTTAGTGTATTTTTCGTTAGTTTTGCTCATTTTTACCGTCCTTTAGTCATACAAAAGCTTAGTATTAAGATTTCTACAAAATTTTAAAAAATTCAACTCAGTCTGATTATAAAATCAATGAATATCTGAAATTCTTATGGTTAATATAATGTTATTTATTTTAAAATAACAAATTGAATGTAAAAATCCATATATATCACAATAGTATTATAATACAGAAAAAACAATTCATCAATAGCAATAAAATGCTCTTTTATCTTTAAAAGTAACACATATCAGTAAAAAGCATCAATTTAAAAATTCGCACAAAAGTACAAATTGTAAAATTGAGTTATATTTTAATATATATGCTTAATTCATAGTTCAAGCTATAAATTAAGCAGGTGACATTTTTACTCTGCTCACCTGCTTAATTCAGTTATCTAAAGATTATAATTATCTTGATGAATACCCATTGTTACTATTTCCACGAGAACCTCTGCCAGAGCGTCTTGAGCTACCTTCATTAAAACGCTTGAGGTCGGACATTTTTTCATCGCTTGTCTGTTTAAATTTAGACATCATATCTTCAAAGCTTGTTGCCTCAGGTCGCTTAGAACTCTGCCATTCAAAGTTTCCTGGTCTGCCAGGACTTTGAGTGCCACCTTGTCTTTTAGAACCGCCATTTGGCTTAGGAGCTGGTGGCAAAGCCTTTTTCATAGAAAGACCTATCTTACCCTCAGGAGTGATAGACATAACTTTAACCTTGACAACCTGTCCTATCTTAACAAAATCGCTAATTTCTTTTACATAAGTCTGAGCGACTTCAGAAATATGCACCATACCTGTTTTTCCTTCTGGTAAGTCAACAAAAGCTCCGAATTTAGTTATTCCGCTAACTTTACCATCAAGAACATCTCCTACTGCAAGACCCATAGTGAAAATTTTTCCTCCCCTTAATTTCCGGCTATATTTTGAAAAACACGCACTCCGCTTTTAGCATAGCCGAGTCGCAATGCTTCCTGCCTTAGATACTCCTCACATTCTTTTTCCTCATCAGTTTTGTTTTCAGCAGTTGTTTGCTTCTTCTTTTCTGGTTGAGAAGAAGCTTGAACTAAATTCTCATTTTGGCTTGATTCTTCATTACTGCTTGATTCTTCAACTGGATTTGCAACCTCGCTCACTGTGAGTTTGCTTGCCTGTTCAGCAAGCTGTGATTTTTTTTCGAGGTCAAGAGTTTTCATTTGAGCCATTTCAAGCTTATTATTAACATTTTCAAGCTCAGTACGGCTCTGCTGAATTTTAATCTGCTGGTCTACTATTGTAACCAGAATAAAAATAAAAAACGCCACAACCGCAATTCTGAGAATGTAATTTTTCTTTGGTTTTATTCTGTTTTTTACTTTTCTTTTTTTCATAGAAAGCACCTTTTAAAATACTATCATAAGTCACTATAATATAAATTATTATACAATAAGTACCAAATAACTTTCAAGTAATTTTCAAAATTTTTTACGAAATATTTAAAAATTAAGTGCTTTTTTAGAATAAAGGCACTTTTATTTTGCTTTTTTTATTGAATATTGCAAGTTTACATAATGTAAGTTCTATGATAGCCACTAATTACCAATCAAATCCCAAATTCTCATATATTTTTTTCGCTTTAATTTAAGCTATTCATATGATATAATATACTTAAAATAGATTTTATGGAGGTATTTTTCATGTCCGATTTTAAAGAAATAAATATTACCGAGCTCACTGCAAGTCCTTATAATCTTTTTAATAAAGATTGGGCCTTGCTTACAGCAGGAAATTCAGAAAAATTTAATACAATGACTGTAAGCTGGGGTGGCGTTGGTATCCTTTGGAATAAAAATGTTGCAACTGTCTATGTCAGAAAATCTCGCTATACACTCGAATTTATAGATAAATTCGACCATTTTTCACTAACCTTTGGCGGTGACGCTATGCGCAAGGCTTTAACTTTCTGCGGGAAAAATTCTGGCAGAGATTATGATAAGGTTAAGGAAACAGGTATCACACCTTTATTTGATGAAAAGGTTCCATATTTTAAAGAAGGCAAGCTTATCCTAATCTGTAAAAAGCTCTATCGTCAAGAAATGAATGCTGAATCCTTTATAGATAAAGACATTATAGATAAATGTTACAGCGACAATGATTATCACATTATTTTCATTGGAGAAATTGAAAAAGCTCTTATTAAGGAGTAAAATATGCGTTCTATTATCGTAACAGGTGGCTCAAGAGGTATTGGTTCAGAAATTTGTACTACACTTTCAAAGGCAGGCTATGCAGTTGCAATAAACTATAACCATTCTGCCGAAAAAGCTCTTGTACTTTGCAAAGAAATTCAAGAGCAAGGTGGCACAGCTATCGCCATTCATGGTGATATTTCAGATACAGCTGATGTAAAAAACCTCTTTGAGCAAACATATAGAAACTTTGGTACACCTTATGCTCTTGTAAATAATGCTGGAATTGCTCTACAAAATAGCCTTATCCAAGACATCAGCGATGAACAGCTTGAGGCCGTAATATCAACAAATCTTCTTGGTGCAATAAAATGCTCTCGTGAAGCAACACGATATATGGTTTCTGAGCATTGTGGAAGAATTATAAATATATCGTCTATTTGGGGAGAAGTCGGTGCCTCTTGTGAGGTAGTATATTCCGCATCTAAAGCTGGAATAATAGGTCTTACAAAGGCTCTTGCAAAAGAACTTGCACCAAGCGGAATTACAGTAAACTGCATAGCTCCTGGAGTTATAAGTACAGATATGATTTCGTGCTATACTCAGGAGGATATTGATATACTTCGTGACGAAACACCTCTTGGAAGAATAGGCACTTCTAAGGATATTTCTAATGCGGTGGAATTTCTCATATCTGATAAAGCTTCATTCATTACTGCTCAAGTTCTCGGTGTAAACGGTGGATTTGGCATATAAAATTTAATATTCTATTTAAAGATAAAAAGTGGTGGAGCTTAAGGCCCATCACTTTTATTTCTTATCAATGTTTATTTACAATACTACTGCTATTACATATTTATTAGTGAATTTTTTTGTTCATCATTAGAAGTTATAAATTGGTCTATACTTGGATATTTTTTTATTGCTACTACTGAAATAATTAATTATATATATGAGAGTTGTGTTTGTATGAATTTACATTTTAAAGTAATTGTTCAATTTTTTAAATTTTTTATCAAATATGCTTGAACTGTGATTTCTACTCTGATATAATAAGACAACACAAGAAATATAGGAGTGCGGATTTAATGAAAACTTCAAGTACAGCATTAAGACTTAATGAATTTATGCAGAAAAATGGTTTAAAACAAATTGATATTATAAATCGTGCAAAACCATTTTGTAGTGAATATGGTGTAAAACTTAGTAAATCTGACCTCAGCCAATATGTTTCTGGAAAGGTAGAACCAGGACAAAATAAACTCTATATTCTTGCAAGAGCATTAAATGTATCTGAAGCGTGGCTTATGGGATACGAAGTTAAAAACGCAACCAATAAAAACGAATCTCAAAACATACAAACAAACTCAGAAGTAAAAGATGAAATACTTAGTATGCTGATTAGGAACTATGAAAAAATGACAGAATCAGCTAAATACGCACTTTTTGAATATTCAGAATTTATGATAAGTAAGCCTGAAAATCTATGTCCACAATAAAGCATAAACATTACAGAAAATAGTAAGCTTTTATATTAAAAATTTGACATTTTATTTTGAAGAATATACAAATATATCAGTTTTACTATGTGTCAATATTCTTTTGGCATAACGAAACCTCATATGGCAATTTTTATTCTGCCGTAGGAGGTTTGTTTTTTTATTGTCCATTTTTTACGAACTTTTTCAATTTTCTGCCACTTGTAATTATACTTTATGCTATTTTTTCGGGTCACCACAATTATTGATATTGAGCCAAAAACTAAAAGCACTTGGACTTCTTTACGAAGTCCAAGTGCTTTTTGATGTGCTTAATTATATTTTATCGTTCTTGTGAGCGAAGTATATAAATAGCAATTATAGCTTTTGGGACTGATGGTTCAGAGTTGCGTTCACAAATAGTTGCGATTTACTCTCTGCCAAGTAAGTAGTCTATCGAAACCTCAAGTATATCAGCAAGTGCAACAAGCTCAATATCTGTGACAGAACGAATCTGACCTTCAAGCTTAGAAAGACCAGAGGCATTCATATCAACACCATTGACCTGCAACTGTGCAAGTAATTCCTTTTGTTTAATGCCTTTGCTTTTACGAGCAGCTTCAACTCTTGCACCGATAAGGTTACGATTGCCCAGTGCCTGCTTACGCAATCTCATCAAATATCCTCCTAACCATTTATTATACTATGTATTATACTTTAACTTATGCTAAATAACAATAGCTAATTTGTAAGAAATGACAAAGAGGTTTTAGTTTATATTGCACAGCAAATAAATATTAAAATTTACAAGTAGAAATATGATAGAGGTAAAATTAAGACAAAATTTGCAAATAGAAAAAACAAATGCTTATATTTAAAGCGAAAATTCGCAATGATATACGCAATAATGCGGCGACCGAGCCTATAAGCCGGGTTCTGTCGTGAACAGCCATCTATCTTGGCAGGGCGTTACCGCCACTGCTCGATGCCACCTAAGCGAAGCCATCGGGCCGATGTTGAATGCTTCTGTGCGGTGTTGCTCCGAATAGGGTTTACAGGGCCACACAGTCTCCCGTGTGCCGGTGAGCTCTTACCTCGCCTTTCCACCCTTACCTGAAAGACTCAGGCGGTATATCTCTGTTGCACTATCCCTGGGGTCGCCCCCGGCGGCCGTTAGCCGTTATTCTTGCCCTATGGAGCCCGGACTTTCCTCGGGTGAAGCCTTTCGGCTTTCATCCGCAGCTGTTCAGCCCGCTCGCAAAAGATATTTTACTATATTTTTAACCGAATGTCAAATGCTTATGCTAATCAAAGCTTTGCAACGCCTGATTTTCTTGCGGCCTCCATAACAGCCTCAGCAACAGCCTTGCCTACTCTTCTATCAAATGCTTTTGGCAGAATATATTCATCATTAAGCTCATCATCAGAAACGAGAGAAGCAATCGCATAGGAAGCAGCAGCTTTCATCTCTTCGTTGATTTCGCTTGCACGACAATCCAAAGCACCTCTGAAAATTCCTGGGAAAGCAAGAACATTATTGATTTGATTTGGAAAATCTGAACGACCTGTTCCTACTATTCTTGCACCTGCTTTCTTAGCAACATCAGGCATAATTTCAGGTGTAGGGTTAGCCATAGCAAAGATGATTGGCTCATCTGCCATAGATTTCACCATTTCTTCATTTACGATATTTGGTGCGGAAACACCGATGAAGAGGTCAGCATTCTTCATAGCGTCTGCAAGAGTACCAGTCTTTTTAGAACGGTTTGTGATTGTAGACATATACTGCTGTTCTGGGTTGAGTCCGTCCATACCCTCGTAAATAATGCCAGCTCTGTCTACCATTGTAAGATTTTTAAGACCGAGGTTGAGGAGGTGCTTTGCAATAGCTATACCTGCTGAACCTGAGCCATTGATAACGGCATTGATTTCGCCAAGGTCCTTCTTGACAACCTTCAATGCGTTGAGAACAGCAGCCGCAACTATAATTGCAGTTCCGTGCTGGTCATCGTGAAAAACAGGAATATCGCAGATTTCTTTGAGCTTTCTTTCAATCTCAAAGCATCTTGGAGCAGCAATATCCTCAAGGTTGATTCCGCCGAAACTTCCAGAAATAAGATATACTGTTCTTACAATTTCATCAACATCTTTGGAACGAACACAAATAGGGAAGGCGTCAACTCCTGCAAATTCCTTAAATAAAGCACATTTGCCCTCCATAACAGGCATACCAGCCTCAGGTCCTATATCGCCAAGTCCGAGAACGGCTGTACCATCGGTTATAACAGCAACTAAATTGCTTCTGCGTGTAAGTTGGAAAGACTTTTCATAGTCCTTTTGTATCTCAAGGCAAGGCTCTGCAACGCCAGGAGTATAAGCGAGGGACAAATCTTTTGTATCATTGACGGAAACACGAGAAACGACCTCGATTTTTCCTTGCCATTCGTAGTGTTTTTGCAATGATTCTTCTCTGATATTCATCATAGACTTCCTTTCAAATTCAATATCTTAATAAATTTTAGTACATCAAAGAGTTTTTGTAAAGTGCTTAATTGCAAAATTTGACATTTTTCCCAATTAGCTAGCTAACTTCCCAAAGACAATTAAAAGTTTCGCTCGAGACTTTTCAAAGGCTCGTAGGTCAAGGGCAACGCCTTTGTCGCTCTCCGCAGAGAGCGAAACACTTTTGGGCGAAGCCCAACATTTGTTTTTTCTTAGGCGAACGCAGTTCGCCTTTATCGACTAATATTGCTAACAAGATAAAATTAAGCAGTGGACAAAGTCCACCGCTTTAGAATCAAAGAATGTTAAGGGCGTTGCCCTTAAAACCCACCAAAGGCTCTGCCTTTGGAAACCGCAAGCTTTTGAAAAAGCTTGTGCAAAACTTTTAAGTGTCTTGAGAAATTTGCTAACTAACTTTAGGGACGAACTTTGTTCGCCCGCTCGGTAACTAATTGGAATTTTCTTTATCTTCATTTTTTTGCGTATCGCTTTGCTTATCTGGATTATCTTTATATGCTGATTGAATTTTGCTTACAAAGCCTGGGAAGAATGTTGAACTATTCAGTCTGCCTCGATAATCGCTCATTTCATAATGATTGAGATAGCTCATTGCATAGCCAAGAATAAGCCAGAAGATAAGTACCTTAAAAGATACATCAAGCAGAAGTGTAATTTCAAACATTGAGTAAACACAATATGCCGCCAAAAATGCAAGCAGACAAGGCAACATCTCACGCTCAGTATCATTTTTGTTGCGTTTTTTGAAAATGCAGATGAGCATACTTTTTGCAATCTTTACTGCAAAGATTATAAAGAAAGTAAAGCCTACAACTCCAAAGCTTACAAGTATAGTTACGAAACCATTGTGGAAATCGGAATATTTTAATCCACCGAGATACTTTTCGCCATATAGAACAATATTTCTTGGAGCAACTCCAAAGATAGGGTAGAGTAAAAAAAGTTTTATTGCTTGTTTAAGGAGTGGAATTCTTCCGCTGTCGATATTTTTATTTTCATGGGTAAAGGTTGTTGTCTTTTTATCTCTGAAAATGTTTTCTGTATGGGTATTGTCACTTGGAAGATATTTATTGTTATCAGCTTTTGAGGTTTCACTTGATTTTGAAGTGTTTTCCGACTTGGAAGATTTGTTTTCTGGAATTTTGGAATTTTCGGATTTTGGAATTGTGCTTGTTACTTCTATACTTTGGCTTTCTGAAAATTTTCTTTCAGATTCAAGCAATGTGGCAAAGCCTTCTTGAGCAAAAGACCTTATGGTTAAAAATGAAAAGGCAAATATCACACAGGCAAGAATTAATGAAATTATTCTGAACATAAAATTAAATGTTCTTACGGTATCACTGTTTCTAAAAATTTTATAGAATGCTATGAAACAAACATAGATTATTATGAATACAAGTGAACCGTTTGAGTCAGAGAGAAAGAGTGAAACTAAGTTTATAAAAAGACATATTCCATAGTAAAGACTTACTCTAAAGGTAAATTTAGAAACAGCCTTGTGCCTTAAATAAAGTATATGGCAGAAGATAACACCGATAACAGCATAAAAAGCCAAAAGATTGGCATTTGTGAATATGCCGACAAAGCGATTATCCTTTATGCTTATGTAATAATCCATAAACATAAAGCCTTTTTTAGAGAATAGGAGTATTACGATACTTATGGCCATAAGTATGGTTGTTGATGAAAGAAAAAACTTAAAGAAGAAGGTCATTTCTCTTTTTGCAGCCTCGTGAGTTTTTTCAGCATATAATCCATAAAACAGAAAGAAGCAGAGAATAACATAATAAATCATAAAAAGATTTTCATGTATGTTATATGCGAAGTTTACTGCAACAGAAATGAGTCCTGAGGCAATGAATAGAGTTATTATTGGTAAGTGCTTGATTTTTCTTAATTTCATCTCTTTTATAAGCTTTATGTATAAAACGATTCCTGCCCATACATATATTGGAGCAGCTAAAAAATAGCAAGCAGCATCTATCACACAAACAGAACCAAAAAACAGCAGACAAAGCAATGAAAATCTTATAGCAGAGGTATTCATGAGCAAGGCTGTTATTTCCTTTTTTGTGATATTCATTATAGGTATACACCACCAGTCGTATTACTTGAGTACGGCAATAACCGTCATAAACATAACTTTTAAATCGAAAAAAATATTGAATTTTTCTGTGTATTCAAGATTTATTTTCATCTTTAAGGGGAGAACATCTTCTACATAAACCTTGTCTGCATCATCAGCATCTTTCAAAAGCTTTTCTTCATCTTTAAATTTTATGCTCGTAAGTGAAGTTACTCCAGCAGGGAGTAGGAGGCTTGCCATCATTTCAGGCGTATAACACTTGACATATTTCATAACCTCAGGCCTTGTGCCAACAAAGCTCATACTTCCTGATAGAATGTTAAAGAGCTGCGGTAATTCATCAAGCCTTGTTTTTCGCAAGAAATGCCCTGCACGAGTAACACGAGAATCGTGGTCAACGGTAACCTGTGAACCAATAGCTTCAGCATTTTGAACCATTGTTCTAAATTTTATGATATGAAAAATCTTTCCATAACGGGTGACTCTTTCTTGCCGAAAAAAAACGCTGCCTTTTGAATCGCATTTAACCCAAATCGCAACAATCAAAAAAATAGGTGAAAGCACAATCAACATAATTAAAGCAAGAATAAAATCAAGTATACGCTTAAAAAGCAGACTTGCCGTCTTTTTGGAAAGTATATCATAATATTTTCTTACATCATCATTTTTCATATTTTTGGGAAGCCTGTCCCAACTTCGGAGGAGCATATCTGTACACACCTTTTTATAAATTTATTTATATATTATACAATAAATTACTGCTCTTTGCAACAAATTCACAGTTATATTATATATGCCTAAATTTGAAAAAAAGGGGATTTTTAGTAAAAAAGTGATAAGCTAAATTCACTACTTAAAGGGTAAGTGAAATTAAGAACATTGTTATTAAAACCTATGATACTTAGTTAAATTATGTATGATTATAAAAAATGCCCCGAATATTGTTGGTGCTTATGCCAAACAATATTCGGGGATTGTAGTTTTATAGAAAGGGATAGGAGTAATTTAGTTTATTAGGTTTGCTGTTCTATTAATATACACCCTGTGCAATCATAGTATCTGCAACCTTCTCGAAGCCTGCAATGTTAGCACCCATTACATAATCGCCCTTATGACCATACTTCTCAGCAGCAGCAGCGATATTTGTAAAGATATTAACCATAATGCCCTCGAGCTTAGCGTCAACTTCTTCAAATGTCCAAGAAAGTCTTTGACTATTTTGTGACATTTCGAGTGCAGAAGTAGCAACACCACCTGCATTAGCAGCCTTACCTGGAGCAAAGAGAATACCATTCTCTTGGAACATCTTTGTAGCTTCAAGTGTTGTAGGCATATTAGCACCTTCAGCAACAGCCTTTACGCCGTTTTTGATAAGGTTCTGTGCACCCTCAACATCAAGCTCGTTCTGTGTTGCACATGGAAGAGCAACATCGCAAGGAATTGTCCAAAGGAATTTGCCCTCGTGATATTCTGCATTTGGACGATACTTTGTATACTCAGAAAGTCTTGCACGCTTAACTTCCTTGATTTCCTTAACAGCAGCAACATCAATGCCTTCCTTGTCGTATACCCAGCCTGTTGAATCAGCAAGAGTAACAACATTAGCACCCATCTGCTGTGCCTTCTGTGTAGCATAGATAGCAACATTACCAGCACCAGAGATACAAACTGTCTTACCAGCAATATCCATGCCGTTTTGCTTGAGCATTTCTTTTGTGAGATAGAGAAGACCGTAGCCTGTTGCCTCTGTTCTTGCAAGAGAACCACCATAGTTAAGTCCCTTACCTGTGAGAACACCTTCATAAACATTGCGGATTCTCTTATACTGACCAAAGAGGTAGCCGATTTCACGAGCACCAACACCAATGTCGCCAGCAGGAACATCAGTATCAGCACCAATGTGTCTATAAAGCTCAGTCATAAAGCTTTGGCAGAAAGCCATGATTTCACGGTCGCTCTTACCCTTAGGGTCGAAGTCAGAACCACCCTTGCCGCCGCCGATTGGAAGACCTGTGAGGGAGTTCTTGAAAATCTGCTCGAAACCGAGGAACTTAATGATACCAAGGTTTACTGATGGGTGAAGTCTAAGACCGCCCTTGTAAGGACCGATAGCGCTGTTGAACTGGATACGGAAGCCACGGTTTACCTGTGTCTTACCGTTATCGTCAACCCAAGCAACTCTGAACATGAGCTGTCTTTCAGGCTCTGTAATTCTTTCGATAATAGCGTTTTCCTGATACTTAGGATTCTGCTCGAAAACTGGTTCGAGAGAGTTAAGAACCTCAGTTACTGCCTGAATGAATTCAGGTTGAGCAGGGTTCTTTGCCTTAATTTTTTCAAGTTGTTCACTTACATATGACATTGAAGCCACTTCCTTATATTGAAGATTGATTTGCAAGTATTTTCAGAAGAAAAATCACTTAGATATTTGAAATAAAACAAATTTGTATGGATATCTTCCTTAATACCTTGCATATTTTATCATATAATTTTCCATAAATCAAACAAAAATTGTAAAAATATAATAAACTAATAAAATTTTGTCAACTTATACACAAATAGTACTGCATTTTTGGCAAAAATTATAGTAAATCATTCAAAAAGACACCGTAAAAGCATAGATTTTTGATGATAATATGAGCAAATATGAAATTTTTTGAAAAAATTATGCAAAATCATAGAAAAAATAAATCGTCTTTCTGGCTCTTGCTTAAATCGTCGAAATGAAGTATAATATATGCGTATGATTTTTTTATTTTGTCAATTTAAGTTTGGAGGACTTTGAATATGGAAAAGAAAGAGCTTATTTACGAAGGCAAGGCAAAAAAGGTTTACGCAATGGACGACCCTGATTACTGTATGGTAGAATATAAGGACGACGCTACTGCTTTTAATGGTCTTAAAAAAGGCACAATCAGAGGTAAGGGCGTAGTTAATAATAAGATGTCTAACTTTATGTTCAAGCTTCTTGCAGAAAAAGGCATCGAAACACATTTCGTAAAGGAAATCAGCGATAGAGAAACTATCGTTAAGAAGGTTTCTATCGTTCCTCTCGAGGTTATTATCCGTAACAAGGCAGCAGGCAGCCTCGCAAAGAAGCTCGGCCTTGAGGAAGGTATGGAGCTTAAATGCCCAATCCTTGAGTTTTCATATAAGAATGACGAGCTTGGCGACCCTATGATTAACAATTCACAGGCTATCGCTTGCGGTATCGCAACTCAGGAAGAAATTGATGTTATCAGCGATATGGCTTATAAAGTAAACGACTATATGAAGGAATTCTTTGCAGGTGTAGGCGTTGAGCTTATCGACTTTAAGCTTGAGTTTGGCAAGTTCCACGATAAGATTATACTTGCTGACGAGATTTCTCCTGATACTTGCCGTTTCTGGGATATTAAGACACACGAGAAACTCGACAAGGACCGTTTCCGCAGAGATATGGGCGGCGTAGAAGAAGCTTATGCTGAGATGATGAAAAGAATTGGCCTTGCATAATCTTTTTATAAAAAACAATTTTATAATGCTAACAGGACGGTGAAACCTTTTGGACAGCAGCAAATTTTCAGACTGTTTCTCCGAGGAGCTGCATGAAGAATGTGGTGTTTTCGGAGTATATAGTGATGGTGCTATAAACCCAGCTTATGCTTCATATAATGGACTTCTTGCTTTACAGCACAGAGGTCAGGAGAGTTGCGGAATTGCCGTTAACGACAGAGGCGTAATCAGCTATCATAAGGATATGGGACTTGTAAGCGAAGTATTTTCTAAGGAAACCTTAGCTTCACTTGAAGGTCAGATGTCCGTTGCTCATGTCAGATATTCAACCGCAGGCGGAAGCGTTCCTGAAAACGCTCAACCGCTTGTAATGAGATATGTTAAGGGTGTTCTTGCTATCGCTCATAACGGCAACCTTACTAATGCTGTTGAGATTCGTAAAGAGCTTGAGCATCGAGGGGCAATTTTTCAGACAACAATCGACTCTGAAGTAATCGCTTATTTGATTGCAAGAGAGCGTGTTCATTCACATTCTGTTGAGGCTGCCGTAAGTGCGGCTATGAAACAGCTTGATGGCTCATATTCACTATTGGTTATGAGTCCAAGAAAGCTAATTGCGGCTCGTGACCCTCATGGCTTTAGACCGCTATGTATGGGTAAGCTTGAAGGCTCTTATGTTTTCGCTTCTGAATCTTGTGCATTAGATGCTGCGGGTGCAGAATTTGTAAGAGATATTGAGCCTGGCGAAATTGTTGTTGTTGATGATAGAGGCATTACCTCAATCAAAGATAACTGCCCTAAGAAAAGCAAGAAATCTCTTTGCGTTTTTGAGTATATTTATTTCGCAAGAACAGACTCTATAATTGATGGAATTGGCGTTTACGAATCTCGTAAAGAGGCTGGAAGAATCCTTGCAAGAGAGTTCCCAGTTGACGCTGATTTGGTTATTGGTGTTCCTGAATCGGGAATAGATGCTGCTATTGGTTATAGTGAAGAATCGGGAATCCCTTATGAAAAGGGAATCGTTAAGAATAACTATATCGGCAGAACATTTATTAAGCCGACACAGCAGGAGCGTGCAAAGAGCGTTCGTCTTAAACTTAATCCACTTCTTACAAGTGTTAAGGGTAAGAGAGTTGTTATGATAGATGATTCTATCGTTCGTGGCACAACCTGCGATAGAATAGTAACTATGCTTAGAAAAGCAGGTGCTAAGGAGGTTCACCTCCGCATAAGTTCACCGCCATTTACTTGGCCTTGCTATTACGGAACAGATATTCCGTCTAAGGGTGAGCTTATTGCCTGCAAACATACTGTTGATGAGATTTGCAAAATCAGTGGAGCAGACTCTCTTGGCTATTTGCCAGCGGATAAGCTTTCACAGATGCTTTTGAATAAAGCAAATGGTATTTGTACTGCTTGCTTTACTGGAAAATACCCAACAGAAATACCTCAAAAATTACTTGAAGGTAAGGAAAGAGGCGGAGTTGACTTTGACAAGAAGCTTGTCAAGGATAAGCAATAATTTGCCGATTTCAGTATTTTTAAGATGAAAGGAATTTAAGATTATGGCTAAAGATACCTATGAATCTCCTCTTTCGTCAAGATATGCCGATAAGGAAATGAAATATCTTTTTTCTCCTGATAAGAAATTCAGAACATGGAGAAAGCTTTGGATTGCTCTCGCAGAATCTGAAATGGAGCTTGGACTTCCTATTACACAGGAGCAGATTGACGAGCTTAAAGCACACGCTGATGACATAAACTATGATGTTGCAGAAGAAAGAGAAAAGTTAGTTCGTCACGATGTTATGTCACATGTTTATGCATATGGTGTACAATGCCCGAATGCAAAGGGAATTATTCATCTCGGAGCAACCTCTTGCTATGTTGGTGACAATACAGATGTTATCATTATGACAGAGGCTTTGCGTATAGTTGAGAAAAAGCTTGTCGGAGTTATCCGCACACTTTCTGACTTTGCAAGAAAATATAAGGACCTTCCTACACTTGCATTCACACATTTTCAGCCGGCACAGCCTACAACAGTAGGTAAGCGTGCTACACTTTGGATTCAGGACCTTCTTATGGACCTCGAAGATGTAAGGTACCAGCTTTCTAAGGCAAAGCTTCTTGGCTGCAAGGGTACAACAGGTACACAGGCAAGCTTCCTTGAGCTTTTTGAGGGCGACCACGAAAAGTGTCGTGAGCTTGACAGAAGAATTGCTGCAAAGCTTGGCTATGATTCTTGCTTTGCTGTTTCAGGACAGACATATTCCAGAAAGCTTGATAGCCAAATCTTGAATGTTCTTGCAGGAATTGCACAGAGTGCTACAAAATTCTCTAATGATATAAGACTTCTTCAGCATCTTAAAGAGATTGAAGAGCCATTCGAGAAAAATCAGATAGGTTCTTCAGCTATGGCATATAAGAGAAATCCTATGCGTTCAGAGCGTATAGCGTCACTTTCAAGATATGTTATGGTTGATGTACTTAATCCATATATTACAGCAGCTACACAGTGGTTCGAGAGAACTCTCGATGACTCAGCTAATAAGAGATTGAGCATACCTGAGGGCTTCCTTGCTATTGATGCAGTTCTTAACTTGTATCTTAATGTGAGTGACGGACTTGTAGTTTATGATAAGGTTATAGAAAAGCGTCTGCGTTCTGAGTTACCATTTATGGCAACTGAGAATATTATGATGGACGCAGTAAAGCGTGGCGGTGACCGTCAGGAGCTTCATGAGCGTATTCGTGAACTTTCTGTTGAAACTGGCTACGAAATTAAGGCAGAGGGTAAGGAAAATCATCTCTTTGAGAAGATTGCAAAAGACCCTATCTTTGGTGTAACCTTAGAGGAGCTTGAGGAGCATCTCAAGCCAGAAAACTATGTTGGCAGAGCACCTCAACAAACAGAAGATTTTCTCAATGATGTTGTAGCACCTGTTTTAGCAGAATATGAGAATATTGCTGTTGAAGAGGTTGAAATTAACGTATAAAAAAATACTTACAGTGCAAGAGATATGTACTATTTTGTGCATATCTCTAAAACTGTTTTTATAAGCATATGGGTGTCGGCATATGGCTAAGATGCGAATGATGAAATATTAAACGGGCGAGTACAGTTCGCCCCTACAATTTGCTAATAGGTTTTGCAAAGCAAAATCAATTACACAAATTGACAGCGGAGGCACTCCGCTCCTTAACGACAAAAAATGAAAGGTTGGATTTTAATTATGGTAAAAGCTATTGTTGGTGCAAACTGGGGAGATGAAGGCAAGGGCAAGATAACTGATGTGCTTGCAGCAAACTCGGATATGGTTATCCGTTTTCAGGGAGGAAGCAACGCAGGACACACTATCATAAATAACTATGGCCGTTTCGCTCTTCATCAGCTTCCAAGTGGTGTTTTCTATGATAATATCACAAATATTATCGGAAACGGTGTTGCACTTAATGTTGATAATTTTATCAACGAACTTAAGAGCCTTGAGGAACAAGGTGTAAAGAATGTGCATATACTGGTATCTGACAGAGCTCAAATCGTAATGCCTTATCATATTCTTTTCGATTGCTATGAGGAGGAAAGACTTTCAAAAGAAAGCTTTGGCTCTACTAAGTCTGGTATTGCTCCTTTCTATTCTGATAAATTTGCTAAAATTGGTTTTCAGGTAAATGAGCTCTATGATGATACTGACTCATTAAGAAAGAAGCTTGAAAGAATTCTTGAGGTTAAGAATTTAACTATTAAGAACCTCTATCACAAAGAAGAGCTTAGTGTTGACGAGATTTTCAATAAGCTTATGGAATATAAAGAAATGCTTGAGCCTTATGTTGCTTCAACATTTGACATCGTTAATGACGCTGTTAAGGCTGGAAAGAACATTCTTCTTGAGGGACAGCTTGGCACACTTAAGGATACTGATTTTGGTATCTATCCAATGGTTACTTCCTCAAATACAATCGCCGGCTATGGTGCTGTTGGTGCAGGCGGTATTCCTCCATACGAGATTAAAGAAATTGTTACGGTTGTTAAGGCATACTCAAGCTCTGTTGGTGCAGGCGAATTTGTAAGCGAAATTCATGATGAAGAAGAAGCAGAGGAACTTCGTAAGCGTGGCGGAGATAAGGGAGAATATGGTGCAACAACAGGTCGTCCAAGAAGAGTTGGCTGGCTTGACCTCGTTGCAACTCGTTATGGTTGTAAGGTTCAGGGTGCAACACAGGTTGCTTTCACAGTTATTGACGCTCTTGGTTATCTTGATGAGATTCCTGTTGTTGTTGCTTATGAGCTTGACGGCGAAAGAATTGATTACTTCCCATCAACAACAAAGCTTAAGAGATGCAAGCCTATTATTGAGGTTCTTCCTGGCTGGAAGTGCGATATTCGTGGAATTAAGGAATATGATAAGCTTCCTGAAAATTGCAGAAAGTATATCGAATTTGCTGAGAAGGCAGTCGGTGTTCCTTTCAAGATGATTTCTAATGGACCTAAGCGTGAGGACATCATTCTAAGATAAGACCGGAGGGATTATTTTGTGTGGTATAGTTGGATACATAGGCTATGAACAAGCGGCTCCTAACCTTTTAAGTGGACTTGAAAAGCTTGAATATCGTGGTTACGATTCAGCAGGTGTCTGTGTTTATGACGGAGAAAAACTCAATGTTTTTAAGGCAAAGGGCAAGCTAAAAATTCTTAGTGATATGATTGATGGTGGCAAAGCTGTTAAAGGTACAGTTGGTATAGGCCATACAAGATGGGCTACTCACGGCGAACCATCAGATGCAAATTCACACCCTCATCTGAGCGATTCAGGTAAATTTGCTGTTGTTCACAACGGAATAATAGAAAATTATATTAAGCTTAAAGACCATCTTATTCGCAGAGGAGTAAAATTTTACTCTGAAACGGATACAGAGGTTATAGCACAGCTTTTGGATTATTATTATACTGGAGATATTATTGATACTGTTATCAAGGTTCTTTCTAAGGTTAATGGTTCATATGCCCTTGGCATAATTTGTCTTGATAATCCCGATCAGATTATTGCAGTAAGAAAAGAAAGTCCACTCATTATCGGACTTGGCAAGAATGAAAACTACATTGCAAGTGATATTCCCGCAATTCTTGAAAAGACAAGAGATATTTATCGTCTTGATGCAGATGAAATTGCTATTATTACAAGTTCAGATGTCAAGATTATCAACACTGATAAAGACGAAGTTAAAAAAGAAGTTCAGCATATAAACTGGGACATTTCTGCTGCTGAAAAGGGCGGTTATGAAACATTTATGTTTAAAGAAATTATGGAACAGCCGAAGGCTTTTCGTGATACTATAAATCCAAGAATCAAAGATAATAGAATTGTCTTTGATGAAATAAACCTTACACCTGAACAGTTTAAAAGCTTTAAAAAGATTTGTATAGTTGCTTGTGGTTCTGCATATCATGTAGGCGTTGTCGCAAAATATGTATTTGAACAGACATTGAGAATTCCTGTTGAGGTTGATGTTGCTTCGGAATTCCGTTATAGAAATCCGATTGTCGATGATAAAACCCTTGTGATAGTAATAAGTCAGTCTGGTGAAACAGCTGACACTCTCGCAGCACTCAGAGAGGCAAAGAGTCATGGCGCTTATATTCTTTCTATTGTAAATGTTGTTGGAAGCGCTATTGCAAACGAATCTGATGATGTTGTTTATACATGGGCAGGTCCAGAAATTGCTGTTGCTACAACAAAGGCTTATAGCACACAGCTTGCAGTTGTCTATCTCCTTACAATCTATTTTGGAGATATTCTTGGAACAATTTCCGAAACAGAATATAAAAAATATCTTTCTGAGCTTAGACTTATTCCAGATAAAATAGAGCAGATTCTTAAAAATAAAGAAGATATTCAGTATTTTGCATCACAGCAATTTGATAACAGAGATATATTCTTTATTGGCAGAAATCTTGATTATGCTCTTTCTCTCGAGGGTTCGCTCAAGCTAAAGGAAATCTCTTATATTCATTCGGAGGCATATGCAGCTGGTGAACTGAAGCATGGAACTATTTCTCTTATAGAAGATGGTACACTTGTAGTTGCTCTCGCAACACATGAAAATCTTTTTGAGAAAACTATGAGTAATGTCGTTGAGGTTAAATCCAGAGGTGCGGTTGTTCTTGGACTTACCTGTGAAAACCACCCCGAAATTGAAAAAAGCGTTGATTTTGCTTTTTATATACCAAAGACCTGTGATATTATGTTGCCATCCTTGGCAGTAATTCCGTTGCAGCTTTTCGCTTATTATGTCGCTTCTTTAAAGGGCTGTGATATTGATAAGCCGAGAAATCTCGCAAAGTCTGTAACAGTTGAATAAGTTTTTGAGGTGAAAATGATGGAAATTAAAAATGAAGCGGTTCTGATTCTCGACTTCGGAGGTCAGTATAGCCAGCTTATCGCAAGAAGAGTTCGTGAGCTTAATGTTTATTGTGAGATTAAGCCATATAGAATTTCTGCTGAGGAGATTAAGCAGGGCAACTATAAGGGAATTATTTTCTCTGGTGGTCCTAATAGTGTTTATGCTGAAAAAGCTCCTAAGTGTGACCCTGAGCTCTTTGAGCTTGGTATACCTGTTCTTGGTATTTGCTATGGTGCTCAGCTTATGGCTAATATGCTTGGCGGAGAAGTTAGCACTTCACTCGTAAAAGAATATGGCAACACAAATGTTTTATTTGATAATACAAGTACACTTTTCCAAAATGCAAGCGATGAAAACATCTGCTGGATGAGCCATACAGACTATATTTCTAAAACTCCTGAGGGCTTTAAGATTGTTGCTCGTACAGACGATTGCCCTGTTGCTGCTATGGAAGACAGAACAAATAAATTTTATGCTATGCAGTTCCACCCAGAGGTTCAACATACAAAAGAGGGTATGACTTATCTTAAGAACTTCCTCTATAATGCTTGTGCTTGCAAGGGCGATTGGAAGATGAGTTCATTTGTTAATGATACTATTCAGCATCTTAAAGAGACTATTGGTGATAAAAAAGTGCTCTGTGCATTATCAGGCGGAGTTGATTCTTCTGTTGCAGCTGTTCTTGTACACAAGGCTATTGGAAAGAATCTTACTTGTATCTTTGTTGACCACGGACTCCTTCGCAAGGACGAGGGCGACCAAGTTGAAAAGGTATTTAGAGAGCAGTTTGATATGAATCTTATTCGAGTAAACTGCAAGGATAGATTCCTCAAAAAGCTTGAAGGTGTTTCTGACCCTGAACGCAAGAGGAAAATTATTGGTGAAGAGTTTATTCGTGTATTTGAAGAAAAAGCAAACGAGCTTGGAAAGATGGATGATCTTTGCCAAGGAACAATTTATCCTGATGTTGTTGAGAGCGGTGTAGGTGAGGCTGCTGTAATTAAGAGCCACCACAATGTTGGCGGACTTCCTGAAGATGTTAATTTTGAGGGAATTATTGAGCCTTTGCGTTATCTCTTTAAAGATGAGGTTCGTAAAGCTGGTCTTGAGCTCCTTATTCCATCTTTCCTTGTATGGCGTCAGCCATTCCCAGGTCCAGGTCTTGCTATTCGTGTTCTCGGAGAAATTACAGATGAAAAGCTTGATATTCTCAAAGATGCAGATGCAATTATGCGTGAAGAAATAGCAAACGCAGGACTTGATAAGGATATTAATCAATATTTTGCAGTTCTTACGAATATTAAGAGCGTTGGTGTTATGGGCGACGGAAGAACCTATGATAGTACAATCGCACTTCGTGCTGTAACAACAAGCGATTTTATGACTGCTGACTGGGCACACATTCCTTATGATGTTCTTGGAAAAATTTCCAGCAGAATTATCAATGAGGTTAAGCATGTAAACAGAGTTGTTTACGATATTACAAGTAAGCCTCCAGCAACTATTGAGTGGGAATAAATTGGAAAAGTCTGAAAACCCAGTAATATCAAGGGTTTCAGGGCTTTCAAAGAGCCCGTTGATAAGATTTTGATAAGATTCTGCTCGGTACCCTTTATCGTGTGTATCGAGTGGTTTGTGAGTAAAAAGTAATATCTTGTGGCTCGCAAAAATACCATATTAACATTAAAACCCGTACTGACGGATTAAAGTCAGTACGGGTTTTTTGTCGTTTAATTCTCGATTCCTTCTGAAAAAATCTTTTGAAAATTATCAAAGTTGTCCGTAAATTCTCGAAAAAATTCTCGTTTTGAAATAGGTTTTTTGGTGCAGAGTTTTTCATAAACAGTATATGCCGCAGTTACCAAAGTAAGAGTATTAAAATCAGTAATTTCATTTATAAGATCTTTCTCGTGGTTAGTAATCATATTCAAAATCTCCTTAGTCAATTAGTTTATCCGTAAAGGCTTCTACAAGGGCATCGCTGAGATTATGTGACGACACTTTCACAAAGCCGGAAGCTTCATCATACTTTGGATAATTGTAGCGCCACTTGTCATATTCGTCACGGTTAATGTCGCCGTTATGATATTTCTCGGATTGTTCAGCCCACGCATTAAGCATTTCCGAAAGCTCGGCAGCGTCCTTTCCCTTGCGAGGGTCTGCATACATTGAAACACCGTTTTCAGTCTTTACTATTGTCAATCCATATCTGTCCTCTAATGTAAACAAGGTGTGCATTAAACCTATGTAGCTGTCGATGTCGGGAACAGAAAGAGCCTGCGGAGATATATCGAAAACCTCTGCAAGTTTATTTGTTA
>UMFK01023328.1_pt1 | contig 22625 bp, 15 predicted proteins | sample 1964981 | NCBI WGS metagenome assembly UMFK01 (sample SAMEA4836043, study PRJEB28245) | human gut metagenome | biome: gut microbiome; material: fecal sample | place: Denmark | collected 2008
TCGAAAATCGCCTCACCGGAAAGGAATACGGTGCGCTCAGTACTGCTGAACTTTTCCGGATAGATCAGCACCGACCCGGCATTGAGCGTAATTCTGGAGTTGTCCGGCAATATTATCTCGCGGGTTTCGCCGTTGTGTGTAGAGACTTCGCAGAGTTTCGGGCTTTCTGCGATTGCCGCCTGCTTGTCCGCGATTCTGTCATTAAGTTTCAATGTAATCCACGGGACGAAAATAAGCATTGCCGCTGCCGAGGCGCAGGTCAATGCGATTCGACGGATTCGCTGACGGAGTCCGATGCGCATAATTGCCGACTGAGCTTTCTCGCGGCGGTCCGCTGAGGACATCACCTTGTCAAAAGCGTCATCCAGTTCTTTTTCCGGCATTGTGTTGCCGAAATGCTTTTCCCACTCGTTGCGGATATCGTTATTGGTCATAGTCTGCTGTTATCAGATGTAGTTGTCAGAACACCGATAAGACAACAAAATGCCAGCTCACACCCAATGGAATTTCAATTTTTTTCTGTTTTTTTTAATTTTTTGTAACAGCGACACATTTCGCATAATTTTGTTATATCTTTGTGGATGTGAGCGGAGAGCAATCGGACGTATCACCATAATTCAATATAACACAGATGTTTACGGAGATAGAAGAAAGAGTGTTGATGGAACGCACTGCTGCGGGCGACAGAAGCGCGTTCAGGTCTCTTTTCGATGTTTATTATCCTGTGGTACACGGCTTCATGAGCAGCATTCTGCCGACAAGAGAGGATGCATCTGATGTGGCTCAAGAAGTATTCATCAAGCTCTGGCTCATGCGTGCAGCACTTCCTGACATCACTTCGCTCCGCTTTTACCTCTATCGGATGAGTCTGAACCAGACGATCAACTTCATGAAGAAGGACAGATTCCGCAACAGTTCCGTACTTGCGGACATTCCATATGATCAGATGGTGGAAGAAGTCATTGACATGAAAGACAAGGAAGCTTTCATAGCTTCGGTAGTGGAACGAATGCCTGAGCAGAGGCGCAAAGTATTCGTGATGAGCCGCTTCGAGAACCGGTCCAATGATGAGATCGCGTCAATTCTGAACATCAAGAAGAAAACCGTGGAGAATCACCTGAACCTTGCCCTGAAGGAACTCCGCACCGCTCTCCCCGCCTCCCTTTTCCTGTTCATCGCATTCTTTTAATATCCCTTTCAGGATATCAACCTTCCGTTGCCATATTGTAAATAATGGACTTAATCTTTTCAAAAAAACAAATCCGGGGACAGGCGCAGCGCGCAAAGCACTGTTTATCAATAAGATAAGCGTTTTCAGAGTTGATGATATTGCAACTCTGAAAACGCTTAAACTGTTAAGGCAGAGCCTTTTACGCGCTGCACTAAATGTGTCGTCCTGAAAAAATCTACTCCAGACCGCGGGCACGGACGAGAGCATCCGGATCCGGATCGGCACCACGGAACTCGTGATAGAGGATCATCGGTTCCTCGCTGCCGCCCTTCTCGAGGAAGAGAGAACGGAACTTTCTGGCCATTTCCGGATTCCAGAGACCATTGCTCTGCCAGAACTCGAAGGCATCCTTGTCCAGAACCTCTGACCAGAGGTAGCCGTAGTAGCCGGCACTGTAACCGCCTCCGAAAGTGTGGTTGAAATACGTGCTGCGGTAACGAGGGATAATCTCGCCGATGAGACCCATCTCCTTGCACACCTCATTCTCGAACGCAGTGATATCCAAGCTGTTCCAGTCAGTATCAGGACCAAGTTCATGCCATTTCATATCCAAGATGGAAGCGGCGCAAAGCTCGGTGGTCATGAAACCCTGGTTGAACTTCAGGGAATTGTTGATCTTGGCGACCAATGAATCAGGAATCACCTCGCCGGTCTGATAGTGATGAGCATACTCGGCAAGAATCTCAGGCTGGAACGCCCAGTTTTCATTGAACTGCGAGAAAGTCTCCACGAAATCGCGGGTCACATTGGTACCGCTCACATCCACGTAACGGCATTTCGTGAGCATTCCGTGCAATGCATGACCGAACTCGTGGAACGCGGTCTGGACCTCGTCGATGGTAAGCATTGTCACAGTATCCTCCGGCTGGCCGAAGTTGCAGACATTGATGACGATAGGACGGATATCCTTGCCGGTAGCATCCACATACTGTTCACGGAAGTTGGACATCCATGCACCGCCACGTTTGGTACTGCGCGGCAGGTAGTCCGTAAGGAAGAGACTGAGCTCGGAACCGTCCGCATCCAGAACTCTGTACACTTTCACCTCAGGATTATATACAGGAAGGCCCTCAACAGGCACAATCTTGACGCCATAGAGCTTTTCAGCTGCCGCGAACACACCCTTGCGGACATTGTCCAGCTGGAAATACTGCTTGGTCACGTTCTCATCGAGGTCATACTGTGCCTTACGCACCTTCTCAGCATAATACCACCAGTCCCACGGCTGAATCTTCGTACCTGCAGGAAGGATGCCGGCCTCAATGTCCTTGTCCATGAATTTCTGCATTTCAATGACTTCCTCCTTGGCCTTCGCAACAGCCTTCACCATAATCTTGCTGAGGAAAGCATCCACGGTCTGATGGTCGTGAGCCATCTTGTCGCTCAGAATCTGGTCTGCGGAACAATCATATCCGAGAAGCTGAGCCTTCTCCGTACGAAGACGCATGATATCCAGGATAACCTGTTTGTTGTCATTGGCATTGTCATGATTTCCGCGGGAAGAATAGGCCTTGAAAGCGGCCTCGCGCTTGGCCCTGTCCTCGCAGGTGGTCATGAATACAGGGTAAGACGAAACCGGAATACCGATCTCGGACTTGAAAGCATTGCTCTCCGCGAGAAGATTGTTGCCGAACTTCTGCTGAAGCACAGCCAGTTCGGAACTGATTTCCTTGAAACGGGCCTGTTCAGCCTCACCGAGAGCCACGCCATTGTCTATAAAGCTGTCATACAACTTCTTGGTAACGACATACTGCTCACGGTCGAGTGCATCAGCATTGTCCAAAACCGCTTTCACGCGGGCGAAGAACCCCGGATTCATGAAGATGTTGTCAGATGCTGCGGTAACAAGAGGAGTCACCTCGTCCATCACCTCCTGCATCTGCGGAGTCGCATCTGACTCCGAAACATTGTAAAGGACTCCGAGAGTCTTGGCAAGCAATTTTCCGGAGAGTTCGTACGCTGCGACGGTGTTTTCGAAAGTCGGAGCCTCTGCATTGGCCACGATGGCATCGACCTCGGCCGCCTGCTGCTTGATACCCTCTTTCACAGCCGGAACATAGTCGCTGACTCTGATCTTGTCGAAAGGAGGATAACCGCCTTCCAACGTCCACTCCTTCATGAAAGGATTGCAATTACAAGCCGACATCATCATAATCGTCGCTCCCAAAATAAATATCTTTTTCATAATGAACTATTTGACTATTTCCACGCCATCAAGGTCAATGAGTGTGAACTGCGCACTGCCTTTGTATGTGGTCAGAATTCCTTTTACATTGATCTTCGCGCCCTCATCAAGAATCTTCTTGTCAATCTGGGTGTCAGCAAATTTCGAGTAGCCGCTGGTACGGATCTGAATATCTATAGAGCCCATCTTGAAATACTGACTGATGGTGTATGCAGAAGCGTTCTTCGTCAATTCCTTCTTCAAGTCAGTGACCTTGCGGCCTGTATTGGTCTTGCCCTCATCGAAAGCGCCGCTGTTCAGATAATTGAGGAAGCCCTGCTTGGACATGGCCCAAGTGGTGACTCCCCAAGTCTTGTCTGAGAAGAAGATACGGTTGTCATTGTCGCTCGTATCCTTGTTCGGGTCGATATAGACGAGCAGGAAAATCTGATTTCCGTAAGTAAGGCCGTCGAGTTCCACGTAGCTGCCCACGAGTTCCGGCTTGAAGCCCTTATTAGGATCCCCATCCACCAAAAGCTCCTTATAATCCGTTATTTTCTTGGCTGCGACCGGCGTTTCGATCTCGCCTCTGAATATGTGAGTGTCAATGATATACTGCACTTCGATATAGGATGTTTCGTACTTGGAGTCATTGCTCTCCCAGCCGAGCTGGACCATACCGTTGTATGCACCGAGAGTAAGACCGCTGCATTTCACATATACCCACTGACCGAGTTTGTAGTCATTGTACAGACCGTTCTTTCCGAGCTTCAGCTCGATTCCGCCTGTCTCGTCCTGGATATAAAGACTCTTGTACACATTGCCGGACCTGTCCTCGGAAATCACCTGACCGCCGATAACGATGTCATCACTGATTGTCACAGGAGTTCCCGGAGTAGTGTATAACTTCTTGAGATCCAGTATCGTAGTGTTCGGGGTCAATGTCACCGGCGTATAGACGTCGGCCTTGCCATAATCCCCGGTGAAGACCGGCTCCCATTCGTCGCAGGAAGCGAGCGCTGCCAGTGAAACAGCCGCAGCTCCGATTATGTTAAATATCTTGTTCATATTAGAATCTGAAATAAATGTTCAACATATAGTTGATTCCGCTCATATAGAAATACTTGGAATCAAACCTGTAGTAACGCTCCTTGCTCACGGTATTGTCCACGAGACGGGTCTGCTCGTAACCGCCGGTGCGGAGATTCGTAGTATTGAGAATGTTCTTCACCTGAAGAGAGAAGCCGAGCTGGTAGTTTCTCTTGATGTACCAGGACTTGCCCACACTTGCATTGACAAGAACAGCACCCTTGAACTTCTCCTGAGCGGCCATATACTCTATTTCGGTAGGAGTAACGGTCTTGTCCGGACCTGAGGTAGCCATGTCGGTCCTGTAAAGAGGGTTCATGTCCAGGTATGCGAAGTCGAAGTAGTCCACGTCAGCATCCACGAACCAGTAGTTCTTGTTCCAAGACAGGCCAAGACTCGTAGCGAGCTGCGGAGTGCCTGAAACATAATGTTTTACAGTCTTGCCATCAGCAGTAGGATGACTCTTCCAGTAAGGGATGGTCACGCCATAGGTATCCTCGACGATAGCCGCGCTGTTGTCATAAGTCTGGTACATCTTAGGGTTGGAAGTGTAAACGAACTGGCCGTAGGAGACCACACCCTGGAGAGCAAGGTTCGGAACCGGAAGCGGCACCTTGAAACCGAGTTCGAGACCAATATGACGCTGGTCAATGCCGCTCATCGCGAAGTTGGTGAAGGAGTTCTGCGCATCGTCGTAGAAGCTCATCACCTTGGACTGGTCCTTTATGGCTGTATAATAACCGGTTACACGGACATCGTAGCCTGAATTGCTGTAAGCATAGTTCAGGTCTGCGGTCAATGTCTTGTTTGTCTTCAGGTTCGGGACAATGCTGTTTCTTGTTCTCGGGGAGATGAACGCCTGGTTGAAATTAGGCGCATCAGCGATGAACGCGGCATTTGCATAAACCCTGTGGCCGCCAGGTATCACGTAGCTGACATTGAGTTTGGCAGCACCAGTCAGGAAATCCTTGACCTCGGACTTGCCGAGCGAAGTGATGGCGTCACCTGTAATAGGGTCGTAAGTCGTGATGACTTTTCCTTCGTAAGTCATCGGCTGTCCATTGGCATCAAGACCAGGGAAAAGACCCTTGCGGAGAAGACCTTCTCTCCAATATTTGGTGTAACCGATACGTCCTGCCAATGCCACATCCAGACCGAACTTGGAGAATTTGCCTGAAGCCCAAGCCTCTGCACGTCTTACGTTTGCATAGTAGTCGTAACCGTATTTGTCGCCCTGCTTCAATGTCTGGGCCTTGCCGTTCTTCAGATAATAGTCCAGGTCATTCTGGTACATTGTCACAGAAGAAGCATAGTCCCTCTCTGCGAACTGGTCAATGTTCACGTAATAGTCACCGCCGAGCAGATCGTCCAGAATCTTGTAATACTCGGTCCTGTTCCATTTGTATGAAAGGCCGCCGGCCAATGTGAAACAATTCACCGGGCTCCACTTCGCGTTGGCAGCGAAGTTCAAGTCCTGCTGGTCAGTCCTGCGCTCCTCGATAACATACTTAGAGCGGTTGCCGTCAGCAGTGCTGTTCATGGCATTGACAGCATACAGTCTGTCCCAGTTAATGTGAGTGATGCTAGGAATATCCTGCTCCCACTGCTCTTTCGCCCACATGTACTTGGAATAGTTCAGACGATTGTAGTCAGTATTGTCCATGAAGAAATAGCTCGGAAGATTACGGTAGTAATCAGGTCTCGGGTCCGGAGCATCGTACCAGTCGAGTGCAGTATAACCGTTCTTGCCGAAGCGGTAAAGCACTGTAGCAGAAGCCTTCAGCTTCTTGGACTCAGGGGTGAAGTCATATTTCAGGATGGCGATAGGCTCGTGAGTCTTCTTCACGCGGGCATTGCGCACCTTGCCATTGTAATAACCCCAGTTGGAGTTGTACATATTGTCGCCCATAAGGTCATACACCTCCTGGGTAGAACCGTTCTGTGCACCTCTCTGACCAGGAGCCGCCATGAAGGTCAGACCGAGTTTGTGCTCCTCGCCGAACTTCTTCTCCACGGAACCGTAGTAGCCGAATGAACGATAGTAAACGCCCTTGATCCAGTCATTGCCGCCAAGACGAGCAGATGCGCTGAATGCGTAGGACCAGCCGTTATCGAGCTCGCCTGAAGAATAGGTCATCATCAGACGGAGACGGTACAATGCACTGTTGGTCAGCACGCTACCTCTCCAGCCGGTGCGGACCTTCGATGCCATCGGGTCAATGTTGGTGAGTCCGTTGTATCCACCGAAGCCGTAGTCGGAAATCTCTGAACCGTTTACACTTTCCTTGCTGCGGACCGCCTCATTCAGACCGCTCCACAGAGAGTAAGGAGTGTAGCCTGTAATCGCGTCATTCATCCTCACGCCTGCCATATAGACATCCTGGGATTCACTGGAATAACCGCGCACGCGGAAACGAACAGAACTGAAGTTGTATCCTGCAATGTTGTTGAACACGTCATTCTGTCCGAAAAGGATGGTCGGGCTGTCCTGATAGCCTGAGTCATCCAGGTCGAACTCGGTGAAGCTCGCGTCATCGACTTCTCCTACCTTGTGGACCGGGGTCAATGACAGCTTGAACATATTCTTCACATAACCGTCATTGACAGTGACATTGACCTTGGACTGAAGATAGTTTGAATTCTCGATCACGAGGTCGTACATACCGTCCTTGAGGTCAGGAATATAGAATGAGCCGTCAGCACCTGTGCGTACTGTGGCGATTTCCTGTGTGCCTGAATACAGTTTCAGGACTGCGCCGTCCAAGGCTGTCTTGGAAGAGCGGTCCACGACAACGCCTTTCACGCCTCCGGTAGGATTCTGAGCGGACATCGCCACCGAAAGAATCAGCGCTGAGATGGATAGAAGATATTTTTTAATCATATTGAATACTGTAATTACTTGTTGCTTACGATGATGTAGGTCGGATAGTGGTCACTGTAACCGCCGATGAACGTTCCGCTGGAGAATGTACGGAACGGCGTACCCTTGTACTGTCCTTCCTGCTGTGTCATGAACGGCTGGCTGAATATGCGGCCGTAGTATTTCTTCTTCACGATAGGCTGGATCTTCAGAGTTCCCTTAGGAGCATTGGCCATCGCCTGGTTTACAAGGATGATGTCATAGATGTTCCAGGTGCCTCTGTAGGCGAGCGAGCCGTAACCTGCCTTGAGCATTGACAAGAACGGGGAGAAGAAGTCCTGCTCGCCGACTTCGGCGATGGTCTCCTTGCCGTGCATGTATGTTACCATGCTCTCGTCGGTAGGGTTGTCATTCATGTCGCCCATCACCATAATCTTGATGCCTGGATACTGTTTCATCAGTTCCAGTGAGTGCTCGTAGATAATTTCCGCGCCACGGCTTCTGAGGTCCTGTCCCTTGCCGCCGATACGTGAAGGAAGATGGGCCACGAAGAATGCGAACATCTCGCCGTCGAGCAACCCTCTGACCATCAGGATGTCACGTGTACGGAAATAGTCCTGTCCTTCCTTGTCCATGGTGAAGGTGATGGTCGTGGAATTGAAGTCAAACGGAATGGATTTGCTCTCTTCTACCGTGAAATGTTCCGGACGATACAGCAACGCCACATCGACGCCTCGTCTGTCCGGGCCGTCGTAATGGACAATCTGGTAGTTCGCCGCTTCGATTTCAGGCTGGCTGACCAGGTCCTCCAACACGTGACGGTTCTCTATCTCACTGAGTCCCAGCACTGTATGGAAAGCTTTGTTCTCATCTGCCATAGCCTTGATGACCGTGGCGATGTTGTGAAGTTTCTTTTCATATTTCGGCTCTGTCCACTTGTTCTTGCCGTCCGGAAGGAACTCATAGTCATTCTTTCCCTCATCATGGTATGTGTCGAAGAGATTCTCCACATTGTAGAACCCGAGCACATAACGCTTCGGACCGCCTGCATACGCTGATACGGAAATCAGCAGCAGAGCCAGGATTGTGTAAATTATTCTTTTCATTGTCAATGTTTGTGTTTTAGTGCCATCACGTTACCACCACCAGCTTACTGTAGCAGGGTCCTCAGCCTCAACTTTAGCCGCCGCATCCTCCCCGATCGCTGCAGGAAGATTTGCGAAAAGGTCAATGCCGATTTTTTTCTCGAGTTCGTCGATGGACATAGCATAAGGCTTGAAGTTATTGTTGTCTCCATATCCTTTATGCTCCAGAAGAATCGCGCAGGCTATATATCCGGAATGACCGAATGTCGAGTTTTTGCTATATCTCAGAACTGCTTTGTAATAATGAGTAGGAACGGTCACTCTCTTTCCGACATTATCCCTTGCGGTCTTTGTGCTGCCTTTCGTAATACAGCCGGTTACCACATAGCAAGTGTCCGCCCTGCTGGCCCAAGAGCGCACCTTGCTTTCAAGATTCGCCCAGGAATGCTGGTTGAGCTCAGACCGCTGCGGGGTCATATTCGTGCCATAGAACGTAGTTACGTTTGCCGCGTAATTCAATCTGTCCGCAGACGGCAACTGGTGCCCCCTGTCGTAACCGCCTTCGAATCCACGATACAGCACAGGCTGGTATTTCTCAGGAAGGGAAGGATCCAATCCCCAGGCATCAGTACGTTTTCCCGAACCGATTGTCCACGTGCTGAGCGGATAGGCAACCCACGGAGCGACAAGATTCTCGTAATCCCAGGCATATGTGTAATTTCTGGTCTTGACATTGCCGATCTTCATATCGTGCGAAAAGAAACCGAACTTGCTATCCTCCGGCATTGCCGGAAGCTCAAGCCAGCCTGCCTTGATCTCAGACGGACCAGGATTAGGATTTGGGTTTGGTCCCGGTGTCGGCTCAGGAGTTTCGCTCTTGCCTGCCTGTGTCAATGTCAATGTCGCAGATGCTCCTGACGCCTTCAGTGTCAGCACCGCAGTTCTGGACTGTTCAGAGCCATTGGCCTCCCATGCAAGAATCACGTTGGAGCGGCTTCCTGTGCCTGATGACGGATGCACCTTGAGCCATGAACCTCCGGAGACCTCAGACGTAACAATGATGTTCCATTCTCCGGATGCCTCCACCACAAGGAACTGCTCACCCTTCGCTGCCCCCACATTGTACTCCGCAAGTTCGCCGCCCTTTACGGTCAATGACACTTTTGACTGCCCCGACTGACCGGAGTCAGTGCCGCAGGAAGAAACAATGGGCATTGACACCATCAGTGCCAACACCCATTTCATTATATATTTCAATGATTTTTTCACCCTTGAAACAATGTTGTTTTAGACGGACAAAGGGCAACCCGGTTTTCCGGGCACCCTTTTAATACCAAAAGTATAGTCCTATTATTTATTATTCCGCGTTGACAGCGAACAATACAACCCTTGCAGCCGCAGCTGTAGTAATCTCTACATCAGTATCAGTTGCAAGTTTAGAAGGAAGTTCAATCGTCAAAAGATCTGAATCCTTTACAGTAATTTTGTATGGCGAGTTACCAGCAACACCCGTATTAGCAGTAAGCTCTTTAGAAGCAACTTTGGTTTCACCAACTGAAGCAACTAACGTCGCTTTAGTACCTTTCCAACTAAAGCCATAGAATGATACCTTAGTTGTTCCGGCAGGAAGTGTAAGAGTAGCTTTACCAACATCATCTTTTTTACCCAATTTCAGAACTTGGCTTACTTCCTCTCCATTTACCACAGCCGACTGTTTGCTGTAACCGCTCGATGATCCATCATACGAATTAGTTCCAAGTGTCCATTTCACATTGCTCGTAAATTTGCCCGTTACGGCAGCTGATTTTCCGCTATGTGTCAGAACTACAGTATAAGACTTGGTAGCAACCTCTTCTGTTGTGGAAACGGTAAGTTTCACAGTCACATCCTTTTCAGTCTCATTGGCCGCGAACTTGACAGTCACTGTGCCTGCGCCATCACCTGAAGCAGGAGATACTGTATAAGCAGCATTGTCAGAAGAAACCGTCCACTTCACATTGCCCTTTACATCGAAAGAAGCAGAAGTATCACCAGCCTTTGCTGTAAGAGCGGTAGTGCTTACAGAGAACTTAGGACCTGTTGATTCCACTTTCTCTACTTCAGTTGCAACTATCTGATAGTGGTTGCCACCACCGACATACCATCCTTTCACTTTGATATCGCAGTCCACGAACTCATCCATGTTGCCAGGATAATAAGATAAAGAAAGAGCTTTATTAGTAACACTTCCGATGAAAATATTATAGTACTGGTTGTTCTTCTTGACATTTCCGGTGAAAGAGACATAAGTGACTTTCTTAGGAGTATCTGCCAAGTTAGCCTCAGTGAACTCAAGTGGAGCAGGATATGTTACAGTATTATTGCTGGAAACCACTGTGGTCGTAGGGGTAGCAATCTGAATAAGGCCGTTGTGCTCACTTGTCGTGCCGGCAACATTGACCTTGTCACCTACTTTAACTTTAGGGTCAGCTTTTACAAAGACAAGCACACTTCCTGTCTCATCAGTAATCACATAGCTCTGGGTGGTAACACCTGTAACCAGAACATCCTTGAGGTCTGCGGCTGAGCCTGCTGCGGCTGCGCAAACTGCAGCGATGGTGTTTCCTGCCGGCTCTGGAGTTTCTCCGCCGCCAGTTCCGAGGTCAATGCCCTTGGAGAAGTCGATAGCGGTACCGGCAGAAGCAGCAACGCTAAGGTCGAAGTCATCCATCAGATATGCACTGGCAAGTGTCGCCTTGATGTAGATGTGGAGAGACTTGGTTCCTGAAGGAACTGTGAAGGTAGAAGATGCGAGATCCCAACGACGGTTTTTCAATCCGTTAGGGAATGCATACTCAAGTTTAACCCACTTGCTGCCGTCATTGCTGACATAAACCAGGAACTCTTCAGGAACAAACGTGTTGTCAGCGGCCTGATACAGATTTCTTTCTGAACCGAATGAAATCGTATAATTTGTCTTGCCTTCAGGAAGAGTGATATTCTTCACATGGAAATAATTCTCTTTTGCAAACCAGAGATAGTTCTTTCCGGAACCAGAATAGTCAGAATATTGGCTGTTGGATGTACCAGAAGAATTGGTTCTGGCAGACATTCCGCTGAAAGCATACTCCACAGTCGATATACCTGAACCGGACTCATTCTTCCAACCGTCAAAAGAGTCGAGATATGTTTTCCAACCATCCGAACCTTTCACTGCAAGTTCTTTATCGAAATCATTGTGATATACGACTGCTGCTGTTGCCGCGCCTGTACCCTTCTGTGAAACTTTCAGTTCTTTGGTATCGAATCCGATAGTCACTTTCACAACACCTGTACGGTCAGCGCCGTCGTTGCTCAGGACAGTAACTTCGAGTTTGGTACCGTTTGAAGGAGCACCTTTCTCAGGATTTACTGAAATCCAGTCAACCATAGGAGTGGCTTTCCAGTCACGTGTAGCTTTAACTTCTACAGACTGAGTCGAAGAAGTCGCGTCGAAGGTAAGAGTTGCCGGAGCAATCTCCACTGAAGGAGCACCTGATGGTGTCTCATCCTTATCGCTACAGCTCTGCGCAAAAAGCATTGCTGTCAATGCGAATGAACCTAAAAATAAAGATTTGAGTTTCATGTTATTGCTTGTTAATATTTATATTGCCTTGCATAGGAACTACAAATATAGCCAAGTATCCCGAAATAACCAAACTAAATCGTTAAATATGCAATATGTCGTCCGCCGCCACCATTTTTCGGCCGACAGCTTCAATTTTTAGATATAATTACTACTATATTGATTTTTATTGCTATTTTTGCAGATAACAGATACAATTGTATGTATTACGAATATAACCCGGAGAGCATTGACGACATTTTGAAGGTAATGGCGGCCAATGCGAAAAAACGTCGTCTCGAAAAAGGCTGGACCCGCAAATATCTTTGCGAGAGGTCCGACGTCCCAGTTTCCACCATAGCGAAATTCGAGAGCCTCCACACTATCTCCCTGGCCTCCTATGTAGCCATAGCCAAGGCCCTGGGCTATTCATCCGACGTGAAAAAACTCATGTCCGAAGCCATCTTCACCACAATGAAGGAGCTCGACACCATCAACAACAACAAAAACAGAAAGAGAGGTCAACGTGAAAATCATAAATAAACTTAGCGTACATATGGAAGGCCGCAAGGTCGGTGAACTTGCAATGGCTCCCGACAACAGGCATTGCGTATTCCAATATTCAAGAGAATGGCTGGCCGACGGATTTTCTGTTTCACCTCTGGAATTACCTCTGCGCCAGGACCTTTTCATTGCCCAGAAAGATTCATTTGCAGGCAATTTCGGAATATTCGATGACAGCATTCCTGACGGATACGGCCGCTACCTGCTCAGCCGGCTTCTACGGAAACAAGGCATTGACGCTTCGACATTGACTCCGGTACAGATGCTGAGCATCGTGGGCGAGTCCGGTATGGGAGCATTGGCCTACCTGCCTGAAACTTTTGTGGGCGAAGACAAGGCTCTGCCTGAACTGGACGAGCTTCAAGATTTAGCTTTCAATGTCCTGTCTGAGAAGTCGGACAAGGATGAAGATGTTTTATACTTCAATAGCGGTAATTCCGGTGGGTGCCGTCCAAAATGCCTGATGAAAGATGATGAAGGAGAGTGGCTGGTAAAGTTCCGGCACGTTTATGATCCTGCTGATTTCGGCAAGATGGAGTACGATTACAATGTGGCGGCCGCTGCTTGCGGGATAGAAGTTCCGGAATTCAAACTCATTGACAATAAATATTTTGCGTCCAAACGATTCGACGTCCGAGACGGAAAACGCCTTCATGTCGCGACTGCCGGCGCATTGCTTGGGCTGTCATTGAATGAACTTACGATGGATTACCGGAATCTGCTGCATCTGACCGGATTCCTAACGCAAGACCCTGCACAGGTCGAGCAGCAGTTCAAAAGAATGGTTTTCAATGTCATAGCCAAAAACAAGGACGATCATCCGAAAAACTTCAGTTTGATTTGCGAAGCCGGCGCCTGGCGCATAAGCCCGGCATACGACCTGACGCTCTGTCGCGAAGGCTACCGAGGCGAGCATGCGACATCAGTAATGGGCAACGGCCTCCCCACCAAGGCAGACCTGGTCAATGCCGGCACTGACATCAAAATACCAGAGTCCCGCTGCCAGGAAATCATCGAAGAAATCGCCACCACATGTGAGAGACTGCTGAAAGGATAAGCACACAGGATTTTGTCCGCTTTTTCCGGAATAGAAAACGGGCGGCCCGGTTAGGGGTCGCCCGCATTTACATTTAGAATGGGAGATTATTTCTTAACCTCAACCCATTTCTGCTCGTAGATAAGAAGCTGCTTATCAGACTTGAATACTGAAGGAATACATACTACATCTACTTTGGCATCTTTAGCTGCCTGAATGTACATGTAGATTTTCTTGTCTTTACCATTCTCATCTTTACCGAACGTTCCAGTATTCTGAATCCTCAGCGCGAATGTATTGGTGCCATCGGTAATCTTTCCGTTACTCTTTACCACAGAATATTTGGCGTCGATTTCGGTTTCCACCTTAGCATCTGAGATTTTCACGTAACGGTTGATATAATAATCAAAATTAGCTTTCAACTCTGCAAGAGTAACAGCCTTCGGTTCTACCTTGCTATCTTCAGGAGTCGTGACAGTAGCCAACTGAAGATTAAGTGCAGTAGCCTGTGGAAGATTATTATAAGCATAACCTTTACCCCATACACGTCCGTCGATTACCTGACCGACCTTGAGAGTAACACTATTGTCGTACACATAAAGTCCGCCAGTTTCATCCTCGATGAAGGTGTTGCTGCCATTCTTATATGTTACCTTTGCTCCTTTGAGAACATAGTCAAATTTGGCTGGGTTCTTCTTGTTGGTCGATGTCTTGAGAACAGCGTTGATAGCCGCAATTCCGCCTTCAGCAACAGTTGAAGATCCTAACTGGGTAATGCTGACAGGAAGTATCGTCTGATCCTCCTTTTTGGTACTCTTTATAACTTTGGTACTCTTTATAACTATAGTACCTGTTCTATCTGCACCTGTTGTATTTTCTTTGACATTGACTTTGAAAGTAAGATTACCCTTGCCGTCAGAAGTGTAACCATTGCCTTCGATAGTCAGCCAATCTGAATCTGTCTCGAATGAAAGGCCGTCGCCTTTCTGAACCACTTTAAGTTCGAAAGATGTAGCCTCTTTTGCAAGGAATTTGTTTACATCGTCGCAAGCAAGAAGAGCTTTCTTTACGGAAATAAATGAAGCATCTTTGAGTTCGATGGTAGAACCGTAAGTAACTCTCGGGCCCTCGACCACAACTTCATCACCTACAGCGATGTTGAATGAGTTCCAGTTATATGAGCCAGTAGCATCTACCGTACCGTAAATCATAATGCTGTTGCCTTCGCTGTCGGACATATCCCAGTTTCCATAATTAGTGTTGGAAATAGCTGTACAAAAACCCTTTACACGATATGTCTTGCCGTCAGTGCCGTCGATTACATCTTTTACGGAAACGGCCTTCACCTCCTGCGCACCAGCTGTCTGGGCTACGATGACGTTCTGAATCTTGTCACCGGCTTTGATCTGAAGAGCAGAAGATCTGCTGTCTGTTGTCGCATCTGCGTGGAAAGTTACCTTGGTTTTTCCTTTGGAACCGCTTCTTGCAGATACCGTGAACCATGAATTGTCCTTCAAGTCCAGCTGTTTGGTAGGGACATAGTATTTCACTACACCCTTCTCATCATCGAGTTTTTTCTCTTCAACATCGAAATCAATGTCGAATGTCCAATCTTCCGATGCAGTTATCTCTACAGTTACATCTCCACCCTTTTCAGGAAGCGTGATATATGACTGGGAGACTTTAATGTTGTCAAGCTCAAGCGTGTCATTTTCAGAACAGCTTGCCAGCATTGTCATAGCAGCGATTGCTGCCGGTATTATATATTTAAGTTTCATATAAGTTCCCGAATGAATTAGTTGAACATATATTTGATACCGATAGAAGCATACCAGCACTGACCGATAGCATGGTTCGGAGTGAAGGTCTTGGTGTTACCGGTAACGCCCTTAGGAGTAGAGAATTTCGCATATCCGTCAGCGTCAGCACCTTCATACTTGAGAATCTTGGCCTCTGTACCGATAGCAGGATTAAGGATCTTCATCACGCCCCAGTTTGAATTGAAGAGATTCAAGAGATTCTTGATATCGAAACCAAGCTGAAGGATATTGGTGGTCTTTCCTGCTTTAACCTTGAAGTCGTGCTTGTAGCTGAAATCTACTCTGTGCACCCATGGAGAATATACGCTATATGCTTCAGCGTACTGGCCCTGATGCTTGCTGAGGTATTTGTCCTTGTGGACGAATGCCATGAACCTGTCTCTGTCGTCATCGGAAACGAAACGGAAGTCACCGTTCTTGACCTGAGCGTCAGTAGGGATGTACACTGCGTCGTAAGCATAACCGTCACCATTCATATCGTTTGACAGCATATATGAGTAGTTGCTTGAGCCGCGCCAAGTCTCATATATGAGGCTGAAGTGGTTACCGCAATGGTCATTGTGAGTTACAGAAGCGATGAATCTGTCTGGAATGACGTTGATTGCATTGTGCAGATCAATGTAGTTAGGACCAGCTACTGTAGGCACATAAGTAAATGCAGACTCCGCATTGGAACCAGGCATACTGGTGATTTCCTTGGAAGCGGTATGAGTGTAGGCAGCCATGATATTGACCTCAGGAATAGGGGTCATGTTGACGGTTGCGCTTGCAGAATATCCATATCCCTTGTTAGTATTTTCAAGGACGAATGCGCTCGTTCCGTTACGGAATGAATCAGGATAAATAGGACGATTGTCCACGCCATTGAATTTAGCATATGAACCAGCGTCTTTCATACTCCAGTCGGAAATCATAACGCCATTGATAGTCTTGTTGAAGATTCCCTCAACTGAAACTGAGAATGGGAATGATGTAGGAATAGCATAATCTACTGCCAATGAAGTCTTCCATACCTGAGGCATCTTGAACTTATTGTCTACCGCACTGATTGAAGAAGGAACTGTTCCGTCCTCCGGCCTGTAGTTGGCTGGATATCCGAGTCCGAGAAGTTTCTGGTAAAGTGCATTGGTTGTCACCTTGCCGTTGGCATCTTTAACCAATCCGCCTGCAAACTCTGCCATAGTGAAGCCTTTCTTTGCAGCATTCTTGGCATTGATCTGAGCCTGATACTGCACTGAACCGCTATTTGTAGGCATATTGGTGAAGAACACGAGAGGCAGACGGCCAGAGAAGAGACCGGTGCCACCACGAACCTTCAGGCTCTTGTTGTTAAACACATCCCAGTTGAAGCCAACTCTTGGAGAAATTGCCAGCTGAGCGCCAGGCCATTTGCCCGTGTCAATGTGGGTCTCCTTGAAATCTTTAGCTTTCGGATAGTAGTTGAGTTTCAGAATGGCATTGTTGGTAACGACATCCTTGTTGTTGAAGAACAAACCGTCGAAACGAACACCGTATGTAAGTTTGAAGTTCTCGCGTACAGACCATTCGTCCTGAGCATAGATACTTGCCTGGCTGAAACGTACACGTGCAGCAGGGTTTTTCTCTCCATTGTAACCATAGGTAAGGTTCACGATTTCAGGAGCTGCGCCATTGAGGAAATCATCAAGGCTGCTGTAACGGTAATAACCGGTACCGTTTCTCATATAAGCGTTGTCAGCCATCTGATATTCATAACGGAGACCTCCTGTAACCTTGTGGTTTCCAAGATACCAGGTGAGGTCGTCTCTTACGTTGGCAATGGTATTGTGCACCGCATTGTTCCAAGAGAAGAGCTCGTATCCGAGAGCCATGTAGTTCTGTCCTGAACCGTCCAAGATGTCGATGAACGGGAACTCGCTTGAGCCTGTGCTACGTGTATCGTCCAATTTGGAGAATGTAGCGAGGAACTGATTTGAAAGGTTGTCAGTTATGCGGCTGTTCAAGTCGAGGGAAACAGAATGTACTGAGTTGTCGATTGCATACATTGAGTTTGCAAATGACATGGAGTACTGTGATGTACGGGCGCCTGAAGCACGGGTACCACCATCCATAGATGTCTTGTTAGGCGCATTCCAACCTCTGTTCAATGTGTAGTTGTAACGAACTGCGAGGTGGTTCTTGTCATTGATGTTCCAGTCGATGCGGGCAAGAATCTTCTGGTTGCTCTCGTCAGCAGGGAAATTTGTATAAGAGCCGGTATCATAACCATATTTATCTTTTACGAAATCTGAAACTTTCTGCAAATCAGAGAGTTTTGTGCGGGAAATATAGTTGTTGGCATCCTCCTTGCCGTCCTCGGAACCTCTCCACCTGTTTGCGATAGTAGGGGTTTTCACATACTCGTAGTTCACGAAGAAGAAGAGTTTGTTCTTGACGATCGGGCCACCGAGTGTGAATCCATAAGTGGTGGTGCGGTCTTTGGCGCGTGCGCCTGTAATCTGCTCTCCACATATTGCATCACCACGAAGGTTCTCATTCTTATGATATACATAAGCGGTTCCCTTGAAGGTGTTGGTACCTGATTTGGTGATGGCATTGACTCCTCCACCGATGAAGTTTGTCTGACGAACGTCAAATGGTGAAATAACCACCTGCATTTCCTCGATAGCGTCGATTGAGATAGGGCTGCCGCCTCCAGGAAGCTTTTCGCTGAGACCGAAGTTGTTGTTGAAGTTGGCACCGTCCACAGTGAAGTTTGCGGTACGTCCGTCAGCTCCGGCGAATGACATTCCGTTTCCGCCATAAGGAGAAAGTCTTGTCACATCGGTAATGCTTCTTGAAACCGTAGGAAGCGCAGCAATCTGAGAGTTGTCAATGTTGGTGGCTGCACCTGTACGCTCATTGCTGAACTTGGATTTCGCGGTACCAATGACAACAACCTGCTCAAGGAATTCTGTTGACTCCTTAAGTGTTGCGCTAAGGTTGTAAGTCTCAGCAAGCTGGAGAGTTACATCCTTGAAGAGAAGAGAATTGTAACCGACTGAGGAAACCTCTACCTTGTAAGGTCCTCCGGCACGCATACCATTGATGGTGTACTGACCATTCTGGTTAACAATAGCTCCGTAAACAGTACCGGAAGGCTCATGAGTAGCTACCACAGCTGCTCCGACTACCGGTTCTCCTTTTTCATCAGTAACTCGTCCGTTCATTGAAGACGTTGTCACCTGAGCATAGGCTAGCGTACCTGCCAACATAGCGATGCCGGCGAGTAACAAATGCTTTAATGAATAATTCATAGATGTAATTATTATTATAGTTTGTATGCAAATTTAGGTTATTACTTACAAATATAAAACACTAAAACAATTAAAATTGTGCTAATTACATATTTCCGTCTCTTTTTAAATACAATTTAAAGCGTTCAAATCACCGTTTGACCGATGCTGTTCCGATATATCGTCGGCAGGAGTTTTTTTCTTTCTGAAAAAATATTTTGCTATTCGGAAATATCAGCTTAACTTTGCAGAACTGGTGTGGAGAGATTTGCCTGCTTGCAACCACGTTAAAAAATGCTAAAATGTTGACAACCGGTGACCGCGTAGCGCGGAAACCACTTTTCATATCAATGTTTTGTGTTTTTGTTACGTCTCCACATCAGTGGGACGTTTTTTTGTGTCCGGACGACTGTCAGGAGCCGTGAAAAAGCATTGACGCAGATACCTGAACCACCTGCGCTGGAAGATTTTAAAAATATTGGATATGAACTACTTATTTACATCAGAGTCTGTTTCTGAGGGACATCCTGACAAGGTTGCCGACCAGATTTCAGACGCTATCCTGGACGAATTCCTGAGACAGGACGAAGATTCCAAAGTTGCCTGCGAGACTTTCTGCAGCACCGGCCTTGTAGTGGTAGGCGGTGAAGTGAGGGCGGAACACGCTTATGTGGATATCCAGTCCACAGTAAGGAAGGTCATCAACAATATCGGCTATGACAAGGCCGACTATATGTTCGACGGAAACTCCTGCGGTGTTCTTTCAGCTATTCACGAGCAGAGTGCAGATATAAATAGAGGTGTAGTGAGGGAAAATCCTGAAGATCAGGGTGCCGGAGACCAGGGCATGATGTTCGGTTATGCCTGCCGTGACACGGAAGAGTACATGCCGCTGCCGCTGGCTCTTTCACATCTGACACTCCAGATTCTGTCAGATATCAGAAAGAACAGCCACGACCTGATGCCATATCTCAGGCCTGACGCAAAATCCCAGTTCACCATCGAATATGACGAGCACAATCACCCTGTACGCGTCCACACTATCGTTGTTTCCACACAGCACGATGAATTCGTGGCACCAGAACTCGGAAATATGAAGTATGACGAGGCTGTGCGTCAGTTCGGCCAGGAGAGAGTGGACAAGGCAATGCACGACAAGATCGAAAAGGACGTAAGGGAAATCCTTCTGCCTAAGGTCATTGCCTCCCTCCCGGAAAAGACCGCGTCTCTGTTCAAGAATGATTTCATTCTTCATGTCAATCCTACGGGCAAATTCGTCATCGGAGGTCCTCATGGCGACACTGGTCTGACCGGCCGCAAAATCATTGTCGATACTTATGGCGGACGTGGTGCGCACGGTGGCGGAGCATTCTCAGGAAAGGACCCGTCAAAGGTGGACAGGTCAGCCGCATACGCAGCAAGATACATCGCGAAGAACCTTGTAGCTGCCGGTGTCGCTGAAGAAGTTCTGGTCCAGCTGGCCTACGCTATCGGTGTCGCAAAACCAGTCAGTGTATTCGTAAACACCTATGGCACAGCAGCCAACGGGCTCACTGACGCAGCCATCGCAGAGAAGATCAATGAAATTTTCGACTTGAGGCCTGCTAAAATCATTGAGAAATTCCAGCTCAAGAATCCTATCTACGAGCCGACCGCAAGTTATGGCCACGTAGGACGCAAGCCATATACCAAGTCCGTAAAAGTGGTACGTGACGGCAAACAGGTAGAGAAAGTTCTGCAGTTCTTCGGCTGGGAACTCCTCGACTCCGTACCGAAAGTCAAAGAGGCCTTCGGACTGTAGTCTTCCTGCCGACAGAGAAGAACGACGACAGCATCGTAAGCGTCTCCGGTAAGCGTCTCCGGTAAGCGGTAAGCGTCTCCGCGGTTACGACGATACACGGGGCGCAGCGCGTAAAGCGTTAGCACTCAATAATATAGCCATTTTCAGAGTTGTGGTTTTGGCAACTCTGAAAATGGCTATATTATTGATATCCAATTACTTAAGTAATGCGCTTCATGAATCGTCCTGAAAAAAGTTTACCAAAAAAAGTAAACTTTTATGGAAGCTAAATGCTATCGGGCGATGCGGCGCGCCCAGGGAAAAATGCTGCGCGAGTACTTCTCGGGAGTGTCTGTAGAAAGCCTGTCAAGGAGGTATGGCTACAGCGTGATAAAAATCAAGACGATGGGCAGCGACTTTATACTCACACAAGAAAGGAAGACCTGTCATCCAGCCACCTCGCACCACAAAAGACTAAACATCCATGCAGACTTACGGAATGGACTTTGTCCGGAAGCCTCCGCCTTTTCACGGACAAGTTGTTCATTTTTAACAACTTATCCGTGAGACCCCACCTGTTTACGGACAAACCGAGCATTTTGAGTCAACTTTTTACAGTAATAAGGTTTATGGTGGCGAGCCAGACATCCTCACAGCGCAAAAAACTAAACATCCAAGCAGACTAGCCGAACAGCGGCGTTAGATACACATTCTCCCCTGCTCCGTAAATCTTCCTTATATTCGGATTACGAGCAAAGTTGCATCAGGCAAATTATTTAGCATCCTGGCAAACAAAGATGGCGGAGCACACCTTCAAGATAAGAGAATGGAAGAAATGTTGAGGCGCTGGTATCACTGGAACTTTATCTAAAGAAGAATCCCCTAAACCAACCACACCACCAGTTTCGACTTTTTCGCATATTTTCCAAACACTCCTGAAACGGTCGCCAAGTCGAAGAAATCATCGCTGGTTTCCTGCTTGATAGCGATTGCAATCTGAAACCAACACCAAGTCGAAAAAGAAGTCGCGGGATTGAGAGAGCTCCGCCACAGGTAAATTCCGGTAATTTCTGAACTAATGAGCATCCATACAAGCCTGCGAATATCTACATAACAAACTAACATCCAATCGATTATGTCAATTTAAAAGCAGAATGTAAATATGCTCATCCCCCTGTTTTTTTATGGGAGTGAGCATATTGATAAATAGGTTTAAATTCGTATAATAACTTATAATTCAATATGTTACAAGCGTTTTTACTATATTGGCGATATGCTCATTGGTTCGATAAAACCATTGCAAGCACCTTACCTGAAATGCTTTTTGTTTGCGCGCAGGAGCGAAAAATCATTCTCTCGTACCTAAATTTCATTTCAATCAACACATGAAAGCCGCAAAAGCCAGGTTACCCACTTTTTCACATAACCTGCATTCGGTTGCTCATTATATCTTCTTGACTCTCAATAATATAGACCAAATCACGACATGCAGGTTGTTCGATTCAATCCAATTCTGTATTGCCTCATTCCTCGTAACTCACCGCATTTTTTGTGGCCCCTCTGCTATTCCTGATTATCGTTGTCTCACGGAATGGATTTTGTCCGTAAAACTCCGCCATCTCAAGGACAAGTTATTGATTTTGAATAACATATCCGTAAAACACTACCTGTTTGCGGACAAACTGAGCATCTATAGTAACCTTATTCAGCAATAATAGTCGTGAGACACACAGGGCGGTCATCGCGGTGATGGCAAGCCGAGCAGCGGCATAGCCTGCGGCGAATTGCGAAGCACCCTGAGCAGAGCGGGCTTTTGCCGCTGTCCGGCTATTATCAACCATTCCGTCAGCGGAAATTCATAACCACGTCACTGACAACACATTGTCAAAAATTAAGAGATTTAAAATAAATTTTAAAGTTTAAAAAACGTAAAAATTTTAATTGACGGCCGCAAATCATTTACTTTTCGGAAAAATTTTGCATACTATTGTAGCCTTGATTGACACGGATATCGTAGCGGATGTAGCTATTGGAGAGACCATCAGCCTCTATTAAGCGGCACTCTTGAGAACATCGTTACAATGCCGATGTCTGGAATTTTTGATAAATAAAATTTAAATTTTACCTTTATGGATGAAAAGATCAAGGCGAGGTACATC
>UMFK01019423.1_pt1 | contig 22216 bp, 19 predicted proteins | sample 1964981 | NCBI WGS metagenome assembly UMFK01 (sample SAMEA4836043, study PRJEB28245) | human gut metagenome | biome: gut microbiome; material: fecal sample | place: Denmark | collected 2008
TGTGGTGGGTACATGGTGAAGCGTGTGATTGAAGCTTTTCCCTTAGAGCAGGGCACAATGAGACGACCATAACAAGCGGGTCGTTCATTTCGGATGAAGCCGTTTTCGGTTAAAAAACAGAAATACCCAAAAAATAATGTTTTTATTGGCTTCAATCTCGGATTTTGTGGCTATCTTTGCGGTAAGATATGCTATACACAGCATAACCCAAGAATAAGAAAGCAAAACCATGACAGCTACAGAGCAGACAAAACAGTCGTTGGAGCGGTTTTTCAACAAGATTGCCCAAAAGTTACCCTCATGTGACGAACCGTCGCTGATGAGCGACATTCACGTCAGAGTGTCGCAGGAAAGCGGCGACGTGATGGCGTTCGACGACGACGAGAACGAAATAACCCGTTGTGTCGTTGAGCCTTGGATAGACAACAAGGAGGACGACTTCTACGACAAGGTGACCTGTCAGCTCCGCCAGCAGATGACGGCGATGAGGCAGGTGGTGGAAGGTCTTGGCGTGATGAAGCCCTACAGCTATGTGCTCGAAGATGACGACAAGGACAGCATCGCAGAACTCTACGTCGTGGACGACGACACGATCATCGTGGGCGGCGACCTGATGGACGGACTGGACGAGGACCTGGACCATTTCTTCAACCAGCTGATGGATGAACATTGCTAAGCAACTGGCTCTCGGACTTTCCGCGCTGACCCTCGGCAGCATAGCCGCCACGGCGCAGCGCCACGAAATCCTCGACCCCAACATTCGGTCGCTGCAGGTCATTGCCGACAACGACTGGAGACGGATGCCCATCATCGGCCTCCGTGGGGGGCAACTGTCCGTCAGTTTCGACGACCTCACACACGAATACCACCGCTACGCCTACCGGCTGACGCATTGCGAGGCCGACTGGAAGCCCTCGGAAGCACTCTTCGAGAGCGACTACTGCGACGGCTTCGCCTCGGGCAACACCATCGACGACGTACAGGAGAGCATCCTCACCAACACGCTCTACACCCACTATCGACTGACGCTGCCCAACGGACAGTGTGCGATGAAGCGGTCGGGCAACTACCTGCTGACCATCTACGACGAGAACGACGACGACCGCGAGGTGGCACGCATAGCCTTTATGGTGACGGAGCCGGCCGAGGCACAGATGGGCGTGGGGCTAAAGGTGCTGACCAATACGGACGCAACCATCAACCAGCACCACCAGCAGGTGGAGATGGAGGTGGGCTATGGAAGCTACAGGGTGACGGACCCACAGCGGCAGATCACCACCGTGGTGCTCCAAAACCAGCGCTGGGACGACGCCCGCTGGAATGCTCGCCCGCAATATACGATGGCCGACGGACTGAGGTGGAGCCACTGCGGCGACTACCTCTTCTGGGCGGGCAACGAGTATCGGAAGTTTGAGATCCTCTCGACCGACGTGGCAGCCATGGGAGTAGATCGCATCGACTGGGACGGCACGCAGTATCATGCCTACCCCTGGACGGGAGAGCCACGCCCCAACTACATCTACGACCCCGACGCAGACGGCGCCTTCGTGATCCGCAACTCAGACAACTACCAAGCCAATACGGAGAGCGACTACCTGCTGGTACACTTCCGCTACCGCTGCGAGAAGCCCTTTCAGGAGGCAATCTATCTGAACGGCAACTTCACGCAGGACCGCTTCCTGCCACAATACAGGATGGAATATCATGCCGAGACACAGAGCTATGAATGCAACGTGCCGCTAAAACTGGGTTATTACAACTATCAACTATTGATAATCGACGAGGCAGGACGCCCTGCCCTGCTCCCCACAGAAGGTAGCTTCTACCAAACAGAAAACAGCTACCAGGCACTGGTCTATTACCGACCGATAGGCGGACGCACGGACCAGCTGGTAGGCTATGCGCAGATGAAGTGCAACGAACGGTAGGAACAGAAACCCCAAAAGACTGACAGTGATAATAGATATGAGAACAAGGAAAGCGATATTGCTGATAATGCTACTGGCGACGGTGCTGGGACTGGATGCAAAGACGTGGGAGGCAGAGGACATCCCGATGGTGCACCTCACCGACGCACGCCGCTCCGTCTGCGACCCCGACGAGATCCTCTCGCAGACGGAGCGCGACTCTATCGACAGCTATCTCCTGCGCCTCGACAAGCAGTGTGGCGTGGAGTCGGTGTTCGTCATCGTAAAGCGCGTGAGCAACGGCGACACGTTTCGCTTCGCACAGGACCTGGGCAACCGCCAGGGAGTGGGAAGCAAGAAGACCAACCGCGGACTGGTGGTGGTCGTAGCCGTGGAGGACCGCCGATACTTCATCGCTCCGGGAGAGGGCCTGGAGAAAGACCTGACCGACATAGAGTGTGACGACATCGGGCGGGCTTGCATCGTGGCCAACATGAAGCGCGGAGAGCCCGGACAGGCCGTACTGGCCACGGCCCAGGCGGTCTATAAGAAACTGAAGACCGGGACGACAGGGATCCAGGAGAACACCGACGAGGACGCTGGCACAGGACTGGCAATCGTCCTCTTCACCGTGATCTGCATCGTCGTCGTCCTCGTCATCCTCAACCGCAGGGACAACCGCGGCAAGGGTGGCGGCGGTGGAGGAGGAAGCCGGCGCTCTGGCGGCCCCTTCATCATCTGGGGCAACCCGGGCCACACCAACGACTCCGGGAGCGGATGGGGCGGAGGATTCTCCGGCGGCAGCTTCGGAGGCGGCAGCTTCGGTGGAGGTGGTGCTGGCGGAGGCTGGTAAGCCTACAGCGGGACCCGCTCCGACAGGAAGCCAAAGTCCACCAAGACTACGGAGACAACAACAGAATTATAATCAGAAAACTATTAGTATATGGAATCAAAGAAGCTAATGAAAGTAGGGGCTATCGTCGTAGTAGTCCTGATGATTGTAGGGTGGCTGGTGAGCAGCTACAACTCCATGGTGTCCAACCAAGAGGAGGTGACAACGGCGTGGAGCAATGTGGAGGCGGCTTATCAGCGCCGTGCCGACATGATGCCGCAACTGGCAAAAATCGTGAAATCGTATGCCAAGCACGAGCGCGAGACGTTTGAGCAGGTGACGAAGGCACGCAATGCGGCCACACAGATACACCTCGACGCAGCCGACCTCACACCCGAGAAGATCAAGACCTTCGAGCAGGCACAGAACCAGGTGACGCAGGCACTCTCCCGCCTCATCGCCGTCTCGGAGCGCTACCCCGACCTGAAGGCCAGCGAAAACTACAAGTCGCTGATGGTGCAGGAAGAGGGCACGGAAAACCGCATCAACGAGGCACGCCGCCGCTACAACGAGAGCGTGCAGGGCTACAACCTCTCCATCCGCCGCTTCCCCAACAACCTCCTCGCGGGTATGTATGGCTTCGAGCGCATGACGAAGTTTGAGGCTGCGCAGGGTGCGGAGAAGGCTCCGGATCTCGACATCTAAGGGAAAAGACATCGGCACGATGCGTCCGCTGCTTGGTGGACGCATCGTACGGATGCCCTACCCTCCTACTTTCTGACGATACTCCTCCTTGATGCGCTGCTCCACCTCGTCCAGCGTCTTGCGGCTGACCCTGACAGCCTTGAAATAAAGGAAAACAAAGAAAAACACAATGGCGAGGACGAGGGAAATCACAAAATTGAGCACCTGCGACTTGACGCCCAGCCACGCCACAAACTCCATGCTACCGATGAGGGCGGCAGGCGCCACCAATGCGTCCGCCCAGTTGTGCTTGCGGTAACTGCGGAGGATGCGCTGATACTCCTCGTCTTCTTGCAACAGGCGCTGACGATTGTCAGCCCATTTTTTCTCGAAAGTTTTCTCTATCATAAGTTTCTGCTTGGTTCGGTGATTCAAAAAGATCGGTGAAACGATCGTTCAGTGAGACAAAACAATCATACAAATAGGCGCGCTGTGATACCATCGCTCAGATAGATGCCCTGGCGAGTGAGGCGCAGGTGGTCGTCTTCGCGGACGAGATAGCCCTGGCGCAAGTCCTGGTCGGCAGCAGCTAAAAGGAAGTCGAGGCGCTGGCTACCGAAGTCGCGCCGGATCTTGCCCAGATCAATACCTTCTGCGGTGCGCAGCGACGTCAGCACTACGTCCTCATAATGGGTGTCGGGATCGAGGGCCTCCACCGTGCAGGGCCGTTCACCACGACCGATGGCAGCAATATAGGTTTCGATGTCTGCCACATTCCATGAACGCTGCCGTCCGTCGAAGGAGTGGGCAGAGGCTCCCAGGCCCATATAGGGCACGTCTCGCCAATAGCTACTGTTGTGGCGGCTCTCGCGATGGGGCAAGGCAAAGTTGCTGATCTCGTAGTGGCGGTAGCCGGCAGCAGTGAGCCGGTCCACCAGGCAGTCGTACATGCGGAGCGAGAGGTCGTCGTCGATCTCTTGAATGCGCCCCTCGCTGAGCCAGCGATGGAGCGTCGTCCCCTCCTCGTACATCAGACTGTAGGCCGAGATATGCTCCACGCCGAGACGGAGGGCCTCGTCGATGTCCTGTTCCCAGTCGGCGAGGGTCTCGCCGGGAAATCCGAACATCAGGTCGATGGAGAGGTTGCGGATGCCCGCCTGGCGCAGCAGCGTCGTGGCCCGTCGCACCTCAGCAGCCGTATGGCGACGGCGTAGCAGGCGCAGGCGTTCGTCGGAGAAGGTCTGCGCCCCCATCGAGATGCGGTCGATGGGCGATTGGGCAATCCAATCCGCAAACGCTGGGGTAATGTCGTCAGGATTACACTCCATCGTCACCTCGACAGGCTGCGGCCTATATACCTTATATATATAGGAGAAGAGACGGTCAAGCTGCTCTGTCGTGAGCTGGCTCGGCGTGCCACCCCCGAGATAAATGGTGGTCAGCGCCTCGTCAGCAGGCAATTCCTCCGCCCGCAACGTCAGTTCTTGGCAGAGGGCATCGACGTAGGCATCGCGCAGCGCGGGAAGCGTCGTCGAATAAAATCCGCAATAGACGCAACGACTGGCACAAAATGGTATATGTATGTATAATCCTGTCATTTCACTTGCAAAAGTACTAATTAATTTTAAAAAATAGAGCACTTTTGCCATCGTTGTTTGGCTTTTACAAAAAAAATGCCTAATTTAGTGGGCGAAATGACAGAAATGCCTGTCCTCTTTCAATTACCCTACAAGTAAATAACGATATTATTAATCGCTTAAATCTATCCGATATGAAAGTATATCAGACAAATGAGATTAAAAACATTGCCTTGATTGGCAGTGCGGGTAGCGGCAAGACCACACTTGCCGAGAGTATGCTTTTCGAAGCTGGTATCATCAAGCGTCGTGGCTCCGTAGAAGCCAAGAATACGGTAAGCGACTATTTCCCTGTGGAGCAGGAGTACGGCTATTCGGTCTTCCCCACCGTATTCCATGCAGAGTGGAATGGCAAAAAGCTCAATATTATCGATTGTCCGGGTAGCGACGACTTTGTGGGGGGTGCCATCACGGCCCTCAACGTCACCGACCAAGCCGTCATACTCATCAATGGCCAGTATGGCCCGGAGGTTGGCACACAGAACAACTTCCGATATACCGAAAAGCTGCACAAGCCGGTCATCTTCCTCGTCAACCAGCTTGACAGCGACAAATGCGACTTTGATCAACTCATCCAAAGCATGAAGGACATCTATGGTCCGAAGTGCGTGCAGATACAATATCCCGTCCAGACGGGTCCCGACTTCCACGAGATCATCGACGTGCTCATCATGAAGAAACTCTCATGGGGTCCGGACGGTGGCGCACCGAAGCGCGAGGAGATTCCCGCCGAGGAGATGGAGAAAGCCATGGAGCTCCACAAGGCGCTCGTGGAGGCTGCCGCCGAGAACGACGAGGCACTGATGGAGAAGTTCTTCGAGGAGGAGACGCTCACGGAGGACGAGATGCGCGAGGGTATCCGCAAGGGCCTGGTGATGCGCAATATCTTCCCCGTATTCTGCGTCGATGCCCACAAGGACATGGGTGTGCAGCGCCTGATGGAGTTCCTGGGCAATGTCGTGCCCTTCGTCAGCGAGATGCCGAAGGTCCACAACACGCGTGGTGAGGAGGTGACACCCGACTCCAACGGTCCGGAGAGCATCTACTTCTTCAAGACGGGTATGGAGCCGCATATCGGCGAGGTGAGCTACTTCAAGGTGATGAGCGGATCGATCAAGCCGGGCGACGACCTGGCCAACGCCGACCGTGGCAGCAAGGAGCGCATCGGACAGATCTTCGCCTGCGCGGGTGCCAACCGCATCCCCGTGGATCAGCTCAACGCGGGCGACCTGGGCTGCACCGTGAAACTGAAGGATGTCAAGACGGGCAACACGCTCAACGGCAAGGGTACGGAGGAGCGTTTCGACTTCATCAAATATCCCAACTCCAAGTATTCACGCGCCATCAAGGCCGTCAACGAGAGCGATACGGAGAAGATGATGGCAGCCCTGCTCAAGATGCGTCAGGAGGACCCGACATGGGTCGTGGAGCAGAGCAAGGAACTGGGCCAGACGATTGTTCACGGACAGGGAGAGTTCCACCTGCGCACGCTGAAATGGCGTATGGAGAACAACGAGAAACTCGCCGTGAAGTTTGAGGAGCCACGCATCCCGTATCGTGAGACCATCACGAAACTCTCTCGCGCCGACTACCGCCACAAGAAGCAGTCGGGAGGTGCCGGACAGTTTGGCGAGGTCCACCTGATTGTGGAGCCATACGCCGAGGGCATGCCCGATCCGACGACGTTCAACATCAACGGCCAGGAGTTTAAGATGAACATCAAGGGCCGTGAAGAAGTGGACCTGGAGTGGGGCGGCAAGCTCGTCTTCATCAACTCCGTGGTCGGTGGTGCCATCGACGCACGCTTCATGCCCGCCATCCTCAAGGGTATCATGGACTGCATGGAGCACGGTCCGCTGACGGGTAGCTACGCCCGCGACGTGCGCGTGATCGTCTATGATGGCAAGATGCACCCGGTGGACAGCAACGAGCTCTCCTTCATGCTCGCCGCGCGCCACGCCTTCTCCGACGCCTTCAAGCAGGCTGGTCCGAAGATCCTGGAGCCGATCTACGACCTGGAGGTCTATGTGCCGGCCGACTACATGGGCGACGTGATGAGCGACCTGCAGGGCCGCCGCGCCATGATTATGGGCATGGACAGCGAGGCCGGCTACCAGAAGTTGCAGGCGAAGATTCCTTTGAAGGAACTCTCCAACTACAGCATCGCGCTCAGCTCCCTCACGGGCGGACGCGCCAGCTTCTCGACGAAGTTTGCAAGCTACGAGCTGGTGCCCAACGACATCCAGCAGAAGCTCATCGCCGAGCATGAGGCTGAGCAGAAGGACGAAGACTAAAAAATGGGACGCTTCCTCCTGATCAAGACTGCATAAAAAAAGATGCCGCCCGAATCAGCTTTTGACTGGTTCGGGCGGCTTACTTATGCGTGGTTGGGGGCGACACGCGGGAGGCGAAGCGCGGGGCGAGACGCTACGGGAAGTTATCGGGGGCAGAAGACCTTCATGACCTTGGAGCCAACCTTGACGATGTTGATGCCTCGCTGCAACTGCGGGATGCGGCGGCCCTGCACGTCGTAGTATTCCGCCTCGGTGTCGTTGAGCAGATCGACGAGGGTAGCGGCATCTACCTGACTGGTGCCCTCATCCACGCCGATGGTGAGCTGGGCGGATCCACCCTTCTGTGTAGCATCGGGCTGGATATAGGCGCGGTAAGCAGCTATCTTCACGCCGGTGGCAGCAGGCTTGTAGTCGCTGACCAGGCGGAACAGGTCTTTGGCGATGAAATAGCAGTCGTCTTTGAGTTCGATGGGCGCAAACGTACCAATCAGACGAGGAGCGCCCTCCTCAGACTTGGGTTCTTTCACGGCCCTCGCCTTCTCGTCGGGAGAAGCCGTACCGCTCACGACGTGGAAGCTGGTCTGTTCAGCATTTTTCTTGCGAACGACGACAGGCTGGCCTGCCTCTATCACGCCTTCCTCCACGCGCACAAGCTCGACATTCTTCGTTCCTACCGACTTCAGGGTATAGAAGTAGCAGGTGTTGTCCTCCGAACTGGGATGGATGGTATAGGGCAGACAGAGCGTTGCCCATTCAGACTTTACCTCTCGCTCGTAGGAAGCGTTGTTCACGTCGCAGTCTTCGGAGAGCGTGTATGCCTTGCTGTCATCTAAAGGCAGCGCGTCGATGGTGAGTGGGTAGCCTGTGGCTCCAATGATCTCATTGCCATTCGTGCCAACCTTCTTGGTGAGATAACCTGACACGTAGTTTGCGTACTTACTATCCTTATATTGAGGGATGAAGCCAATAGCACCTTTTAAGTTCTCGCAGTTGCGGAACATATTTGAACTTGAAACTCCATATTTGAATGTGAAATGATCGCTGACATAGATAGTCCGAAGCGCGGAGCATCCGTCAAACATATCGGTAACAGAATTTGCCAAACCAGTGCTGAAACTGGAAAGATCAAGCGTTTGAAGACTACTACATCCCTTGAACATAGCATCCAGCTGCATTTTGGGCCTATTAGCCGGGAAGTTGGACACATCGAGAAACTTAAGAGAACTGCAACCAGAGAACATAGCGTATAAGCCGTGATAATTCACACCCTCCGCATTGAAATGGGACAAGTCCAGCGAATCCAAACTTGAACAATTGGAAAACATTTGGTTCATGGATGTCACATTCTCCGTATTAAAACTTGAAATGTTGAGATCATGGAGCTTTGTGCACCCATAGAACATCTGGGCCATTGTTGTTACTTTCTCTGTGTTGAAATGGGAAAGGTCGAGCGTTTCGAGGTTCGAACACAGGGCAAACATCCCTGACATATTCTTGACGTTGGACGTGTTGAGGTTTTCGATACCCTCTATGCTGGTAAGATTCGTACAACCATTAAACCAATTGGAGCACGTCGTGTGGGTTTCATCACGGAAACCAGCTTTGAAGACAACCTTCTGAATTTCTGCAGCATGGGTATCCCATTCCGGATTTTTTCCATAACCCAAACCAAGGATGTTGTCGCCCGCAGGCTTCGTGGCGCCGCGATGGAAGGAGAGCGTGCCGGTTGGCGCATCCCATCGCACCCAACTGGCAGTAGCAGCCGTGAGATAACCTCCCTCTCCCGTGTGAGCCATCTCCACACCCGTCTTATTAGGGTTATAGTTGGGCAGATTAACACATCCGTCAAAAATCGAAAAATCTAGGGTTACTTTATCTGTAGTAAATGCAGAAGTGACGTAGATCTTCTTGAGGTTTTTGCAATTACTAAACGCATCAACCATGGAAACCATTTTGGGCGTTGCAAACGAGGAGAGATCAAGCGTTTCAAGCTTCGTACATGAGAAGAACATCCCAGTCATAGATTTCATGTTCTCCGTATCAAAACTGCTTAAATCAATACTTTCAAGGTTAGTACATCCTTGAAACATGTTTTGCATGTAAGCCACCTTTCTGGTATTGAAACTGCTGAGATCGAGACTCCGAAGTGACGAGCATTTTTCGAACATTGATGACATTTGCGTCACATTTGCAGTATTAAAGCCAGGGAGATCGAGACTCCGAAGTGACGAGCAATTATTGAACATTCCTAGCATAGTGGTCACGTTTTCGGTATTAAAACTGGAGACATCGAGGGTTTCAAGCGTGCTACAAATGCAGAACATATTCTCCATAGTGGTTACTTGTCCAGTTTTAAAATCAGTAAGATCGAGCTTGGAAAGCGCCCTACAGCCATAGAACATCTCGCCCATGTCTTTCACGTTTTCGGCATTAGAACCGGATAGATCGAGTTCGGTAAGGCTTGTGCAATCCTTAAACATACTACGGAGATCAGTCACGCTGCTGCCTATGAAGCCTTTGGGCAACTTGATTGAGCGTAGATTCGTAGCGCCATCAAACATAGCATACATGTATTTGACCTTTTCCGTATTAAAGGAAGACAAATCAAGTGTTTCCAAGCTGGTACAGGAGGAGAACATTAATCGCATATCATCGACCTCTGACGTGTTCAAATAGTCCAAGTGCTCAATCGTTGTCAAACCTTCGAACCACCAAAACCAGGCTCCACAATCTTTGGGCCGTGCATCCTTGAAACTCTCGTCAAAGACCACGCTTTTTATTTTTTTTCTTTCAGCTTTAGTTTGCCACAAGGGACTATGGGAAATACCTTGATCGTTCCCTTCAACGAAATTCGTGTCATAATAGAGCGTGAGGGTCTGAGTCTCTCGGTTCAATCTCGCATACATTATAGGATCCTGTGTCTGCGCCATCACGGGCTGCAGGAGCATAAGCATCAGCAAGAGCGAGAGCGCGCATCGGCGCTGCAATAGATATTGGGTCATTTTCTTGATCATGTTGATAGTCATTTTTTGTTTTAGTTTGGGTGCACCACGGCACCATTCGTTGATTGTGATAGAAAGAAGGGGCAATAGGCTATTTATTCCCCCCAGAGGAAACCTTCCTCGTCTAAGGTAAATTCGGCTTTCTCCAGTTCCTGTCGATTCTGAAACCGCCCTTTATAAATCCTTACCTGCGAGGGGTTGATCATCATGCACGGCCCAGTCTGCGCGACGTCAACCTGGGGCTTGAGATACTTTTTTTTCTTCATACTTTTATTCACTGTTTTTGATTATTGTCTTCATAGTCCGTCGGGCGCACACGACAAGGACTCAGCCTCTGCCGCATGGATTTCTTTCCGACGCGATCATTAGCGCAAAAGTAGGGAAAAGAAGTGAGACAGGGTGTCGCATTGTCCTGTTCAGGTGTCTCTTTGGTGGTAAATAGTTGTCTCTTTCCTACCAAAGAGACAACGGTTCATAGCCAGGAGCGGTCGCGATTACATTTTTTAAGAAATCAAGAAAAGAGCCGTCCAATATCAGAAAAGGGATCTTCAGATACGGAGAAAAGAGGTCGTCCCCCTGCTACGAAAGAGACGCGTCCGAATCGTGGGCTTCGGCCAAATAGCGCTCCCGCCAGGCAGTCGGCGTACAAGCCTCCCGCGCCTTGAAGATGCGGTAGAGGTGGGTGCGGGAAGAGAATCCACATTCGGAGGAGATGATGTCATTACTATAGTCGGGGTTTTCGATCATCATCTTCTTGGCTGCCGCAAAGCGGATGTCGCTCAGCCATATTCGGAACGTAGTGTTCAAACACTGATCGAAAAAGAGCGTGAGATCGTCCTTCGAGATATGGATGGAATGGGAGAGGGAGAGCAGGTTCACCCCCCCATCCTTATAGCCCATCGCCGCGCACCAGTCGTCCAGCCGCTGCTGGATCTGAATTTTTCGATTCTCCGGCAGCAACGTGGCAGTTTGCTGTTCCTTCGCCTTGTCGCTATCAAGGGCTGCGACGTCATGGCGCGCGTCGCCATGGAGCGGGACGGCCTGTTTTGTCTTTGTTTCCTCCTGCTGAGCGACTACGATAGCAGGACTGGTATCCGCATCTGCGTCGAGTAGGGCCTCAGTCGGCACATAACTGTAGCCCAGGGCCACGAAACTCAAGACAAAGAAGAGGAAAGCCATGAGACCCAGGGGAGCCAAAAAATACAGCAACTTGGTGGAGATGATGGCAAAGGGCGATACCAAGGCGGGAAAAAAGAGGATGAGGAGGCTGGCGCGGGAGTAGCGTACATAGGGCATGATGTCGCCGCCCGCCATCGTCTCCAGCAGACGGCGGCGCCTGATGATCTCGCGGACGATGACGACGATGCAATAGACCACATTGGCGGCAAAGAGGGCCAGCATAGCATAGAGCCAGGCCCCGATGCGCATGCTGCCATAGTGGAGGCAGCCGATGAAGAAACAGGCGAAGATCGCCAGGTTGATCGCCGCGCAGACCACATAGACCCTCCTCCTGCGGACATGTGTGGCCTCGATATGGAAGATGCCCATCGAGATGAGCGAGAAACAGGGTGCATAGACGAGGGCATTGACCGTGGCACCCACCGCGTCGTCAACGGCCCTGAACCCAAAGCACATCTGCATCAGATAGTGCGCCGCCAAGCCCATGATGCCGACAAAGATCAACCATCGTGCGCGCTCATAGCGCGGATTGAGCCATCGCGTCTGGAGACGGGTGACGGCGAGGGTGAAGGCATTGAACAGCATGAACAGGAAGCATGCGAACTGCAGCAGAAACAAATGATCCATTGGGCAAAAGATCTCGTTAGAATCGGAAAATAGGTTTTATGGACAAGGCACCTGCCCAGCGCTTCACGCCAGGCAGATGCCTCATAAAGATACAGGCTGTAGGAGGTACTACCCTCTCCTACTTCGTCATCTCATAGACCACGTCCATGAGCTCCTTGCCCAGGGCGTCGGCCTCCTCCATCGTGGCCGCCTCGCTATAGACGCGCATGATGGGCTCAGTATTGCTCTTGCGGAGGTGGACCCACTTCGTCGGGAAGTCGAGTTTCACGCCATCAATATCCGTTACCCGCACGTCGTCCATCGATCCGAAGCGCTCCTTGACCTTGCCCAGGATGGCATCCATATCGGTGTCGGGCGTGAGGTCGATGCGGTTCTTGGCAATATAATAGGTCGGGAACGTCTTGCGGAGCTCACTGCACGTCAGTCCCTTCTGTGCCAGCGAACTGAGGAAGAGGGCGATGCCGACCAGGGCGTCGCGACCGTAGTGGCTCTCGGGATAGATGACTCCGCCATTGCCCTCGCCACCGATGACTGCACCCACCTCCTTCATCTTGGTGGTGACATTGACCTCGCCGACGGCAGAGGCAAAATACTGGCAGCCATGGCGCTCGGTGACGTCGCGCAGGGCGCGCGTAGAACTGAGGTTGGAGACGGTGGCTCCCTTCACATGGTCGAGGATGTAGTCGGCCACGCTGACGAGCGTATATTCCTCGCCATACATCTTGCCGTCCTCCTGGATGAAGGCGAGACGATCGACGTCGGGATCGACGACGATGCCGAGGTCATAGCCTCCTGCTGCCACCTCGCCCATGATGCCTCCGAGATTCTTCTCCAGCGGCTCCGGATTGTGGGCGAAGTCGCCATTGGCCTCGCCATTGAGGATGGTGTAGCCGACGCCCAGTCGGTCGAGGAGCTTCGGCAGGATGACGCCGCCGACGGAGTTGATCGCATCGACGACGACGCGGAATCCACGCTTGCGGATGGCCTCCGTATCGACCAGGTCGAGCGTGAGGACGGCCTCGATGTGGCGGTCGTCGAAACTGTCGTCCTGGCGGTAAGTGCCTATATGATCGACATCAGCATAGTCGAAGTCCTCCTTCTCCGCCATGGCGAGCACGGCGTTGCCGTCGTCCTTGGTGAGGAACTCGCCCTCGTGGTTGAGCAACTTGAGCGCGTTCCACTGGCGCGGGTTGTGGCTGGCGGTGACGATGATGCCACCTGCCGCATGGCTCATGCGGACGGCCAGTTCGGTGGTCGGGGTCGTGGCAAGCCCGATATCGAGCACGTCATAGCCCATTCCTATCAGTGTGCCGCAGACCACCAGTCGGACCATGTCGCCCGAGATGCGCGCGTCGCGGCCTACCACGATACAGTTGCTGCCCGTCGGGTCGCTCTGACGGATAAACTTGGCATACGCCGTGGTAAACTTGACGATGTCCAACGGGTTGAGCGTATCGCCGGTAGGGCCTCCGATGGTTCCACGGATGCCGGAAATGGATTTGATCAGTGTCATATTTTCTCTTTAGTTTTGTAATTGCATGTTATCTTCCGCGCTCGTAGGTGATATCGTAGAGACACGGATAGACCGACATCGTGGCCGCATAGGTGCCCTCGGTGGAGGGTACGATGATGCGCACGCGGGCGATGCGGTCGTCGGCCGAGAGCGGCCTACCCACCTTGATGTAAGGCAGCGGGGAAAGCCATCCGTTGGGCACCTGCGTGCTGCCGGAACTTCTTCCATAGACTTGATACATCACACTCGACGTGGGGTCGAAGGAGGCCGTGAAGGTGCCGGAGGTGTTCGTGACCGACATCTTGTCGACCAGCGCGCTGAAATAGAGGATGTTGTTGGTGGCGATGATGCTATCGGTGAGGAGGTTGCGCTCGGTGAATCGGCAGAGCACGGTGGCCGTCTCGCCATCCTTGATCTTCTCTCCGCAACCCTTCTCTACGATTTGGAGATAGATGCCCGAAGACTCGAGCAGCACAAACTCGTTCTTGCTCACGTCGGTCATCGTGTCTTGATCGAAAAACTGGCGCTCGGAGATGACCGTCACGCTGCTGTCGTTGAGATACTGGCGGATGGCTCCGTTCTCTCGCTTGCGCTGGTCAGCATAGGTCTCGTCATTGCTGCACGCCGACCAGAGCAGAGCTGCGAGCGGGAGGAGGAGAAAAAGCGTTTTCTTCATCGGAATCTTTTACGTTCAATAATATCTTACTGCAAAGTTATAGCAAATCGTCTGTTCCACCATAAGACGACGCCCATTTTTAGCTACTTTTGACATTAAAGACTGCCCTACAGACCATGATCCTGGCCCGCGAGGGGTCATCGCAGCTGCTCCTTGTAGGCCATGATGGCTCGGAGGACCTCCTGCTCGGCTTCCTCGATGGAGCACTCCAGGCGTCCGCCTGCCGCGTCTTCGTGTCCTCCGCCGTTGAAGAACTCCTCCGCCATCTTGCGGCAGTGGAACCCATTGCCCGAACGGAGGCTGACGCGTATGACCTGGTCCTTCTCGGTGTCCTCGCGCAGCGAGATGGAGAGTTTGAGTTTTTTGATCTTCTGCGGGATGTTGACCACGCCCTCCAGGTCGCCCCTGACAAACTGGAATCGGCGCATTTCGTCGCGCGTGACGGTGTAGTAGGCCGCATGGGAGGCCGGCAGGACGCGCAGTTTCTTGAAGATCACATAGGACCTGAACTTGATGGCCTGTGGCGAGTAGTTGTGATAGACGCGGTTGTAAACGCGGTCTTTGTCCACCCCCTTCTCCAGCAGGTGGCTGATGATGAGATAGACCGCTGGCGCATTGGAGTTGTAGGTGAAGGCCCCCGTGTCCGTCATCATGCCGCAGTAGATACATTGCGCCATCTGCAGCGTCATCTCGTCGTAGGCGCCCAACTGCCACAGCAGGCGGAAGACGAGTTCCGACGTGCTCGACATCGCGGGATGAGACACCGAGAGCGCCGCCTCGACGGTCGGGCCCACATGGTGGTCGATGAGCAGTCGGGGCGCCTTCGACTGGGCAATGACGTCCGCCATGTCCCCCGTGCGCGAGAGGTCGTTGTAGTCGAGACAGCAGACGAGGTCGGCCTTGTCGAAGGCCTCCTTCGCGCGGTCGGGATGCTTGTCGTAGCGGAGCAGCGTCTGCGATCCCGGGAGCCACATCAGGAAGTCGGGAGCGGCATCGGGGATCACACAGGTGACCTCCTTGCCCAGCGACTGAAGATACTGCGCCCAGGCCAGCATCGAACCGACGGCATCTCCGTCGGGCGACTTATGGACCGTGACTACCACGGAACTGGCTTCGGCAGTCAGCTGCTGCAAAAGAGCCAGCTGACTGTCGTCCAGAAGGTTGATTTCCATGTAGAAATGGGTTGGTGAGACGGATTAGAACAGTTTGGCGGGATAGACGCCCTCATCGACGAGGCGCTGGATGCGATCCACGACGCCCTGACGATCGGCAGGATAGGTGACGCCAAACCAATGGCTGGTGGTATCGAGGACCTTGACAGCCGCCGTACCGTCGTTGATGAGCTTGTTGACCATCAGCGGGATGAAGAACTCGGCCTTCAGGTTGGCCATGTTCTCCGGATCGGAGAGGAACGTCTTGAAATACTCCTCGCTATAGTCGAAATAGTCGGGCGTGAATCCCCATACGTTCATCGACACCGGCGTGTTGTCGGGCGTCGTCACCCACTGGTCGTCGTCGTCCTTATACTGCACGGCGCCGTCCCTGCGCTCTATCTTCGTGCGCTCCACGACGGTGGCCAGATTGCCCTCGGCGTCGGTCGTGCAGATGCCACGCGATACCGTTCCGTTCTCGCTGAGCGTATTGCCCACACGGAAACCCACCATCGCATAGCGGTTCTTGCTGCCCTCGGGGAGCTCGGAGAGATACTTGCCGATGACCATGAAGGTGTCGCGGTTGTAGAAGTCGTCGCAGTTGATGACGCAGAACGGCTCCTTGATGACGTCCTTGGCCATCAGTACGGCGTGATTCGTACCCCACGGCTTCACACGGCCCTCGGGCGTGGTGAAGCCCTCGGGGAGGGCGTCGAGGCTCTGGAAGACGAGCTCTGCGGGGATGTGGCCCTCATACTTGGCGAGGACCTGCTTGCGAAACTGCTCTTCGAAGTCCTTTCTGATGACGAAGACGATCTTGCCAAAGCCCGCCTGGATGGCGTCGTATATGGAGTAGTCCATGATGGTCTCACCATTGGGTCCAAGTCCGTCGAGCTGCTTCAGCCCGCCGTAGCGGCTACCCATGCCGGCAGCCAAAAGAAGTAATGTCGGTTTCATGTCTTTTTATGTTTTTGTCATGATTATACTTTGTTCTCTCTACCTCATTTATATAGCGCACGCGCGGCGCCCCATCTCTCCGGGGCCCGCCCAGGCGCTCGCCCTCCCCTACTCGATATTAGTCGAGCAGGGTGCTGCTGCGTACGCGGCTCAGCGTCTCCGGCGTCATCTGGAGAAAACTGGCCACATAGACCAGGGGTGCGCGGAGGACGATCTGCGGCGCCAGTTTGCAAAACTTGCGGTAGCGCTCCTGTGCCGTCTCGAAGCGCACGAGGTCGGCCATGACCTGCGAGATCACGAGGCTCTCCTCCAATATCTTGCGAAAGAGGATCTGTATGTTCACGTTGTGGAGGGCCACCTGCTCCAGGCGATGCTTGGGGAGCGCATAGATATAGGAGGCCTCCAGGGCCTCTACCTGCAGATGGGTGGGCTCTTCGTGAAACAGGCTCTCGATGCACATGAAGATGGTGTGGTCCACCCCCAGGTGCTCCGTGATCTGCTTGCCGTTCTTGAAGTAGAACTGGCGGATCAGTCCGCGCTCCACATAGTAGATGTTGCGGCAGACCTCGCCCTCCCTTAGGATTATCTCGCCCTTGCTGAACTTCATGGGCACCAGCACGCTTTCCAGCACGTCGAGTTCCTCGTGGGTCATCGTACTGTACTTGCGGGCCAACTCGCGGGCCACCTCCCTGGGGGTTGCTATCGGTTCTCTCATCGTCTCTCCTCTTTTCTCCTTTTTATATATCTTGTTGGCCGAAGGATGTTCCTCCGGCGGTTAGTCCAATTTCAGCACGGCCAGGAACGCCTTCTGAGGCACCTGCACGTTGCCGACCTGCTTCATGCGCTTCTTGCCCTTCTTCTGCTTTTCGAGCAGCTTGCGCTTGCGGCTGATATCTCCGCCATAACACTTCGCCGTCACGTCCTTGCGCACCTGCTTCACGGTCTCGCGTGCGATGATCTTCGCTCCGATGGCCGCCTGGATGGCAATGTCAAACTGCTGGCGCGGTATCAGTTCCTTGAGTTTCTCACACATTCTGCGTCCAAAGGCCACGGCGTTGCTCTCATGGGTCAGCGTGGAGAGGGCATCGACGGGCTCGCCGTTGAGCAGGATGTCGAGCTTGACCAGCTTCGAGGGGCGGAACGAGTCGATATGGTAGTCGAACGAGGCGTAGCCCTTGGAGATGCTCTTGAGCTTGTCGTAGAAGTCGATGACGATCTCGCCCAGCGGGATCATAAAGACGAGCTCCAGGCGGTTGCCGCTGACGTAGTTTTGGCTCACGAGCTCGCCGCGCTTGTCGAGGCAGAGCTTCATGATCGGGCCGATAAACTGGCTGGAGGTGATGATGCTGGCCTTGATAAACGGTTCCTCGATATGGTCTATCATCGTCGCGTCGGGCAGTCCCGAGGGGTTGTGTACCTCCTTCACCTCTCCTTGCTTGTCATAGACCATGTAGCTGACGTTGGGGACGGTGGTGATCACGTCCATGTTGAACTCGCGGTCCAGTCGCTCCTGGATGATCTCCATGTGGAGCAGTCCGAGGAATCCGCAGCGGAATCCGAAGCCGAGGGCCTGGGAGCTCTCGGGCAGGAAGGTCAGCGAGGCGTCGTTGAGCTGGAGCTTCTCCAGCGAGGCGCGCAGGTTCTCGTAGTCGTTGGGGTCGATGGGATAGACGCCGGCAAAGACCATCGGCTTCACCTCCTGGAATCCCTCGATGGCCTTGGCGCAGGGCCGTTCGACGTGGGTGACGGTGTCGCCCACCTTCACCTCCTTGGCGTCCTTGATGCCGCTGATGATATAGCCCACCTCGCCGGCGGAGAGCTGCGCCTTGGGCACCATGTCCATCTTCAGCACGCCCACCTCATCGGCGTCATACTCCTGGCCGGTGTTGAAAAACTTCACCTTGTCGCCCTTGCGCACCACGCCGTTATCGATCTTCACCAGCGTGATGATGCCGCGGAAGGAGTTGAAGACCGAGTCGAAGATGAGGGCTTGCAGCGGCGCTTCCTTGTCGCCCGTCGGCGCGGGGATGCGGTCCACGACGGCGCGGAGGATGTCATCCACGCCCTCGCCCGTCTTGCCCGAGGCACGGATGATCTCCCCGGGCTCGCAGCCGAGCAGATCGACGATCTCGTCCTCCACCTCCTCGGGCATGGCGTTGGGCATGTCTATCTTGTTGATGACCGGGATGATTTCCAGGTCGTGGTCGATGGCCATATAGAGATTGCTGATGGTCTGCGCCTGCACGCCCTGTGTGGCATCGACGATGAGCAGCGCGCCCTCGCAGGCGGCAATGCTTCGCGACACCTCGTAGGAGAAATCAACGTGGCCCGGCGTGTCTATCAGGTTGAGCAAATATTTCTTTCCCTCCATCGCATACTCCATCTGGATGGCGTGGCTCTTGATGGTGATGCCGCGCTCGCGCTCCAAATCCATGTTGTCCAACATCTGACCCTCCGTGACTTGGATGGTCTTGGTGCGCTCCAACAGACGGTCGGCCAGGGTGCTCTTGCCGTGATCGATATGGGCTATGATGCAAAAATTCCGTATATGGTCCATTCTTGTATTGTAATTTCAAAATGCAAAAGTAGCAATAAAAAACGAGATACACGACTTCCAGCCCGTTTTTTGCTCGCCAACCATGCAAAACCGTGCCACGGGACGCGCTTTGGCAAAACCTTTGTGGCTCTTTTTGCCACTTAGAGGAAATAAAAAACACGATTTGGCGTTATTTCCTTAGCGTGGCGATGGCGGACCCGGGACACGACCTGCCCCGGGGAGGCTTCGCCATAGCCGACATTTACAGAAACTAAAAGAGAAAACTTACATGAAACAGACAATCTTAGTGACGGGCGGAACGGGCTTCATCGGTAGCCATACCACCGTGGAACTGATCGAGGCTGGCTACGACGTGGTCATCATCGACAACCTTTCCAACTCCAAGATAGAGGTACTCGACGGCATCGAGAAGATCACGGGTGTGCGCCCGGCCTTCGAGCAGGTAGATCTGCGCGACAAGGCTGCCACGGAGGCCGTGTTCCAGAAGTATCCGGCCATCGCTGGCATCATCCACTTCGCCGCTTCCAAGGCCGTGGGCGAGAGCGTCCAGCTGCCCCTGCTCTACTACCGCAACAATGTTGTCTCGCTCATCAACCTCCTGGAACTCATGCCCGCCTATGGCGTCAAGGGCATCATCTTCTCCAGCAGCTGCACGGTCTATGGACAACCCAAGCCCGAGAACCTGCCCGTCACCGAGGACGCGCCCCACCAGAAGGCCACCTCGCCCTATGGCAACACCAAGGAGATCAACGAGCAGATCATCTACGACTTCATCCATAGCGGCGCAGCCGTCAAGAGCATTGTCCTGAGATACTTCAATCCTATCGGTGCCCATCCCTCGGCGCTCATCGGCGAACTGCCCAACGGCGTGCCCAACAACCTCATCCCCTACGTCACGCAGACGGCGATGGGCATCCGCGAGCAACTGACCATCTTCGGCAACGACTACGACACGCCCGACGGCACCTGCATCCGCGACTACATCTATGTCGTGGACCTGGCCAAGGCGCATGTGGCGGCCATGGCGCGCGTGCTGGACCAGGAGACCGAACCGATCGAGTATTTCAACATCGGCACGGGCAAGGGCAACTCCACGCTGGAGATCGTCACGACCTTTGAGGAGGCCACGGGCGTGAAACTCAACTGGAAGTATGGTCCGCGCCGCGAGGGCGACATCGAGAAGATTTGGGGCGACTGCACCAAGGCCAACCAGGTGTTGGGCTGGAAGGCGGACACGCCCCTGGCCGACGTGCTCCGCAGCGCCTGGAAGTGGCAGGAGAAACTGCGCGAGGACGGCGTGATGTAGAATAACCTTTGGGCGGGAGGGGCCGACCTTCCCGCCCTTGACAGAAAAAAGATATGGAAAAGAGAAAGATTTGTATGGTCACCGGCGCGACGAGCGGCATCGGTGAGGCTTGCGCGCTGCGCTTTGCCAAAGAGGGCTACGACGTGATCATCACGGGCCGCAGAGACCACCTGCTCCAGGCGCTGGCCAAGCGCATCGAGGCGCTGGGCGTGCGTGCGAAGACGCTCTGCTTCGACGTGAGAGACCAGCAGCAGGTGTTTGACGTCTGCGGCAGCCTGGAGGCCGACTGGGCCGAGATCGACGTGCTGATCAACAACGCCGGACTGGCCTTGGGCCTCGACCCGCTGCAGGGTGGCGACCTCGACAACTGGAACACGATGATCGACACCAACATCAAGGGCCTGCTCTACGTGAGCCGCGCGCTCGTGCCGGGCATGGTGGAGCGCAACCGTGGCGAGATCATCAACATCGGTTCGGTGGCTGGCGACGCTGCCTACGCCAACGGCAACGTCTATTGCGGCACGAAGGCGGCGGTGAAGATGATCACCGACGGACTGCGCATCGACACGGCCCACACGCGCATCCGCGTGACCAATATCAAGCCGGGACTGGTGGAGACCCACTTTAGCAACGTCCGCTTCCACGGCGACGACGAGCGGGCCAACAGTGTCTATCAGGGCATCAAGCCGCTCACGGGCGAGGACATCGCCGACGTGGCCTACTATGCGGCCAGCGCGCCGGCCCATGTCCAGATCGCCGAGGTGCTCGTCCTGGCCACCCACCAGGCCAGCGGTTCCGTCGTCAAGCGCAACGCCGAATGATGACGGTGGCGGAATATCGGCAGGCCGTCCTCCAGGCCATTCTCCAGGCCAAGGACAAGGACGGAGCGCCGCGCACCGACGAGGAGACGGCCAAGACCTACCTCGACTCCCTCAGCGACGCGGACCTGGAGGAGGGCATGCTCTTCAACACGCCCGAGGAAGTGGCCGAGATGGTGCTGGAGATCCTGTAAGCCACTTGCTGAGTTGGGAAAACAACAAATACAACTTTTACAACTTGTAACAACCTACACGCTTCGCGTGTCGCAATCCTGCTGCAAGGTAAACAACAAAATACAACGCTTCGCCATGGACATTTCCTGCTGATTGTCCTGGCGAAGCGTTGTTCATAGTTGTTTCCCTTGCAGCAAGCCTTAGTCTGCATGGGCCTCGAAGAGGCAATGTCCCCGCGAAGCGTTGTTACTTGTTGTAAAAGTTGTTCAAGTTGTCTTCTATGTGTCCACGTCGTATCACCCCATATTTCGGAAGAACCATTTTTTATCCCCCTTGATTATAGTTTCACTTTCTTTGCCTTGCCTTCGCTCTCGTTGCTCATGCGGTCGAGGGCGGTGACGACATAGACCCACTTGGTCTTGCCGTGTTCGTAGGGCAGGACGTAGCGCGGCTCGCGCGTGATGGCGGCGATGCGGACAGGATTGGACAGGTCGATCTTCTCGCCCTTGGCAAAGCGATAGACCACATACTGGTGGGCCTCGTCCTGCCATCCCTTGGCCTTCTTCGCCGGCAGCCATTGGAGCGTGTAGCCCTGGGCCGTCCAGCGCGCCTTGACCTTGTGCACCTTCTCGGGCGCCTCGCTGTCTATGAACGGCATGAGAGGCTGCAGGGCCGGATAGCGCCAGTAGTCCGTGCGGAGCACCGTGCCGTAGTTGCCGGGGTTATCGACCGCCGCCTTCGCATACCAGAGCACCGTGCCCTTGACGTTGGCACACTGGCGGTGGAGGCGGTGCTTGGCGCCCAACTGGTGGACGCTGGGATTCTGCGGGTCGGGATATTTCACCGTGCGCAAGACGTCCTCGCCGATATACAACGGGCGGTTGGCGGCGTGGCGGCTCCAC
>UMFK01042843.1_pt1 | contig 21963 bp, 20 predicted proteins | sample 1964981 | NCBI WGS metagenome assembly UMFK01 (sample SAMEA4836043, study PRJEB28245) | human gut metagenome | biome: gut microbiome; material: fecal sample | place: Denmark | collected 2008
CGGCAATCACTGCACTTGTTGCATAAATATCCCCGATGATTACGGAACTCTGTCCTACCTTGATGGCTCCGTTACTGCGGATTTCACCGGTAATCTTCGCTCCCTCTGCAAACACTTCGGTTGCACGGGAATTACCCTGAATCGTTCCTGTAATGTTAAGCTTTCCTAACGCTTCCACATCTCCTACAATACTTCCGCGGATATCAAGAGCTCCTTCGGTTGCGATATTACCATTGATAATCATGCTCTCCATAATCACGGAAACTTCATCGTTTGCTACTTTATTGGTAGTACGCTGTTCGAAAACAGGTTTCTCAGGAACAACAGGCGCTACATAAACCTCTTCTTCCTCCTCGTCTGTCTCCGGCTCTGCATCATCCACATGATCCAGCATTGCACTTAAATCTGCATGGAAATTATTGACGGTCTGAGGTCCCTTTGCTGTCTCATCCTCCTGCACTTCTGCACCGGACCCTGCTTCCGCTTCCGTCTCTTTGACATCAGCTCCGTCCTCCGGAATCAGTTCGTTTACTGCCTGTGATAAATCTTCCTTTAAATCTGAGAAAAAACCCATTTTCAAATCCTCCATTCACTTTTGTTATTGCTTTTCAGGCGCCGCAATATGCTGTACGGGCACCGTTTCGTCCGTAATTGGTAAAAGCTCGGCATCTCCTTGTTCCTGAATTGCTTCGATAATCTGGGGAAGTGCCTCTATCGTCGTTCCCTTATTGGAAGCATCGTGCATCAGAATCACACTCTCCTTCTGCTTCTCAATGCCTGAAAGACAGTTATTCACAATCGTTTCTGCCGGAAGCGTTCTTGACACGGCATCCCCCGATGCAACGTTCCAGTCAAAATAGGTAATTCCGATATCGGTCAGATATTCGATTAATTCCTGCATATCCACCTTGCTCACCGTATTCGAGCTGCCTCCCGGAAAGCGGTAAATACGTGGCCATACTCCCGTTGTTTCGTACAGGTATTCCTGCAGGGAATTCAGATCTCTTGCAAAAGCTTCCTTCGATTCATAAATTTCATCATACCTGTGACTATAGGAATGCATTGCCAGGGTGTGCCCTTCCTCTACGATCCGCTGATACGCTTTCACAGACCGTTCATCCGTCTTGCCTACAACAAAAAACGTGGCTTTTACGTCATAGTCCTTTAAAATGTCCAGTATCTGATCCGTATTACTGCTCGGACCGTCATCAAAGGTAAGATATACCTTCTTACCGCTGCTCTTTACCGGATTTATCTTCGCCGGTTCCTCCGCTTTTGTCTCTGTATCTCTTACAGACTCTTCGACCTTTGTGGTCTCATAAACGCCGGAAGCCTCTTCCTGCATTTCTTCCGTAGGGAGCTGCTCCGTCAATACAGCAACCTGTTTTTTTAACTGGAATACATGTACTGAAAGTAAAATGCAGCCAATGACCGGAATCAGAATTGCAAGGGCAATTGTCCATAAAATCATTTTTTTCAATCGTTTCACACGCTGCGAACGATTGATTTCCTTCTTCATATTGTCATGACCTTTCCATCTGAATATAAGATCATTATAGTTTGATTTGATAGTTCTGTTTGATTGTATCACATGTCCTTACTCTTTGGCAACATCTTTGGACCGCAGCATCTTCACATGGTACAGGCCTTCATCCGCCTGTGTCAGTGCATGCTGCAGCGTCAGTCCGCTTTCCTCATCGACCTTACTGGTCCCTGCCGATACGGTTACATTGTATGGCTTGTCACTACTCTGGTTATGCAGATAAAACTGATGATAAATTTCCTGTAAAACAGCTTCTCCCTCATCCTCTTTGTCATAGTCAAGGGCACAGGCAAACTCATCTCCACCAATCCGTCCGGCAACTCCTCTTCCTTCTACTGTTTTTCCTAAGATATCTGCGATCAGCTTTAAGGAGTAATCCCCCTCCTCATGACCATAACGGTCATTGATAATCTTCAGATTATTCATATCCACATAGATGACATAGACTGTGCCATCCTTCCGGTCAATCATCTTCTGTGCCGCATCCATGAAGCCTCTCCGGTTCAGGATTCCGGTCATGGCATCTATCCTTGACAGGTTATCTAGCGCAATATTATTTTCCTTTAAGACAGCAAGGCTTTCCTCCAGCTTCTGCTGTACCTTCTCATTGGTTTTCAGCAGATCAATCATCTTTGCTGCCGAGCTTAACTGATTTACCAGAAACTCTCCATTTTCAAATACCTTTTCCGTCAGGTCCATGAGCACCACGCCATACAGATTCTCATTACTGTAAAGCGGGAGCATCACCTCAAAGAAACGGCGGTCCGGATCCACCACATTGTTCCGGAACAGCATATTCCTGCTGACCTTCTGGCGGAGCTTCGGAATCGAAATGGCCACTCCATCCTTCAAATAAGCTTTCAGGTAAAGATAATCCGGAATCACAAAGCTTTCTCTTGCCAGATGGGAAATAATCTCCGGAAAGATATATACCATCGCATTTTTGACCCCAAGCCATTGCAGGCGGCCAATCATCATTGCATAGCTTAAATCATTTCCCTTTTCAAAAAGAAGGGTCTCGCGTACAAAGAGCTTCGTCTGGTGATCTTCCCTGATCTTATACTCCATATCCTCACCCCAGCGGTTATCCATCGCCTGAAGCATCTTACAATAAATATTTGCAAAAAGCTGTTTTAATTCGCATCTCTTCTCAATATTAGAAACACTGCTTTCGACGTCATGGAAAATCTTCTGGAAGTTCGGAATCAGCACACCCATATCCGCATAAGTGATTGCTCCGGATGCGATGTATTCATCTACGGCCATTTCAATACGGAACGCCTGATTACTTAACAGCTCCTCACCTTCGGCAGCCTCTTCAAGCAGATCCACCAGACGGATAAAGCTGTCCTTCAGACGATAAATAACATCTGCCTGCTCCCCGTCACGGTAACGATAATAGATGTCACCAAAATAAGCATCTGCCAGTTCACTGGCTTTTCCTGCTTCCTCTGTCACAATTTTCTGCTTCACCTTCGCAATCGAGCCTCTCCGCACAAAATGTGTCGGGAGCTCCATATCACAGACACTGCGTCCTTCAATCTTGTTAAGCAGCATCTTCAATGCTACATTTCCAAGCTCCATGGGATCTGCCTTCACCGAAGACAGCGGTGGCGTTGCACGTGCCGCAAGTCTGGTATCATCAAAGCCAAGCACTGAAATATCACGTCCCGGCACAAGACCTCTCCGTTTCATTTCTTCATATAATCCCAATGCTGTATCATCATTCACACAGAGAATGGCATCCAGATCCGGATTGTCATCAAGGAGCCGCCCTGCCTCCTGATAGCACCCGCGCTCATAACTTCCGCCCACATACTGCTTTTTTTCAAAGGGAAGTCCATATTCTGCCAGGACCTGTTCGTAAACCTCTTTCCTCTCTCTGGCATCTGAATTGCATAGCGGTCCTCCCAGCATTCCGATTTTTTTACAATTTACCTGTTCGATCAGGTAACGCATACCTTCACGGATTCCGATCCGGTTATCGAAATTCACGGTCGTGTAGCCTTCCTGGCGGGAAGCAATGAGGACACTCGGAATTCCCTCATACTGGCTTAACATCTCCCTCATAATCTCTTCATTGGCAAAACAGCCAATGCTTCCTTCTGCCACAATAATTCCCTGAATCTGTGGGATCTTCGCATATTGAAAGAGAGTATTAAACTGATATTCATAGGTTAATTCCTTATTACCGCTCAGATCACGGTTCAGATATTTCCCCGGAAGCACCACTACATCCACATCAAAGGTTCTTGCCATCTGTGCCACACCACGGCAGATCTCGATCGTGAAATAATCCATGATACCCCCGACTAAAACCCCAATTGTAATTCTCTCATTCCCCTTATCCATAATTATGCCTCCAAAAGAAAGTAGCCGCTCCAAGAGCCTTCTTATAATTATATAAAATTTCAGCCCAAAAGGGAACTGCCTATTAACAAAATCCACACCATGCAGAAGCAAATCATACCGGGATTGAGGAAAGCTGTCGAAAACCGTTTTCCTTTCGGTACGGAAAGCTCTCTGGATGGAAGCAGAAACAGCCTCTTTCCCTTTATAATCCACAGAATGATTCCTGTAATGACAAAGGCTGCTATTGCAAGGAGCCAGATACACAGTCCAATGGCACCCCCAAGATACATTACACCACTTAAGGGATCCTTAAGCAGCCCATACAGATCCGGAGAGCTGACCAAAGTAAGCACCTCCGTTCCCTGAAGATACCCATCCGTTCCTTCTGAAAGCAGCTTCAGCAGCAGTGTACCAATGGTTCCCATACTATTTACCATTGCATGCAAAATCATGGTATACCTGATTTTTCCGGTACGTACATAAATAAAAGCAAAGAACGCCCCCAGTGCTGCCGCATAGACAAACTGATTCAAATTTCCGTGGAACAGTCCGAACATCACTCCGGACATGGCAATGGCAATGCCCTCTCCACAATAAATGGCACGGTCTATCAGTGCTTTCCGGAAGATCAGCTCCTCGAATACAGGAGCGCCGACACAGACAAACAGGATCAGCCATACCGAAGGAAGCGCAAGCATGGTTTCCTGCAAATCGGTTATATTGACCCCCTCATGAAACGCATTGATAATTGACGTAAGAAGAAGCCCGATGATATTTGCAATCATCGCCATGGCATAGGACATGAAAAATGCAGTAAAAATGCTTCCTGCCTTCATCTTTTTCTCCGGAATGGGTTTCCCCTTTTTCACTAAATGAATCAGACACAGCATCAGAGGATATCCCAGTACAAAACGTAAAAACAGATTGCAAAAAATCAAAACGCTGCTGTCATAACCTCCAGCCGGATTTCCAAATTGAAAAAGCCTTACCAAAGACAGCTCCAGTGCAAGCAAAAGAACGGTTCCTGCAAGATAAACAAACCCGATTCGTGACAACTGTTTCCTTGCCAGTTTCGTGATATACTTTGACTCTTGTTCTCCCATTGGTACTGTTATCTGATTCATTGTATTACTCTCCATCTTTTGTTTCATTCTCTGTGGCTGTTTCTGTCTCTTTCGACATTTCTGATTCTCCGGTTATTTCAGCAGCTTCGGCATTTTCTATCTCTCCGGACATTCTCTTTACAGCATTTGCTGCCTGTGCAATTCCGGCATTTTTCTTTACCGCAGCTGCCTGTTTTTCTCTTTCTGCTGCCACCGGAGCTGTCGCTCTCCGGTCAGCCTGTACGGTTTCCGGTTCCACACGGTACAGCATACTTACCTTCATACAGATCAGGATCACAAGGGCAAGCAATACTCCCTCCAGAGCAAGGAGTCCCACAAAGCTGCTTCCCAGATATCCGGACAAAATCACGGTAATCGCATCTACAGCAAAGTGGATTCCAACAGCGATTCCATAAAACTTCATCTGCTTCTCCTTCACAGCACGGTATACCAGATAGGAAAGCGCAATCTGCAGCATCATGGCAGAAATCCGTTCCACTCCTGCAAAGAAAAACTGATAGGACGGAATCGTCCATAGTGCCGACAACTGTTCCGTCGTTGCTGTGGCTGTTGCAGCATCAAGTCCGGCAAGAAGGCTGTCAAGACCTTTCAAATTAATCATCAAAGCTACCATCAGATTGCTGATATAGGACATTCCCACAATCATGACTGCCTCAATTCCACCATGTCCGACACCATACATCAGGGAATTTTCCTTCGTCAGGGACTTCTTCATATAAAGCCGCATGGCAAGATAACGTCCGGTTTCCTCAAAAATTCCTGCAGCAAGTCCGCCATATAAGCCATACAGCCAGATATTTCCTGTAATCACATCTCCGGTTACACCAAGAACCGCTCTATGCATCAGGGATTCCAGCACCAGCACAAAAAATACAAAGGCTGCTGCACCGATCACAGCCGGGTAGAGCTTGGCATGAAACTTCTTCACAACCAGAAAACACAGAAAAACAGGTCCTCCGATTGAAACAAACATGGTAAAAATAATCGCCAGAATAGTCAGGGTTGATACGTGATACATGCTTTCTCCTCTCCAAAACTCAAAAATGATCCACTGGATCCTTTTCTCATATGTATGACAACAACAAGGACCGATTTGTCATCTCTGCAAAATCGGTCCTTTACTCTTTTATCTTATGCACAAATGCAGATAGAACTGCTTCAACTCGTTATATACTGCTTATAAACCAGCCTGATTTGTGACTTCAGAATTACATTCCAGCCTGTGCTGCAACCTCTGCTGCGAAGTCATCAACCTTCTTCTCAAGACCTTCACCGGTTTCAAAACGGACAAACTTCTTAACAGAAAGCTTTGCACCATTTTCCTTGGCAACCTGTGCAAGATACTGTGCTACAGTCTGCTTGCCGTCCTCTGCCTTAACATAAGGCTGCTCAAGAAGACATACTTCCTTTAATTCCTTATTAAGACGTCCAACTACTGCTCCCTCGATTACCTTCTCCGGCTTACCGGCCATCTTAGGATCGTTTGCGATCTGAGCCATAAGGATTTCCTTCTCATGTGCCTTGTATTCTTCAGATACATCATCTGTAGATACATACTTCGGAGAAAGTGCTGCAATCTGCATTGCAACATTGGTCATTGCTTCCTTGATTGCATCATTTACAACATCTGTTTCAGCTTCTACGATAACGCCGATGCGTCCGCCGCCATGTGTATAGGAAACAACACATCCGTTGTCAGCAACAACCTTCTCAAATCTTCTGATGTTGAGGTTCTCACCGATCTTGGCGATCTGTGCAACTAATGCTTCCTTAACGGTAATGGAGTTATCCTGATTCCACTTCTCAGCCATGAATGCATCCATGTCTGCTGCGGAAGAGTCTACTGCCTGATCTGCAACTGCTGCAACAAAGCTCTGGAATACTTCATTCTTAGCAACGAAATCTGTTTCAGAGTTTACTTCTACAACTGCTGCTGTCCTGTCATCCTTAAGTACAACCTTGCAAAGACCTTCTGCTGCAATTCTTCCGGCCTTCTTCTCAGCCTTGGCCTGACCATTCTTACGAAGATATTCTACTGCTGCATCCATATCTCCATCGGTCTCGCCAAGTGCCTTCTTACAATCCATCATACCTGCTCCGGTAAGTTCTCTTAAGTCCTTAACCATTGCTGCTGTAATATTTGCCATGTTTGTATACCTGTCCTTTCCCTGCAATGAAATTATTCAGCGTCTGCTGCTACTTCTTCTACATCGGTAGCTTCTACTTCTGCATCAGCATTTGCATCTGCTGCGGTAAGAGATTCCTCACCCTGGTTTGCTTCGATTACTGCATCAGCCATCTTGGAAACGATCAGTTTAACGGCTCTGATTGCATCATCATTACCAGGAATGATGTAATCCAGTTCTTCCGGATCACAGTTGGTATCACCAATACCGATTAATGTAATTCCAAGGGAGTGAGCTTCCTGTACACAGATTCTTTCCTTCTTAGGATCAACTACGAAGATTGCATCAGGAATTCTGGTCATGTTCTTGATACCGCCAAGGTTCTTCTCAAGCTTTTCCCATTCCTTCTTTAATGCAATAACTTCCTTCTTGGGAAGGACATCAAAGGTTCCATCCTCGGACATGGTTTCAATTGCTCTTAATCTTTCGATTCTGCTCTGGATGGTCTTGAAGTTGGTAAGCATACCACCTAACCATCTCTCATTTACATAGTACATTCCGCAACGCTCAGCTTCTGTCTTAACAGCATCCTGTGCCTGCTTCTTGGTACCAACGAAAAGAATGGTTCCGCCCTGTGCAGCAATTTCAAATACTGCTCTGTAAGCTTCATCAACCTTACCTACAGACTTCTGTAAGTCGATGATGTGAATACCATTTCTTTCGGTGAAGATATAAGGAGCCATCTTAGGGTTCCATCTTCTTGTCTGATGTCCGAAATGAACACCTGCCTCGAGTAACTGCTTCATTGAAATAACGCTCATGTTTCTTACCTCCATTTGGTTAGACTTCCGTATATTTTCATACTTTCGTACGCTGCAAACCTCCGAGCATGAGGCACCATTCAGCCAAAATATACGTGATTAATAGTTTCTGCTGCGAAGCTTCTCACAATCGCAACGCTGATATTTTATCATATTGTATATAAGATTGCAAGATGGGATTTTCTACCGGCACAACAGCTTTGCAATTTCTTCCCTGGTGGATCCCATTGGGATCTTATGGACTCCTGCACGGAGCTTCGTGTGATATCCGTTATCACATAGATAGGCATCATATTCTGCCGCATCATCAATAAGACCGGACTGTTCCAGCTTCTGACTGATGACATAAGAGCCTTCGCCGGGATTTATCGTGATATCCACGATTTCCTTTTCCGGTGCTGTCCCGTTGTCCTCTTCTGCTTCATCTGCCACCGGCTTCACACCTGCCTCAGGTGTTGCACCCGCTTCCGCTGCTGTACTTGCTGCAGGTTCTGATGCCGCACTTACATTCGTTTTCTCACTTGCTTCCGGTGCTGCACCTGTGCTCACTGCCGGTTCACTGCTCACTCCCGGTACTGCACCTGTGCTCACTGCCGGTTCACTGCTCACTTCCGGTTCTGCATTTACGATCGGCTCTGCATCACTCTCAGCATTCTCCTCAGGCACCGGAGCAACAGTAACTTCTGCTTCCTGCGCCTCTTCCTCCTTCTGCGCAGCGGCCTCTGCTACAGTAATGGATTCCTCCACCATTCCAAGCTCCCTTGCCCGTTCCTTAATTTCTTCATTGCTTAAGGTTTCTTTCCGGCTGCCAAGTCCGATTCCGAGAATCAGGGAAGTAACAACAATGCCAACTCCCAGTCCTCTTAAATAGTATTTCAAGTTCATGATGTTCTGTTACATCCCTTCAAACAAATCAATTACAAGCTTTACTTCTCCAATACCCAGTCCCAATTCCCTGGCAATTGCCATATTGGATTTTCCGGCCTTATGGAGTTCAAGAATCTTTTCATTGCTGTTTCTGGCATTGCTCTTTCCTGCCTTGTCCAAAGAAACTGCAACATCAGGTACTTCAGCCTCTGTCCTTGACTTTGCGGTGCGCTTCCTCGCTGCCGGCTTTTCTACTGTCTCTTCTGCTGCACCCTTCCCTGCGTTCTCTACCGTACCTTTTCCTGTGATCTCCTGTCCCTTTGAAGTGCTCTCCCTGTCTGCTTCCAATACCGCCTGTGTTCTTGCTTTCGCAGCTCCTGCACTCTTTCCTGAAGTCTTTTTGGGTTCTTCCACCGTAACCTTCTCCGGTGAAAAAGCCCCGGATGTACCAAACAATTCAAACTCCGGCTGCTGCGGTACTTCCTGCATGGCTGTCTGCATTTCTGCAGATACCGGCTTCAAAGCTGCTTCTTTGACCGTCAGTTCTTTGGCATTAATTTCTGCATCCTTCACCGTCTGACGAACTTCCTTTGCAGTCTTCTCCACTTCCGTTACGGTATTTTTCAGATTCTCATGCTTGTCATTCAGCATATCATATAAGAACACCACCTCCTGATGGTTCTTATTGATTTCACTAAGCACTGTATCCGAATACTCATTGACTGCCATCATCTTTTCATTGGTCAGACGATCCATGCTGCGTTCCGTCTTCTCCATGGCATAGGTTATGGTTTCATCCACAATATCCGTAATCTTCCCCTGTGCTTCCTCTACTTCTTTTGCTACAAGATCATGGATTTTGTTTTCATCAATAGCCATCTTATCCTCTCCGGAACGGGTTTTCCCTTCCGGAATCAGAAAGCTTCCGATAAAAATCACAATTCCCATGATAAGCAATACAATTTCCAATACTGACATTTCTTTTCCTCAAAGCCGCTATACCCGAATGTCAAAGCCGCCCTGTCCTTTCACAAAAACTTTGCCGTTATCCTCCGCAGGATGATGCTTCCGGTTCTGTCCTCCATCTCCTGCATAGGTTCCATTTCCCTGCTCTTTGGCATCAAATTTCTTCTGCCGGTTTCCGGCCTGATCACTTTTGTTGACCTGATGCATCCTGTGCTCAACCTTCTGCTGCGTCTGACTTTGAAAGTTCGACTGGTCAATCATTCCCTTATGATCTTCATTCTGTTTGATATTGGTAAAGTCCTGGGCACGTGTTACCTGTCCCTGGAGTTCCACACGACTGATTGTCATAGCTGTCACCTCGATTATCCAAATTGGGTTTCGTAACTGTTCAGTATCTGCACAGTTACGGATGCAAAATCCATTTAAAATCAGCTTCGCTGATGGGATTTTGCACTATCGAATCATATTCGTACGGTCTCAGCAGCAAGTGCTTCGACCTGTACTGAATAGTTACTCCATTTCCTATAAAGCAGTCATCTTCACATCACCCTGCTGCTTCACAAACTTGCAGAACTTCATGGAGTTCTTTACAACCATGGAGACATCACCGATACAGATCTTCGTTCCGGCAAACACCTCTCCGCTTACCTCCACCTTGGCATTCGAGCTTGCATCCAGAATCGCCTGCAGACTTTCCATTTCCTGTAAATACTGTTCTATTTCCTGATTTCTGCGGTTCTCCTCCTGCAGCATTTCCTGGAAATATTTCATCTGATCCGGCTTTAATTTCACTCCCTGCCGTAGCTTCTGCATATTTGCAGTCAGCACCGGATGACTGATTTCGATTGCTTTTTTATGTTCAACAACTAGTTTCTGTAATTCCTGTATTCTCAATTTCACAGACGGATCCGCACCAACCTCTACAATGGTATCTGCGCCCATCGGTGATCCTAACGTTTTCACCCGGATTACATTGGCTGCACTCACTCTTCCGCCGGTAATAAAACCCTTTCGCCCTGTAACATTAATTTCTGTACCCGCCATGACCCGGCTGTGCAGAATCGATTCGGTAGAAACATAGCCCTTCGCATTGACCGTTGCATTCTCCAGGTACTTTGCCACCACGTTTCCTTTCGTGGCAAGTACACCTCTTCCCATACCGTTCATGCCACGGGCAATAATGATATCTCCGCCCGCCTCAATGCATGCACCTTCCACAACTCCCCGAATCTCCACATGTCCCTGGGCTTTGATGGAAAAGTTGGTTAAGACATTGCCGTTTACCAGAACACTGCCTTCATATTCAATATCTCCGGTCGAAGTATCCACATTTTCCACTTCCAGAACATCCGAAACAAATACTTTATCCTGTACCAGTGCCACATGCCCATTCACATCAGAAGTAATCTGCAGCCGGTCCGGAGACAGGGTAATATTACGTCCAAATTCCAGATGCTTACGCTTTACTTCCCTGGGCTTCACGATTTCTCCGTAAATTGTGGTGCCATTCTCTCCGGGATCCTCCGGATAAAGTCTGGCAAGCACCTCGCCCTTTTTACAGTGACAGATCGTATTCAGATGAAAGAAATCCACGCTTCCATCCTCGCTTAAGGCCGGCCTCGAATGAAGATCCGTATTAAAAAAATATTTAATGCGGGCATCGCATCCGTTTCTCGCAGGAACACCCATTGCAGCAATGAAATCCGTACAATATCTGGGTTTTTCAAAAAACGCCTCGATTTCCTTTTCCTTAATGCCGAACACAATTCCCTTCACCTTTAAATCCATGAGGAATTCCTGTGCTGTCATGCGCTCTCCCTTCATGGAGGGTGGATAGAACCGCACACTTGCAATCATCTTGTCCGGCCGGATCGTGAGGACATAACTCTCCCTGATTTCCGGAATGATATCCTTATTTACCAAAAACAGGAATTCATTGTTTGCGACAGAAGCCGCAGTCTGAATTCCCTTGGTTAAAAGTCCGGCATCATACACAATACCATGACCGGACAAATACTCTGCAATTTCTCTTGCAGTCACCTCGTTACCGCCATCTACAGGCTTAACAAGCCTGACAACCGTACCGCCCCCGGTACACCCAATCTGAAAATACCCATTTCTCACGCTTTGAACACCCCCATATAGTTCCCCATCCTGACTTTCATTTTCTGCAGTGCACGTGTATGCAGCTGTGAAACTCTGGATTCTGAAACCTCCAGAACATTACTGATCTCCTTGAGCGTCAGATCTTCATAATAATATAGAAGGATGACCTTCTTTTCCTTCTCGGTAAGAAGCTCCAGTGCCTGTCCCAGCACTTCCCTAAGTTCCTCCTTCTCAATAACCTCCTCCGGCTCTTCGAAACGGTGCTGGTTATGCTGCTCTGCCGGAATTTCGCTTCCCGATTCCATAAACTCATTCAAAGAAACCACCCCGGTAATCTTCATCTGAGACTGCCAATCGGCAAAATCATCCGTACTGATCTCCAGCTTCTGTGCAATTTCTTCATCGGTCGCGGCCCTTCCCGTTGTCGTTTCGATTTCCTTCATTGCCGCATCAATCTTCTTCTGCTTCTGCCGGATGGTTCTCGGAATCCAGTCCATCTTCCGGATCTGATCCAGAATGGATCCCCGGATTCTCAGGCTTGCGTAGGTTTCAAACTTCACTTCCTTCATACTGTCAAACTTATCAATTGCATCAATCAATCCGAAGATTCCGTAGCTTACCAGATCATCATATTCCACATTGTAGCCAAGATACATACTTAAACGGCCTGCAACCAGCTTTACAAGAGGTGCATACTCAAGAATCAGCTGTTCCCTGACTTCCGACGATTTTGTTGCTGCATATTCGTTCCAGAGCTTATTCTTATATGCCTCGTCCATAGCCTCCTCCAATGCATTTTATTTTATTCTGTATCCTGTTTCGAATCAGAATCTGTTTCTTCCTTTCCTATGGAAGCACTGTCATTCTCCACAGGTTCCTTCTCAATCACTTCTCCCTCCTGTGCCTTTCTCTTCTCTTCTTCCTCTTCGTACTTCTGTATGAACTGATTGACCTTCTTCTGGATAAAAGCCCCCGCAGCATAAAACAGAAGCATTACCAATACGAGAATCAGCAGGAGCTGTTTTTTCTCATAATGGTAATAAAACATCATAATACTCGCGATCAAACCGGAAAGCAACATCAGAAAGGGAGCAAGGAGTTTTATCTTTCTCATATATTCTTCTCCGGTTTTCCAACTGCCCGAATTGTGAATACACCTGTTGCCGGATAAAAGATTACCGTTCGTCCATAGGTATCCCCGGTATCTTCGGCAATAAGCGGTATTTTCAATTCTTCAAGCTTCTTTTTACTTGCAATTACATTACGCTCTCCCACACGGATCATATCGCTCTTGGTATTTCCGTAAGCAAACATCTGTGCACCGCCCGCAATCTTTGCAACCATGTGGCTGCGTACTGCTCCACGTTTTACCATCTCCGCTACCATATCGGTAATTCCGGTATCGGCAAACTTAAATCTGTTTGAGTTGTTTCGGATCTCGGTACTGTCCGGAAGCATGATGTGGGCAAGTCCTCCTATGCCTGTCGCTGGATCACGGATTGCAATTCCAACGCAGGAGCCAAGCCCCAGCGTGGTTACCCCATCCTGACCGGAACAGACCTTCCAGTCAGCCATACCAACCTTAATTATTTCACTCATCTTACATAACTCCCAATGCAGAAAGAATTCTCTCATATGATTCCACATCCGGAATCAGTATAAAATAACCATCCAGTTCAATATCATCTGAAAACTGCGTCTGAATCAGCAGAATATTATCCCCCATTACTCCGAATTCTGCTGCAGGAACGCTTAATATAGCCCCCGCCATATCAATTCCAAGCTGTGGAACCGATGGAAAAATCTTCATATTGGTTAAGGAAGATAAGGCATTCAGATAAGCACCCGTAATAATATTTCCAACTTCCTTCATTGCGGAACATTCCATTTCACCGAAATGGCATTCCTCAATGGGCTTCTCAGGGACACCAAGCATACCACTCATTAATTTGTTGACCAGATGCAGTGCGGAATCCTCGGAAAGAACAAACATCATGCTTCCTTCCACATCACCTTCCACCTGAAGATAAATGCTCACAAGAATTGTTTCCTCCCCGCCAAGCAATGCTCCAAGTTCATTGAAATTCAGCAGACGCACCTGTGGAACCTTCATGTCTACCTTGCAGTTAATCAATTGTGCCAGTGCGGTTGTTGCATTTCCCGCACCAATATTTCCTAATTCCTTTAACACATCAAAATACTGCTGTGTTATTTGTTCCATACTAAGGTCCTTCATGGTCCCTCCTATTATGTATCATTTCGTGTAACTATTCAGTACAGGTCGAGGCATTTACTGCTGAGACCGTAAGAAAATGATTCAGTTAATGCAAAATCTCATCGGCGAAGCCGATTTGGAATGGATTTTGCATCGTAACTGTGAAGGTACTGAACAGTTATCATTTCGTTATATCTCCAGTATCTGTTATCGTTCTGCAGCAACTACATTCATATCAAGCAGGGAAATCAGCTCATTCTCAAACTTGCCGATACCCGATATAAAATTCGTTTTTTCTTCGTTTGCATCATAGGTAACCTTATCAATCTGATCCGGAGACAGGGTTACTACCTCACGAACCTCATCCACGATAAAGCCAATGGTTCCATGCTGCTCTAATTTCAGGATAATAATTCGGGATGCCTTCGTTGCCTCCTGTTCAGGAAGTCCCATTTTCAGACGCAGATTCATAACCGGGATGACCTCTCCACGAAGATTGATCACGCCCTTTAAATAACCGGCAACCTTTGGAACTCTGGTGATATGCTGCATTCTTACGATGTTGTCCACATATTTGATATCAATTCCATACTGCTCGGCGCCCAGTTTAATTACAATATACTGGATACTGTCGCCTTCTGTTTTTACTTCATTGTTTACTCTTAATTCGTCCATGATTCTCTCCCCCATTCCTAAAACAGTGCATTTGCATCAAGAATCAATGCGATCTCGCCGTCACCTAAAATGGTTGCGCCGCTGATGAACTTACACTTGTTGATGTATTTACCGAGTGACTTAATAACGATTTCCTGCTGTCCCATAAGCTCGTCAACTACAAGACCGGCCAGCTTCTCGCCCTTCTTAACGATAACAACAACCATGTCCTCATCCGGCTTCTTTAAGCTTTCGATCTCGAGGACATTGCTCAGACGGATAATCGGAATGACGGTTCCTCTTAAATTGATCACTTCGCTGTTCTGTACCAGCTTGATTTCTTCCGGTTTAATATCTTCAATGGTCTGAATGCTGCCGAGAGAAATTGCATACTTTTCTCCACCAACGGTCACCATCAATGCCTGGATAATTGCAAGGGTCAGAGGCAGACGGATAATCCAGGTGCTTCCTTCACCAAGCTTGCTCTTTACTTCCACTTCACCGCTTAAGGATTCAATCTTGGACTTCACAACATCAAGACCGACACCTCTGCCGGATACATCCGTAATCTTCTTTGAAGTAGAAAATCCTGCATGGAACAGAAGGTTAATGATATCCTTCTCACTCATGTTATCTCCCTGTTCCGGAGTAATCACGCCACGCTCAATGGCTGTTTTCTTAACGTTCTCCACATCAATTCCGTTACCATCATCCCGGACCTCAATGACAACGTTATTTCCATCCTGATAAGCATCAAGGAAAATAGAACCAACCTCCGGCTTTCCACGTTCTGCACGAACCTCAGCAGATTCCAGACCATGATCGGCGGAATTACGAAGCAGGTGCATCAGAGGATCACCGATTTCATCTACCACGGTACGATCCAGCTCCGTTTCCTCACCGGACATATACAGTTCCATCTTCTTATCCAGCTTCTTGGACAGATCCCGGATCATTCTTGGGAACTTGCATACAACACTCTCAATAGGAACCATTCGTACCTTCATAACAGATTCGTGAAGATTCGTGGTTACACTCTCAAGATATTCAATCTGCTCGTTAAAGGTAGTACTGTTCACACCTTCTACACTGGATGCAGATACAAGGGAGTTCTTTGCAATGATCAGCTCGCTCACCAGATTCATTAAAACATCCAGTTTTTCAATATCGACACGGACGGTACGGTTTACCACCGGTTTACCGGCCGGCTTCTTATCGTTCTTGGCAGGAACTGCAGAGGCGGTCTTCTGTGCAGGCTTTCTTTCTGCTGCGGTTTCTGTGGAAACTGCAGTTTCTTCTTCTCCGGAAGCCTCGTCGTCCTTAAGCTCTAACTCCGATCCGACAACCTTATCGATTTCGGATACGTTTCTTGCCGCATGAAGGATTTCGTCTAAGGAATTATCGGTTACCACGATCAGGCTGAAATCCAGATCAAACTTCTCATCCTCTATATCCTGCGCTGAAGGATTGCAGACAATAATCTCTGCCCGTTCCTCCACAGCCTTATATACAAGAAACGCTCTTGCTGCCTTAAGCAGACAGTTCTCCTGAATATAAACCGTCATACCATATGTATTCTTTCCCTGTTCCTTAGCGGTACGGAATACATGCTTCTGATCATCGGTAAGAACAATTTCTTTCCACTTTTCTTCGCCATCTGCAGCTGCTTTCTTTTCTGCTTCCGCAGCTGCGGGATCCTCTTTCTTTTCCTCCTTTGCAGGAGCATTGCTGCCCTTTAAGAAGCTGTTCAGCATTTCGATCAGCGGCTGGTTATCGTTTGTTCCTTCATCCGCGCTTTCCTGAATATTATTGGTATACTCTTCAAGTGCATCCAGACACTGGAATAAAGTATCAATCATGTTTGCAGACACCTTCAATGTGCCGTTACGGATCTCAGAGAATACATTTTCCATATCATGAGTCAGCGTCTGCATTCTCTTATATCCCATGGTGCCTGCCATTCCCTTTAAGGAATGCGCTGCCCGGAAGATCTCGTTAATGGTATCCGTATCTTCAGGCTCCTGTTCCAGCTTCAGAATCTGCGTATTCAGATTCTCAAGATGTTCTTTGGCTTCATCCAGAAAAATTTCCAAATATTGACTTACATCCATTTTAACATACCCCCACGTTCTTAATAATTTCCTGCGCAATACGTTCGAGTGGAATTCCCACTAAAGCCAGTCCGCTTTTGATAATGCACTTCGGCATTCCATACACCGTGCAGCTGTCTTCATCCTGCGCATAAACAAGTACTTTTTTCTTTTGCTTCAATGCAGCGATTCCAGCCGTGCCATCGGCACCCATGCCTGTAAGAACCGCACATACGATCAAATCATATGCACTGTCTGCCAACGATTCATACATATAGTTGGCGCATGGTCTCACGCCCTCTCTTGGCGGCTCATCCGAATAATGAATCATATGGCCCCGTAAACACCGGACCACATTCATATGCCTGCCACCCCTGGCCAGATAAACACAGCCTTTCTGAAGGATATCACCTTCTTCTGCTTCCTTCACAGTAACTCTGCTCAGGTCGTTCAGTCTGGACGCCAGTGCTTCTGTAAAGCCTGCGGGCATATGCTGTACGAGCAATACCGGAGCATTTAGTTCCTTCGGCAGCAAAGGTATCAGCTTCTGCAATGCCTTGGGACCCCCGGTAGAACTGGCAATCGCGACCACCTTGCCTGCGGAATCCGTTCTAATCATATTTACTTTATTTCCTTTCACATGTTCTTGACCTGATGTGTCTGCCTCATCTTTCGATGCTGGTATTTACATATACTTAGTATACCACACTTTATCCTTCACATGAGTGCAAAGTAATCGTCTATATTCCTTTTTCCCGCTTTCTGTGTTTTCTTTCTTCCTCGAAAATGAACCGAATAATTTCTTCCCGCTCTGCTGTATCAATATGAATGTACTGAGCACGGTGCTCATAAAGTCCCGGCCGGTCTGGCAGCTCCCGTGCTGTTAAAATCTTTGAAATCAGCGTATATTCTTTACTCTTTCCATCGGTTGCCAGATTGTATTTGCAACAGACCAGACTATCCGGCTCATAACAGTAATCCCCGACAAACCGGATTCCCCCACCGCTGATGTCCACAATCACACTTCTCTTAAGAGGAAGTCCCGGCACCAGATACTTATCATTGTTCTCAACTGCCCTGATCTCTTCCTTTTCCAGTGGACGGGCACTCATTTCAAGAGCACAGCCCAGACGATAATATTCTCTCCTTTGGAATTTTCTCAAATTACTCGTAAGCTCCAGTAGAAGAATATACTGATTATCCTGTTTATAACGGTCAACAACCTTCACAAAGCACTGGTAAAGCCCTGATTCCGTATAGAAATACACGTCATACTCAGCATTTACCGGAAGCAGAATCAGCTTGGATTTTTCCATCGGCATCACAATTTCCAACTGGTCATCCGATAAAATATCACTGACCATACTGGCGTAAACCTTTTTCTTTTCTCCTTCATCTGCGAATTTTACCCGTTCTACCGCCTGAACTTCCACCTTGTCTCCGGGCTTCACGTATTTTGACAGCATTTTGCTCCCCCTCTAACCGTTGTTTCTCTTTCCTATAATATGTGAAAAGAATGCGGCAACACCACGCTTCTGTGTATTCTGTCCTTCATCCTGTTTCATCAGCTTTGCTGCGATCTCTTCATAGGCCTGCGCAGACCTTGCCTGCGGATTCTGTAAGGAAACCGGAAGCTGCTGCATCACAGCCTTTGCCAAAAGCGGATCCTGCGGCACAGCACCCAAATAGGTAATGGGAAGCTTCAGGTAACGGCTTACCACTACATCGAGTTTTTGGAATAATACTTCTCCTTCGTTTGCAGTGCTGACACGATTGGCTATCATACAAATCTGCGTATTGTCCCGTTCCAGTCCCGGGTGTCCGTTCAATGCCTTTAACAACGAATAGGAATCGGTAATGGAAGTCGGTTCCGGTGTTGTCACAAGCAGGATTTCGCCACTTGCCACAAGAAATTCCAGTACCGCATCCGAAATTCCGGCTCCGGTATCTACAATAATAACATCTGCAATGGTATCCAGTTCTGCAAGATTATGGACAATATACGTCAGATAATCCTTACTTAAATTCGACAACCCCGTGATCCCGGATCCACCGGAGATAAATCCAACCTCCATCGGTCCCCAGGTGATGATGTCTTTAATATTTTTACCCTGATAAATCAAATCACTGAGATTGTGTTTTGGTACTGCGCCAAACATAATCTCAATATTGGCAAGTCCAAAATCCGCATCCAGAATCACGACCTTCTTTCCCATCTTACGGAATTGAATTGCCAGATTGATCGCTGTATTGGATTTTCCAACACCGCCCTTTCCACTTGTGACCGTGATCACCCGTGCCAAAGGCCTGCTGCGTTTCACATTACCTGCCTTTATGATATTTCTTAACTGTTCTGCCTGATCCATTTCCTATCCCCGATCTTTTGATCTTTTGTATTGAATCGTATTTTCGTACTATTTCTGCTTCCCTCCAAGCAATCTTTTTACAGTCTTCTGCGGATTGAAATCTTCAATGTCATCCGGTACATTCTGTCCGCAGGTCACATAAGAGAGCGGCGCTCCGGTATAAAGCTTTAAGTTTAACAGATTTCCCAGCGTTATGGTTTCATCCAGCTTTGTGAAAATCAGCTTGTAATCTGTCATATCCGAATAAGTATCCGCAATGCTTAGCAGATCCCGGTACTTCGTCGTTGCACTCAATACCAGAAATACCTCTTTTTCAAGAATACCATCCACAGAATGAATCAGCTCCTTCATCACTTTCTTCTGCTCAGCATTCTGGTGGGAATGTCCTGCCGTATCCACTAAAATATAGTCGCAATCCTTAAAGTCCCGCATGGCCTGGGAAAGCTCCTCAACCGAATAAATAATCCGGAACGGAACCTCCAGGATATTTGCATAGGTCCGCAGCTGTTCTGCTGCTGCAATACGATAAGTATCTGCGGTAAGCAATGCCACCTTTTTACCTCCATCCACGCAGAAGTGTGAGGCTATTTTGGCAATGGTTGTTGTCTTTCCAACGCCGGTAGGTCCGATAAAAAATAACATCTTCGGTCCCTGGGCCGCCGGAGTAATGCCTGCCGGCTTCCCGAATTTCAGGATCATTTTCTGGTAGATATTGGAAAGTGCATAGTCAAACGGCATGTTCGGCTTGTTGGATTTTTCAATTTCATCAATGATCTGGTTGGCATATTTTTCATTGACTTCATTTTCCAGCATGGTATTATAAAGCAGCTTCATAAACTGCTCCATTTCACTCGGCGTCTCTTCTTCTGCTTCTGCCCTGTCCTCTGTCTTATTCTCTTCAGGCTTTTGCATCTGCTGCTCCAAAAGGAAATGCAGGCTGTCAAGCTTTTCTTCAATGACTGTGCTGTCCGCATGCTTCTCCTCCTGACTGCCCTGTTCCTTTTTCCCTGCTGCCTCCTGCTGCAGGGCTTTCTCACTGACGGAGCGGATATTTGCAATGGCATCTGTCAGATTCAGGTCCTTTTCCGGCACTGTTCCCGGTCTTACCGGTTCTTCTTCAAGCGCCACCGTTACTTCAACCATCTGAGGCTTAAGAAAACTGAACATCCCCTTCTTCTTTACATTCCGGACATTCATAATGACAATGCCGTCTCCCAATTCTTTCTTCGCACTTTCTACTGCTTCTGCTTCTGTTTTCCCTTGAAATTTCTTGATTATCATGCTGTCACCATTCCTACAGACTGTAATTCTACATTATTTTCCACTTCATTATAGGATACTACAATCAGATCCTTCACATAATCCTCTGTCAGTCGTTTGAAATACATACGGACAATCGGAGAAGTAATAATAATGGGATTCTTCCCCAGGTTTTCCAGCTTTGCAATCTCCGTTTCCACTGATTTGATAATGGCCTTCGTACGTTCCGGATCCAGTGTCAGATAAGCACCGTTTTCCGTCTGCTTCACACTTGCCATAATTTCCTGCTCGATCTTCGGATCCAGCGTTACCACGCTCGTTGTCTCATTCGGCGGGAAGAACTTATTGGAAATCGCACGTTTCAGGCTCTGACGCACATACTCGGTTAAGATATCCGTATCTCTCGTAGAAGGTGCATAATCTGCCAGTGTTTCAAAGATCGTCAGAAGGTCACGGATAGAAATTCCTTCCTTAAGCAGGTTCTGCAATACCTTCTGTACCTCGCCAAGTCCAAGAAGCTTCGGAATCAGTTCGTCTACCAGCGAAGGATTTGTTTCCTTTAAGTTGTTTACCAGATTCTGTACATCCTGTCTGGTCAGGAGCTCTGCAATATGCTGGCGGATAATTTCCGTCAGATGGGTTGCAATGATAGAAGGAGGATCCACTACCGTATAGCCAAGGCTCTCTGCACGTTCCCGCTGCCCTTCCGTAATCCAGATGGCCGGCAGATGGAAGGACGGTTCAAACGTTGGAATACCGGTAATCTCTTCCTCCACATAGCCCGGATTCATTGCCATATAGTGATCAAACAGGATTTCGCCCTCGCTCACCTGTATGCCTTTAATCTTAATAATATACTGGTTCGGATTTAGCTGAATGTTATCACGCAGTCGGATAATCGGCACTACCGTACCTAATTCCAGTGCAATCTGCCTCCGGATCATCACCACCCGGTCAAGCAGGTCACCGCCCTGATTCACATCCGCTAACGGAATAATACCGTAGCCAAACTCCAGCTCGATCGGATCCACCTGCAGGAGACTGTTGACATTCTCAGGCTGCCGGATCTCTTCTGCCGCTGCCTCCTCCGTATCAACTTCATTTTCAATCTGCGCTGTTTCGATCGTTCCCGCAATCACACGTCCCGTCACGACAAAAATCAGTCCCAATGCCAGGAAAACCACTGTGGGAAGCGGCGTAACAATACCAAGTCCTGCAATAATTGCACCTACCAGATACAAGGCTCTTGGTACACCGAATAACTGTCTGATCAGTACCGTACCAAAGTCTGCATCCTTCGATCCCTTCGTAACCAGAATACCTGTAGAAAGTGAGATCAGAAGAGAAGGAATCTGGCTTACCAGACCGTCACCGATTGTTAAAATAACATATTTATTCAGTGCCGCTGTAATATCCATATTCTGCCGCAGTACACCCATGGCGATACCGCCGATGACATTGACTGCGGTAATA